>Ga0308157_10001522_pt1 | contig 46591 bp, 43 predicted proteins | sample PhyBR1_FD_201035 | JGI IMG/M metagenome (GOLD analysis project Ga0308157, IMG submission 201035) | Phyllosphere microbial communities from UC Gill Tract Community Farm, Albany, California, United States - DLSLB.R1 | ecosystem: Host-associated > Plants > Phyllosphere > Unclassified | place: USA... | reverse complement strand
TCGTGGTGGCCGACACTGCGGCGCGCACCCTGGACCCGCCTGCCGAGATTCCGCTGGGCCTGTTCTCCGCCGCGCTGGGCGCGCCGTTCTTCCTCTGGCTGGTGCTGCAGCAGCGCCGCAAGGCGGCGGCATGAGCGCCTTCCTGCAACTGCGCGACGTGGTGGTGCGTCGCCAGCAGCGCGAGATCCTGCATGGCATCACCCTCGCATTCGAGCCGGGCACGGTGACGGCGCTGGTGGGGCCCAACGGTGCTGGCAAGTCGACCCTGCTGGGGGTGGCGGCTGGCGATCTGCGTGCCGACGGTGGCGATGTGCAGCTGCATGGACGTCCGCTGCGCGACTACAGGGCCGGACCGCTTGCGCGCGAGCGTGCGGTGATGCCGCAGGAGCATGGCGTGCGCTTCGCCTTCAGCGTGGAGGAAGTGGTGGCGATGGGGCGCCTGCCGCACCCGCCGGATCCGCAGGTGGATGAGGCCCAGGTGGAGCGGGCGATCGATGCTGCCGAACTGCAGGCGCTGCGCCTGCGCGAAGTGCAGCAGTTGTCCGGCGGCGAATCGGCGCGCACCACGTTCGCGCGCGTGCTGGCACAGGACACGCCGTTGCTGCTGCTGGATGAGCCTACGGCTGCCTTGGATCTGCGCCACCAGGAGCGCACCCTGCGCAGCGTACGGGCCTGCGCCGAGGCCGGTGCGTGCGTGATCGTGGTACTGCATGACCTCAACCTGGCGGCCGGGTACTCCGATCGCATCGTATTGCTGGAGCAGGGCAGGGTGGCCGCTGACGGCACGCCTTCGGACGTACTGACCGAGGCCAACCTGCAGCGCGTCTACCAGCAGGACGTGGTGGTGCTGCAGCATCCGCGCCGCGGTGTGCCGTTGGTGGTGGTTACCTGAGACGAAGCGGCACCCCGGGCCTGGCCGCGTATCATGTGCGGTTCGTTTTTTTCAAAGGAATGGCCTGATGACTCTCTCCCGCACGCGTTGCGCGCTGTTCGCTGCCCTGATCGGCGTTATCGGTACTGCAGGTGCCGCCGCGACCACCAAGGTCTCGCTGATGACAGCGTCCGAAGAGGCGTCGCTGATTGAGACCCGCCATTCGACCGGCGAGGGTGCAGCGGTTTCATCGTTCACCACCGAGTACTTCGCCAATGGTGAGATCTCGATGGCCTGGGAGGACAAGCGCGTGCTGCTGTTGTGCAAAAAGGCGGCCTATCTCAACCTGCCAGGCATGAAACCGGACGCCAGCAAGCTGTCGGTCGAGCAGCGGCAGATGGTGGCCTACGAGGCGATGATGGCCGGCTTCGGCGGCATTGCTGCGCTGGGCTCGGTCACCGGCGAGTCGGTCGAGGTTGCCGATGACGGCACTGAGGCGCGTCGCCCCGGCGAATCAAAGTGGGCCTACGGCGTGGAGCGCTACGAGGTGGCCACCCAGCGCATGCCGGATGGCGCCCTGCGTGTGCGCGTACGCAAGCAGGCGACGGTCAACAACGCAAAACCCTCCTCGCCTGACGACACCTTCAGTACCGACGAGGACCAGGCCGCGCGCCTGGCCGAACTGGCGCCGACCGGCAGCTGGACCGAAGTGCTGATCCATGGTAGTCCGCGCAAGCCGCGCACCGACCCGGCGATGTCCCTGAAGGGCTGGGTGTCGACCGTTGAACGGCAGGCGGTAACCGTGGGTGAAGCGCGGCGCATCAACGGTTGCGACTAAGGACGTTTGGGGGAGCTCAGGAAATCCAGTCTTGAGGCCCGGTCCTCGCTGGGTTCATGAATGGAGCCGATGTAGAGCGTCAGCGGTACCTACGTTGTACTGCTGAATGCTCAGTACGCGCGGCTGGCCTGCTCGGCCCCAAGGCCATGATGTTGACGACAGTGGGCGCACGTTGCTGCGAGGCGCTGCTAGTTGTAAAGGAGTGTCAGTCGCTCCTCTGTCATTCTGCGATGGCAATTGAGGACGTCAATTTTCTCAACGACAGGCAGGGACTCGTAACCTTTGCCGTCAACATCGCTGCAGGTTCTTACCTTCTCGACAATCCACTCGCGCTGCGACCTTCGCATGCGCAGGCGCTGCTGTGCCGAGAGCGCCATCCAGAAGGAGTTGAGGTCTCTATCCGCAATGTAAAAATCGGCAGCGACCACTGCCAGGCGACGCTCAAGAATGGTATCGCTGTCTGCTATCGTGATCGCGATGCTTGACAGTAGGATTTGTGGGAATTGCAGGCCAGAAAGCTCGACAATGGTTGGCCTCCTTTCGTCAAATTCAACCCCGAATCTAAAATTCCCCCATAGAATCCCCCTTTCGGTGAGTTGCGCGTGGCCGCGTGTCGTGACGTCCTTGGAGCGTTGATCACTGCGTATCGCATTCATGGCATGAACTGGAATTCCAAACTCTATCGTGGCTTCACACTCGATGAGTGCAAAGGCGCTTTCTGACGGCTTGGTATGGGTGACTCTGAGATCGATTGGAATCGAATCAACCAATTCCTCTAGGTCGTCGGTTGATCTGCGAGGCGTTGAAAGTTGGGATAGTCCCTCTACATACATCCGGTGCCGTGCTTCGGATCTTATTTTTTCCAATGCCTTCTCGATTACCTCAGGTTGGTTGCAGTGGAAGTTGTTTGGATTCTCTCGGACAAATTCCGGTCCGGTGTTTAAGATGTGAATGAGATTGGTCGATGTCAGTATCAGGGCGAGGATATTCAAAGTCAGGCCGTTTGCTTCCTGGGATTGATCTTCGGGCGCTGCTTGCGCAGATGGCGTGGGAAATCATTGGGTGAGCCTGGACGCTTAAGCAAGTGCTTGTAGCGTTGGGCGCAGATCCACACGTGCCATTTGCCCTGAAAAGCGTGGTTGCACGGATCTTTTCGACGTCCCGACGTCCAAGCGAGTGATCCGCAGGGAGGCTTTGCGGCGGGCCCTTTGCGACATCCTTGCGACTAGGGCTTGTCTAGCCAAGCCAGAGCTAACCGAGTAAGCGGCGGCGAAACGGCACGAGTCGCCATGTGCCAACGGGTGAGGCGGCCAGTAATTGGCAGCTGCCGCCGGGTCCGGAATTCAGTCGCCTCGCCGCCTACGCTGCGGCCTGCCGCTTTGCCTGCAGGCGGCCCTGACAGATTGTTCTGATTTTGAAGTCAATCCGCGCTTGACCGCCAGATTCACAGGTCTAGAATGCGCCACATGAACCGGATGCCGCTCCTGAAGTTTTTCACCCTGACCCGCGCAAGCGCGGAACGGGCGTGTCTGCCTGGAGCCCTACGAGGCCGCTGATCGCGGCCTTCGCTGGACCATCCACAGAGCGCCCTCCGGGGCGCTCTTTTCGTTTCCGTCCCCATCCCTCAACCCGCTCCACCGCAAGGAGAACGTGCCATGCACCAGATCGCCGAGACCGAACGCTAGCCGCACACGCCGTTGCCAACCGGCGTGTGCGGCCCCCGAAGTTGGCCCAGCAGGAACCTTTCTCATGAACACCAACACCCAGACGCTGTCGCGTCTTCGCAACCTCGGCATCATTGCCCACATCGACGCTGGCAAAACCACCCTTACCGAACGCCTTCTGTGGAAGACCGGCGAGATCCATCGCGTCGGCGAGGTGCATGACGGCAACGCGACCACCGACTTCTCGGCGATCGAGCGCGAACGTGGCATCACCATCGGTGCGGCCGCCGTGCACGCACAGTGGGCGCCACGTGATCTGCCGCTGCACCAGCTGACCCTGATCGACACGCCCGGCCACATCGACTTCGCCATCGAGGTCGAGCGCTCGCTGCGCGTGCTCGACGGTGCCGTGGCCGTGTTTTCGGCCGTGGACGGCGTGCAGCCGCAATCGGAAACCGTGTGGCGCCAGGCGCGCCGGCATGGCGTGCCGTTGATTGCGTTCGTCAACAAGATGGATCGCATCGGCGCTTCTTTCGAGCGCGTGCTGGAGCAGCTGCAGGACAAGCTGCGGGCGCGACCATGGGCGCTGGGCGTGCCGCTGGGCAGAGAGGGCGATTTCCATGGCTGGGTCGACTTGGTCGATGGCCGCGTGCTGCAGTGGCAGGACGCAGGTGCGGCGACGGTGACGGCATGGAGCGAGGCTGAGCGCGCGCAGTGGCAGTCGCAGCGCAATGCGCTGGTGGAGGCCGTGGCCGACCATGACGATGTGCTGGCAACGGCATGGCTGGAAGGGCGTGAGATCGACGCTGGGATGCTGCGCGCAGCGATCCGTCGCGCGACGCTGGCCGGCGCCGGCGTACCGGTGCTGGCGGGGGCTGCCTTCAAGGACAAGGGCATCGAAACGCTGCTGGATGCAGTGGTCGACTACCTGCCGTCGCCGCTGGATCGTCCTGCAGTCACGGCCGAAGGCGAGGGCGGCGACGTCCTGCTGCCGCCGGACCCGGACGGTCCGTTGGCCGGCCTGCTGTTCAAGATCACCCACCAGCAGCACGGTGCGTTGAGCTTCGTGCGGCTGTACTCGGGCACCTTTAAGGTAGGCGACAACGTGGCCAGCTCGCAGCACCCGCAAGGGCGTCGCATCAGCCGGCTGGTGCGCGTGCAGGCCGACCAGACCCAGGACATCGGGCAGGCCGTGGCCGGCGACATCGTGGCGGTGCTGGGCTGGAAGGATGCGGTCAGCGGTGAAACGCTGAGCGGGCGAGGGCAGCCGCTGCGCCTGGAGAGCATCCAGGCGCAGGCTCCGGTGCTGGCCTGGCGTTTGGAGCCGGCACGTGCGGCCGACCTGATCCGGCTGGCGCAGGGCCTGGCCAGCCTGGCCCAGGAAGATCCCTCGTTCCGGGTGGAAACCGATCGCGAGACCGGTGAAACCCTGGCCTGGGGCATGGGCGAGCTGCACCTGGAAGTGATGGTCGAGCGCCTGCGCAGCGAATGGAAGCTGGACATCGGCATCGGAGCACCGCGCGTGGCGTACCTGGAAACACCGCAGCGTGCCGTGCAGGGCGTTGTGGGCCGGCTGGTCAAGCAGACAGGTGGTCAGGGCCAGTTCGCGCACGTGGTGCTGGACGTGGTGCCGCGCGACGACGGCGAGGTTGTGTTCAATGACCGCATCGTCGGTGGCGTGGTGCCGCGCAACTTCATTGCTGCGGTGGAGAAGGGCGTTCGTGCTGCGCTGTCGGAAGGCCCGCAGGGCCATCCGGTGGTCGGCATCGAAGTCAGCCTGGTGGATGGCCAGACCCACGCGAAGGACTCCTCGGAGATGGCGTTCCATCGGGCCGGCAGCGAGGGCATCAAGGCCGCGCTGGCAGCCAGTGGCACGCAGTTGCTGGAACCGGTGATGGCGGTGACGGTGCATTCGCCGTCGGCCTCGGTGGGGGACGTGGTGGGTGATCTGAATCGCCGCCATGGACGCGTCGCCCGCATCGAGGACCAGGACGGTCGCGCCGAAGTCAGCGGGTTCGCGCCGCTGGCGCAGCTGGTCGGGTATACGACCTCGCTGCGTTCGCTGAGCCAGGGACGGGCCAGCAGCGAATCGCACCTGCATGGCTACGAGCCGGTGCATGCAGCGTAAGCAAGGAGCAGGGGAGCCCGTTCGCGGGCTCCCTTTTTTGTGTGGTGTCGGGATCCGTATCCACGCATGGCGTGGATCTACCGCAAGCCGGTCTCCCAATTGCACTGCATTGCAACAAAACCACAGAAAAAGCTGGATTAAAGTGATGCCTCACGATAAATTGCGCACCCCCCGTTGCTTGCCGCCGCCCGCACCCTGCCCATGCGTGATGACAATGATCCCGGAACCCTGGAGCTGACCCTGCCGCGCAAACGCGGTCGGCCGCCCAAGTTCGGGTACGCAATGAGCGACGCACAGCGGGCTGCACGCTATCGGGCGCGGCGCGCTGGCCAGGCCAACCATGCCGATGTGCGGCATTGCAGCGACATGGTCCTGCTGGACAAGATCCGCGCGGCGGTCAGTGCGCGCGACACCGAACTGGCCGGCTTCCTGGTCCACGTACTGTGGCAACGCTACCCGCTGCAGCTGAAATAAGTCGGCGACGGGGTGGCCGTTGTCACCTGCCTTGTTGATAATGCGGGATTCAGGTTGTTCCCGCTGGCGCGCCCGGGATGGCAGGCGCGCATGATCGACATGGTTTCCACGATGACCACCACCAGCGACACCAACACCGAAGCTGCGCCGACCGGTGCGCCCCTGTTCTACACCCGCCCGGTGCCGCTGCAGGCAGACCTGCACGCCGATCTGCGCATCCTGCCGGGCAAGCTCGAGTTTGCTGCCAACAGCAACTCCATCCCGCTGGTGCTGGGCGAATTCTCGCTGGCGCTGCACCACTTCCCGATCCTGTTCGCCGGCCCGACCGCGGTGCCGATGGCCGCCGTGGGTGTAACCACCGACAACCTGTTCATCACCGATGGCCTGTGGGACGACGAGACCTACATCCCGGCCTACCTGCGCCGCCATCCCTTCATCTTCATCGACACCGGCGCGGACAATGACTTCCTGCTGGGCATCGACGAAGACAGCACGCGCATCGTCCGTGGCGGTGAAGAAGGCCAGCCGCTGTTCGTCGACGGCAAGGCCACCGAGATGGTGCAGCAGGCGCTTGAGTTCTGCGGCCAGTTCACCCGCGAGCACGAGCAGACCCAGGCATTCTCCAAGGCACTGGTCGACAACGGCCTGCTGGTCGAGCGCAATGCAACCGTGCGCCTGCCCGATGGTCGCGAGTTCAACCTCAACGGCTTCTTCGTGGTCGACGTCGAGAAGTTCATCGCGCTGCCGGATGCGACCGTCATCGAATGGCACCGCAACGGCTGGTTGGCGCTGATCCACCAGCACCTGATGTCGCTGGGTCGCTTCAACGACCTGACCCGCCGCCAGGCAGGCCGCAACGCCGCCTGATTCAGGGCGACGGCGCGGTTCCCGCACTCCGGGAGCCGCGCCACGTCTGCAGCTCGGCCAGCAGCTGGCGCGCATCATCCCAGCCGGGCGGCACGCGATCACCCAGCTCCCATAGCTCGCCGGCGCGCGCATCCATGCCGCCCGCGTTGAGCATCTGCAGCACGCCCTGCAGGCGATGCGCATGATGGCGCAGCTGCGCGGCATCGCAACGCGCGATCGCTTCGTGCAGGCATTGCAGCTCGCGATCGATATCTTCTTCGTAGGCGGCCATCAATTCGGGGGCAGTGCTTTGGACAGCACTGACGGAAACAGGCTCGTCCAGCGCCTGCAGCAGCGCATCGGCCTGCAATGGCTTGAGCAACACCGCGTCGATGCCGGCCGTCTGGCAGCGCAGCGCATGGTCGCCACCGGTGAACGCGGAAAGCGCAATCAGCCGGGCGCGAGGCGTGCCCTCTGCTTCAAGCAACCGCAATTGCCGGGCCAGCGCGCAGCCATCCATTCCTGGTAAACCAATGTCCAGCATCACCAGCGGGCAGGGCGCCTGCATCTGGACCGTCAATGCATCGTCGGCAGTTGCAGCCTCCTGCACCGTCGCGCCCCAGCGCCGCAGCTGGGCGGCAATGACCTGCCGGGTCAGCGCGTGATCCTCCACCAACAGGATGCGCGTGCCGGCCAGCCGGGGCAGGGCGGACGCAGCGGCAGTGGCAGGCGCATCTTCCTGCACCTGCTGCACGGGCAGGCGAAGAATGAAGCGGCTGCCACGACCATGCACGCTATGGACATCCAGGGTGCCGCCCATGGCCTCGGCCAACGTGCGACAGATGGAAAGGCCCAGGCCGCTGCCACCGCGCTGCCTGCCTGCATCGGCCTGCCGGAAGGGCTCGAACAGGGCGCTCATCTGCGCTGCCGCGATGCCGATGCCACTGTCGATGACCTCTACCAACAGTGATGCGTTCTTCGTGGGCGCATCCAGCTGCAGGCGCAGTTCAACGCCGCCCACGTCGGTAAACTTGACGGCATTGCCGAGCAGGTTGTCGAGCAGCTGGCGCAGGCAGTCCGGGTCCGTTGCCAGCATCGGGAACGGCACCTGCGGTGCGCAGAGCTGCAGGCTGAGCGCCTTCTTCTGCGCGAGGGGTGCAAGGGCCTGCAGCGCCTGCGTGCAGATCGCAGGGACGTCGCAGGGCACCCGCTTTGGCCGGAACGTGCCGCTGGCCAGGCGGGAGAAGTCCAGCGTGCGGTTGAGCAACCCGCGCAATGCCTGGCTGGCGGTGGCCGCAGCGGCTACCAGTTCGCGTTGCCCGGCTGGCAGTGGTGCCTGGCCCAGCAGGTCGATCGACGCCATGACGGCCTGGGCGGAATTGCGCACCTCATGGCTGATCATGCCCGTCATCTGCGCCTGCTTCTGATCAAGACCCTTCTGCCGCCGCAGTCTGCGTGCAGCCAGCAACGGGAATGCCAGCAGCAAGGCGAGGACTGGCAACATCCAGAGCACGGTGCCATCGAGGCCTTGGCGCACTTTCTGGTCGAGCGCGGCCGGCAGCGTCTGCCGGGCCCAGCGTTGCAGCAGCTGGGCATGCTCTTCAATGGTGATGTCATCCAGTGCCGCCTCGATACGATCGAGCAGCGCCTGGTCTTCGCTGCGGGCAAGCAGATGCAGCTGGGTCGAAAGATCGGCGTCCACTGTCTGCAGCCGCAGGCTGTGGGAGAAGTGGCGCCGTGCTATCGCACCTGCAGTGGATTCCAGGCCGATCGCCGCGTCGGCAATGCCGGCATCCACGGCGGCCAATGCCGCGCGCATGCTGGGGTGCGGCAGCACAGGCACTTCAGGGTAGTGCTGTGCCAACCATTCCGGATAGGGGCCTCCTGCAACAGCAGCGATCCGCAGCGTGCCCAGATCGGCAACCCGCCTCGGCAAGCGCTCGCCAATGCGGCCGGCAAGCACGCTGGCACCGCCAGGAAAACTGCGCGAGGGCGCCACGCTGGGGCAGGGCAGGCGTGCTCCAGCGCCAGCACCCATCGCCAGCACCAGATCAGCCTGCCCCTCACAGACCGCGGTCATCGCTGCGAGCGTGCTGGGAAAAGGGACTTCGACGAAGGTCAGGCCGGAATGGCGGGCCACGAGCGCGGCATAGCCATGCGCCAGCGTCTGCAGTACCTCGGGGTCGGCAGCATCTTCGGGCACAGGGTGCAGCGTGGGGGCTGCGGCCACCCGGACCACGCGCCCCGCTGTCCATTTTCCGTGCTGGACATCGCCCGCAGACGTACAGGGAAGCAGGGTAAACAGCGCCAGCAGCATGACTCTGCGAACGCGCTTCAACCGCACGGTCACAGCGCCTCCAGCTGCTGCCGCATCGCGAAGATCTCGGCATCATTGCGCAGCCCCAGCTTGCGCTGCGCGGCGATCTTCTGCGTGCTGACGGTCTTGACGCTGCGGTGTCGATGCAGGGCGATCTCGGAAACGGTCAGCCCATCCAGGACCAGCCGGATGACCTCGCGCTCGTTGCGGCTCAGGGCATCGCGGGGCGTCAGCAGCCTGCATGACGGCGGAATGCGGCAGAGCCCCTGGGCCACGCGTACGATCGCATCGGACAGTTCCGCCAACGGCTCGGATTTGCCGACAAAGCCACTGATTCCTGCATCCAACAGGTGATTGATGATCGCTACCGATGACTGCCCGGCAAAACCAAGCAGCGTTACCTGCGGCAACGCTTGCCGCAGGTGCTCCACGAGCGTGGTGCCGCTGATATCTCCTGGCGCCAGAGTGATGTCGATGATGGCCACATCGGCATGACGCTGCTGCACAGCCTGCACGAACGCCTGGCTGTTGCTGTGGCTGGCGATGATCTCGAAGCGGCTGTCGTTGCCCAGATGGAAGGCCGTGCCGCGGCGGACGACGTCATGGTCGTCAAGCAGCGCCAGGCGAAGCCGGCGCGGTGCAGGGAATCCGTTCATGCGCAGGAGTGTTGTCAGCGCGAGTAGCGTGGTGCTCATTCTGGCGCCGCTTTCGCGTCGAGCATCGAAAACGTTCGATTTTTGAGACTTTTCCTAGGGCGGAATCAGGGGAAGTTGGTGGATGGTGTCGAGATCTGCGCGGTGTGGGCGCAGCGAAGTAGTCTGTTGCGTCTGGCAATTCTTGAATCGTGCATGCATCGAGTGCGCGGACTGCGTGTGCCGCGCTGGCCGGGTGCGCGTTCCACTGGCGAGAGGCCAGCTTCGACGCCCGGTCAAGGACTGTTCCCGGCACAAGGCCTTCAAAATCAGTGCGATCGATGGGTCGGCGGACCCGATTACCGTGACGCGTCACGGTGGTTGTGGGGCTGCCTGGCGTTGAATTCTACGGGGTTGAGGGCTTGGGGTTCCCTTAGAATTTGAACGTTGGTTCGGCGAGGTGCGCCTGACGAGTGACGTGTGTCGCCTGGATGTGGCGGGATATCCCTGGGCGCAGGCGACCATGGGTGCAGAGGCGCTATGGCTGGGGTTGGAGACCGGGGGATGCCCGGGGTGCCATTGGCCTGACTTGGTAGCGGAGTCGATGCCCAGTCTGTCTTGAACATAATATACATTATGCGAAATGCTGTATCGGTCGGCCGCTGCCTTCGTTGGCTCTACTTGGCAATGGCTGCGGCTCTGGCTTGGCTCTTGCCTGCCTGCTCGTTCACCCGACAAGGACGAGCTCGCAGCATGATCAAGATCGATCCCCACGACCGCTGGGCCGGTTTCGGCTTTCAGGGCGGCCACATGTTCACCCCGGAGGGTCACCAGCTGGATCCATGTGACATGGCCTGGTGGTCGCTGACCTGCAACATCGCCCGGGAATGGCGGCTGATGATGGCCGAGGCCCGCATCGAGATGGTCGCCCGATCGGTAATGCCCCGAAAGGCTTGTGCCACAACGAAATCCAGCGTCATTTACCTTGCCGAAGCGCTCAGAATCCGCAGAGAGCGACGGTTGGGCGTGGGCGTATCCGGCCCCGACGCCGAACCGTCCAATGTGGTCTACATGACCCGTGGGCCGAGGCCGCGTCAGCGCGTGTGAGGCGCTTTCCGTAGGGGCCCTGCCCCTACACCCCAAGGCGCCGGAGAACCTCGGCAGCACCGCCGGGCTGGGGGCCTTTGGGTCGGATGGTGAAAGTTCCCGACACAAAATCGAGCAGCCAAGCCGCGCCATCAATCAAGAGTTCAATTTCGTCGCCATCAATGGCAAACGAAGTATTTCTATTCGCACCAACAACGTGATCAGCGTCGAAATGCGCGACCTTCTTGCTCACAGCCAGATACACCGGCTTCGCGCTCGCAACGTAATCCTTGGCCCTTGCCAAAAATGCGTCCGCCAACGGATGGTCCGACTGAGCTAGCCGAGATGCGAGTCCAAGCAGCTACAGGTTCTCATTGCGCCCGGATACAGCCGGGTCCGTAAGTGCTCGAATGCACGTAAAGATGGAAACAATCAATGCACGCCGGACGATACTGAAAAAGTGAGGGGCCGTCGCATTGAGCAGGGCCACGTCAGTGCCTTCATAGAACATTGTCCGGTACTCAACGAAATCCCAGTGCGCCTGACTGACGCGTGTCTCAAGCGCCTCGAAGTAATCGCGGTGCTGCGGAGCTATGTTTGCCAATCGATCGTTGTCCATAGCAATCGTCCGTTAGGGATGCCAGGTGGCGGAGGCCAAGTATGCGTTAGGAACTGGTGGGGTAGACGGATAAGCCATCGCGTGACCCGACTCCTCCGTAGGGGCGCCGCTCCTACACCCCGGTGAGAACCGTTCTCGCCGGCTAGAATGAGCGCAAGATGCCTTGGGGGCCGTATGGAACGCGACAGACAAGAACCGACTTTCAGTGCGCCGGATCTGCAAGAGGTCCAATTCCGAAGCCAACGGCAGCGTGCTCCTCAACACTCGGAAAGAGCATCGCCCTGGACCTACATCGCCGTGGGCGCTGTTTTGCTGGTCGCCATAGTCATGGGCCTGATCGAATGGAATGCTCGGCGGCAAGCAGCAGCGATGACGCGCGAACTGACAAGGCCAATGACCGCGCAGGAACAGGCCGACTTCAATGCTGAAATGGACAGGCAGACAAGACAGCTGCAAGCTCAAGCGGCTGCAGAAGTTGCGGAAGTGCAGCGGGCAATTCGGTTCGATCGCCCCCTACCCGTCCAGGAGGTGCGTCCGCTGAAAGGAGGAGAGCGATGCATCGAAGGTCGCCGATTTCAGCGAATCGAAGGGGGGTGGCGGGATCTGCCCAACGACCCCTGCTAAGAGAGCAGCGTAGCGCCCAGGGAAAGCGCCGCGAGATGGGCGACGTAGTAGCCGTAAAACACGCGCCCGAGACGAGGAATGGCGACGTCGAAATGGCCCAACCTGAGCAACGGGATCGCCAGCAACGCCCAGGCATTTCCGTTGTATAGGCAGAGCAGGCCCATGCAGCCCCAGACCAGCCACGGCTGACCACCCCGCCCCCGATACCATCGCCAGCCGGCCAGAACCAGCCACACGCCGGGCCATGCGTAGTCCAGGGCAACCGGAGCCACCAACGCCAGGAGCACGGCCAGCCCCCACTGGTGGCGTTCCAGGGCCCATATGCCGCCCGCCGCAGCTGCGAAGGTCAGCAGCACGTTGAGCGGCAGAATCTGGCCGAATGCGAGCGTAGCCACGGGACTGGCGGCCAAGCCCCAAAGCACCAGGCGCCGTGCCAACCTGCCGGCATCGGCACCAGGTTGTGCAAGGTTGTATGCCATGACCAGGGCGAACACAGGGAACGCAATGCGACCCAGCTCGGACACAACGGGCACATAGCCAAGACCGAACACCGTAAGCATGTGATCGCCGGTCATCAAAGCCAGGGCAATCCACTTCAACAGCTCGCGGCCGCCGCTGGTCATAGCCGGTTCTCCCCTGCCCTGGTGTAAGAATCGGTCTGAATGCTGGGAGACTCTGGGAAGGTGCCCATAGCGCGATTGCCTCGAGCTATCGCAGTGCCACGCTGATGCTCGATCTCATTAAGCTCGCCAATAGCACGCTGCATCTGAGTCTCTGCGTTCACGAACCTGTTCTCGCGGCGCGGTAGATATGGCTCGTATTGACCACGCCGAGCGACGTAACGACAGGTAGATTCCTCCAGATCGTAAGACGTGCCCTGCTCCGTCACGCACGTGCAACTAGGCTCATCGACTTCGGAAAGGCCGTTCAGACCACCGAGCGACGACATGCAGAACAATCGCGGAGGCTCATTGGGAACGGTGAGCGCATCTGCGTAGACGGGTGCACTCCACGGCTGCGAGGGGACGCGCGGTATGAATTGATCGACGTAATCCTTGATTGGCGTGGGCGAATGGCGAGCAACGGCGCCGCCCGCCGTCGCTAACGCTCCGTCGCGCGGCGCCGTTGCTCCACTCGCTACCGACAACGCGGAACTGTCTCCACCTGTCAGCCGCTTACCCATGCCGCCGAAGGTGTAGTACGCCAGTCCAACCGAGCCAACGAGCAAGATCGGAAGCGCGATGATGTACCAGGGGATGCGGCGCTCGGTGGTGTCCAACTCAGTGGACTTGTAAAGGCCCATCGGACGCGTAGGCAATGTGCGACGACGATTGACAAGCGGGGTTGCCTTTTCGGATTGCGCCTCGAACCTATCGAACTCGCGCAGCTGCACAAACTTGGTACCAAAGCGCCGCCGCACATGGACTCCCGCGCGCCATCCCCATAATCTGGGCTCCGATATCCGTACAGCAGGAGCAACCGCATGGCATACCGATGGGCAGAGGGAAGCAAGCCCAACCCGGTCCTTGAATCAGTTATGGAGTCTGTAAGCCTATCGGATGGCGCGGTGGGGATCTTACGGCTGAGCGTGCACGGAGACATCGCCGTCCTGGCCTCGATGCTTCAGGGTCAACAGGCCGACGACGGCGTCGACAGGGTCGACTTGATCTGGGACGTCCTGCACGGGATCAATGCCCCAATTTCAGCAACTAAATTGCTCAGCCTAATAAATGTCGCGCGATCCGCACAGCGAAAGGGAGGTCTAAAGAAATTCTGCCTTATAACCACACTGTCGACGGATGGCGCATGGCTGCCTAGAAGCTTGCAGATTTGTGAGTTGCGAGCACGGTTTCGAAAAACACTTCCACGAAAATTCAAATCTGCGCGCGTGCAGCTAGCAAAAGAACAGATTCGGACAGGAATTATTCACGAGGACCTTGAAAGCTATTCATTCATTCAAATTTATGTAGAGGCGGAGAGCGCTGGCGCGGCGTTCGCCAAATCGGATCGGGAGCTGAGAATTCTTCGTGGCCTGATATGTTTGCTGTCGAATCCAAGTTTTGAAAAGACATTGCTTGGCTCAGAGCACAAGCCCATCAACGTTCTGCGCACAGGGCACTTCCATACGATCCATAATACTGATGGCTCGGTCGCAACCGATTTGATCTGGTACGAGCCCAATTATAGCCCAAGAGTCACGTTCACCCCCAGGAAGCCAAGCGTTCTGGTTGATGTGCTAAAGAAGACCTTGCGGAGAATGCGCAACTGCCCATACAACGGCCGCTTGGAACAAGCGGTCGTTCGCTTCGCCAGCGGCTTCGATGAAAGCGACCCTGACGCTGCATTCCTGAAGTGCTGGTCCGCACTTGAGTCCATCCTCTCCTCGAACGTGGCAGATTACAAACAACTTGTACGTCGATGCATTTTTCTGTACGAGGATCGCGATTACCATGAGTCAATTCTTAAACAGCTCGCCGAGCACAGAAACGCTAGCGTTCATCGCGCATCGGATAACTCATTGACTAAATCGTTTTGCTACTTACTTCAGAACTACTTCGCCACCGCGCTAAAGTTCCATATCCGCAACTACACTCGTTTTTCCAATTTCGAGGAGGCCCTCGCCTTACTGTCGGGCCCAGTCAGTCAATCAGATGTTAACGCAGCGATGGCGCGCGCCCTGTTCGCCAAGCGCTTTCTTGCAATCAAGCCATGACCTCAAACGCGGCGCGGACTGCTCTCGGCACATTGAGGCAGCTAGAACCCCGTGTGAACTGTCCCGGAAGAGGTAGACAGGCACTTCCTTAAGAGAGTGTCCGCTTCCGGCCAGAAGCGGTCATCCGCCCTACCCCCCCGATAAATCCTCATAATCTCTCTCTCCCGATAAAGCAATCCCCCACGCCATTGTAGCCCGCCTCCACCCAGAAGCAGGCTACCTATTCCCTTGTACGGAGTCGCACCTGGCCCCTAGATTTTCAAGCAAACTGGCACTGGGAGACATCGAGCTTGCGGCTGAATCTCCCTTGCCTAGCGAGGCGGCAGCCTGAACGGCGGCAGAGTGCCAATTACAGAGGCCTACAGCCGCCTCTCAAGTACTCGTATGGCTCGCGGGTCAAGGACCCTGAACTCGTCCACCGGTCTGCCTGCGCCACCAGTCGTCCTGGTGCCACTTTGGTTGACTAAACGCTTATTGATCCAGCTGTCGATTCGCTTCCGCGCGCTTTGACTGGACTGTCGGAACAGTCCCTGTACGTCCTTTGCGACGAAAACACTCAGTCCCATCTTCCCAATCGTCCTCGCTTCTTCAAGAAGTCCACTATCTGCCAACGACTTGATCGCGAACGAGTCCATGCCGCTCTCGTACGCTGCCGAAGACAGTTTACTTGGCTTCCCTTGAGAGTTCTGAATGTGGCGACTCAGAATATGATCGAGGGCGGAAATCAACTGTCGAGGTGATTTCGATGTAAGTAAAATCAGATCTGATATCACGCGATTCAAATCAACACTGGACTCGCTGATGTCGCTCAGATGCGTGACTCGATGGTCCGAGAAATACGACATCCTTCTCGACAAAAGGTCCTTGAGATACGTATCCTCCCACTCAATCTCTCCGTTGGGAATTTTGTCGAATCTAATCTTAGCTCCATGTGTGGCACGCGCGTGACGCGAGACCTCATCCCAAATGAAGAACGTCCAGACCAACCCATCTATTTCGTGCAGCGTGATGTTCGTCAATAGAGGCAATATCAAATCTGCGGCGGCAGCGAGATCTGAGCCAGTCCACTCTGTTTCGTCCACTTTATCAACCTGCACAACGACGCCTGTAAAGCCAAAGGCTCGTGCAACCTCGACGGCGCGTGCAAGGGTATACACAGGATCATGGAATCCGTCTCCACGCTGTTGCTCGACCAGCTTTTGAAATGCGCTAGGATCACCGATGTCTATGTCGGCATACTTTTTTCCAAACGCTCCGGCCAAGGTCGCAACTATCCCGGCAATACTATCCCAGCGCTTCTCAGCCCAAATTACCGTCTTGCCGCCCAGCGAAGTATCGAGAAGATCAAAAGCATCTTTTGCGCTGGAGCTGCGAGAATGGTCAGCACGATTCAGGTAGAAATTAGATATGAAGCGATAAACAACGCCCTCCGATTTTACACTCTTCGTGGCCTCCTTTCGCTCATCTTCCGGGAGCGATGAGAGCCATGCCAGCAGGGTTTCGGCGACAAGAAATGCAATCTGCGTGGCAAATAGATCAACCGACAATCCACCCTTCAAATATGGTCGAAACACGTTAAAGGTGGCTAACGATACAAACAGCGGGCTTCCTGGCCCCTTAAAGGCCTGCTTTGCGACCGTTATTCTCGTTGCAGATTTTCCGCTACCTCTTGCTCCTTCCAGAAAGAACGCGCCGCAAGAAGCTAAAGACGCCTCTTTCGTTCGGTCAAGATAAGGCGGATGAACGGCGTAAGCGGCGATTTCAGGCTCTCGTTCGGCGGTGCTTGAATTGAATGGATTGGCAGTGAAGCCCAGTGCTTGATATCCAGATTGCGACATGTTTCTTCCTAAAAAATGTTTTCTTAAATTTTCTTCTATTCGCCCAACATCAAGCCTTGCGGCATCCGCGCGAAGGCCAGCTATCCATCGTATGCGCTCTACCAGCCGTTTGATTCGCCTCAACCCGCCGCTCTCTCGTCCCCTTGGAGATATTAGCGCGAATATTTCGCGAATGACACCGCATTGGTCGTCGCCAGTTCGTTATGAAAAAGCTAGGCCCTTCGCAGCAATACATGAGGCTTTCGTCGCCGGGGAGCTCCGATGAACCTTTTCCGATCGTTGGTAGCGTGGACACTGAGAAGCCACAATGAGCTCCCCACATCCTTTCGAACGTCCGCCTTGGACCGGAAGCCGCCCCGCCCTACCCCAGATAAACATCCCTAATCCCCTGCACCGAAGAGTTCGATCAGCTCGTCAGGCGCAGGTCGAACCGCCAAAGCGACTGCTGCTCAAGCCGCTTCCGCCGGCACTCGCTCTTGCGATTCGACCTGGGTAACGCAGATAGCTGCCGTGGTCAGTAAACTGCCCCCCTGACACCACGGGAGGCAGAACGCGCCCAGTCCACTAAGCCCAAATTCGAGCTCGGGACGACTGGTCTCTACCTGCCCTGAACCGCGCCTTCCTGCGATACCTCGGGCGCAGTCTCCTTCGGCGGTCGGCGCGGTTCCAGCGCTGCCTTGATTCGCGCCAATTCCACAGCCCCGGCCTCGGCCAGGCGCCGGGCCTGTTGCTGCTGCTCGCGGGTAGGCGGCAAACCCGCCAGCGGCGGCGGCTGCTGGATCGGTGTCCAGTCCGTTAGCCGGGCGACCGCCGAGTGCAGAGGCAAGTCGGGATAGAGCCTGGCCGCGCACCAGCGCTCGGCGTACCGCTTCGCCTGCCGGACATTGGCCGCGCGCACCTCCTTCACGTGCCACAACTTTTGGCCTTCCATCCAGAGGTGCACCCCAGGGCCGCCATCGGGAGTGACGCTGGCAGTCTCCCGACCGTTGTACCATAGCGCCCAGCGCTCACCGGTTTGCACCCAGCCAGAGGGAATTGGGGCGATACGGTAGCCGTAGGAGGAACTCATGGCAGGAAGGATACGGCTGGCGGTCGCAAAGGCTGCGACGAGGCGTCATTCATGCGCTGAGCAATTTGAAATCGGCGCTGGGGTCGTACGACTTCACTCGCCGGGAAGCGCAAAGCTACGGCCCTTACGGAAGCTGTAGACTCCGCCTTCACAAAGAATGAAACGCTAGGAGTTCGGGCATGGCCGATACGGGTTTGTTCCTGCTCAGTGACGTATTTGGCCAAGAAGACGACAATGGCCGTCTGCTACAGGTAACCCATGTAGTGTGTCGCTGCCTAGAATGTTCATGCCACTTCACTGGCCGGCCTGATGAAGGCCTCATCGATATCCCAGGTGGCGCGATCCTTAGCTGCCCCAAATGCTCAAATCGGCAAGCCATAAGCATGGCCAGGTTTGCCGACTTCTTGCAGAAGGACCTTTCGTCCTAGGCGTTCTAGAGCGCGCTGCTATCGGCCAATCAAGCAGCGATTGCAAATGGCTCAACGAGCGCCCACAACAAATCCATGCCAGTCCCGGTTAACGCCTCTGTGTCTCCACGCTGCTTGAAGCCCGTCCAGTCAGCGTGGGCCAGTGCTCGCAGCTGATCCGGTTCTGCAGGTAACCATCGCATTGGCCAGAAGGGCAACCGCCGCTGACCAGCCCTGCCCCGCTGCAACTCAACCAGCGCATTGTGGCTGCTTGCTCCCAGCACTCGCGAGTAGGCCACGGATAGTCCATCTTCGGGCCCTTCCAGGTACTGGAGAAACCGGTGTCCATCGAAGAGCAGGACACCGGTCACTCCCGCTCCCCTGTTGAATCGGCATGCGTCGTCCACGATCTGGTCCAACTTGCCGCTGCCCAGGCCAAGCTTGTCTCCCGCGATATCAGGTCCGGCTTCACTGGCATACACAACCGCCCGAATAGGCATGAGGCACCTCCTTGATGAGCGGCGACCCTACCAGTGCTGGACTCAAACAAATGTGGAGAAGCGAGCAAGATCTTTAACGCTTCAGGTTCGCGAGTTGCCGAATGCGGACCTCCGTCACAAGATCCACTCAAGCACCCATGCAACATGCACTGAATTCCCGGTACCCAGCCATGCCAGACACAGGTCTCTTCTACGTCCTCGACATCGACCCCATGCGCGACGAGCAGGGGAACATCCAAAGTGTCATCGCCATCCGTGTCCGCTGCAACAGCTGCCAGCACGTCACGCACTCGACAGGCCCCAGCCTCGAATCCATGCCGGGCGGGACCCTTCTCGCTTGTGCCAAGTGCGGTGGACGCCAAGCAGTGAGCAACGCTCGGCTGGTTGAGTGTGATCACGTATTGGGTGCTCCCCTCTCGCAACCCCAACGCGCCTGAGGAACGCGTGGGCGGCGAACCTGGCACATTGACATGGTCCGCTTAGTGCTGATTTTCGTGGTGCTGGTGTAGTAATCAAAGACGTACTTCGGTCGCATCCAATCAACTCGGCCATCGGCGGACGGCGAACAGCTCAGGCGCGTCCCGCGGTGCGACCTCCTGATACGCGCCGCGTAGAGTGCCGTGCACTTGTTGACAGGCGCCGTCAGCCGGCACTGCTGGATGCCAGCAGGCACAGGCTGCGGGCGGGCAACGTCCACTGTCCTTCCTCGTCCATCTCCAGCGGTGCGTCGTCGGTCTGCAGCACCACGCGACGGAACGACAGTGTCTCGTTGGATGGCCGGAACCGCTGTTCCCCATCGCTGGGATTCAGCAACAGGGCCAGGCTGACATGCCGCCCAGGCTCGCGCAGTCCGCTGTCCGGGCTGCGACCGTCCAGGACAATCAGCAGCGCCCGCTGCTCGGGGTTGTGCCAATCGTCTTCGCCCATCGGCTCACCGTTCGGTCGCCGCCATTCGATGTCGCGCATCCCGAGCGATTCATCGTAGTCACCGGTAAGGAAACGATTGCGACGCAGCAGCCCGTAGCGTCGGCGCAACGCCAATGCGCGCCGCACGAAGGCCGCCTGCGCCTGCGGCCCCGGCTGCGCCGCGCGCTCCCAGTCGATCCAGCTCAGCGGATTGTCCTGGCAGTAGGCATTGTTGTTGCCCTGCTGCGAATGACCGAACTCATCGCCGGCCAGCAGCATCGGCGTGCCCTGCGCGAGCAGCAGGGTGCCCAGCAGGTTGCGCATCTGCCGCGAGCGCAGGGCGAGGATGCCTGCATCGTCAGTGTCGCCTTCCACACCGTGGTTGTACGACAGGTTGTGCGAATGGCCATCGCGGTTGTCTTCGCCATTGGCCTCATTGTGGCGGTCGTTGTAGCTCACCAGGTCGTGCAGCGTGTAGCCGTCGTGCGCCGTGACCAGATTGATGCTGGCCGAGGGTCGGCGGCCATGATGGTCGAACAGATCGGCAGAGCCGGTGAAACGGGCCGCGAACTCCGGCAACTGGCCCGCATCCCCCCGCCACAACGCACGGGTCGTGTCACGGAACCGGTCATTCCACTCGGCCCATCCTGGGGGGAACTGACCGAGCTGGTAGCCGCCGGGGCCGATGTCCCACGGTTCGGCGATCAGCTTGACTTGGCTCAGTACCGGGTCCTGGCGCACCGCATCGAGGAAGCTGCCCGACGGATCAAAGCCATGGCGCTCGCGACCAAGGATTGTGGCCAAGTCGAAGCGGAAGCCGTCGACGCGCATCTCGGTGACCCAGTAGCGCAGCGAATCCATCACCATGCGCAGAGCGCCGGCGTTGGTCAGATCGAACGTATTGCCCGTGCCTGTATCGTTGATATAGAAGCGGCGGTCATCGGCCAAGCGGTAGTAGCTCGCGTTGTCGATGCCCTTGAACGAGAGCGTAGGGCCCAGCTCATTGCCTTCGGCGGTGTGGTTGTAGACCACGTCCAGGATTACTTCGATGCCCGCACTGTGCAGCCGGGCGATCATCTGCTTGAACTCGGCCACTGTCTCCAGTGACAGATAGCGTGGCTGCGGCGCGAAGAAGCCGATTGTGTTGTAGCCCCAGTAGTTGCGCAGGCCACGCTCCAGCAGCTGCTGGTCGTCCACGTAGGCATGCACCGGCAGCAGCTCGATGGCCGTCACACCCAGATGCACCAGATGGTCCACCACTGCATCGTGCCGCAGCGCCGAGAAGGTGCCGCGCTCGGCCTGGGGAACGCCCGGATGCTGCATGGTCAGCCCACGCACGTGCGCCTCGTAGATGACCGAACGGTCCCACGGCGTAGCGGGTGCTCGCTCGCTGCCCCAACTGAAAGCCGGGTCGATCACCGCACAGCGCGGCATGTACGGCGCACTGTCGCGGCGGTCGAAGCTCAGGTCGGCATCACGGTGTCCCAGCGTATAGCCGAACAGATGCGGCGCCCATTTGATCTCGCCTACGATCTGCTTGGCATACGGGTCCAGCAACAGCTTGTTCGGATTGAAGCGGTGTCCATCCTGCGGAGCATAGGGGCCGTGCACACGGTAGCCATAGCGCTGGCCCGGGCGCACGTCCGGCAGATAGCCATGCCACACCTCGTTGGTGTACTCCGGCAGCGTGATGCGCTCGATCTCGCGGTTGCGTGTATCGAACAGGCAAAGCTCCACCTTGGTTGCATGGCGCGAATACAGCGCGAAATTCACTCCCAGCCCATCCCACGTCGCGCCCAGCGGGAACGGCCTGCCCTCGCGAACGCGTGAAGTCTGGGTCCACTTACGGGTTGCCATCGTTTTCGTCCTTACCCGCATGATGGGCTGCTATTTCTGCTTCCACCAATCGCTCGGCCATGTGCCAATGACGGTGCTCCTGGCCATCCGGGCGGCCTTCGGCCTCCCATATCTGGTGCGCCAGCATCTCGATGCGGCGTCGTCGTTCACTGCTGTCCATCTGCCCCACTCTCCTGACTTATCCACACCGCGACAGGACTGCCAGAAAACAGCAGTGCATCCGACGCGGAGCCCTTGAAAACCTCTGTGCGATCGTCCAGAACGTTGCGCATCTTTCGCTGCGGCACCGCATTCAGTTGCTGCCCTGCGTCCTCCTTCCACGCAAGGGCCGGACCGGGGCACCGCCTGACAGTCGCCCTGCGCACCGCCACAAGCAACACCTGCCCTGCGTGCTCGCGCACGAAGACCAGGTCTGCCGAAGCGGGATCGGACAGGGCCTTAAGCTCGCCGTCCAAGAACAACGCCGGGTGCTCGCGCCGTAGTTGCAGCAGACGCGCAAGCAGGCGCATCTTCGGCGCTCCTTCGTGCCAGTCCTGCAGCAACTCCGCCCACGAGCGGTCATCAGCCAGCGCTTGTGCGCGCCGCGCGAAATCCACAGTGCGACGGTTATCCGGATCCACCAAGCTGAGATCCCAGAACTCGGTGCCCTGGTAGATATCGGGAATACCCGGCAGGCACAGCTGCAGGCACAGCTGTGCGAGCCCATTGCTGGCACCGGCTGCCTCCAGCGTCTGCACGAAGTGAGCCAGCGCATCGCGCACGCCCTGAAGTTCGCTGGAGTGCATCAACGCCTGTAGCCACTGCTGCGCGGCATCTTCAACGGCGAGCTCGGGATCGAGCCAGTTGCTGATCCGCTTGCCTTCTCGCAGCGCCTTGCGCAGCCACTGGGCCATACGCTGCGGGAAGTCCGCAGCCGGCGCACCATGCATCGGCCAGGCGCCCACCAGTGCCTGCCACAATGCATAGCTTTCGGCGGCGGGTAACGGCATCGGCATCGCTGCCGCCGCGCACTGCTGCTCCCAGCCAGCCAGCGCCGACTGCCATGCCCCGACGTCGCTGCTGATCAGCGCCAGGCGCGCACGCGCCTCCGGCCCGCGTTTGTGGTCATGCGTGGCCAAGGCCAGCATCGCCCGCGGGTGCTGGCGCGCACGGGCCCGGGCGAACTCGATCAGTGCGTCGCCGTCAAGGCCGACGCGCTTCGGGTCGCTCCCGACCTCGTTGCGCGACAGCGCACGGTAGTAGCGATAGAAGCCCGTATCTTCCACTGCCTTGGCATTGAGCGGTGCCGAGAGCTGGCCGAACCGCACGCGCAATTCGTGGCCCTCGGGCGCCTGCAGGGCGCTGACTAGAAGGCTCACGCCCGCGCGTCCCGCGGCATCGAGCTCGTGCAACGCAGCCGCTTCGGCCTTGGCCAAGGCGTTCCGCTCGGCCTGAGTCCGCAGCGTATACGGTCGGTAGACCGGATAGTGACGCAGAAGCGCACAGGTCGCTCGGCGCAACATCACATCGCTGACATCGCCGCGGCCTGCCGCCTCACCCACCGTCTGCTGCACGCAGACCAGCAAACGCTGCAGGTCCGCGTGCAGCGATCCATCCAGCAGTGCATCGCGAGCCGCCTGCTGCACGTCATCGAAGCTGCACGTGTCACCTGAGCGCGCCTGCCACTGCTCACTCAGGGCGTGCGTCGATTCCTTCTCATGCAGCCACGCACCCGCCTGGTCCATGAAGTCGTAGCCGGTGGTGCCATCGCACGCCCAGCCGACGGGCAATGCCTCACCTTCGGCCAGGATCTTTTCCACGTGCAGGGTGATATCCGCACCACGGCGCCCGCATGCTTCCGCGGCGGCGTCGAGGTGTGCGCGCAGCCTCTCCAGGTAGCCGCCCGGATCGGCCAGCCCGTCGACGTGGTCGATCCTCAGGCCATCCACCCAGCCCTCGCGCACCAGCCGGAGCGGCAGCGAATGTACGGCATCGAAGACGTCCTCGCGCTCGACCCGCAACGCGGCCAGCGAGGTGATGTCGAAGAAGCGGCGGTAGTTGACCTGATCGCCCCCGGTGCGCCACCAGGCCAAGTGGTAGTGCTGCCGCTGCAGCAGCATGTGCATGCGTTCCACAGAGCGGTTGCAACGCTCGACCCACCCTTGGCGGGCACTGCGCTGCAACGGATAGCTGCGGGGTGACGGAGGGATGCGCAGGTCGTGGTGGCGCAGGACAGGCTGGTCTCCACTGTCCTCCACCTGCAGGACCCCCGCCTCTACGGCGTCCTGCAGCGGCCGATCCAGCACCGGCAGCCACAGCCGCTGTGCAGCCCCGACCGCTCCCCAATCGATGTCGAACCACGTTGCATATCGGCTCTGCGGCCCATGCATCAGCACGTCCGACCACCATGGATTCTCTGGGGAAGCGGCGAGATGGTTGGGAACGATATCGAGAATCAGCCCCAGCCCAGCAGACCGTGCGCGGCGCGCCAGTCGCAGGAATCCCTCCTCGCCGCCGAGTTCCGGATTGATGCGGGTGGGATCGATACCGTCGTAACCGTGCGTGGAGCCTGGCGTCGCTGCGGCGATGGGGGACAGGTACAGGTGGCTGACCCCGAGCGTGGCGAAGTACTCCACTTGTGCCGCTGCAGCATCGAAACCGAAGCCTACATGCAGCTGCAGGCGTGCGGTCGCGCGAAGTGCAGTCATGCGACACCCCCGTTGCGGCCCTTGCTGATGCGTTGCAGACGCGATTGCAGAGCGGAGGCATTCCACTGCAACGGCAACCGGCGCCGCCAGTTCGGATGGACGCCGACGGTACCGGGCAGGTTGACCTGCGTACGCAGACCCAGCGCATCCTCCAATGGCAGCAGGGCCAACCGTGATGGGGACTTGGCCAGCAGGCCCAGTGCAGCTTCTTCCACGTTGCCCCCATGAATCATGCCTGCCAGAGCCGCAGCATCCCCGCCCCGCTGCGCCAGCGCTGCGGGCAGGTCTTCGATTTCGCCCAAGCGTGCTCGCCAGCGCAGGTCACGTCCGCGCAACCACCCCCCCAATGGCGGCAGATCGTGGGTGGACGGCATGGCAACCGCGTCGCGGCGCCAGCGTTCGGCAGGCAGGAAACCCGTCGCATCACGGGTGAACGGCAGGACATCAACGCCGAGCACGCCGCGAGCGGCAAGCTGCTGGCGGATACCTGCCGGAACCACGCCCAGATCCTCGCCGATCACCATGCAGTGATGCCGCCAGGACTCCAGCACGAGCAGGTTCAGCAGGTCCTGCAGTGGAAACCGCAGATAGACTCCGTCGCGGGCGGACGCGCCCTGGGGCAGCACCCACAACCGGTGCAGGCCGAGGATATGATCGATTCGGACGCCACCGCGCCCCGCCATGACGGCTCGCAGCAGGTTGATGAAGGGCGCATAGCCCTGCCTGCGCAACGCCAGTGGCGAAAAACCGGTGATGCCCCATGCCTGGCCGTGGGTATTGAAGGCGTCAGGTGGCGCGCCCAGCTCCAGGCCGGCCAGCATTGCATGGGGTTGCGAGCGCGCTTCGGCACCTTCGGGTGCGCACCCTACAGCCAGATCGGCAATCAACCCGATGGCTGCGCCGTTGCTTCGCGCTTGGGAGTGCAGCTGCCTCCAGCAGCGTTGCGCCGCCCACTGAGCAAAGACATGGTCCTGCGCGCTGCCGCTGCGGGCGTCTGCAGCCAGCACACTATATTCCCGCAGCGCTGGCCCGGCCTCAGCCTGCCACTGGCAGACCTCAGCCCACAGATCGGGCTGCGCCTGCTGCAGCTGTACACGCGTCGATCGCAGCCAGCGCCACTTCAGGTCGGCGGCGCCGGGCCAGTCAATGCGCCGCATGGCTGTTGCTGCGTTCACCGCCTCGGACAGCGCACGATCTGCCGCCAGCACGGCGCGGGCGGCATCGGGTGCAGCCTGCAGCAGGGAGGCCTGAAGAGGGTCGAGCCAGCGGCGATCGCTGGGCGAATACGGACTGTGCCCGTCACCCGGCGGCAAGCCGGCGTGCATTGGGCTGAGCGCCAGCGCCTGCCCACCATGCTGGGCCAGCCGCTGCAGCCAAGGTATGCATCCTGCGCTGTCGCCGATCCCGGCATCGCCTGCGCTGCGCAGGCTGTAGACCTGCACCGCCAAACCCCAGCCACGGTCGACCTGCGAGGGCCACCATGCCTTCTGTGGTGCGACCGCGACCGCGATCCGACGCGGCCCGTGCTGCCAATGCCAGTATCCCGGCTGCAACGGCACCAGCCATTTTCCGGCCGCAACCTGGCGCGCATCGACGTGCTGGCCGGCCTCATCCACCCAGCACGCCGCGCCTGCGGCCTCCGGCAGGACCACCGCCTCGCCGCAGATCGCGGTATGCAGTGGCGCGCCCACCTCTTCCGCCTGCGGCTGCAGCACCTGCAGCACGGCACGCAACACATCCGGCGCCACCTCGCAGTGCCGCCCCGAAACATCCTCCCACTGCGGCATCAGGCCCGCAGTACGCGCGGCTGCCTGCAGTGCTGCATCGCCACTCATGCCGGTAGCCAGCGTAGCTGCAGCCCGCCGCTCGGCTGCAACAATGGACCGGTGGGCAGATCCAGCAGCGGTTCCCCGTCAGGCAGCGAGTGCGCCACTTCGCCAGCCCCTGCGTTGATGGCGATCCACCACTGCCCGGCAGGCAGCTGCCAGCCCGCCTGCAACGCACCCCTGCCAAGTACCGTCGCGCCGAGCGAACGTGCCTGTTCGAGTCCGGGCTGCAGGCAGCGGCGGCGCAAGGCGAGCAGATCGCGCAGCCACGCCAGCGACTGCTGCGCCGCGAACCCGGCCCCCGGTGGTGGAACATAGGAGGCCTGTAGCGTGGCCGGATCATTCGGGTCGGGGATCCGCGCCCGCGAGGCTGCATCAGCAAACGCGCTGAACCCGGCGAACTCGCGTCGGCGCCCTTCGCGCACCGCCTCGTCCAGCGGCGCGCGGTAATCGGTGAAGAACAGGAACGGTGAAGTGGCCTGCCACGGCTCGCCCATGAACAGCAGTGGCACCATGGGCGTGAGCACGGTCAATGCGGTGGCCATGCGCAACGCTGGTGGGTCCAGCAGCTGGCTCAAGCGTTCGCCGAAGGCGCGGTTGCCCACCTGATCGTGGTTCTGCGCGAACACGACGAACCGTGACGGCGGCAGATCGCCACTGGGCTCGCCCCGGGCTTCGCCACGCAAGTCGGGCTCGCCTTGCCAGGCAAAGCCTTCGGCAAGGCAGCGCGCCAGCAGCGCTTCGGCGCGGCCTGCGTACGCAGCGTAATAGCCCTCGTGCTCACCGGTCAGCAGCACATGCAGCGCATTGTGGAAGTCATCATTCCACTGTGCCTGGTAGGCACCCCGCAGCCAGTGCGCCTGGTTGCGCTCGTTTTCCAGCACCAGGTGCGCGTGTGGCACCTCGCCGCGTATCGCATCGCTGAGCTGCTGCAGGAAGCGATCATCATCGATGGCGTGCACGGCGTCCAGGCGCAGTCCGTCAAACCGGTACTCCTGCAGCCACATCAGCGCATTGTCGATGAAGAAGCGCTGCACCTGGGGTTGTTCGAAGTCGATGGCCTCACCCCACGGCGTGCTGCGGCCGCTGTGGAAGAAGCCCTTGGCATACTGCGCCAGATGGTTGCCCTGCGGGCCGAAGTGGTTGTAGACCACGTCCAGCAGCACCGCCAGACCGGCGGCATGCGCTGCATCGACGAAACGCTTCAGCGCTTCGGGCCCGCCATACGCCTGTGCCGGAGCATAGGGAAACACGCCGTCGTAGCCCCAGTTGCGGGTGCCTGGAAACTGCGCCACGGGCATCAGCTCAATGGCGGTGAAGCCCGTCGCCACCAGCATCGGCAACTGCGCCGTCAGTGCGGCGAACCCGCCGGCTGCTTCGATATGTACCTCGTAGATCACCATGTCCGGCCAAGCCACACCACCCCAGCCCCGCGTCTGCCAGGTGTAGGCATCCTCTGCCAGGACAGCGCTGGGGCCTTCAATGCCCTCGGGCTGCCAGCGCGAGGCGGGATCCGGCACCTCGCTGCCATCGGGCAGGCGAAAGCGGTAGCGATCGCCATGCGCCGCCGTGGTGCGGATCCAATGCAGGCCATCGGCCTGCCGATGCATCGGCAACGCTGCCCCACCCAGCACCAGCTCCACCTGACCGATGTCAGGCGCCCACAGCCGGAACTCCACCGTATCTGCGCCCGTCGGCCAAGCGCCCAGACGACCGGCTGCAGTCATGCGACGACCTGCAGATACAGCGTGGACATCGGCGGCAGGGTCAGCCGCAGTGATTGCGCGTGCCCATGCATCGGTCGCGCCTCGGTGGCCACCGCGCCCAGGTTGCCGACGTTGCCGCCCGCGTAGTGGTAACTGTCCGTATTCAATCGCTCCGACCACAGGCCGGGCTCGGGCACGCCGACGCGGTAGCCGTCGCGGCGCACCGGCGTGAAATTGCTGACCACCAGCATCGCCGGTGCCTCGCCGGTCGGGTCCTTGCGGATGAAGGCATAGACGCTGTTGCGGCTGTCGTCGGCCACGCTCCAGACAAAGCTGCGCTCGTCACGCTCGTCCCGGTGTAGTGCGGGCTGATGCCGCAGCTGTCCGTTCAGATCACCGACCAGACGCATCAGTCCAGCGCCCTCAGCCGTGGCCGCCTGCTGCCATTCCAGTCCGCCTTCGTGCGCCCACTCGCCCGCCTGGCCGAACTCGCCGCCCATGAACAGCAGTTTGCTGCCCGGGTGCGCCCACATGAAGGCGTAGTAGGCCCGCAGCTGGGCGAACTGCTGGGCGCGATCGCCCGCCATCTTGTTGAGCAGCGAGCCCTTGCCGTGGACCACCTCGTCATGCGACAGCGGCAACACGAAACGCTCGGAGAAGGCATAGACCAGGCCGAAGCTGATCTCGCTGTGGTGATGTGGGCGGTGCACGGGATCGCGCTGCAGGTAGTGCAGCGTGTCGTGCATCCAGCCCATGTTCCATTTATGGGTGAACCCCAGCCCGCCATCGGCCACCGCGTTGGTGACGCCCGGCCAGGCCGTGCTTTCCTCGGCGATGACCAGCACGTCCGGAAAACGCTCGCGCAGGATCTGGTTCATGCGTTGCAGAAAGGCCACCGCTTCCAGATTCTCGCGGCCGCCCTGCGCATTGGGCACCCACTGTCCGTCGGGCCGGCTGTAATCGCGATACAGCATCGACGCCACTGCGTCCACGCGCAGCCCGTCGATGTGGAAATGCTCGATCCACTCCAGCGCGCTGCCTATCAGGTAGGCCGACACTTCGTTGCGACCGTAGTTGTAGATCAGCGTGTCCCAGTCGGCATGCTTGCCCTGGCGCGGATCGGCGTGTTCATAAAGGGCGGTACCATCGAAGTGCGCCAAGCCGTGGGCATCATCCGGGAAATGCGCGCTGACCCAATCGACGATCACGCCCAGGCCAGCTTGGTGGCAGCGGTCAACGAAGCCGGCGAACGCTTCCGGAGTGCCGTAGCGCGCCGTCGGTGCATAGATGCCCAGCGGCTGGTAGCCCCAGGAGCCACCAAAGGGATGCTCACTGATCGGCAGCAATTCGATGTGGGTGAAGCCCAGCCCGGCGACATGAGGAATCAGCCGATCCGCCAGCGCGTCCCAATCCAGCACGCTGCCATCGTCGCTGCGTTGCCAGGATCCAGCGTGCACCTCATAAATGGACAAGGGCGCGTTGATGCCCAGCTGGCTTCGGCGCTGCAGCCACGCTTGGTCGTTCCACTGCAGCAGCGCTGCCGAAGCCACGCGTGAGGCGGTCGCGGGAGAGCGCTCTGCCCAGCGTGCCATCGGGTCCAGTTTGTCGGGCAGGACCTGGCCCTCTGCGCCGATCAGGCGGAACTTGTAGCACGCGCCCGGCGTCACCCCCGGGACGAACAGCTCCCACACGCCGGCGGCATGGCGCAGCCGCATCGGGTGGCGGCGGCCGTCCCAGCCATTGAAATCGCCGACCACCGCCACGCGCTGGGCATTCGGTGCCCAGACCGCGAAGCGCACGCCCTCGACCCCTTCAATCGTCATTTCGGCAGCGCCCAGTGCACGCACCGCGTCGGCGTCACCGTGGTGGATCCCCTGCAGCAGCGCCTCGTCCAGTAGCGGGCCGAACGCATACGCGTCATGCACCTGCTCGATGCCATCGGGGAAGTGCAGCGCGAGCAGCGGGATGGCGCCGGTGCCGGCGTGACCCTCGAACAAACCAGGCAGATCGGTGCTGCGAAGGTCCCAGCGGCGGCCGCTGACGTCAATGACCTCCACCCGCCCTGCGTTGGGCACCAGCACGCGGATCACACGGCCACCGTTGCCATCGGCATGCGGGCCCAACCAAGCAAATGCATCGGCCGGGCGGCCCTGCACCAGCGCCTGCAACTCAACCGCCAGTGGCGCAACCGCATCACCCTGCGTTACCGCGTCGTAGTCGAAAGCCACCGCGCCCCGTCCTTCGTGGTTCATGCAGCCACCTGGCAGGTCTGCTGATACAGGGCCAAGTAGGCCTTGCCGGCCGTTTCCCAGCCCCCGGGACGCAACATCGCAGCCCGTCGCATTGCATTCATCAGCGCCGGCAGGCGGAAGGTGCGCAGCGCTCGCTCCACGCAGCGGCGTAGCCCATCGGCATTGGCACCATGGAACAGGAAACCGGTCACACCGTCCTCAACCGTATCGACCAGGCCGCCCGTCGCATGCGCGACCGGCAGGCAGCCGAAGCGCTGCGCATACATCTGGCTGAGGCCACAGGGTTCGAAGCGCGACGGCATCAGCAGGAAGTCAGCGCCGGCAAACATCTGCCGCGCCAAGCCCTCCTCGAAGCCGATGAAGACGCCGACCCTGCCGGGATAACGCTGTCCCAGCGCCTGCACCTGCGCTTCCACCTGCGGTTCGCCACCGCCTATCACCACCAGCTGCCCACCGGCAGCAACGATCTGCGGGGCGACGTCACACGTGATGTCCAGACCCTTCTGATGGACCAGGCGCGAGACCACTGCGAACAGCGGCCCTTGTGAGGGCTGCAGGCCGAAGGCCTGGCGCACAGCCTGCGCGTTCTCTTCGCGAGCTGCGCACTGGCCGATGCTGAAACGCGCCTTCAGGTGAATGTCGTGGCGCGGATCCCAGCTCGAATCGATGCCGTTGACGATGCCACTGAGGTGGCCACCGGCCGCGCGTCGTGCCAGCAGTTCGTGAAGGCCGCAGCCATCCTCGGCAGCGGTGATCTGCTGCGCATAGCGCAGGCTGACCGTGTTCAGGCGGGTGGCGTTGGCAATGCCGGCCTGCAGGAAGGACATGTGGCCATGGAACTGCAGTTCGTCCAGATGCTCCACGGGCACACCAAGAGTCGGTGCCAGGGCAAACGGGAATAGGCCCTGGTATGCCAGGTTGTGGATGGTCAGCAGAGTGGGCACCGCGGTGCGATCCCAGCGGACATAGGCCGCGGCCATCGCCACAGGCCAGTCATTCAGATGCAGCAGCTGCGGCGTCCAGTCCAGCCCGGCACGGCCAGCCGCCAGTTCTGCGGCAGCATGGGACAAGGTTGCGAAGCGCACCGCGTTGTCCTTCCATTCGCGGCCCTGTGCATCCACGTAGGGAGAGCCCTCGCGTTCATACAGCGCGGGTGACAGCAGCACATAGATCGGAAGTCCATCGGCCTGCAAGGCCATCGCCACGGTACAGGCCGGCAGACCCGCACGCCCAGCGATGCGGCCCACTTCACGCAGGTGCGGCAAGCGCTGCAGCACTTCGGGATAGCCCGGCAGCAGAACGCGTGCATCACAGCTGGTGCGCACCGCACGTGGCAGCGCTGCCGCCACATCACCCAGGCCGCCGGCCTTGATGAAGTCTGCCATCTCGGTTGCCACGAACAGGACGCGCTGCACAAGCTCCGGCAGCGCGATCACCTGTGACGTGCCACGACGGGTGCCGATCGGCACCAACTCGAGGGCGGGCGGGACAACTTCCGCAACGGGATCGTTCAGGGAATGGGCGACGAGGTCGAGGGCCATGGAGAACTTCTCTGAATCAGTCAGGCAGACGCCAGCTGCGCCCGATGGGCGCCAAGTCTGGGAAGGAAGTCGTCGCGGAACGTGGGGGACGTTTGCGTAGGCTCAACGCGAATGTGCACTGTTCCATATCAAACAGCCGTGAAGCACAGGCGATTTTTGTGTGACACGACACCCCGCCTCTAATCACGCGCGGCATTGGCTTTTCCTGCGTCATTGTTTCGGTCGTCCGGTGGTGGTACCGCACACGTGCCTGGATTTGCGCCAGGTTGAGGACGGCATCGTGATAACCATTGCCCGCTCGCTGTAGCACAGCCGTGCACGCGATGGCGACACTGCGAGGCCATCGCTTTTACCGGTGCACCAGCAGAGTGGTGGCTCCCCTCCCCTCAGGAGTCGCACCGATGGCTGTTCCCCAGTACCCAGAGCCGCCGTTCAAGCCGCAACAGCAGTCCTTCCCCGGCAAGACCAGCGAGATGGATCCGCGCCCTGATCACGGCGAACAGAGCTACAAGGGCCACAACCAGCTGGCCGGCAAGAAAGCACTGATCACCGGCGGCGACAGCGGCATCGGCGCTGCGGTGGCCATTGCGTACGCGCGTGAAGGTGCCGACGTTGCCATCGCTTTCCTCGAGAGCGAAAAGGACGACGCCGAGGCGATTGGCAAGCTCATCCGCGCTGCAGGACAGAAAGCCGTCCTCATCGCGTGCGACATCAGCGACGATGCTCAGGCCGAGCAACTGGTAAAGCGCGTGGTGCATGAGCTCGGTGGCTTGGATGTGCTGGTCAACAACGCCGCCTACCAGCGCTACTACCAGTCTTTCGACGAGATCACGATCGACGACTGGCGGAAAACGTTCGACACCAACGTGCACGCGGTATTCAATCTGACCCGGCTGTGCGTGCCACACCTGCAGGATGGCGGCTCGGTCATCAACACGGCCTCGGTTAATTCGAAGAAGCCGACGCCGAACCTCCTGCCTTATTCCACCACCAAGGGCGCCGTCGCCAACCTCACCATCGGCTTGGCCGGCCTGCTGGCGGAAAAGGGTATCCGGGTCAACGCGGTGCTGCCCGGCCCGATCTGGACGCCGTTCATTCCCGCCGGCATGGCCGCCGAAGAAGTCGAACAGTTCGGCAGCCAGACGCCCTTCGGCCGCCCTGGCCAACCGGCGGAACTAGCGTCGGCCTACGTAATGCTGGCCGCCGATGGCGCCAGCTATACATCCGGCGCGCTGCTGACCGTCTCCGGTGGCGCCGTGACCCTCTGAGCGGACACCGCCCCTTCCTTCTCGCCCCCCTCCCCCAAGGAACCCCGGATGAGCCGCCACCAGCAGAGCTAAGTGATTCATGCCGGCAGTGAAAGAATCGATGTCCGCCGCGAGCGCTTCGTCGCCACCCCAACGCCATGCGCCGCGAGCTGTGCGATGCCGGGGGCTATTCGCCGTGGCGCTATAGTGGGCGTCGGCGTCTGGCATGTCTCACTTGGCACGCTACTGGCGGCTTTGGATGCCGACAGGCGGCTTTCATGCTGCTGAATGACCAGATGATGGTTCCGTTCCAGCTATCCCTGGGCCTCTCGAAACTTTCGCGCCCCTGGCATCGAAGATGTAACCAAGTCATGTGCAACATCCATGACAGGTCAATTGTGTACAAGTACCGGCATTGTTGAAATGGCGAACCGGTCAGGTACAGGCCGCCACATTGACGGACTCCAACCCCGCTAGTCCTCCTGCGACCATCGGGCCAGATTCTGCTGTGTGGTTTCGATACCGGCCCACGGGTCCTTGCGGCGTCGCTTGAGCTTAGCCGGCACGTCCTTGATGGTGAATGCGTCTGCCCGCGTGAGCTTGCCCAGCTCGCTCCATGCGATGGGCATGGCCACCGGAGCCCCCGGCCGCCCCCGCAGCGAATAGGACGCCACCGCCGTAGCACCGCGGCCATTGCGCAGGTAGTCGACGAAGATCCGCTTGTTGCGCAGACGCTTGGTGGCCGTTGCCAGAAAGCGATGGGGTTCGGACTGCGCCAGCGCATCGGCAAAGCCCTTTGCGAAGCGTTTGGTCAGATCCCAGTCGCATCCCGGGTTCAGAGGCACCACTACATGCAGTCCCTTGCCGCCGGAGACCCGCAGGAACGATTCCAGCTCCAGCTGGGCCAGCAGTTTGCGGATATCGTTGGCCGCCTTTTTGACCTCCGCGAACGGGACGTCCGGACCAGGATCCAGGTCAAACACCACCCGGTCGGCTCTGTCGGGATTCTCGGCGCGGCTGCCCCACGGGTGGAACTCCAGGGCGTTGAACTGGACCAGTTCCAGCAGGCTGGCCGCGTCGCGTACGACCAGGTAGTGGGCGTTGATTCCACTGTCTTCCTTCAACCTGACCGAGTCGACCAACTCCAGGCCGGCGGTGTGGTGCTTCTGGAAGAAGCAGGGTTTGCCGGTGCCGGCCGGGCAACGAATGATCGACAGCGGCCTGTCGATCACCTCTGGCAACACATGATCCATGACGGCGGAGTAGTAATCCCAGACGTCCTGCTTGGTGTAACCGTCGCCCGGGAACAGCACCTTGCTGGGGGACGACAATCCCGGCGGCGCCCGATGCGCGTGTGAGGCGGCCTTTGCCCTGCGGGAAGCCGGTGCCGCTCCGGCCTGCGGCCGACCATTGGCCTTGCCTTGCGCGGGCCGATCCGAATCACCCAGGTCGGACACGTCCTTGTCCCTCCTCACCGCCTTGAGCGAGGCTTGACGCAGCAGGTGCTGGCCGCCGATGCCCCGGTAGAACACCTCGACGACGAAACGCGGTGCAAACCATGTCGCGGCCCGCAGATCCGTGTCTTCGGTGGGCACATGGGCGGTGGGCTTTCTGCTGCCACCGCCCTGCAGCATCCGGCTGATCTCTGTGATCAACTGGTCTGAAAACCCCGCGCCCACCCGCCCAACATAGCGCCAGCCGTGCGCGGGGTCCGGCGTGGCCAGCAGCAGCGAGCCAAAGCCGTTGCGGCTGCCTTTGGGTGCGGTGTATCCAACGACCGCAAATTCGTCGCTGGCCAGCTGCTTGGTCTTGCGCCAATCGTCGCTGCGACCGCTGTGATACCCGCGATCGGCGCGTTTGGAGATGATGCCTTCGAAGTGCTGCTCCCCGGCCAGGCGGTACGCTTCGTTGCCATCACCTTCAACATGGGAGCTGAAGGCCAAGGGAGCGCCCTGCCCCTGCAACAGTTCCTGCAGCAGCGCTTTGCGTTCCAACAGGGGTGCAGCTGCCAGGTCCACACCATCGATGTGGAGCAGATCGAACAGTGCGTAAGCCAGCGCTCCCTGGCGTTCCCCTGACAGGGTGGCCTGCAGCAGATTGAAGTCCTCCTTGGTGCCAGACCCCGCAATGAGCTCTCCATCCAAAGCGGCCGAGGTCAGGCCCAATGCGGCGATGGCGTCACGTATCTCGGGAATCTTGTCGGTCCATTCGAGGGCATTGCGCGACCACAGCTGGACCTGACCCTCTGCCACCGTTGCCAGAATCCGGTAGCCGTCCCATTTGATCTCGTGTACCCACTGGTCGCCCTGGGGAGGCGCCGCTCCCAGCTTTGCCAGCTGGGGCTCGAAGGGGCCGGAGGGTGCAGCCGACGCCTTGGCTTTCGACAACGCCATGGCCTTCCCGGCCCAGTTCTTCCGTCTCGACCGCTTTGCGGGAATGGCTTTCAGCTTCTTCTTGTCCGTCTTTCCGGCACCGGCCCTCTTGAGGTCGTCTGCGGGGGGCGCAGGTACGTCCGCCAGCAGATCATCTGCTTCCAACTCGCTGGCGAAGGCATCATTGTCCTTGAACAGGAGCCACTGTGGCTGACGGGCGGGCCTGCCTGACCGGACCAGGTGCCAGCCGCCCTTGAGCTTGCTGCCGAACAGCTCGAAACGCAGGTGACCTTTGGCGAGCTGGGCCTCCGGATCGCCCTGGGTCGCCCAGACGCCGCGATCAAACTGGGCCACGTGGCCGCCCCCGTACTGGCCCTTGGGGATCTCGCCTTCGAAGGACGCGTAGTCGACCGGATGGTCTTCCACTTCCACCGCCATTCGCTTGACCTTGGGGTCGTAGCTGGGCCCCTTTGGAACGGCCCAGCTCTTGAGTGCATCGCCCACCTGCAGGCGGAAGTCGTAATGCCGGCGGCTGGCATGATGCAGCTGCACCACAAAAATGGCGCGCTGCCCCTTGGGCAGCGCTTTGCCAGGTTCCGGCTCCTTGGTCTGGTCAAAACGGCGCTTGCGGCGGTACTCGACCAGGGACATGGCGGCCTCCAGGTTACTTGGCTACTTGCGCAGATGCTCGCGCACGGCTGCGGCCGTCGGGCCTACGGCCTCCACTGCCGCCCGGAGTTCGTCGGCCGATACGCCCAGCGCCTTCGTCCAGTACTGCAGTTCGTAGTCTTCGTTGACGTTGATGCGATCTCGGTCCGGGCTGCCCGTGTTCTTCTTGTCATCACTCACGGCAATCTCCTCGTGTAATTGAGCCGATCACTTCTTCGCTTCTACGCCCGGGGTCGCGTCCCGAACCATGAACTCTTCGGTCACCTCCGGCAGGTGGGCCGCCAGCCAGTCGGCCATGGCCTCTTCCTGCACGAGGATCTCTTCGCATACGCGGGCGGTTTCGGTGTCGCCGACGGTCTTCGCTGCGGCGATCAGGGCGGTGTAGGAGGCGATCTCGAAATGTTCAAAGACATAGCCCGCCATCGCGCCCTTGACGATCTCGTCCGACGCCGTCATTCCGCCTACCGCCTGCCCGAAGGCAGCCATCTTGCCCATGACATCCTTGAGGGTGGAAGGCGATCCGCCGAGGCGCTTGATGCAGCCCTCGAGCTTTTCACGCTGGTCGATGGTCTCCTGGATGTGCTCTTCAATGCGCGCCTTCAGAACCGGATAGTGCTCGATTCGCGATGCTTGTCCCTTGAGCATGGTTTCTGCCTGCTGCTCCATCGCATGTGCGTCGCGCAGCCAGTCCAGCAGGTTTTCCTTGAGCTCAGCCATGGGGTTCTCCGTTCTTGGATGGGCCTTCAACGTATCGATGCAGGCATGCGGACAAGGCGACGCCTCCGTGAAGGCGCAGCGAACGCCTGAACACGCTTAATCAAGCAGACCCAACAACGAGCGGTGTGCAGCGACGCCCGCAAGGGCCCCCTCCCCGATGGCCAGCGCGATGTTGCCGGCAAAACGGGCCGCGTCTCCGCAGGCGAAAACCCCTTCCACAGTCGTCTGTTTCGCAGAATCTGTGGAAATGCAGCCGGCGGCTTCAAGCTTGCAACCCAAATGACAGGCGATGGGAGAGGCGAGCCTGGCCTCTGGATGCACGAACAAGGCGCCCAACACGACCCGACGTCCATCCGCCAGGTCGGCACTGGCGTCATCAGAAACGGCCAGCAACGGCGACCGCTCCAGGGCTATCCCGCTGTGCGCCAGTTCTCTTTCCAGCAGATCCAACGCACCGTCGCCGTGATCTCCGCGGTGGAAAACCGTGATCTGCCCCCACTCCGACAGGAATCGGGCGTGCCCTACCGCATCCTGGCCCGTTGCGAGCAGCAGCCCGAGGCGCTGGTTGCGGACCTCGTAGCCGTGGCAATACGGGCAATGCAGCACGGTACTGCCCCAGCGTTGCTGCAGACCTGGCAGTTCAGGCAGATGATCGATCACCCCGTGCGCCAGTATCAGCCGCTTGGCCAGCACCGCCGCGCCAGACGCAATGGCCACCTCGAACTGGGTCTTGGCCGAGCCCGCAACAGATACGGCTTCGTCGGCGATCCATCTCACGCCGTGATACGCGGCCAGCTGTCGTCGCGCTGTCTGCAGAAGAACGCCGGGCGCGCAGCCATCCCATCCCAGGCAGCCGTGCGCGCGATCGGCAGCTGCGTTGCGAGGCCGCCCAAGGTCAATGATCACCACCGTGCGGCAGGCGCGTGCCAGCTGTAACGCCGCCGACATTCCGGCGAAGCTGCCGCCGATAACGGCGACGTCGGCCACAACAGGATTGGTGCTGGAAGTACTCATTGTTGTCCCGGGACTGAAGAACCAGCAGCACTGGTATGCGGCCTGCCTGACACCCGTGGCGTCCAGCCTGCGTGCAGAGATTTTCCTTTAGCCGCACGGCGTCCTCACCCCGAGCACGCGGACAGGGATGGCACGAGGGACGACCGGGCGTGTCGTGAGCACCATGTGGACGCTGCGTGTTCTGTTGTTCCCATCCGCACACAGCCGCACGACGCAACCGTCCTAGGCTGTGCATGGGAGAACCGGGCGATGAGCAGCCGAAGCGAAATTGATCTGATGGTCGCGCAGCTGGAGGAGAAGCTGCCGGAATGGGTAGAGGTCTATTCCGAACAACAGTTCATCTGCATGCTTGCCGAAGCGCTGTCCTACATCGCTTTCAGCGCTGACCCGGATGCGCGGACCTACTGCGTGATGCGCACCGGATGCCTGCACACTTCCGGTGGTGAAGTCACATGGGCGCAGCGGTACGGACGCTGACGTTGCTGGCGATGTAGACCCCTGCGAGCCAGCCGTTAACGTGCGATAAGCTTTGACGCGGCACTGACGCCCGTTTGATGGATGCGCTCACGGCAACGCTCCTATGGTGGAGACACCGCGCCAACTGCGGTGTGTACCGTAACCAGGAGACGAACCATGCAACGTGATCAGAAAGACCTCCCGCACGCCGATGCGCAGGCGCCCGACCCGGAACCGATCAGCAAGGCGCAGGCAGACGCACGCAATACGCGCAACCATGACCAGGCGCTGCAAGAGACCTTCCCGGCCAGCGATCCGATCTCCCCGTTCGTGGCCGCCCCCACACCAGACCAGCAGTCCGCGCGCCTGGGCGAACGGATCAAACTGCCGGACCGGCATGACGACGCGGAGGTCGGCGGAGGCGACCGGTGATGCGCGGGGCGTTTGCCCGGGTGGCGGCGGGCACCGCGCGCCTTTCAGGCAGCCTCGGGGCGTTCGTCGCCGCACTCGGGGTCATCATTGCCTGGGCCGCCAGCGGACCGGCCTTCCACTTCAATGACACCTGGCAGCTGGTGGTGAACACGGGTACCACCATTGTCACCTTCCTGATGGTCTTTCTGATTCAACACACCCAGAACGCCGATACCGCCGCACTGCACATCAAGCTGGATGAACTGATCCGCGTCAGCAAGGATGCCAATCAGGAACTGCTGAACCTGGAGGCGATGGAGCCGGCCCATCTTGAAGAGATCCGCAAGCGCTACGAGGGCCTTGCCCGCACGGCGGCGGACATCAAGACCAAGAAGGAGCGCTGCATGCCCTGCGCTGCCGATTCGCCCGTGGACGCGTAATGCGCGATGGAGTTCCCCGATGCAATCACGAACCGCGCTGCTGCTCATCGACATCTTCAGTCTGTTCGACTTTCCAGGCGGGCGCCAACTCGGCCCACTGGCTGCGCAGGCAGCCGTCCGTGCGGTGGCACTGCGGCGCGCGTTCGATGCACGCGAACTTCCCGTGATCCACGCCAATGACAATTTTGGCGACTGGAAGCGGGATTTCCCTGCCCTGGTCAAGGCCTGCCGTCAACACGGCGGGCCTGCTGCGGATATCGCAGACCTGCTGGCACCCCGGCCCAGCGACTACTTCATCCTCAAACCCAAGCACTCGGCCTTCCTCGCGACGCCGCTGCCAGTACTGCTTGCCAAGCTCGACGTGAAGCGGCTGGTACTGGCCGGCATGGCATTGGATTCCTGTGTGTTGGCCACGGCGATGGATGCGAACTCGCGCGAATACGAGACCATCGTTGCCCGGGAGGCAACCGCCGCCCTGCCCGACCGCCGCCAGCCAGCACTGCAGACGCTGCAGCGCTCTGGCGCGGCCAAGGTGCTGGGCAACCGCCAGGTGATCGCCCAGCTCGGCAAGTGGGCACGCGCGGACGCGCACGCCGCGGAGGCCGATCGCAAGAAATAAGGACGCGCGGGGCGGCGCGTTGGGTGGCTGTGCGCCTGCAGCGGGAGACAGCGTCGTGTGCAGGCGCGATGACGGAAAAACTCATCAGCAGCGACATTCCCTTGGCGGATGCGCAACCCGGGTCTACGGGGCCGGTTGCCAGGATGTTGCTGTCGCCAATCCGGCGGCGCAACCACTGGAGACATCCCATGGCCAACCAGAACCAGGGCAGCAGCAACCGCGGTTTCGCTTCGATGGACGAGGACAAGCAGCGGGAAATCGCCGCCAAGGGCGGCCGCGCCGCGCACGAGTCAGGCAACGCCCATGAGTTCACTTCGGAAGAAGCCCGCCAGGCCGGTCGCAAGGGAGGCGAGTCGGTGAGCGAAGACCGCCAGCACATGGCAGACATCGGTCGTGAAGGTGGCCAGTCACGCAGCGGCAGCCAGGGCGGCAACCAAGGTAACGACCAGAGCGGCAGCCAAGGCGGCAACCAGGGCGGCCAGCAACAGCAGCAGCGTGGCGGCAGCAACCGCGGCGGCCAGCAGCGCTGAGCCCCGTGTGTTGTGGGAACGAGGGTGTGGGCGGGCTCAGGGCCCGCCCGCTTGCATCAGGGAGGGCGCTTTGCCGGGCCCGACCAGCGAACGCAGGCAGCGCCCGTTGTGCCTGGCTACAGCGTCTGCGGTGTGAGCCCCTGCTTGGCGGGCCCCTCCAGCAGCTGCCCGGCGGCGCTGAAGCGACTGCCATGACACGGGCAATCCCACGTACGCTCGTGCCCATTCCACTGCACTACACATTTCAGGTGCGGGCACAGGGGCGACATTGCATGCAGGGTGCCCGCATCGTCGCGATAGACGGCGGTGCGCTTGCCGTCCACCGCCAGTAGGGCGCCGCAGCCCGGCGCCAGCGTCTGCGCGGTTCCTGCAGAGGCAGCGGCCAAGCGATCGCCCACCATATGGCGGGCGACGGTGGCGTTTGTGCGCAGCCACCCGGCCGCTGACCGCACAGGCGTGAAGCGCATCGGGCTGAGTACGCCGTCCATCTCGTTGCTGCTGCCCTGGATGCCCTCTGCGATCATGCGCGCAGCAACGCCCGCCCAGGTCAGTCCGTCGGGGCCGTAACCGGTGGCGACCCATACGTTGTCGTGAGCGCTGCCCCCGATGTAGGGCAGCTGGTCGGCCGACCGGAACTGCTGGGCCGACCAGCACATCGGTTCGCCCTCGACACGGAAGTTACGCTGCGCATCGTCGATCAGGCGCTGCGCCGGATCGATGGCCGGCGTCTCGCCGGTGCGGTGCGTTTCGCCTACCAGCACCAGCCAGTGGCGGCCATCGGTGCCACGTACGCCGCGCAGGGACCGCTGCCGGTCTGCGATCCAATGGACGCCGGGCGCCGGCATATCGCGCACGGGGACGGCCACCGCATATTCGCGGTACACCTCCATCTCGGCCTGTACCAGGTTGAAGCCCGCCGGAGAGTGCGTTGCCAGCACGAAGTGGCGCGCGCGGATGCTGCAGTCCGGTGTGCGTGCGATACCGGCGGCAGCATCGATATCGACAATCTGGGTCCAGTCGTGGACGCGGACGCGACCGACAAGATGCTGGGCCAGCTCCTGGCAGAAGGCGGCCGGGTCCAGCTGCGCCTGGTCTGGAATCTGGAACGCGTGGCCCAACGCAAACGGCAGGCCGGACTGACGGTGGTCGCACGACAGGCCGACCCGCTGGTAGGCCTGCAGCTCGCGCTCGAACGCGGCAGTGGCATCGCGGCTGCGCTCCTGCACACCGTATTGCATGGTCACGCGCTGGAAGCCGCAGCGCAGGTCGTAGCGATGCACCAGCGATTCGATGGATCGCACTGCCTGCTGTCGCCACTGCACAATGCGCGTAGCTGTGTCGCCTCCCCAGCGGGCGACGAGGTCGGCCATCCTTGACACTGGCGCGTAAAGATTGCCGGTAGACAAGGCGGTGTTGCGTCCGCCCACCGGCCCGGCATCGACCACGACCACATCCAGGCCGTTGTCGGCCAGCCGTGCTGCGGTCAGCAGTCCGGTCGTGCCGGCCCCCACCACCAGCACGTCAGCGCGGGTCGAGGCGGTCAGGGGACGGTACCGGCGCAGGTCGGTGTCATGCAGCCAGAGGCTGCCGCGCAGGGAAGGTTCGGTCATGGATCACGGTCCTTGCAGTTGATGCGGGCACTACCCAAGCTGATACCGCCTGCGCCGTGAAACCCTGGTCGGCCCACTGTGCAGGCGGTGCGCAGGCGTACGTGGCCACCCCTTGCATGAAGCACTCAGCGGGTGGATGGCACACGCAGCGGGCTTCTCTATTGCGGCGCAGACTCGGTAACTGCGCCGCACGGACCGCACGGACCGCACGCGGTATCAGGGCTCACGCGGTGGCAGATCCAGGGCGCCGGCGCCGGGACCGGCCCCCAGCTCGGCGCCGGTACTCGGCTGCGCTGCCGGATCGGACAGCGTGCGAAGCGTCATCGCCTCTTCGGCCGCCTGCTCGCGGGGCGTAAGGCCGACACGGCTGTCCCCGTCACCGCCATCCAATGCCGCCTGCGCGTCGCGGTCGCTCACCCGCTCCCACAGATCGCCGCTGTTCCAGCTGCCCTGCAGGTCCTCCCCGCCCTGCGACATGTCCATGTACAGGTCGGTGAATGCCGGATCGCCCGGCAGCTTTCCTGGCGGGAAGTTCGGCTTGATGCTGTGCAGCGCTTTCTCGAACGACTTCATGTGCGCAATCTCCCGCGTCATCAGGAACCGCAGCGCGTCCTTGATTCCGGGATCGTCGGTCACGTTGATCAAGCGCTCATAGACGAGCTTGGCACGGGCCTCGGCCGCGATGTTGGAGCGCAGATCCGCCGTCGGGTCGCCAATGGTATCGATGTAGGCGGCCGTCCACGGTACGCCACTGGAGTTGACCAGCGCCGGGCCGCCGCCGTACAGGATCTGCTCTGTGTGGCTGGTACTGTTCTGGCCAAGTTGGCGCATATCCTCGGCTTCCAGCATGCCTTCGGAGTGGACGGCTTTCGGACCGCGGTTGAGCATGGCGATGATGGTGCCGATGATTTCCAGATGACTGATTTCCTCGGTGGCGATGTCCATCAGCAGATCCTTGCGACCCGGATCGCATTCGCCAAGGCCCTGGGTGAAGTACCGCATGGCTGCGGCAAGCTCGCCCTGCGGGCCACCGAACTGCTCAAGCATGAGCGTGGCCAGCTGCGGGTCGGATTGGCGGACACGAACGGTGTACATCAGTTTTTTGTGGTGGAAGAACATGGGAGGTCTCCTGTGCTGGCGGTTGCGTTGCGGGCGAGCCGGGATCAGCGCTTGGATTCAGCGCCGGGGGTTTCTTCGCGATTGAGGAACGCGCCGACCAGGCCGTCCTGGTGATCCTCCAGCCAGCGCGCCATAGCCATTTCTTCCTGCAGGATCTGCGAACAGACTGCGGCGATGTCGGTGGCACCGGCACGTTCGGCAGCTACCACCAGCGCCCGGTAGGTGGCGATTTCCGTGTGCTCGAAGCCGAAGGACAGACCGATGCCCTTGATCACCTCGTCTTCCATCAAGCTGTTTCCGGCGGCATGCATGGCTGCCGTCAAACTGGCAAACAGCCCTTTGGCAGTAGGCACGCTACCGCCCAGCGAATGGATGCACTCGCGAAGCGAATCGGCCTGCTGCCGGGTCTCCTGCACGTGCTGGGCGATGCGTGCGGCCAGCTGCGGATAGTTTTCGATCCGCGAGGCCATCGCTTTCATCATGGTCTCTGCCTCCTGCTCCATGGCGTAGGCATCCTGCAGCCACTTCAGCAGGCGTTCGGTTCGTGCGCTGTGCTTGTCGGACATATGCTCTCTCCCGTCGGGCGACGTGCCCTGGGAAGACATCCTGGCGATGCGGCGATCACTGCCGTGTCTGTCTGTGTGAGCATCAAATGCCAGGGATGGGCACACAACGATGATGCGATACTAACGCCCGACGTCAGCCAGTCCCAGGCAAGCATCGGCAACAGTACAACCGGCGATTGGAAACTGCAGTTTCGCGCCGGATGTGAGGTGGCGGTGAACTATCTGTTCACGTGCGGCAGGACGACTTCTTCCAGGCGACGCAGACCGCCGGCGCGCGACAGCCAGCTCCAGTCACCCTGCGCTACACGTCGGATCTCGAGCGGCTCGGCCGGCAACATCTGCATCGACCAGTAGGGGAAAACTCGCCTGGACACATGGCCACGGCCGAGTTCAACGAATTCGTGGTGGCTGCGGGCGGCGAGGATGCGGCCGTAAGCTACGCCGATAGCGTCAGGCGGGCCTTCGATGTATTGCAGGAAGCGCGAGCCGTCATAAAGGAGGACGCCGGTGATACCCATATCCAGGTTGAAACGGGCGGCGTAGCGGATGAGGTCATCCAGATGGTCGATGGACAGCCCCAATATCGCCTCACTTGCGTAGGCGATGGCTCGGAGGGGCACGGAAATCCCTTGGTATCCCAGCGGACCAGCTGCACCCTACTCTCTCACCTCCGGCTGTAGGTGGAGGTGATGAAGCTGTCTCACACGCTGCGGATCCCCACCGTCCAGCGGGTTGGCTCAGACAGTCTTGAACCAGTCCGCATAGGGGGTGTTCTTTACCAGGTGCCGGTTGTAGTCCTTGCTGCCGTCGGTCCACCAGACCGGGCCGCGTTCGCCCAGCCCCTGCTTGGCAGCATCCACAGCGTTTCGCGCGTCACGTAACGCTGTTGCGTCGCCGGCCTTCATTGCCGCTCCCACGGCCCGGCGCGCTTCCATCAAGGCAGCCACCAGCTGCGCACGCGCTTCGGCGCTCAGGTTGGGATTGGATGCCCGCCAGAGCCGCCCGCGCACCACCAGATAGCGCCGGTCGGGGGTGAGCACGGGACCGGCGTTGCTCACGAGGTGCGATTCCGTGTCGCGCGTACACAGAGCATCAGTTCGTACAGCCAAGGGGCACCGACGATCAGCGTGGCCGACACCAGCGCTGCTGACCACAGGGACGATGGCGCCGGCTGCCAAGCCAGTGTCCATTGCGCCTGCGATCGCCAGACGATCCAGCCAAGAAACATCCACGGTGCCATATCGAGAATGCTGTGCACGTGCTGCTCGGCCGGGCTGATCCGTCGGCGCCCGTCTGCACTGGCCGTATCCAGATAGCCCACTACCGCGTGTGCCGCCGCCAGCACGCCCAACACTGCCGCCAGCCCCCATGTATCAGCGAGCGCCAGCCAAGCCAGGACGCCGGCACCGATCAACGCCAGCTGCAGCCCATGCAGGACGCTTTCGCGAAGGCCCGAGGTATGCGCGATGTCGGCGCGGCGGTGGAAGTGGAAGTCCAGCGTTCCGGCCAGCAACCACAGCGCGAAAAGAACCGCCATGACCGCGCCACTCATGGGGTCAGCACGATCTTCCGGCACTGGTCATCCTTTGCATCGAACATGGCGTAGCCCTGCGCCGCCTCGGCCAGCGTCATGCGATGGGAAATGATGTTGCCAGGATCCAATCGCCCCTCCAGGATCGCCACCAGCAGTTCCGGCATGAGGCCATGCACATGGGTCTGCCCCATCTTGAACGTCAGCCCTTTGTCGAACGCGTCACCTAACAGAAAACCGTGGATGAAGCCGGCATACACGCCCGGGATGCTCACTACCCCGCCGCGCCGGGCGGCGGCAATGCATTGGCGGATCGCCACGCCGCTACTGCCTTCCAGTTTGACAGCGGTCAGCGCGCTCTCCAGCGCGCTGCCCTCGGCTTCGAAGCCGACCGCTTCAATGCACGCGTCCACGCCGCGGCCGCCGGTCTGGCTGACGATGTAATCGGCGGGGTCATCCACCTTGCTGAAATCAATGGGAGTGACGCCGTAGGTACGCTGCGCGAAATCGAGACGGTACGGCAGATGGTCGACCATGAAAATGGTTTCGGCCCCGAGCAGCCGGCAGCAGGCCGCGCTCATCAGGCCCACCGGCCCTGCACCGAAGATCGCCACTGCCGAGCCCTGCTTCACCCCGGCATTGAGTGCCGCCTGGTAGCCGGTGGGCAGGATGTCGGACAGGAACAGCACCTGTTCGTCCGCCACGCCTTCGGGGATGCGAAGCGGACCTACGTTGGCCTTGGGTACGCGCACGAACTCGGCCTGCCCTCCGGCGATGCCACCGTATAGGTGGCTATAGCCGAACAAGGCTGCAGGGGGCATCAGGCCCTTCGCATTCAATGCCGCACCCTTGCCGGGATTGGTGGTCTCGCACGCCGCATATTCCGCCAATTGGCAGTGGAAACACGCGCCGCAGGCAATCACGAACGGAATGACCACCCGGTCGCCAGGCTGCACCTGGGTGACCGCCGAACCCACGTCCTCAACGATCCCCATGAATTCGTGGCCCAGCACGTCGCCGGTATGCAGATCGGGAATCTTGCCGCGATAGAGATGCAGGTCCGAGCCGCAGATGGCAGTTGCCGTAACGCGAAGGATAAGGTCGTCATCGGCGGCCAGGACCGGGTCGGGCACGGTCTCGACACGAACGTCCTTGCGGCCATGGTAGGTAAGTGCCTGCATCGTCGTTCTCCCGCCAGTGTGGACCTACAGGGTGGCACGGCGCCGGCTGCACAACGGGTGAGCCCGCAGTGTGCGTCGCGTCGATTCTGCTGCACGCGGTGCGTGCTGCGGGTGGCGCTTGAGCTGCCTCACCGTAGCCATGCGCGGTGTTCACGCTTGTTTGCAAGCGCGTTCAGCACCCTGACGGCAGCGAATGCCCACGAGGTGCGTCATGTGGAAGCGTAACGGCCTGTCCCTGGTCCTGCTTGGATTGATGCTGCTGTTTCTGGGCGGACAGGTAGCTGCGGGCCTGCAGGTGCACAACCAAGAATTGATGCAGCATGGCAGGCTGCCGCTAGACCTGTGGCACTACCTGCACAGCGGCCACTTCATGAGCGCAACCTTCGAGAACTGGGAAAGCGAGTTCCTGCAGATGGGCATGTATGTGCTATTGACCGTAACGATGCGCCAGCGCGGTTCGGCCTGAGTCCCGTCCGCTGGATCCGGCCCAAGAACATGAGCGGATCGAAGCAGGTCCGACACCGTGGCCAGTAAGGCGCGGCGGCCTGTGGAAGTCCTTGTACAGCCATGGACCGGCCAGACTTCCGTAGACATTCATGAGCCGTTTTGCGCGTAGCGCCGTTCAAACTCTACAGGGGCCAGGTTGCCAGTGAAACCGTGGCGTCGGATTGGGTTGTAAAACATCTCGATGTAATTGAATACATCCGA
>Ga0308157_10001521_pt1 | contig 46661 bp, 42 predicted proteins | sample PhyBR1_FD_201035 | JGI IMG/M metagenome (GOLD analysis project Ga0308157, IMG submission 201035) | Phyllosphere microbial communities from UC Gill Tract Community Farm, Albany, California, United States - DLSLB.R1 | ecosystem: Host-associated > Plants > Phyllosphere > Unclassified | place: USA... | reverse complement strand
GCGAATTCCCGACGACCATTGGAGCCACCGTGGCCGAGCAGTCTCGCCTCGACAAAGTCATCGCCCTCGCCCGTCATCGCGGGTTCGTGTTCCAAGCGGGTGAGGTCTACGGCGGATCGCGGTCGGCATGGGATTACGGCCCCCTGGGCACCGAACTGAAGGAGAACATCCGCCGGCAGTGGTGGCAGACGTTCGTGCGCGGGCGCGGGGACATGGTCGGGCTCGACAGCTCGATCATCCTGCCGACGAAGGTCTGGGAGGCCTCGGGGCACGTCGCGACGTTCACGGATCCGCTCGTCGAGTGCTTGCAGTGCCACAAGCGCCACCGCGAGGATCACCTCCTGGAAGCATTCGAGCAGAAGAAGGGCCGCAAGCCCGAGAACGGCATGGCCGACATCGCGTGCCCCGACTGCGGCACGCGCGGCCAGTGGACCGAGCCGAAGTCGTTCTCCGGCCTCGTGAAGACCTACCTCGGCGTCGTCGATGACGAGTCGGGTCGGTACTACCTGCGTCCGGAGACGGCGCAGGGCATCTTCACGAACTTCGCGAATGTCGTCACCGCAGCGCGCAAGAAGCCGCCGTTCGGCATCGGCCAGGTGGGCAAGGCGTTCCGCAACGAGATCACACCCGGCAACTTCATCTTCCGCACACGTGAGTTCGAGCAGATGGAGATCGAGTTCTTCGTCGCTCCCGACACCGCCGCCGAGTGGTTCGACCACTGGGTGGAGGCGTGCTGGGACTGGTTCGTCGACCTGGGCGTCAACCCCGACAACATGCGCCGCTTCGACGTTCCCGACGACGAGCGCGCCCACTATTCCGACCGCACGATCGACTTCGAATACGACTTCGGCTTCTCGGGCAAGGGATGGGGCGAGCTCATGGGCGTCGCCAACCGCACCGACTTCGACCTCAAGAACCACATCGAGCACTCCGGATCGAACCTCGCCTTCTTCGACCAGGCCTCGGGCGAGAAGTACGTGCCGTACGTGATCGAGCCCTCGTTCGGCCTCACCCGCGCGATGATGGCGTTCCTCGTCGACGCGTACGAAGAGGAAGAAGTGCCGAACGCCAAGGGCGGCACCGACAAGCGAACGGTGCTGAGGCTGGATCCGCGTCTCGCGCCCGTCAAGATCGCCGTGCTGCCGCTGAGCCGCAACGAGAAGCTTTCGCCGCTGGCGCGCAAGGTGGCCGAAGATCTCCGCGGATCGTGGAACGTCGACTTCGACGACGCCGGCGCGATCGGACGCCGCTACCGCCGTCAGGACGAGGTCGGCACGCCGCTCTGCGTCACCGTCGACTTCGACTCGCTCGAAGACGACGCCGTCACGGTGCGCGACCGCGACACCATGGCCCAGGAGCGCGTGCCGCTCGACAAGCTGTACGGCTACCTCGCGGAGCGCCTCCGCGGGGCGTGACGACGAGACGCGAAGGGCCGGGGGTCTCTCCCCGGCCCTTCGCGTTGTGGGCGGGTATGCGCCGTTCGTACGGAGATGATCCGCAACTCCCGGCTGCATCCGCGAACGGACCCGCAGATCGGGCTCATCTCCGCCGTCACGGCGCGCGGACCCCTGTCAGCATCGCGGCATACGCTCGCCCTATGCGCCGACTGATCCTCGCCCTCGCGTGCATCGTCGTGGTGGTCGCCGGGCTGTCGGTGCACACTTTCGCTCCGGACGGGTTCGTGAGCGATGCCGCAGGCGATGCGCTCTACGCTGCGCTGATCTACCTGCTCGTCGCGTTCCTCGCACCTGGATGGGCGTCGTGGGCAACGGGATCCGTGGCCCTCGCATGGTGCGTTGCGGTGGAGCTGTTCCAGCTCACGGGGTTTCCCGAGCAGTGGGGTGCGGCCTTCCGGCCGCTGATGCTCGTCTTCGGCACCGTCTTCTCACCGTCTGACCTGCTGTTCTACGCGCTCGGTGTCGCGGTCGCGGCGGTCGTCGACAGGGCGTGCATGCGTCGGCGTTCGAGTCGCGCGAGATCGTCGGACTCGTCTCCAGACCCGTAACGGCGGTGGGAGACGCGGACCCTGATGATCCCGCGGTCGGTCGCCGGCCCCTCGCCCGATGCGGATGATCTCCGGGACTACGGAACGTGCTGGCCAGCGGACTGCGACTGAATCGGATACACGACGCGGAACCGCTCGCACGCCATCGGCATGTCGGCTTGGAAAGCACGCCCGACGTTGACGTGCTGCTCGAAGTATTCGCGGTGGATGCGCTGCCATGACTCGAGCGTGCGGTCGTCTTCGCCTTCGGCGTGCGCGTGCTCGGCGGTCACCTCGTCGAACGGAACGACGTCGACCGAGAGCGTCTCGATCACCGCTTGCGGTGCGCCGGATCCATCGAGGATGACGTCGAACCCGCCCGCCTCGGGCAGTGGCTCGCCGTCTGACTCGTAATCCCACACATAGCTCGCGGTGCCCGTCTTGACCCCGGCCAGCACGAGCGCGAGGAGCCCGTCGGCGTGCTCGGGCGTCGCGCCGAAGCCCCAGACGCGATCGCCGGCGGGCGGTGCCTTCGGCAGAGTCGGCACTGCTGCGCGGGCCTGCGCCCAGAACTCGGTGACCGTCGTCATGGCCACCATCGTATTTCGGCCCACGGAACGACGCGTTCTCGAACCGTGGTGCGACGTATCGTGCGGCGAAACCTTCTAGCGTTGAGCATGATGAACTCACAGATCTACCCCGCCGTGGTCGCCCTCATCGTCGGGGCGGGCATCGGCGTGCTGCTGTTCGTGCCGTTCGTAGCGGTGCAGTACCGACGCCGGGGCGGCCTGACGATCGGCCAGACGCTGCTGTGGGGCGGGTTCCTCGTCTACGGTCTCGCCCTCTGGACGTACACCCTGCTGCCGATGCCCCAACCGTCGGAGATCTTCTGCGTCGGTGCGCAGCTGCATCCGTTGCAGTTCCTGACCGACATCGGCGACTATCCGGCGTCCACACCCGGTGAACTCGTTCGCAATCCCGCGGTGCGGCAGGTTGTGCTGAACATCGCGCTGTTCGCTCCGCTCGGCTTCTTCCTGCGCGCGGTGGGGCGTCGCGGGATCGTCGTCACCACGATCGCGGGCTTCGCGATCTCGCTCGCGATCGAGTTCACACAGCTCACGGGCGTGTGGGGCATCTACGAGTGCGCGTACCGCTTCTTCGACGTCGACGACCTCATCGCGAACACGACGGGCGCACTGCTCGGCGGGATCCTCTCGCTCGTGCTCATGCCCTTCCTCCAGCGCTCCCGAGCCGCTCACTCCGGTCCTCGGCCGGTCACCCGGTGGCGCCGCGTGCTCGGGATGATCTGCGACGCGATGATGGTGTGGCTCGTCGGCGCGGCGACAGCGGCCGTGGTGCAGGGCTACCGCGCGCTCGTCCTCGACGCCGACCTCACGAACACCGACCTGGCCGATGACCTCGCCGTTCTCGTACCGCTTGTCGGGTTCGGACTCGTCACCCTCATTACGGGACGCACTCTCGGCGACATGGCCGTGATGATTCGTTGGGAGGGCGGCGTGCGCCCCACGGTCCTGCGGAATCTCCTGCGCTACCTGGCAGGCATCGGCGGATGGCAGATCCTGCTCGCGTGGACGCCGGGTCTCGACGCGGTCCTCGTGCCCGTGAGCCTGATTGCAGTGGTCGTCATGTCGAACCGCGGGGGCATCCCGGCACTCATCTCGCGCGCCGAGCCGGTCGACGCCGGGGCAGCCGCGCACTGACGCGCCCGCTGCGCTCTGGAGACGTGTCGGCGATGCACAACGACGGCAGGCGTGCGTGACTTCCCGTGCGGGAGCGAGAGTTCTCGGGGGTCACGGGCGGGATCTGCCGTAGTCGTGCACTGGAAGCCGGGCCGCAGAAGGCCCGCACCGGGAGCGCGCGTCAGCCGATGCGGCGCACAGGGCACTCAGCGGGCGGCTGCGCCTCGAGCGCGGGGCGCGCATCGATGCCGAACAGCGTCTCGACGGCGGCGAAGACCTCTTCCGCGTTGCCGTTCGCGGCGGCATCCTTCGCGAGCATGGTCGGCGTGTGCAGCAGCATGCCCGTGAAGTGGCGCAGGGCATCGGCGACCTCGTCGGATCCGCCGCGCTGCAGTTCGCGCTCGAGCACGCCGAACACGTGCTTGCGCAGCGCCACGACGGCCGGCTGCGCGGAGAGCTCGCGCCCCTCGCCCGCGAACTTCGCCGCCGCGTCGCGCACGATCTCGCGCGCTGCGTCGGTGGCCTGCAGCTCCTCGAGCGGCGCGTGCACGCGGATCGTCTCGAGGTCGAGCAGCGTCACGCCTGCGACATTCGCGACGTCGGGGTCGACGTTGCGCGGCAGACCGAGGTCGATGACGAGCGAGGACCCCTCGAAGCCGCCCTCGGCGAGCGTCTCGGCGCTGAGCACCGGCTGCTCGCGCGAGGTGCAGGTGATGACGAGGTCGGCCGAAGCGGCAGCACGGGTGAAGTCGGACGCGGGCACGAAGCGCAGCCCGTGCTTCGTCGCGAACTGCTGCCGCCCGGTCGGTGAGTGCACCGAGACGGCTTCGGCACCGCGCTCGCGCAGGGCGGCGAGCGTCGCAGCAGCATAGGCACCCGTGCCGACGAGCAGCACGTCGAGCGCCGACCAGTCGATGATGCGGCTGTCGGCGAGCTCGAGCGCGAGGCGCACGAGCGAGCGGCCGGCGCGGCCCAGGGCCGTGGAGTTCTTGACCGACTTCTGCGTCTCGGTCGCGCGCTGGAACAGCCGCTCGAGCTCGCTCGTGGTCGTCTTCTGCGCACGAGCCTCGTCGAGGGCCCGGCGCACCTGGCCGCCGATCTCGCCCTCGCCGACGACGACCGACTCGAGGCCGGAGGCGACGGCGAACAGGTGCTCGGCGACTTTCGCGCCCTGGCGCACGTCGTGCACGTGCTCGAGCTCGTCAGCGGTCACGCCCGTTGCGCGCGTGATCGCCTCGCGCGCGGCCGCGATTGCGGCAGCGGGGGTGGCGGCGTCGACGTAGGCCTCGAAGCGGTTGCAGGTCGAGACCACGACGGCCCCCGACACGTCCGCATGAGCGGCGATCTCGGGTGCGATGGGAGTGGTGTGGCCGCTCAGTCGTTCGAGCACCTCGAACGGAGCGGACTGATGACTCGCGGACACACACAGCAGCACAGTTCGTCATTCTACAGCCCGTCGAAGACAGATCTGAATGATTCCAGAGAAGATAGGGTAGCCTTACTCGCCATTCGCGGGCGATAGATTGGGCGCATGGCCACCGAGCGAGCGACGATCCCACCCGCGATCCGGATCCTTCTCGTGCTCGCCGCAGGGGTCGTCACTCTCGGCGGGCTCTGGCTGTCGCGCGGTCTCATCGGGCCGCTGGCGATCGCCGCAGTGATCGTGATCATCTGCTATCCGCTCGGGCCCGCCATCGCGCGTGCCGGTGCCCCGCGGTGGGTCGGATCCACGGGCGTGATCCTGCTCGCCTACGTCGTGCTCGCCGTGCTCGCCCTGCTGCTCACGTTCGCGATCACCGAGTTCGTGCGGCTCGTCACCGACCTGATGCCCCAGCTGACCCGCATGACGCAGGATGTGTACGCCTGGCTCGGCGATCTCGGAGTCGACAGTGTGATCGGCAGTCAGATCTCCGCGGTGTTCAGCACATCCCGCATCGTCTCGTTCATCACGTCGCTCTCGAGCGGTGTCATGGGCGTCGCGATGGCGATGTTCTTCATCCTCGCCTACGTGATCTTCATGAGCATCGACGCGGCGCGCTACTCGCGGGCGGAACAGGTCTTCGGTGCACAGATCCGCCCCGTGATCGACCGCATGCGCAGCTACTGCGCGAGCGTGCGCCGCTACTTCGTCGTCAACGCGACGTTCGGTCTGCTCGTCGCGGTCGTCGATACCGTCGCGCTGTACATCCTCGACGTGCCCGCTCCGTTGGTGTGGGGCGTGCTCTCGTTCGTGACCAACTTCGTGCCGAACATCGGGTTCGTGCTGGGGCTCGTGCCGCCGGCCGTGATCGCGCTGGTCACCAACGACTGGGTGACGGCGGTCATCGTCGTCATCGTCTACATCGTCGCGAACGTGACCCTGCAGGTGCTCGTGCAGCCGAAGTTCATCAGCGATGCGGTCGGCATCACGCTCACGCTGAGCTTCTTCTCGGTCGTGTTCTGGACATTCGTGATCGGCCCGCTCGGGGCCATCCTGGCGGTTCCGCTGACCCTGCTCGTGCGGGCGCTGCTGCTCGAAGGGGATCCCTCGAGCACGTGGCTGCGATGGCTCTCGGGCGATGATGATGCAGTCAGGAAGAAGCGCGCGCACTGATGGGATGATGGATCCATGGCCCACGATGCTCCGCTGCTGTCCGCCCTCGCGGGTGAGCGCCCCGCGACTCCTCCGGTCTGGTTCATGCGTCAGGCCGGCCGCTCCCTGCCCGAGTACCGCGAGCTGCGCGTCGGCACGCGCATGCTCGACGCGTGCCTGACGCCCGACGTCGCGGCCGAGATCACGCTGCAGCCCGTGCGGCGCCACGATGTCGATGCCGCGATCTTCTTCAGCGACATCGTCGTGCCGCTGAAGATCGCGGGGATCGACGTCGAGATCGTGCCGGGGCGGGGCCCCGTCTTCGAGGATCCGGTGCGCACCGCAGACGATGTGCGCCGCGTCACCAGCGTGCCCGCGGATGAGGTCGCGCAGAGCGCGGATCCGATCCGCGAGGCGATCCGCATCACGACCGAGGAGCTCTACGGGCGAGGAACGCCGCTGATCGGCTTCGCGGGAGCGCCGTTCACGCTCGCGGCGTACATGGTCGAGGGCGGCCCCTCGAAGGAGCACATGCGCGCCCGCGCCATGATGCACGCGGACCCGCAGTCGTGGCATCGGCTGGCCGGTTGGCTGTCCGAGGTGGCCGCGGCGTTCCTCACGGTGCAGACCGAGGCCGGCGCCGCGGCGGTGCAGCTGTTCGATTCGTGGGCCGGATCACTCTCGGCCGCCGACTACCGCACGTTCGTCGCGCCGCACTCGAAGCGGGCGCTCGACGCCGTCTCAGGCGTGCCCAAGATCCACTTCGGGGTGGGCACGGGCCCGTTCCTCGGCGACATGCGGCTCGGCGGATCCGTCGATGCCGTGGGCGTCGACTGGCGCATGCCGCTCGACGAGGCCGCCGCGATCGTCGGAGACGACATCACGCTGCAGGGCAACATCGACCCGGCGATGCTGCAGGCTCCGTGGGAGGTGCTCGAGGAGCACGTGCGCGAGATCGTGCGCGCGGGCCGCGCCGCCCGCGCGCACGTCGTGAATCTCGGTCACGGCGTGCCGCCCGAGACCGACCCCGACGTGCTCACGCGCATCGTGCAGCTGGTGCACAGCCTGTGACTCTCGAAGACCTCGCGGAGCTGCACGAGAGGGCGACCGACCTGCACGTGGTCGTCGTGGGCGGCGGGGCCGCGGGGCTCGTCGCCGCGCGAGAGGCGGCGAAGGTCGGCATGCGCGTCACGGTCGTCGAATCGACGGATCAGGTCGGCGGCGCCATCCGCACGGGCGAGGTCGCGGGCATCGCCCTCGATCTCGGCGCTGAGAGCTTCGCGACGCGCGGCGGCCACGTCGCCTCCCTCGTCCGCGAGCTCGGGCTCGAAGACGACATCGTCGCGCCGAACAGCGCCGGCGCGTGGGTCGCGGGCGTGCCGGGCGTCGGCGCGGCGCCGCTCCCGAAAGGCGGCGTGCTCGGAATCCCCGCGAGCCCCTTCGATGAAGACGTGCGGCGCGTGATCGGCTGGCGCGGCGCGTGGCGCGCCTACGTCGACCGCGTGCGTCCGCCGATGACGATCGGCCATGCCCACTCGCTCGGCGCGCTCGTGCGCTCGCGCATGGGCGCGCGGGTGCTCGATCGCCTCGTCGCGCCCGTCACGTCCGGCGTCTACTCGGCGACGCCCGATGACATCGACCCCGACATCGCCGCCCCCGGGCTCAACACCGCACTGACCCGCACCGGGTCGCTCGGAGGTGCCGTCGCCGAGCTGTCCGAGAAGCGCTCCACCGCGCCCGGCGGCGCCGTGAAGGGGCTGCGCGGCGGCATGGGGGCGCTGGTGCGCGCGCTCGCCGCCGACATCGAGGCTCGCGGCGGCGAGATGATGCTCGGCACGACTGTCACCGGGATCGAGCGGGCGCACGCCGACGCTGACCATGCGTGGCGGGTCGTGCTCGCGACGGTTGCAGACGACGGCGAGCCCGTCGCGCTCGACGCGGATGCCGTCATCGTCGCGACCGAGGAGCGTCCGGCGCGCGCCCTGCTGGCGCCCGTGGTCGGATCCGCGCTCGCGGCCGAACCGCCCGTCGCGGGCCCGGTCGTGTCGATCGCCACGCTCGTCGTCGAGGCCCCCGAGCTCGACGCGGCGCCGCGCGGCACGGGCGTGCTGACGGTCCCCGGATCCCACCGCGCGAAGGCGCTCACGCACGCGAGCGCGAAATGGGCCTGGGTCGCCGAGGCCGTGGGGGCCGGCGCGCACGTCGTTCGCGTCTCTTTCGGCTCGGTCGATGCGCCCCCCGCGACGGATGCGCTCGGTTCCGAAGACCAGATCGCGCTCGCGTGCGAGGAGGCATCGGCTCTGCTCGGCGTGTCGCTCGATGCCGAACGCGTGCGCGGCGCACGGGTGGAGCGCTTCCAGCAGTCGCAGCCTGCGGCCACGAAGGGGCACCGGCAGCAGACCGCCGCCGCACGGTCCGCCATCCGCTCGGTGGCAGAGATCGGGGCGGTCGGCGCATGGCTCTCGGGCACCGGTCTGGCACAGGTCGTTCCCGACGCGATCGAAGAGGCCGACAGGGTCAGGCGCGCACTTCTGTTCGCACAGCAGTGAAACCGGCCGTGCCCACAACGGCCGGGAACTGTAACGTAGGAGACGATTTCTTGTGACGAAGGGGGTTCCCATGCGTGGAAAGATCGGGCTGGTTGTCGGCTTGGGCGTCGGATACGTGCTCGGCACGCGCGCCGGGCGCGCGCGGTACGAGCAGATCAAGAAGCAGGCCGAGAAGGTCTGGGAGCTCCCACCGGTGCAGAAGCAGGTCACAAAGGTCAAAGAGTGCGCGAAGAAGCTGCCGAAGGTGGCGGTCGACGGCGTCGTGAAGGCCATCAAGGCCGCAGACTCGACGAGCGGCTCCCGCACGGCATCGATGGGCAGCGGGGCGTCGGCGTCGCCGGGCGCCGAGACGGCGAAGGCGGCAGGCTGATGGCGCGCGATACGAAGGCGTCGCCGCTGCGTGACCGCGCCGACGACGGCCTGTTCACGCTGATCGGCGACATCCCCGATCTCGTGAAGAACCTCATCCGTGCCGAATTCGACGCGCTCAAGGCATATGCGGGCAAGGTCGTCAAGCACAGCAGCCTGGCGGCGATCCTCGTGTTCGCCGCCCTGTTCTTCCTGTTCTGGGCGACTCCGGTGTTCCTCGCATTCCTCATCATTCTGCTCGATCTGTGGCTGCCGCTGTGGTCGGCGGCGCTGATCGTGTTCGGCTTCGGCTTCGTCATGATCGCTGTGCTCGGCGCGTGGGCCTATTTCGTGCACGTGCGCGCGATCCGCAAGCTCGAGACCCCAGGAGCCGCGGCGAAGGCCGATGCGGCGATCGTGAAGGAGTTCGCCGATGAGTTCTGAGCACGGGTCGACGATCGTGCCGAGCGGCATCAAGGATCCGGTTCAGCTCGCCCGCGCTGAGCTGTCGGCAGCGCTCGCCGCGATCGAGATCAAGGCGAACTACCCGAAGCGCATTCGGCGCGGCCTCGACCGCGCGACCACGAAGGCGAAGAAGGTCGCGGCGGCAAAGCCCGTCGTCGCACTCACCGGCATCGTCGTCGGCGCGACCGCGGTCGGCACCGCCGTGTGGGGCCTCGCCCGCCTCGCCTCCCGCTGACGCCCCCGCGGCGTCCGCCGGAACGCCCGATTGGCCCTCTCGCGCTCGCCGGAGGATGATGGGAGCATGCCAGAACTCGATGCTCCCTCCGGTGACGACTACAGCCTGTGGACCGTGTGGCGCCGCGACCCGCAGCACCCCGTGACGACCGACGACACGGCCGCGCTCGCGGCCGTCGTCGATGAGCTCGCAGCCTCGGGCGTCACGATCCGCGGCTTCTACGACGTCAGTGCGATGCGCGCCGACGCCGACCTCATGATCTGGCTGCACGGTCCGGTCGCGGAAGACCTGCAGGCCGCCACCCGCAGCCTGCGTCGCACTCAGCTCCTCGCCCCGCTCATCATGAGCTGGAGCGGCATGGCCGTGCATCGCGACAGCGAGTTCAACAAGGCGCACATCCCGGGCTACCTGCGCGGCGAGCACGCTCGCGACTGGCTCGTCGTCTACCCCTTCGTGCGCAGCTACGACTGGTACCTGCTGCCCGACGATGAGCGCCGCAAGATGCTCGCCGACCACGGTCGCAAGGGCGCCGCCTTCAAGAGCGTCGTCGCCAACACGATGCCGGCCTTCGCACTCGGCGACTACGAGTGGATGCTCCCCATGGAGTCCGACTCGCTCACCGATCTCGTCGACATGATGCGCGACCTCCGATATACCGACGCGCGCCTGCACGTGCGCGACGAGCTGCCGTTCCACACGGGGCGCCGCATCGCGGTGGACGAGGTCGCCGAGGTCATCCGGTAACCGCCATGGACACCTCGCAGCCGATCCGCCTGGGCACGCGCCGAAGCCGTCTCGCCGTCGCGCAATCGGGCATGGTCGCGCGCGAGCTCGAGCGCGTCTCCGGGCGCCCCGTCGAACTCGTGCAGATCACGTCGGAGGGTGACACGAACCGGGCGTCGCTGGCGTCGCTCGGCGGCGCCGGGGTGTTCGCCACTCGGCTGCGAGAGGGTCTTCTCGCGGGCCAGTGCGACTTCCTCGTGCATTCTCTGAAGGATCTGCCGGTCGAGCAGCCGCCCGGGCTGATTATCGCGGCGACGCCGCCGCGCGCCGATGCCCGTGACGTCGTGATCACGCGCGATGGAACGGTGCTCGACGAGCTGCCCGCAGGCTCGCGCGTGGGCACCGGATCTCCTCGCCGCATGGCGCAGGTGCGCCGGGCGAATCCCGGGATCGACGTGCGCGACCTGCGCGGCAACATCGATTCGCGCATGCAGCGCGTGCGCGACGATGAGCTCGATGCGGTGGTGCTCGCCGCGGCCGGTCTCACGCGAGTCGACGCCGACGGCGGCGAGATCCCGACGGTGGCGGGGCTCATGGTCGAGCCGCGCGCGCTCATCGGCTGGCCGACCGCCGCGGGTCAGGCGGCGCTCGCCGTCGAGACGCCCGCTTCGGCGGATCCGCAGCTGCTCGCCTGGCTCGGCGAGCTCGATGCGCCGCTGACCCGCTTCGCCGTCACGCTCGAGCGCACCGTGCTCGGCGGGATCGAGGCCGGATGCCATGCGCCCGTCGGCGCGCATGCCGAGACGAGCGACGGATCCGTGCACGTGCGGATCGCCGTCTACGGCGACGAACCTCACGATGATGTCACGCTTGACCACGCAGAGCGCATCGATGGTTTCGAATCCCTGATTGAAGGGTATATTCAGGCACGAGGCAGCGGTGCAGCTGCCGACAGCTCGGGCCTCATGGTCCGCGCACGTGAGATCGGTTCAGACCTCGCGCGTCGGCTGCTGGAGAACGGGGCAGCCGACATCGCGACGAGAGAGGCATCCCCAACCTCATGATGAAGGAAGCCAGTAAAGACAGGCCCCTGGTCGGGTGGCGCGTGCTCGTGCCGCGCGGCGGCCCCTGGGGCGACGACGTCGCAGGTCGCCTGCGCGACAAGGGCGCGGTGCCGGTGATCTCGCCCCTGATCAACTTCGCACCGGCCGAAGACACGGCCGAGCTCGAGACCGCGTTGGCCGAGCTCGCGACCGGCGCCTACTCGTGGCTGACGGTCACGAGCGCGACCACCGTCGACGTGCTCTTCGCATACGGCGCCAAGATCCCCGCCTCGACCAAGATCGCGGCCGTCGGCGAGACGACGGCCGCAGCCCTCAAGGCGGTCGGATACCCGGTCGACCTCGTGCCGGAGAAGGACAACTCCGCCGCTGGCATGGCCAAGGAGATGATCGCGCTCGAACCCGAGCCCCGCCGGATCCTCTGCCTGCGCAGCGAGATCGCGAAGCCCGTGCTGTCGGTCATGCTCGACAAGGCCGGTCACGATGTGACGGCCGTCGTCGCCTACCGCACGGTCGGCGTTCCCGCGACCGAGCGCGTCATGCGCGATGTCGGAAATGGGCGCATCAACGCGATCCTCGTCACCAGCGGGTCGGTGGCGGAACAGGTGCGCGAGCAGTTCGCCGAGATTCCGGATCAGACCGTCATCGCGGCGATCGGCCCTCGCACCGCGCGGGATGCGGCCAAGGTCGACCTGCCCATCCACGTCATCGCGACCGATCGCACGGTTGATTCTCTCGTGGGCATGCTCGTCGGGATCCCGGTGCCGCCCCCGACGCGCGAGGCTCTCGAGATCGCCGAGACCGGTCAGCTCGATATGAACGCGCAGCGGAACAGCCTGTGACGTCGTTTCCGCGGCGCCGCCCGCGCCGGCTGCGCTCGACGCCGGCCGTGCGCCGACTGATGGCCGAGACCCACGTCGTGCCCTCGCAGCTCGTGCTGCCGATGTTCGTGCGCGAAGGGCTCTCCGAACCGCAGCCGATCTCGGCGATGCCCGGTCAGAGCCAGCACACGCTCGACTCGCTGCGCCGTGCGGCGGCCGACGCCGCATCCGCCGGCGTCGGCGGCATCATGCTGTTCGGCGTGCCCGCCGTGCGCGACGCGGTCGGAAGCGGTGCCGACGATCCAGAGGGCATCCTCAACGTCGCCACCACGGCTGTCGTCGAGGAGGTCGGCGACGCCCTCGTCGTGCAGACCGATCTGTGCCTCGATGAGTTCACCGATCACGGCCACTGCGGTGTGCTGACGCCGTCAGGCGCGGTCGACAACGATCAGACGCTCGAGCGCTATGCCGCGATGGCGCTCGCCCAGGCGCGCGCGGGGAGCCGGCTGCTGGGCCTCAGCGGCATGATGGACGGGCAGGTCGCCGCCGTTCGCGACGCGCTCGAGGCCGAGGGGTTCATCGACACCATCATCATGGCGTACTCGGCGAAGTACGCGGGTGCCTTCTACGGCCCCTTCCGCGAGGCCGTCGATTCGCAGCTGAAGGGCGACCGCCGCACGTACCAGATGGATCCGCCCAACGCCCGCGAGGGTGTGCGCGAGGCGATCATCGATGTCGAGGAGGGCGCCGACATCGTCATGGTCAAGCCGGGCCTGCCCTACCTCGACGTGCTCGCCGACGTGCGCGCGTCGGTCGACGTTCCGGTGTGGGCGTACCAGGTCTCGGGCGAGTACTCGATGGTCGAGGCGGCCGCCGAGAAGGGCTGGATCGATCGGCGCGCCACGATCCTCGATTCGCTCACGGCATTCGGTCGCGCGGGCGCCGACGCGATCCTCACCTACTGGGCGACCGAGGCCGCGGGCTGGCTCCGCGAGGGGCTGTAGGGCGCGCATCGACGGGTCTCAGGGATCCGCGAGAGACTTGGGGCATGGATCGTAACGACGCCCTCTTCGCTCGCGCCCAGCAGGTCATCCCCGGCGGCGTGAACTCGCCCGTTCGCGCATACGGATCCGTCGGTGGTACGCCCCGGTTCCTGGCCTCGGCCGCGGGCGCGTACGTGACCGACGCCGGGGGGCGCGACTACGTCGACCTTGTGGCGACGTGGGGACCGGCGCTGCTCGGCCATGCGCATCCGGAGGTCGTTGAGGCCGTTCAGCAGGCAGCCTCGCGCGGGCTGTCGTTCGGGGCGCCGACCGAGGGCGAGGTCGAGCTCGCGTCGCTCATCGCCTCGCGCGTGCAGGCCGGCGGGCTCGCGCCGGTGGACGAGGTGCGCCTCGTCTCGACGGGCACGGAATCGACGATGACGGCGATCCGCCTCGCCCGGGGCGTCACGGGCCGCGACCTGCTCGTGAAGTTCGACGGCAACTACCATGGCCACTCCGACGGGCTGCTGGCCGCGGCCGGATCCGGCGTAGCGACGCTCGCGCTGCCCGGCACGGCGGGTGTGCCCGCCTCGGTCGCCGAGACGACGCTCGTGGTGCCGTACGGCGACCTCGACGCGGTGCGCGAGGTCTTCGCGGCTCGCGGAGACGACATCGCCGCGATCATCGTCGAGGCCGCACCCGCGAACATGGGCGTGATCGAGCCGCCCGCGGGATTCAACAGCGAGCTCGCCGACATCGCGCACGACGCCGGGGCCCTGCTGATCGTCGATGAGGTGCTCACCGGCTTCCGCGTGCACCCCGCGGGGGAGTGGGGGCGCCAGGTCGAGGCCGGATTCGGGTACACCCCCGACATTCTGACCTTCGGCAAGGTCGTGGGTGGCGGCATGCCTCTGGCGGCGCTGGGCGGACGCCGCGAGGTGATGGAGCAGCTCGCTCCCACCGGACCCGTGTACCAGGCCGGCACGCTCTCGGGTAACCCGCTCTCGGTGGCCGCCGGCCTCAAGACCCTCGAGCTCGCGACGCCCGATGTGTACGCGCACCTCGATCGCGCGGCCGACCGCGTGATCTCAGGCCTCACGTCGGCGCTGTCGGCGGAGGGCGTGGCGCACTCGATCTCGCGCGTCGGGTCGCTGTTCGGACTCGCCTTCCTGGCCGACAAGCCGGGCGATTACGCGCAGGCGAAGACGCAGGATGCGCACCGCTTCACACCCTTCTTCCACACCATGCTCGAGCAGGGCGTGAACCTGCCGCCCAGCGTCTACGAGGCGTGGTTCGTCACGGCTGCGCACGACGATGAGGCGCTCTCCCGGATCACCGACGCCCTGCCGGCGGCGGCTCGAGCTGCGGCTTCGGCCTGATGCGCGCTGAGCCGCAACTGCGGAGATGAGCTGTATCTGCGGATCCTTTTGTCGGTTGGGTCCGAGGGAGGGGCTCATTTCCGTGTGAACGGTTCGGGTGGCTTCTGCCTGAGAGGAGCCGTAACCGCGGAAATGAGCCGCATCTGCGGATCCGTTTGTCGGATGGGTCCGCGGGAGGGGCTCATCTCCGCGGGAATGGCTCAGACGGCTCGGACGGCAGGGGTGCGGCCGCATCCTGATGCGCGCGGAACCGCAACTGCGGAGATGAGCCGCAATTGCGGATCTGTCTGCAGTCCGGCTCCGGGGGAGGGGCTCATGTCCGCGCGAGCGGATCAGCGCACTGCGGCGCCCTCGAGGTCGAGCAGGAATCGTTTCACGTCTTCGTTGCCGGCGAAGCCGCCGAGCGCCCCGCTGGCGAGGATCACGCGGTGCACCGGCACGACGAGGGTCAGCGGCGTGAACCGGCAGGCGGTGCCGACGGCGCGGTGAGCGCGCGGACGTCCGGCCATCTCGGCGATCTCTCCGTAGCTCGCGGTCTCGCCATAGGGGATCTCGGTCACGCACTGCAGCGCGTCGCGCGCGAACCCCTCGCTCAGCGCCCAGTCGATCTCGACGTCGAACGTGCGGCGCTCGCCCGCGAAGTACTCGTTCACCTGGGATCCGAGGCCCGCGACGTCTTCGCTGGTCGCCCGGAGGGATCCGCGCAGCTCGTGGGCGACCGATTCGACGACCCAGAGCGGATCCTCCGCGGTTCCGAGCGCGAGCACGGCACCGTCGGGCGAGAACACCGCCACGGCGGCGCCGATCGGCGTGGCCGTGACGGAGTACCGATACCCCTCGCTAACCATGTCCCACTTGGGGCGGAAATGAGCGTCTGATTCCCGCACCGAGTGGGACACGGTGGTGCACCATGCCCCACTTCAGGCGGGAAAGAGGGGCGGATTCCCACGTCATGTGGGACATGGTCAGGCTGCCGCGCGGTTGCGCGCCGAGGCGAGCAGCGCCGACGTGCGCGGGCCGAGGCCGAGGGCGTGCGCGGCCCGCATCTGGTCGACGGTGTCGACGTCGCGGCGCAGCGTCGGAACGTCGACGTCGAGCGCGGTGTGCCCGGCGTCGATGTGCTGCGCCGCCGAGGCGGTGCCGAACCGCGGCTCGAACGTCGCCGGTGTGCGCCAGGTGACCAGCACGGATCCGACGTCATCGGCATCGGCCACCAGCGCACGCTCCTCGCCCTGCGCGGCGGCGAGCGCCTCGTCGAGATCGGATCCGGTGAGCGCCGGCAGGTCGCCGAGCATCGCCGCGCGAGCATCGTGCGTTGCGCGCTCGAGACCGGCGCGGGCGGCGCCGTTGAGACCCATTCCCGGGTCGGGGATCCACGTCGCGCCGGCGATCTGTTCGACGCCGGCCTGCACGTCGGCGTCGCTCGTGACGACCAGCACCTCGCCGACGGCCTCGGCCGATGCAGCGGCGGCAACCGTGTCGAGCGCGATCGCGAGCGCGAGCTGCGGGCGCTCGGCGCCCGGCAGCTCGAGCCGTGACTTGCCGGACTGAGTCGTCTTCACGGGGATGACAATGCTCCAGAGCATGGGGTCCCTTCGGGGATGGACAGCAGCGTTCAGGCTACCGCGGCTCGCAGCTTGGGCAGCACTTCGCGCCCGTACAGCTCGAGGAATTCTGCCTGGTCGTGGCCGGGGTCGTGGAACACCAGATGGGTGAACCCGAGATCGATGTACCGCTGGATCTGAGAGATGTGCTCATCCGGATCGTCCGAGACGATGAACCGGCTCGCAGCCCGCTCGATGGGCAGCTCCTCGGCGAGGCGCTGCATCTCCATCGGATCCTCGACGCCCATCTTCTCGTCGGGCTTCAGCGCGAGCGGCGCCCAGAAGCGCGTGTTCTCGAGGGCGGCGCCGCGGTCGGGGCGCAGCGACACCTTCACCTCGAGCATGCGGTCGACGTCGTCACGATCGCGACCGGCCTTCGAGATGCCCTCGTCGAACGCCGGGATGAGTTTGTCGGTGTACAGCTCATCCGCTTTGCCGCTCGTCGTGATCCAGCCGTCGGCCATGCGGCCCGCGAGGCGGGTCGCCGCGGGGCCGGATGCGCCGATGTAGATCGGCACCTCCTGTTCCGGGCGGTCGTAGATCGTCGCATTGCTGACGTTGTAGTAGTTCCCCTCGTACGTCACACGCTCCTCGCGCCACAGCTCGCGGATCAGCAGGATCGCTTCTTTCATGCGCTGGAAGCGCTCGGGCGGATCCGGCCAGGTCTGTCCGAGCGTCACTTCGTTGAGCGCCTCGCCCGTTCCGACGCCGAGGATCATGCGCCCCGGGTACAGCGAGCCGAGCGTGCCGAACGCATGTGCGATGACGCCGGGGTGGTAGCGGAAGGTGGGAGTGAGGACCGAGGTGCCGAGCAGCACGTTCTTCGTGGCCTCGCCGACGGAGCCGAGCCACGGCAGCGCGGCCGGGGCGTGGCCGCCGTCGTGCATCCATGGCTGAAGGTGGTCGCTGAGGAACACGGAATCGAAACCGTTCTCCTCAGCGCCGACCGCGTAGTCGAGCAGCTCGCGCGGAGCGAACTGCTCAGAAGACGCCTTGTATCCGAAGCGGAAGGGGACGGTCATAGAGGGACTCCTTCGGGATGTGGGGATCGCACACGATCGAGTCGTGCGCGAAAGTCGGCGACGGTGCCGGGCCACAGCAGCGTGAGCGCGCCGCTTCGATCGTCAACGTACCAGTTTCCGCAGCCGCCCGTGAGCCAGGGGGTGTGCGCCGCGCGGTCGGCGACCTCCGCGGTCGAAGCGCGTTCGGCGGCATCCGTCACGCGCACGGCGCCGGGAAACGCGAACGGCGCCGTGACGCGCTCGGCGATCAGCGCGGCCGCGAAATCGGCCTGCGCCTCCGAGAGGAGCACCGAAGAGTTGTGACCGAGCGACGCGTTCGGACCGTTCACGACGAACAGGTTCGGGAACCCGGCGACGAGGGTCGACGCGACTGCCGTCATGCCGCCCGACCAGTGTTCGTCGAGGGTGATGCCCCGTTCGCCCGTGACGAGCGGGGCGTACGGTTGACGCGTGGTCTCGAAGCCCGTCGCGAGCACGATGACATCGGCCTCATGACGGCGGCCCGACGCGGCGATCAGTGTGGATCCGCGCACCTCGGCGAGCGAGCTCGCCTCGAGCACGACGGAACCGCTCGCGACGGCCGGATAGAAATCGTCGGAGAGCAGCACGCGCTTGCAGCCGAACGCATAATCGGGGGTGAGCGCACGGCGCAGGGCAGCATCGCTCACCTGCCGCTCGAGGTGCTCGAGCGCAACGCGGCGCATGGCGGCCGCCGCGACCGGATCCCCCGATCGCGACGCGAACCGGGCCTCGCCGGTGTCGTACAGGTCCTGACGGTGCGCGGCGAGAGCCGATGGATCCGCGGCGAAGCGCTGCCGATCGGCGGCGTCGACCGGATGGTCGCCCCGCGGCACGATCCACGCCGGCGTGCGCTGGAACAGGGTGACTTCCGCGCCGCGCCGCGCGAGCTCCGGCACGAGTTGGATCGCGGTGGCGCCCGTGCCGACGACGGCGACACGGCGCCCGGCCAGCTCAGTGCGGTGATCCCAGCGCGAGGAGTGGAACATCGGGCCGCTGAAGGTGCCGAGACCCGCGACGTCGGGGATGTTCGGCTCGGTCAGGCGCCCCGCGGCCAGGACGAGGTGGTCGGCGACGATGTCGTCCGGGCAGGAGTACGGCAGATCCGGTCCGGAACCGTCGATCCGGCCCGGATTCTGCGGATCCGCGGGCGATGTGCCGGCGTCGTGTTCGGCACCTGCGGTCGAGATGCGCCACGCGCCCGACTCCCACCGCGCGCTCGTCATCGCCGTACGGAGGAAGAGGTGGGCCGAGAGGCCCTCCTCGGCGACGATGCGCTCGAGATAGGCCTGGATCTCGCCGCCCGGCGCGAACACGCGCGACCAGTGCGGCCAGGGGTGCGAGGCGAGGCCGTAGAGGTGCGAGGGCACGTCGCATGCGATGCCGGGGTAGGTGTTGTCGCGCCACGTGCCGCCGATGCGGCCCTCGCGCTCGAGGATCACGAAGGACTCGACGCCGGCGTCGCGCAGCGCGATCGCCTGGGCGATGCCGGCGAAGCCCGCACCGACGATGACCGCATCGACGTGAAGGGTCATGCACGCACCGCCTCTTCGGCGACCTCACGATAGGTCGTTGTGCGCTGTCGCAGCGGCCGGAACAGCGGCTTCACGAGCCGTGCGGCGTTGTCGAGGGTGAGCTCCTGACCGGCCTCGACGCCGCTTGAGGCGCCCACTCGGCCGTCGCGCAGCGTGCCGCCGAGGTCGTCGCCGCCCGAGTTCAGCAGCTCGGCCGTCGCGTCCCGGCCGAGCCGGGTCCACGGCAGCTGGATGTGCGGAATCACGCCCGTCAGCATGAGTCGCGAGACGGCGACCATCGCGCGGTGCTCATCGAGCTCGCTGCGCCCCTCTGCGAGAGGCCGCCCCCACCCCGGCATCGGGATCGGGACGAACTCGTTGAACCCTGACGTGCGGCGCTGGATGCGGATGAGTTCGCGCAGGTGGGAGATCCGCTCCTCCGCCGTCTCGACGTGGCCGTAGAACATGACCGACGTCGATGAGAGGCCCGCCTCGTGGGCCGCGACGATCGTCTCGGTCCAGCGATCGATCTCGAGGTCGCCGGGCGCGACGAGGCCCCGCACCCGCTCGCTCAGGATCTTCACTCCCGTGCCGGGGACCGTGTCGACGCCGGCCTGCTTCATCGCCTCGAGCGCGCCGTTCAGGCCCAGGCCCGACCGGTCGGCGAGGTCGGCCACGTCCTGGGGACGGAACGCGTGCAGATGCATCCGCGGCGCGGCGCTCTTGATCGTGCGCGCGATGTCGAGGTAGCGCTGCGGATCGCCGGTGACGAGCCCCTGCACGCAGATCTCGGTGAGGCCGAGGTCCGCTGCGTCGTGGGTCATGTCGGAGAGCAGGTCGAGGTCGTAGCCGCCGGCCCCCGCGGCGTTCAGCAGCGATCCGGAGACGTTGCGGTTGTCGACGATGCTGACGGCCTCGCCGATCGTGTAGCGGCGCACGTCGTCGGCCGCCTGCACCAGCGCGTCGAGCTCGTCGCCGGTTGCGGTGAGCAGGCGGGTCCACTCGGCGTCGTCGAGGGATGCCGGATCCTGTGCCGCCCGTTCGATCACCGCGGCAATCAGCCCGCCCGGTGCGAACATCGAGTCGCCGGAATCCGCGCCCCGGGCGGGGCGTGGACCGGCATTGCTCGGCGACCCACCCGACATGCCGACTGGGCCCTCGTGAGGGTCGCCAGAAGTCGGGCCTTCAGAAGCGCGCGGATCAGCATTCTCTGGCGACTCATCGCCGATGGGGCGCTGGCCCTCGCGGGCGAGGCCCGTCTGCGGATCCGCGAGAGCCGCGACCGACGCCCGCAGCGGACGCGCGATCCATTCGTCCGTCAGGAACTCGGGGTGGGCCGTCAGGCGCTCGCGCAGCTCGAAGCCCAGCTCGCTCGTGCGGGCGGCGAGATCGTCGAGGTGCGGCCACGGGCGCTCGGGATTCACATGGTCGGCCGTCAGCGGCGAGACTCCGCCCCAGTCGTCGGCCCCCGCGCGCACGAGCAGCTCGAGCTCCGCGATGTCCTGCAGGTTGGGCGGCACCTGGATCCGCATGCGCGGGCCGAACACGAGTCGCGTGACGGCGACGGCGGCGACGTACTCCGCAAGCTGTGCGTCGGCGGCGTTCTGCATCGCCGTGCGCGGCTTCGCGCGGAAGTTCTGCACGATGACTTCCTGGATGTGACCGTGGCGCTCATGCGCCTCGCGCAGCGCGATCATCGACTCTGCGCGATCGCGCAGGGTCTCGCGGATCCCCACGAGGATCCCCGTCGTGAACGGGATCTTCGCGCGGCCCGCGTCGTCGAGCAGCTTCAGACGCACGGCCGGATCCTTGTCGGGGGATCCGTAGTGCACCTCGCCCTTGTTCTCGAACAGTGCGCGCGACGTCGTCTCGAGCATGACGCCCATCGACGGCGCGACCTCGCGCAGCCGGGCGAGCTCATCGGGGTGCATGATGCCGGGATTGAGGTGGGGCAGCAGGCCCGTCTCTTCGCGGATCAGGCGCGCGACGCGGCCCACATACTCGAGCGTCGAGGCGAACCCGTGCTCGTCGAGCCAGGCGCGCGCCTCGGGCCAGCGGTCCTCGGGCCGGTCGCCGAGCGTGAGCAGCGCCTCCTTGCATCCAAGCGCCTGGCCCTGACGAGCGACCGACAGCACCTGCTGCTCGCTCATGTACGCGGGCTTGCGCTTCGCCAGCAGCTGGCCGGGGGTGTCGACGAACACGCAGTAGTGGCAGCGGTCGCGGCACAGCGTCGTCAGCGGCAGGAAGACCTTGCGCGAGTATGTGATGATCCCTTCGCGGCCCGCGAGCCGCAGCCCCTCGTCGCGCGCGGCCGAGGCCGCGTCGAGCAGGCGTGCGAGGCCGGATTCCGTCGCACCGAGGAGCACCTCGGCATCATCGGCCGACAGCGTGTCGCCCCGTTCAGCGCGTGAGAGGGCGGATTCCATCGTGGTCATCAGGGTCAGTCTCCCACCTCACAGCACGACGACGGCAGTTTCGGCGCCGAAGCGTGCATGTCGGCGTCGCCGGCGCCGTTCGCGCATCGACCTGCCGTCGTCTTGCAGCGCACCGCGCCCGCAGTCAGTGCCAGGATAGGAACCATGGTCAGGTTGCTCGTGGATTCGGACACGCTCGAGGTACAGCTCTCGCCGCTCGAGCGCACACTCGCCCGTCGGCGCGAGAGCGTCCGTATCGACCGATCGCGGATCGCGCGCGTGCAGCTGACCGACGAACCGTTCACCTGGCTGCGCGGCGTGCGCGCCCCCGGATCCCACGTGCCCGGCCGACTCGCCTACGGCACGTGGAAGTCGGTGTTCGGCAACGACTTCGCCGCTGTGCGCGAGGGGCGGCCCGGCGTCGTGGTCGAGCTCGACGGCGACGACGAGTTCGAGCGGATCGTCGTGGCGACCAAGCACGGCATCGGCCTCGTGCGTGCGCTGCAGCAAGGCGGTGTCGACGTCGGAGACGTCGCCGACATCTCCTGACGGGTCGTCAGCCGGCGCGCGTCAGTCGGAAACGTCGAAGCTCGCCGCGGGGAATGCGCCCGACGCGTCGGGCTGCGGCTTCTTCTCGTCGGGCTCTTCGTCGAGCATCGAACTGAGCAGCTGCGCTTCCCAGTCATCGTCGGCGCTGTCCGCAGCCGCCTCCGCGTCGGAGCCGGACAGCGTGCGTTCGACACCCGGCGAGACGACGCCCTCGGGAACCTCTTCCCCGTCGCCGTCTTCGTCGTCTGAGCGGAGGCCGTGCGCGAGGCCGGCGAGACCCGAGACGCCGGGCAGCGCCGCCGTGGCTCCGCCGTCGGCAGGCTCGTCGTCGGAGAACATGGCCTCGAGCTCATCGGCGTCGCTGTCAGGCGCCTCGGCGTGCTCGGAGGCGCCATCGTCCGACGGTTCCGGGTTCTCCTCGGCCACGGCGTCATCCGCGCGCGGTGCGTTCGCGTCTGCGGCGGCCGACGGTAGGGCGGCATCGTCATCGACCCGCGCGTCTGCGGCGTCGCTGCCTGCGCCGCCTTCCTCCACGCCCTGCTCGTCGTCGTCGTCGCTCACCCCGGCGAACGCCGCCGGATCGAGCGCGGCGGTGCGTGCGGGAGCAGACCAGGTGCCGTCGATGATCTGCAGGTAGACGTCTTCGAGCGTGGGGCCGCGGTGCGTGAGCGTCGACAGCGCGATGCCGGCCGCGGCGGCGAGGGATCCGACCTCACTGGTCGTCGCGTCGTCGATGGCGATGCCCGACCGCAGCACGCGATATTCGAAGCCGGCCTCGTCGAGCGCATCGCGCAGGGCGTCGCGATCGTCGGCGTCGACCGTGACGACGCCGCCCTCGGCCTCGCTCAGCAGCTCGATCGGGCCCTCGAAGAGCAGCTCGCCCTGGTTGAGCACGAGCAGCGAATCGGCGACCTGCTCGACCTCGCTGAGAACGTGCGACGACATGAGCACCGTGCGTCCCTCATCGGCGAACTTGCGCATGAGGAGGCGGATCCAGCGAATGCCCTCGGGATCGAGGCCGTTCGCCGGTTCGTCGAACACGAGCACGCTCGGGTTGCCCAGCAGCGCCTCGGCGACCGCCAGGCGGTGCTTCATGCCGAGCGACAGGTTGCCGATGCGCATCTCGGCCATCTCGGCGAGCCCGACGATCGTGAGCACCTCGCGCACGCGGGCGGATCCGACGCCGACGCGCTTCGCCGACTTCGCAAGGTGCTTCGACGCGGTCTTGCGGCGCGCGCGCTCGAGGGTCTCGAGCGACATCACGGCGCCGATCGACGCGGCGGGGCGGGCGATGCGGGCATACTCGGTGCCGCCGATCGTCGCACGGCCCCTCGTGGGGCGCAGCTCGCCGAGCAGGATGCGCAGGGTCGTGGTCTTGCCCGCCCCGTTCGGCCCGAGGAACGCCGTGACGCGACCCGGATCGACCCGAGCGGTCAGGCCGTCGACCGCCGGTGCGTCGCCGAACACCATCGACACATCGGCGAACTCGATCACCTTTCCGTCGCTCATCTGGGCCTCCTCAAGCTCATGCGCATCCTCCCATCTTTGCGGAAAGTTAGGTGTCTGTGGAGATCCGCGCCGCGGTAGCGTGTGGATTGTGATGTCAACAGCTTCAGACTCCCGCGTGAAGATCCGCAAGCACAGCGCCCTGGGGCGGATCACGATCGACCGGCCCGAGGCCATCGGCGCGGTCGATACGCCCATGCTGCGCGCGATCTCGGGGGCGCTCGAGACGATGCGCACCGACTCGGACATCGACACTCTGCTCTTCGACGGCACGGGAGACCGCGGTTTCTGCGCCGGGGGAGACATTCGTCAGCTGCATGCGGCGATCCGGGCCGGAGACGTCGCCGCCGCCGACGAGTTCTTCCGCGTGGAGTACCGCACCAACGCCGCGATCTCCGAGTTCCCGTCGCCGGTCGTGGCCATCGCCGACGGCGTGACGATGGGCGGCGGCATCGGTCTCGCCGGCCACGCGCACGTGCGCATCGTCACCGAGACCTCGCGGCTCGCGATGCCCGAGACGCGCATCGGCTTCACCCCTGACGTCGGCGGATCCTGGCTGCTCGCCCGCGCCCCCGGGCGCCTCGGCGAGTATCTCGCTCTGACGAGCGACACGATGGGACCGGCAGACGCGATCTATGCGGGCTTCGCGGATCGCTTCGTGCGCCGGACCGATCTCGGCGCCGTGCGCGACGCGCTCGAGAACCGCGCGGATCCCACGACGCCCGCGGAACTCGTGATGCTGTTCGACGAGACGCCGGACGAGAGCGACCTCGGCGCCGCGCGCGCCTGGATCGACGACGCGTTCGCACGGGAGACGGTGAGCGGGATCCGTGAGCGCCTGCACGAGCTGGCGGGCGAGCCGGAGTGGCAGCGCGACGCCCGCTCGCCAGCTGCCGCGCTCGCCGCTCTCGAGGAGCGGTCGCCGACAGCGCTCGCGGTGACGCTTGCGGCGATCCGCTCGGCCCGTCTGCTGCCGAACCTCCGGGCGGCGCTCGAGCAGGAGTACCGCCTCGTGATGTGGTTCGTCGAGACCCAGCCCGACATGGTCGAGGGGATCCGCGCGCAGATGGTCGACAAGGATCGGGATCCGCACTGGTCGCCGGCGCGCGATGAAGACCTCGCCGCCGACGTGGTCGAACGCGCGTTCACGCACGAGGTGACGCCGCTGTTCGGTTGAGCCGCGGCGTTGCGGCGAGTTACGCCCGCGACACCCGCTGGCAAGGTCGGGTGCGTAGGGTGGTTGCACCGCGACACCAGAACAGGGGAGTGAACCCATGGTGAGCAAGAACCGATTCGGAACCTACGGCGTGTGGCTGTCGGGCGGCCAGTGGAAGCCCGGTACGGCCGCCGTCGCCGAGCGGCTCGGATACCGCACGCTCTGGATCGGCGGCTCGCCGGCCGCCGATCTCGACAGCGTCGAAGCGGTGCTCAACGAGACCGAGAACATCACGGTCGCGACCGGCATCGTCAACATCTGGCAGGCCGACCCGCTCGAAGCTGCGGCGTCATATCTGCGCATCGAAGACGCGCACCCGGGCCGTTTCGTGCTGGGCATCGGATCCGGTCACCGCGAGCACACCGCGGAGCGCGCCAAGCCGTACACCGCGCTCGTCGAGTACCTCGACGTGCTCGACGCGGAAGGCGTGCCCGCGAACGGACGTCTGCTCGCGGCGCTCGGCGACCGCACGCTGAAGCTGGCCGCCGACCGATCCCTCGGGGCGCACCCCTACCTGACGACTCCGGCGCACACGGCGCACGCCCGCGGCGTGCTGGGTGACGCGCTGCTCGCACCCGAGCTCAAGGTGGCGCTGTCAGACGATCAGGAGCACGCTCGCGCCGCGGCACGTGCGTACCTCGAGCGCTACTTCGTGCTCGAGAACTATGTCGGCGCGCTCAAGCGGTTCGGCGTCGACGACGCGGCCTTCGAGAACGGCGGTACGGACGAGCTCATCGACCTCGTCGCCGCGAACCCGACGCCCGAGATCGCGGCCGCCGGGCTGAGGGCCCACCTCGAGGCGGGGGCCGATCACATCAGCGTGCAGCCGGTGGGCCGCGATGCCCTCGGCGACCTCGAGCGCGTCGCCGACGCGCTCGGCCTCACGACCGACTGACCCCGCGAACCGTGTCCCACTTGGGGTGGGAAAGTGGCATGAAGTGGGACATGGGTGTGATCGTGTCCCATTTCGGGTGGGGATAACGGCGGGATAGCAGCACCAAGTGGGTCACGGTAGTGATCGTGTCCCACTTGGGGGCGGAATGAGCCCAGGGGGCGCGGACAGACAGCGGTGGCCCGGGCGCAGGCCCGGGCCACCGCTGTCGTCTATGCCTCGTCGGGCTCGGGAGGACCCCCGACGACGGGGACCTCGCTCGTGCCGAGCGGCGCCTGCATCGCCTCGACCTCGTCGACGTCGACGGCCGCGTGCTCGAACTGGCTCTGATACAGCCGCCAGTACGCGCCCGTCTGCTCGATCAGCTGCTCGTGCGAGCCCTGCTCGACGATCGATCCGTGCTCCATCACGAGGATCAGGTCGGCATCGCGGATCGTCGAGAGACGGTGCGCGATGACGAACGACGTGCGCCCCTCGCGCAGCGCCGCCATCGCCTGCTGCAGCAGAAGCTCAGTGCGCGTGTCGACGGAGCTCGTCGCCTCGTCGAGGATCAGCACCTGTGGGCGCCGCACGAATGCGCGCGCGATCGTGATCAGCTGGCGCTCGCCGGCCGAAACATTCGCCGCGTCTTCCTCGAGCATCGTGTCGTAGCCGTCGGGCAGCGAATGCACGAACCGATCGACGTACGTCGCCTCGGCGGCGGCGTGCACCTCGTCATCGGACGCAGCGGCGTTGCCGTAACGGATGTTCTCGCGGATCGTGCCCGCGAACAGCCACGGATCCTGCAGCACCATTCCGGTGCGCGAGCGCAGGTCGCCGCGCGTCATCAGCGAGACGTCCTGCCCGTCGAGCAGGATCGCGCCGCCGCGGGTCTCGTAGAACCGCATCAGCAGGTTGACGAGGGTGGTCTTGCCGGCGCCGGTCGGTCCGACGATCGCGACCGTCTGGCCCGGCTCGACGCGGAACGAGACGTCGTCGATGAGCGGCTGGTCGTCGGAGTACGAGAAGCTCACCTCGTCGAACTCGATCACGCCCTTGCCGTCTTCCGGCACCGTCGGCGCGTCGGTCGCGTCAGGCTCTTGGTCTTCCTCGTCGAGCAGCGCGAACACGCGCTCGGCCGATGCGGTGCCCGACTGGACGACCGGCAGCATGCCGCCGAGCTCGGTGAGCGGCTGCGTGAACTGCTGCGAGTACTGCACGAACGCCTGCACGTCGCCGATGCGGATCTGGCCGCTTGCGACCATCACGCCGCCGAGCACCGCGATGCCGGCGTAGCTGAGGTATCCGACGAACTGCATCGACGGCATCATCACGCCGGACAGGAACTGCGCCTTGAACGATGCCTGGAAGAGCTCTTCGTTCTCCTCCTGGAACGCCTCGCGCATCGCCTTCTCGCGGCCGTAGACCTTGACGAGGGCATGCCCCGAGAACGACTCCTCGACCCGTGAGTTGAGCCGACCGACCTTCTTCCACTGCGACTGGAACGCCTTCTGCGACTTCGGACCGATCACGCCCATGATGACGCCGATGAGCGGCAGCGCGATGAGCGCGACGAGCGCGAGCTGCCACGAGATCGAGAACATCATGACGAGCACGCCGACGACGGTGAGCAGCGACGTGATCGCGCCCGACAGCGACTGCTGCAGAGTCTGGGTCATGTTGTCGACGTCGTTCGTCACGCGGCTGATCAGCTCGCCGCGCTGCACCTTGTCGAAGTAGCTCAGCGGCAGGTTGTTGACCTTGTGCTCGATGTCTTCGCGCACGCGCCACATGGTGCGCACCATGATGACGTTGACGATGTAGCCCTGCAGCCACTGCAGGATCGACGAGACGACGTAGATCGCCACGGCCCACAGCACGACCACGCGCAGCCGCTCGAAGTCGACGCCCTCGCCCGGGGCGAAGTTCTGCATCGCCCCGATCATGTTCGCGAATTCCTGCTGGCCCGCCTGTTCGAGCGCGTCGACCACCTGGTCTTGGCTCAGGCCCTCGAACGACGCGCCCATGGTCGCCGAGAGCACGCCCTCGAACACGACGTTCGTGGCCTCGCCGAGAACCTTCGGCCCGGCGACCGCGAGCACGACGCCGATGGCGCCGAGCACCGAGGCGAGGATGAACGCCCACTTGTGCGGCGCGAGCAGGCCGAGGAAACGGCGGAAGCTCGGCCAGAAGTCTTTGGGCTTGCCGCCCATGGCGCCGGGCTCGTTCGCCCCGGCGGCGATCATGGCCTCCTGCGCGGCCTGATCTTCGTCGAGCATCGCGGAATCGGTGCTCATGCGCCGACCTCGCTCTCGTCGGCGCTCATCTGAGACAAGGCGATCTCCTGGTAGGTCGTGCTCGTTTCGAGCAGCTGTTCGTGCGTGCCGTAGCCGGCGACGCGGCCGTCGTCGAGCACGAGGATGCGGTCGGCGTCGGTGATGGTCGATACGCGCTGCGCCACGACGATCTTCGTGACCTGCGGCAGCTCGCGCCAGAGCGCCTGACGCAGCCTGGCGTCGGTCGTGAGGTCGAGCGCCGAGAACGAATCGTCGAAGACGAGCACGTCGGGCTGATGCACGATGGCCCGCGCGATCGCGAGCCGCTGACGCTGGCCGCCGGAGACGTTCGTTCCGCCCTGCGCGATGCGACTGTCGAGCCCTTCGGGCCTTTCGCGCACGAAGTCGGCGGCCTGTGCGATCTCGAGCGCGTGCCAGAGCTCGTCGTCGGTCGCGTCTTCGCGCCCGAAGCGCAGGTTCGACCCGATCGTTCCGGTGAACAGGAAGGGGCGCTGCGGCACGAGGCCGATGCCGCCCCAGAGCGTATCTAGATCGGCGTCGGTGACGTCGACGCCGTGCACCTTGACCGTGCCGCCGGTCGTGTCGAACAAGCGCGGGATCAGGGAGATGAGCGTGGTCTTGCCGGCGCCTGTCGAACCGATGATCGCGACGGTCTCGCCGGGATCGGCGTGGAACGACACGTTCGAGAGGATCGGCTGCTCGGCGCCGGGGTACGTGAACTCGACGTCGTCGAACTCCACCCGGCCGGGCGCGGGCTTATCGATCACGGGCTTCTCGGGCGCGACCAGCGTGGACTCGCTGTCGAGAACCTCGCCGATGCGGTCGGCCGATACCGCCGCGCGGGGAATCATGATCGCCATGAAGCTCGCCATCATGACGCCGCCGAGGATCTGGCCGACGTACTGCATGAACGCGAACAGCGTGCCGATCTCGGTGTTGCCGGCATCGACCTCGATACCGCCGAACCAGACGACGCCGACGACCGTGACGTTGAGCACGAGCATGACGAGCGGGAACATCAGCACGAAGAGCGACCCGACCTTGCGGCCGACGACCATGATGTCGGTGTTCGCGAGGCGGAAGCGCTCTTCTTCGATCGACTCGCGCACGAACGCGCGCACGACGCGCACGCCGGTGAGCTGTTCGCGCATGATGCGGTTGACGGCATCGAGCTTGGTCTGGAAGCTGCGGAACAGCGGCACCATGCGGCTGATCACGATGCCGGCGATGATGAGCAGCGCGGGGATCGAGATGCCGAGGATCCAGCTGAGCCCGACGTCCTGTCGGAGGGCCATGATGATGCCGCCGATCGCCATCATGGGCGCCATGATGAGCATCGTTGCGCTCATCATGGCGAGCATCTGCACCTGCTGCACGTCGTTCGTGTTGCGGGTGATGAGGGATCCGGCGCCGAACGCCGAGATCTCGCGCTCGCTGAAGCCGCTCACGCGCGAGTAGACGTCGTGGCGCACATCGCGGCCGAGGCTCATGGCCGCGCGCGCGGCGCAGAAGGTCGCGACGATCGCCGCGAGGATCTGCCCCAGCGCGACCAGCAGCATCCAGAGCCCCGTGCGCACGATGTAGGGGACGTCGCCGGCAGCGACGCCGGTGTCGATGAGGTCGGCGTTGAGGGTGGGCAGGAACAGCGCGGCGAGCGCGGAGGCGAACTGGAAGACGAGCACGCCGATCAGGAGGGCTTTGTAGCGGGGAAGATACCGCATCAGGAGTCGCAGAAGCACAGATGAAAGCAAATCACGGACCCCTGACATTCGAAAGCGTCACAATTGAACTCATGGTCGATTCCTCGCTCGACGCACGCGGCGTCGTCGCCCGTGCCCACGACGTCGCGCCGCATGAAGCGGTGATCGGCCGCAGCGTCGCCGAGGTGGTGCGCGCACTGGCGGCAGCGGCGGGCGGTGAAGCGGTCGCCGTGCCGGACCTCGCTGCGATCTCCGACGGGGCGGCCGGCCGTCCCCGGATCGTGCTCGTCGCGTCGCCGAGCGTGCCCGAGGGCCGCGCGCTCGTGCGAGACGAGATCGAGCGGCTCGTCGCCGCGACCCCGCAGGGTGGACTCGTCATCATCGACGAGTCGCTCAGCGAGTTCGCCTCGAGCCCGCGCGCGGCGTTCGCCGCTCCGTTGTCGGGTCCCGCGACGACGGATCCGCGCCTCGCCGTCGTGCGCGGGGTCTCGCGCGCGGCAGACACCGATGCGCCGCGCGCCGGCTATGCGATCGCCGCCGCCGACGTCGTCGCCCGTACGACGCCGGCCGAGCCCACCGCCGCGCAGCTCGCGGAGATCGCGCGTCACCTCTCACCGGACGGCCTCGACGACACGTTCGACCGCGCCGACTGGATCCGGGCGGAGCGTCAGCGCATCGAGCGCACCCTGCGCGACCGCATGGAGAAAGCCGAGCTCGAGCACGGGCCGTTCATCGACATCGTGCACTCGGACGGCGACGCGGTGTGGCTGCCTGTGGGGCCGCGCGCGGAGAGCCTCGGCGCGCACGCCGGCGGCACGGTGCACGCGGGCAGGGGCGTGCGCTACGAGATCGGGTCCGACGGCGACGCCTTCATCGAGGCGGTCTCGGAGTGGGCCCTGCGCTGAGGCCTACGCGCCGAAGCCGAGCAGCTCGAGCGGGTGCGTGAGGCGCCAGCCGATGCTCGGCCGCGGCAGATCGTCGGTCATGACGAGCTCGACCTCGGTGCTGTCGAGCGCGCTCGTGATCGTGACGGATCCGACGGTCTTGCCCTCGGTGTCGCCCGTCTTGACATCGAAGTCGAGATCGACGTCGGCCTCTTCGCCGTTCCACAGGATCAGCGAAGCCGTATCGTCGGCGACGATGTCGGCGCGTCCGCCCCAGGGCGTCGTCACGGTGCCGAGGATCGTCTGCTCGGCCATCGCATCGACGGGCTGCAGGCGCTCGGTGACCGCATCGAGCACCTCGCGCGACTCGGCGCCGAAGGGGCGCTCGTCGGTCGGTGCCGGCTGGCCCATCACGACCGAGTACACGCGGATCGGGTCGGCGTCGTCATCGCCCGACTCGATGTCCTTCGCCGCCATGAGGTTGTAGCTGACGACGTTCCATTCGTCGAGGTGGCCCGTCTTGATGCCCGCGATGCCGTCTTCGCCGAGCAGGGGGTTCGAATTCTCGACCTCGCCCGCGCCGGGCATATCGACCTCGTCCTGCCCCACGATCTCGGCGATCGTCGGGTTCTGCATGGCGAGCTCCGCGATCTTCACGAGGTCTTCCGGCGTGGACTGGTTGTCGGGGCTGATGCCCGTCGCGTCGACGACGAGGGTGTCGAAGAAGCCGTTCTCCTGCAGCCAGGCGAGGGCGTCGTCGACGTAGGCGTCGCGATCGCCCTCCCACAGCTCGTCGACGAGCTTGTTCGCGAAGTTCCCCGCGGATCCCATGAGGATGCCCTCGAGCAGCTGGCGGTACGTGAGCGTGCCCCCGATCGGCACGTCGAGCGCCGATTCGTTGTTCAGCCAGCGCAGCGTCTGCGCCTGCTGCTGATCCAGGTAGCCGAAATCGTACGACGGGCCGTCATCGCCCGGTTCGAGCGGCTGCCGATCGAGCAGCACCAGTACGGTGATCACCTTGGTCAGGCTCGCCATCGGGCCGCGCGCCGTGGGCGCTTCCTCGGTCGCCGACGTGACGACGTCGCCGGCGCCGTCGACGATGATCGCGCCCTGGCCGGTCTCGGGCCAGGGGAGGTCGGCGGCGGGGGCGACGGGCGTGCTGAACTCGGTTTCGGCGATCGTCGGGGCGACGTTGCTGAGGGGCCACACGGCGAACGCCACGACGTAGACGACCGCGAGCGCGATCGCCGTGAAGATCGGCGCGAACACGGCCGCGACCCAGCGGTGGCGCCGGCGCGGAACGAGCGCCGGGGCGGCGATCACGGGCGTCTGACCCGTCGGCACGTTCTCGGCTGTGAGCCAGGCGAGCGCCTGCTCGGTCTGGTTGCCGCCGTCGCGCGGCACGTACGCCGTCTTCACGGTCTGCGGCGCGTCTTCGGGTGCCACGTAGGTCTCCTCGGCGGTCGTCTTCGGCGCGGGCAGCCAGGCGAGCGCCTCGTCGTTGCTCGCGTCGTCGATGTCTTCCGCATCGATCTCGTCGTCGGTTCCGTCGTCGACGGAGATGGCCGGAATCTGACCGGCCGTCGTCGGCGGCTCGGACCCCGTCGGCGGGTCGATCGTCGCAACCGACTGCGTCGCGGCGCCGAGGATCTGCTGCAGATCGTGCTGCGGGTTCGAGCTCTTGCGGCGGAAGCCCTGGAACATCTCGGCGAGGATGCGCACCGAGTCGGTGTCGGGCTGCGGCGGATCGGTGAATACCGGCTCGGACTCGGCGGGCTCGTCGACGTCGGGAGCATCGAACAGGCCGGTGATGGTCGGCACCGCGTCCTGCTCCTCGGGGGGCGTCGGCGTCACGGGCACGTCCTGCTGCGGCACGTCGTCGCGCTCGCTGTCGTCAGAACCCATCACGCGCTCAATTTACTCGATCACACCGGGTGATCCCGGACAATACGCTCACGATCCGGTGACGTTGTGCGCCTTCGCGGCTGGCATCGGGTCAGCCCGGCCGGTTATACTCCGTCGCTGGGGAGTCTTCCCCGATAACACCACGGGAGTCCGAGAAGCCGGGCTGAGAGGGCGCGAGCCGCGCGCCGACCGTCGAACCTGATCCGGATCATGCCGGCGCAGGAAGGGAGCCAGTCATGACTGCATCCGTGCGCAGCGAAACCTCCGTCCGCTCGAGCGGGCGCCGCCTGAAGTGGCGCGTGGTCGACATCGTCGTCGCGAGCGTCATCGCGGTCGCCTGCGCGGTGATCTTCATCGTGTGGAACACCGCCCACTCGATTCCGAGCAGCGTGATCGGCGCGATGCTGCCGGGTCTGAGCGGCCTGCTCGCCGGACCCTGGCTGATCGCCGGCGTGATCGGCGGCCTGATCGTGAGGAAGCCCGGCGCCGCGCTGTACACGGAGGTCGTCGCGGCGACGATCTCGGCGCTGATCGGCAACGAGTGGGGCCCGCTGACCATCCTGTCGGGCGTCGCGCAGGGCATCGGCGCCGAGATCATCCTTGCGCTGTTCCTGTTCCGCCGATTCGACATCACCGCGGCGCTGCTCGCGGGGGCCGGGGCCGGTCTCGGCGGCGGCATCAACGACCGCATCAGCTGGTACCCGGGAGCCGATCTGCCGTTCACGGTGATCTACATCAGCTCGACGACGATCTCGGGCGCCGTGCTCGCCGGAATCGGCGGATGGGCGATCGTGCGCGGCCTCGCGGCGACGGGCGCACTGAACAGGTTCGCGGCCGGACGCACCGGCGCGAAGCGCGTGTGACCGGCGCTCGTGTCGCGGCCCGCGGCTGGGGCTGGCGATACGCCACGCGGCACGCCTGGGCGGCGCGCGGGCTCGATCTCGACATCGCGCCGGGCGAGCGGATCCTGCTGAGCGGCCTGTCCGGATCCGGGAAGTCGACGCTGCTGCATGCCCTCGCCGGTGTGCTCGGCGGCGATGACGAGGGCGAGCAGGAGGGCACCCTCGCCATCGACGGAGACGATCCGCGCGACGTGCACGGGCGCGCGGGGCTCGTGCTGCAGGATCCGGATGCGCAGGCGATCATGCATCGCGTGGGCGACGACGTCGCGTTCGGGTGCGAGAACCTCGGCGTTCCGCGCGACGAGATGTGGCGCCGCGTCTCGTCGGCACTCGACCTCGTCGGGCTCGACGTCAGCCTCGACCGGTCGACGAGCGCGCTCTCGGGAGGGCAGAAACAGCGCCTCGCCCTCGCGGGCGCGCTCGCGATGCAGCCCCGGCTGCTGCTGCTGGACGAGCCCACGGCGAACCTCGACGCGTCCGGCGTCATCGAGGTGCGAGACGCCGTGGCGCGCGTGGTCGAATCCACGGGCGCGACGCTGATCGTGGTCGAGCATCGCGCCGACGTCTGGCGCGGCGTGATCGATCGCGAGGTGCGTCTCGGACCGCCCGCGAGCACGACGACGGCAGTTTTCGGAACGACGCCGTTCGGAGCGCCCGAGATCCGCGGCTCGGGCGCAGAAGTGCCGTACTCCTGCACGCCGCTGATCACGACGCGGGACCTCACCGTGGCCCGGGTGAAGGGGAAGCCGGCCGCCGGGCCGATCGACCTGACCATCCGCGCCGGGGAGGTGCTCGGCATCACCGGCCCGAACGGGTCCGGAAAATCCACTCTCGGGCGCACGCTGGCCGGGCTGCTGCCCGCCGCGGGCGGTACGGTCGTCGCCTCTGACGAGCTGCGCGGCGATGCGGCGCCGCAGCCGATCCGCTGGTCGTCGGCGCAGCTGCTGACGCGCATCGGCACCGTGCTGCAGTCGCCCGACCACCAGCTGCTCGCGAAGACCGTGCGAGAGGAGATCGAGGTGGGCCCTCGCGCGCTGAAGCTCCCGCCCGAGGAGATCGCGCGCCGCACAGACGACCTGCTCGACCGGCTGCGCCTCGACCACCTCGCCGCCGCGCACCCGCACACGCTCTCGGGTGGAGAGAAGAGGCGTCTGACCGTCGGCGCGATGCTGGCCACCCGGCCGCGCGTCTGCGTGCTCGACGAGCCGACGTTCGGGCAGGACCCCCAGACGTGGCGCGAGATGGTCGGGATCATGGCGTCGCTCGCCGATCAGGGCATCGCCATCGTCGCGATCACTCACGACCTCGATCTGCTGTCCGCTCTCGGCGCCCGCGAATTCCGCATGGGGGACGCACAGTGATCCCCGTCGCGCAGGTCGCTCGCGGGCCGCTCGCCGGCATCAACCCGGTGGCCAAGCTCGCCGCAGCGCTCCTCGTGGCCCTCCCGCTCATCGTGACGATCGACTGGGTGTCGGCACTGACGGCGCTCGTGCTCGAGATCCCGCTGATCGTCATGAGCGGCCTCGGCTGGCGCAGCTTCTGGTTGCGCACGCTGCCCGTATGGATCGCGGCGCCCCTCACCGCGGTATCGATCGCGCTGTACGGCGAGCAGAGCGGCGAGGTGCATTTCCACTGGTGGCTCATGAATATCAGCGACGGATCCCTCGAACTCGCGGCCGCCACCTTCTTCCGCGTGCTCGCGATCGCGCTGCCCGGCATCGCGCTGTTCGCGGGCGTCGACCCGACGGATCTCGCCGACGGTCTGGCGCAGCGTGCGAAGCTTCCCGCGCGGTTCGTGCTCGGGGCGCTCGGCGGACTGCGCATGGTCGGCCTGCTCGTCGACGACTGGCGCGAGCTCGAGGCGGCGCGGCGCGTGCGCGGCGTCGCCGACCAGGGAAGGATCCGTCGTCTCGCCGGAATGGCGTTCGCGCTGATCGTGCTCGCGATCCGTCGCGGCACTCACCTCGCGACCGCGATGGAATCGCGCGCCTTCGGAGCGACCACCGCACGCACCTGGGCGCGCGAGAGTCCGTGGGGCGCGCGCGAGTGGGCCCTCATGGCCGCAGGGCTGGCGATCAGCGTCACCGCGCTGGTCGTGACGACCGCGACCGGTCACCTCAACATCATCGTCGCCGACTGATCGCGCTCCGGCGCCGCGGATCCGTCGAGGCCGAGACGTCGGCTCGAACGGCAGGCGGGCTCTGTGGGTCGTACGATGAGCGACGGGCTGCGACGGCGCCCCGAACGGACCGCACGAGGAGGTGTCGGAATGGATATCCGTGTGCGCTCTCTCCGGGAGACCTGGGCGTACCGATCGCTCGACCGCATCGTGCTCGGGTGTGCGGCGGTCGGGGCGATGGGCGGCATCGTCGCCGGTGCCGCCGGCTCGACGGGCGCGGCCATCGCGGCCGTGGGCGTCGTTCTCATCCTGGGCGCGGCGGCGTGGCGCATCGTCGATCGGCGACGCAGCGCGGTCGCGGTCGAAGTCGGCCGCTACGCGGAGCTCGCGGCGAGGCGCGCGGACCAGGTCGCGATCCTCAGCCACGAGATCCGCACGCCGTTGGCGATCATCAAGGGATCCACCGATCTCTTGATCGAAGAGACGCCCGGCCCGCTCAACGAGCGCCAGCGGGTCTTCGCGCACCGTATCGCCGATAACGCGAGCCAAGTGATCGGGCTGTCGGAGGACCTGCTCGCCCACGCCCGCATCGAGGCGGGCGTGTTCGAGCTGCATCTCGACCTCGTCAACGTGCGCAGTCTGCTGCGGCAGACGGTGCGCGAGCTGCGGCAGGTGCTCGATGCCGATGTGCAGTTCGACTCCTTCGAACCGCCGATCCGCATGTACGTCGATCCGAGTCTCGTGAAGCAGGTGGTGGTCAACCTCGTCACCAACGCGGTGCGCGGCAGCGGCGGCGACGCGCGCGTGACCGTGCGCATGATGCGGCGCGACAGCGACGTGCTCGTCTCGGTGAGCGACAGCGGCCCCGGCATGTCGGTTCAGCAGCAGGACCAGCTGTTCCAGCGGTACTCGAGCGGCATGAGCGACCGAGGAGGCACGGGCCTCGGGATGTATGTGTCGCAGCACATCGTGCAGCTGCACGGCGGCATGATCTATGTCGACACGATCGCGCAGCGGGGCACGACGGTGATGTTCACGCTGCCGCTCGCGCAGGAAGGGGAGGGCGATGATGACGAATGAGCCGCTGGCATGGGTGATCGACGACGAACCGGCCATCGTCGACATCGTGACGTTCGCTCTCGAGACGCAGGGATTCCGGTGGCGGAGCTTCCACATGGCGCAGCCCGCGTGGAACGCTCTGCGCAGCGAACAGCCCGATCTCATCGTGCTCGACGTGATGCTGCCGGATATGACGGGGATCGAATTGTGCCGCAGGATCCGCGATCAATCGAACGTCCCCGTTCTCCTGCTCACGGCGAAGGGCGAGAGCTCTGACCGCATCCGCGGCCTCGAAGCGGGCGCCGACGACTACGTCACCAAGCCCTTCCACCCGCGCGAGCTCGCGCTTCGGGCCCAGGTGCTCGCGCAGCGGCGCGAGGCGCATTCCGACGTGACGCTCACCAGCGGCGATCTGCGTCTGCAGATCGCGCGCCACGAGGTGTTCGTCTCGTCGTCGCGCGTCATGGTGACGCCGAGCGAGTTCCGCGTGCTGCACGTGCTCGTCGAGCATGCGGGGGAGACGCTCCCGTTCGCCCGACTCGTCTCGGCCGTGTGGGGCGACATCGACCGCATCGGCAACCGTGAGCTGCTGAAGACGACCGTGTACCGGCTCAGGCGCAAGCTCGATGCCGTGCGTCCCGGCACGGGCGCTCGGGTCCGCAGCGTGCGCGGTGTCGGCTACGCGCTCGATGCCCCGACCGCCGGGTGACAGAACGGTTACCAACGGGCGCACGGCTGTCACCGTTCTGACCCCGAGCGGTTCATAGTCTCGAGTCGAGAGCCCGCGCGATGGCGCGTCGGGGCACAACGAAGGAGTTTCTCGATCATGCGTTCACATGCGATGGCGACGGCGGCCGCGTTCGGCGGGGCCGCCCTGATTCTGGCCGGCTGCAGCAGTTCATCCTCGTCCGATTCAGACAGCGGCGGCGGATCCCTCACGGTGCTGTGCACCGTGCAGGAGGACCAGTGCCAGCAGGTGATGGACACGTTCACCGCCGAGGAGGGCATCACCGCGCGCTACGTGCGGATGAGCGCGGGCGAGGCCGTGGCGCGGATGAACGCGTCGAAGGCCAACCCCGAGTTCGACGTCGTGTACGGCGGTGGCGCCGACAACCACGTCGCCTCGGCCGAGTTCGGATTGCTCGAGCCGTACGTCTCGCCGAACGCCGACGTCATCCCGGACGAGTTCAAGGATGCCGACGGCCTGTGGACGGGGATCTACTGGGGCATGTTCGGCTTCTGCGCGAACACCGATGTGCTCGACGACATCGGCGCCGAGGTGCCGCAGTCGTGGAACGATCTGCTGGATCCGATCTTCGCCGGCAACATCGCCATGGCGCACCCCGCGACATCGGGAACCGCCTACCAGGCGATGTGGAGCCAGGTCGAGCTGAACGACGGCGATGAGGACGCGGCGCTCGAGTACTTCGGTGACTTGCACAGCAACATCCTGCAGTACACGAAGAGCGGCAGCGGACCGGGGCAGATGGCCGGTCGCGGCGAGATCGCCGTGGGCCTTATCTTCGCCCACGACTGCGTCAAGTTCATCAATGAGGGCTTCACGAACCTCGAGACCATCTACCCGGAGGAGGGCGCGACGTTCGAAGTCGGCGCCGTCTCGCTGATCAAGGACGCCGCCCACCCCGACGCCGCCAAGCAGTTCATCGACTGGGCGCTGACCCCCGTCGCTCAGGAGATCGGCGTCGCGACCGGCAACTACCAGGTACCGACGAACCCTGACGCCGAGGTCACCGACGACATGGTCGATCGCGACGATGTCGCGGTGCTCGACTACGACATCGCCGAGGCAGGCGCGGCCCGCGACGAGCTGACGAAGCGCTTCGACGCCGAGGTCGCTCCTCAGCCGAAGGAGTGAGCGCCGTGACCACCACGCGTCCGATGCCCGTGAGCGAGGCGACATGACGCTGACACTCGATCCCACCTCCACCGCGGCGCAGGCGCTCCCCCCGACGACCAAGCGCCGAGTGCGGGGCGTGGGGCGCGACCCGTCGGTGGCCATCATCGTCGCCGTCGTGGTCGCCGTGCTTCTGCTGCTGCTCGGTCTGCCGATGAGCAAGCTCGTCATGGCGGCATTCTCCGACGAGGGGCTGGTGGTGTTCACCGGCCTGTTCACGAATCCGGCGAACCTGCGCGTCGTCGGCAACACGATGCTGCTGGGTCTGCTCGTCGGAGTGTGCGGCACGCTCGTCGGTTTCCTCTTCGCCTTCGCCCAGGTGCGTCTGAAGTTCCGCGGCAAGCGGCTGCTGCATCTGCTCGCATTGGTGCCCGTGGTCGCACCGCCGTTCGCCGTGGCGACGGCGACGATCACGCTGTTCGGGCGCAGCGGCGTCGTCACGTCGACCCTGTTGGGACTGAACACCGACGTCTACGGCCTCGGCGGACTCGTGTTCGTGCTCACGCTGTCGTTCTCGCCCGTCGCCTACATGAACCTGAAGGGCATGCTCGAGAACCTCGATCCGTCGCTCGACGAGGCCGCGAGCGATCTCGGCGCGAGCAAAGCGCGCATCTTCTTCACGGTGACGCTGCCGATGCTCGCGCCGGGCATCGCCGGTTCGTTCCTGCTGCTGTTCGTCGAGGGCATCGCGGATCTGGCGAATCCGCTCGTGCTCGGCGGCGACTACACGGTGCTGTCGACGCGCGCCTACATCGCCGTGACGGGCGAGTTCAACGTGCAGGCCGGTGCCGCCTACTCGATCCTGCTCATCGTTCCCGCACTGCTCGTCTTCCTGGTGCAGCGGTATTGGACCGGGAAGAAGCAGGTGACCTCCGTGACGGGCAAGCCGTCGGGCCGAGCGGAGCTCATCACGGCGCCCGCGCTCCGCATCCCGGTGCTCGCGCTGGTCGCTGCGTGGGTCGTCGTGACGATCACCGTGTACACCACGGTCGTCGCGGGAGGATTCCTCAAGGTTCCCGGCGTGAACAACGAATTCACACTCGACCACTTCCGGTTCGTGCTCGCAGGCATCGGTTCGAAGGCGATGCTCGACACGACGGTGATGGCCCTGATCGCAGCACCGACGGCCGGTGTGCTGGGCATGCTCATCGCCTGGCTGGTCGTGCGCAAACTCGGCCGGTTCGCAGGAGTGCTCGACTTCGTGGGCATGCTCGGCCTCGCCGTGCCCGGCACGGTGCTCGGCATCGGGTATGCGGTCGCGTTCCTCGTGCCGACGGAGATCTTCGGGTTCCAGATCCTGCCGCCGCTCGCCGGCGGGGCCGCGGCGCTCGGCGGCGGACTCGCGATCGTCATGGTCTACATCACGCGCTCGCTCCCGCCCGGCCAGCGCGCCGGTGTCGCGGCCCTCGCGCAGATCAACCCCGCGATCGACGAGGCGTCGACATCGCTCGGCGCGAGCGGCGCGACGACGTTCCGCAAGGTCACTCTGCCGCTGATCCATTCTGCGTTCGCCACGGGCATCACCCTCGCGACCGCACGCGCGATGACGACGCTGTCGCCCATCGTGTTCCTGACGACGCCGGGCATCAAGATCATGACGTCGCAGATCCTCGCCGAAGTCGACGCGGGGCGGTTCGGCAACGCGTTTGCCTACTGCGCGCTGCTCGTGACCATCGTGCTCGCGATCATCGGTCTCATCAATCTGCTCCTAAGAAAGGTCATCTTCCGTGGTCTCCTCCGTCACTGACACAACGATCCCCGCGGCGGCCGCCGGGATCGCCGACATCGACGCCGCACGGCTCACCCTGCGGGGCCTGAGCAAGCGCTACAGCACCGATCCCTCGGTCGCGGCGGCCGTCGAGAGCATCGATCTCGACATCGAACCGGGCGAGTTCATCACCCTGCTCGGCCCGTCAGGCTGCGGCAAGACGTCGACGCTGCGAATGATCGCCGGGTTCGAGACGCTGACCGACGGCGCCATCGAGCTCGACGGCGTCGACATCGCCGGCATGCCGCCGAATCGTCGCCCGATGTCGATGGTGTTCCAGTCGTACGCATTGTTCCCGCATCTGAGCGTGCGCGACAACGTCTCATACGGTCTGAAGCTGAAAAGGATGTCGGCCAGACGCATCGCCGAAGACGTCGACGGCATCCTCGCGATCATGAACCTCTCGGGGCTCGCGGATCGTGCCCCGCACCAGCTGTCCGGAGGGCAGCAGCAGCGCGTCGCTCTCGCGCGGGCTCTCGTGATGCGGCCGAAGGTACTGCTGTTCGACGAGCCCCTGTCGAACCTCGATGCGAAGCTGCGGGTGCAGATGCGTCACGAGATCCGGCTCCTGCAGCGGCGCCTCGGCATCACGAGCATTTTCGTCACCCACGATCAGGACGAGGCGATGACGATGTCGGATCGCATCGTGGTGATGAGCAAGGGGCGCATCGAACAGGTCGGCGCACCGAGCGAGGTGTACCGGCGACCGGCGTCGATGTTCGTCGCAGACTTCATCGGCCGGGCGAACTTCCTCGACGCCGACGTGGAGGAGGTCCATGGCGACGGCACCGCGACAGCGGCGGTGCTCGGCGACAGCCTGCGCGTGCCCGCCCACCCGGACGTGGTGGTCGGCGACACGGCGCAGCTGCTCGTGCGGCCCGAGTCGGTGCGCCTTTCGACGGGGGCGGCAGAACGTTCGGATCGGGTGACCGGAGACGTCGGGCGCGTGCTGAACACCGTGTTCTACGGTTCGACCGTCGAGTACGAGATCGAAACCGACTCCGGCAACCTCATCGCGTCGGTCGCGGATCCCGTCGCCGACGATGTGCTCGAGCTGCAGAGCGTGGCGCACGTGCGGGTGGAGTCCAGTCGCGCGTGGCTGCTGCCCGACAGAAGCTGAGCGCGCGCCTGCGTCACACCAGCGTGACGCAGGCGCGCGTCGCGATCTCGCCGAAGCGCTCCTCGAGCGCGCCGCGCAGATCGCTCGGCGCGCAGTACGTCGCGAACGCCTGCATCATGTCGTCGGTGATGAGCTGTGCCATCCGATCCCACTCGCCGCGTCTGCTCGCCGCGTGGAGCGCGTCGGCGGCGTGCTCCCAGCCGTGCAGCTCCATCACGGGTCGGTACGAGGGCGTCGACGCGTAGAACGAGATCTGGCTGCGCACGGCCCTCTCGGCCGCCGTGCGCTCTCCCTCGTCGGACCCGGTAACGACGAAGGGCGTGAGGATCACGTCGGTCGTCTCACGGCCGGAGCGCGCGCGGCCGTCGGCGAGGGCGGGCAGGCTGACTTCGGCGAGGTACTCGGGCGTCGTGAAGGCGTGCGCGATGAAGCCTTCGGCCGTCTCGCCCGCGAGCGCCGTCATCGCCGGGCCGACACCCGCGAGCCAGATGTCGGGGGATCCGTGCGGGTTCGGGCCCGGCGAGAACATCGGCGTCATGAGGGTGTGCGTGTAGTGCTCTCCGCGCACCTGGAGGCGTTCGCCCGTCTCCCAGGAGGTCCAGATCGCGCGCACGGCGGCGATGAACTCGCGCATGCGCGGTGCCGGAGCCGACCACGGCATCGAGAACCGCTTCTCGATGTGCGGCTTCACCTGCGAGCCGAGGCCGAGGCTGAAGCGGCCCGTCGATGCGAGCTGCGCGTCGTTCGCCGCCTGCGCGACGGTCATCGGATTGCGCGCGAACGCGACAGCGATCGACGTGGCGGTGCGGATCCTCGTCGTCACGGCTCCCGCGAGCGCGCAGGCGATGAGCGGGTCGTGGGCGAGTTCGGGAACCTGGATGCCGTCGAAGTCGCCGGCCTCGGCATGACGGGCGGCCGCGATGACGGCGTCGGGGGCGGCGTCTCTGACGCCCAGATCGAGGTGCATGGACCCAGAGTGCCGGACGGCCGGCGTGCATGAGAAAGGCGTTGTTCGCCGCCGACAAATTCAGCGGCGAACAACGCCTTCAGATGCTGCGTGGATCAGCCCGAGCAGACCTCGGTAATCTTCGTGGCCGAGTCGGTCATGCTGTTGGTCGCTTCGGTGATGGCGTCCATATCGGCGTTTGCGGGATCGGCCGCCATCTCCTCGAGAAGCGTCTGCGTGTCATCAAAGCTCGCGGTGAAGTCGTCGTATGCGCTCTTGACCTCTTCGTTGGTGATCTCGTCACCAGTTTCCTTGAGTGCCGCCGTCATCTCGGCGAACATCGTCTCGGCTGCCTCGGGGTCGGACATCGCCGACGAAAGGCCGCTCGTCGCATCGGTGATCTTCTCCTGAGCGACCTTGCAGGCATCGGCGACCGACTGACCGCCGCCGGAGCACGCGGTCAGCGCGGCAGGGATGAAAGCGATGGCGCCGATTGCGGCGAACAGGCGAGTGCGACGGGAAACAGTCATGGGATCTCCTGGAAGGCTGTGTGAGGGGAAGGAACCCCCGGGGGAGGCGAAGTCCGGCCGGGCTCCCCCGAAACCGGCCGGACACTACCAAGCTACGGGCTTCGTCCCGCGCGCGCGATGGGCAGAACTGCCCCGATATGTGCTCGTGTCCGGGCAGGATCCTGCGACTCTCCAGCGGATGCCGGGGTCGGGGCCGTACCGTGGAGGCATGACGACGTCGGGAATTCGCCAGGTCAAGCCCAAGGCCGAGGGGTGGCTGCAGCGCAAGGACGAGAGCGGGCGCCCCCTGCTGCAGTTCGCGAGCCCGAAGCGCGGCAAGCCGCCCGTGCACCTCGCCGACCTCACCCCCGACGAGCGGATCGCGAAGGCGAAGGAGCTGGGTCTGCCCGGATTCCGCGCGAAGCAGCTGGCGAAGCACTACTTCGACCACTACACGCGCGACCCCGAGAAGATGACTGATCTGCCGAAGGACGGGCGCGAGGAGCTCGTCGCCGGCATGCTGCCGAACCTTCTGACCGAGGTGCGCCGGCTGCAGACCGATGGCGGCGACACCATCAAGTTCCTCTGGAAGCTGCATGACGGCGCCCTCGTCGAGTCGGTGCTCATGCGCTACCCCGGCCGCATCACGCTGTGTGTCAGCTCGCAGGCCGGCTGCGGCATGAACTGCCCCTTCTGTGCGACGGGCCAGAACGGCCTGACGCGCAACATGTCGGCCGCCGAGATCGTGGATCAGGTCGTGCGGGCGAACGAGATCATCGCCGCGGGCGAACTCGGCGGCAAGCGCGACGACGACAACAGTGCCGAGCGCGTGAGCAACATCGTCTTCATGGGAATGGGCGAGCCCCTCGCCAACTACAAGCGCGTGATGCAGGCCGTGCGCACGATGGTCGACAAGAAGCAGGGGCTCGGCATGAGCGCCCGCGGTATCACGATCTCGACCGTGGGCCTCGCTCCGGCGATCCGCAAGCTCACCGATGAAGACCTGCCCGTCACCTTCGCGCTCTCTCTGCACGCGCCCGATGACGAGCTGCGCGACGAGATGATTCCGGTCAACTCGCGCTGGAAGGTCGACGAGGTGCTCGACGCGGCGCGCGGATACTACGAGCGCACGGGTCGCCGCGTGTCGATCGAATACGCGCTGATCAAGGACATGAACGACCACCCGTGGCGTGCCGAGCTGCTCGCCGACAAGCTGCTCGAACGCGGCCACGGCTGGGTGCACGTCAACCCGATCCCGCTCAACCCGACCCCCGGATCCGTCTGGGACGCGTCGCCGATCGCGGCGCAGCGCGAGTTCGTGCGGCGCCTCAACGACCGCGGGATCCCCACGACGATCCGCGACACCCGCGGCAAGGAGATCGACGGCGCATGCGGTCAGCTGGTCGTCACGGAAGAGGACGAGCGCCTCTCGGCGGTCTAGGGTGCGTCTCCTTATTAATCGCCTACTGCGCTGGACGCGAGCACGCCCCTCGACGTCGTTGTCGTCGGTCGCCGATGCTGCGGCATCGCCTCTCTCCTCCGCCTAGCGAGGCACGCACTCGCGCCCATGCTCGCTGCGGCTCAAATAAGGAGACACACCCTGATCCTCACTTCCCGCCGGGCGGCCCGACGAGCAGCAGCACGACGTACAGGGCCACGACGGCGACGACGATGAGCGTCACGAGCACCCATGCGCGGCGCAGGAACCAGCGCATCGTGCGGTCGTACCACGTGCGGTCCTGCGGGTGGTCGGTCTGCTCGAGGCGCCACTGACCCGTGAGCCTGCCCTTGCGGTGCAGCCAGATCTCCATGGGAATCGTCGCGTACGGAACGATCGCGCTCGCGACGGCCAGGATGCCGAGCCCGATCGACCAGCGCTGATTGAACGCCACGAGGATCGCCGTCGCGCCGTAGGCGAGGAAGATGAGCCCGTGGATTCCTCCGCCGATCGTGACGACGATGCCGGGAGCCCCGACCGCGCGCGCGATCAGCGCGGCGATGAGGATCGTCCAGGTGATCGCCTCGGCGATCGCGAGGACTCGGTACAGGCGGGCTGGCGTGCGGAACATCTCGCTCCTCGTTCGGGAAACCTCCTCCCACCGTACGTCGACGCACCCGCTTCGCCCGCATTCCGGCGGCCCCGCTGTCACGTTTCGTCCGTGCGCGGTGTCGTATGGGCAGAACCATCTCGCGAAGGAGTGAACCATGCCCAGTCGATTCCGCATCCCGAAGGCCCGCATCACCGGCCTCTACGGCACCGTGCTCACGGCGTATGCACGCCGGAAGTGGGGGCAGCTGCCCGACAACGGCTATGTGCTGTGGCACAACCGCCGCGTTCTGAAGACCACTCTTGCGCTCGAGGCCAGCGTGGTGAAGTGGAAGGCGCTCGATCCGTCGCTCTCGTCGTATGCGCAGATGGCGGCCGCCGGCGTGATCGGGTGCAGCTGGTGCCTCGATTTCGGCTACTTCGAGGCGCGCAACAACTCGCTGGACCTGCGCAAAGTCAGCCAGGTGCCGCGCTGGCGCTCGAGCGATGTGTTCTCTCCCCTCGAACGCGACGTCATGGAGTATGCGGAGGCGATGTCGGCCACGCCGCCGACCGTGGCCGACGGGCTCGTGGTCCGGCTGCGCAAGGCCCTCGGCGAGGCCGCGGTCGTCGAGCTGACGCAGATCATCGCGGTCGAGAACATGCGGTCGCGCTTCAACTCCGCGGCGGGCCTCGAGAGCCAGGGATACTCGGACGCCTGCGAGCTGCCGCTGGCGGTATCGTCGGCCGCATGAGCGCCGACGAATTCACCGCCCATCGCGGCCTGCTCTTCACGATCGCGTACGAGATCCTCGGTTCCGTCAGCGATGCGGAGGACGTCGTGCAGGAGACCTGGATCCGTTGGCACGACGCGGATCCGGGATCCGTCCGCGATGCGCGCGCCTATCTCGCGCGCATCGCGGCTCGCCAGGCGCTCAACCGTCTGCGCACGCTCTCCCGCCGCCGCGAGGAGTACGTCGGCCCGTGGCTGCCCGAGCCGATGCTGACGACGCATGACGTCGCCGACGATGCGGTGCTCGCGGAGAGTGTGTCGACGGCGATGATGCTCGTGCTCGAGACGCTCGGGCCCGTGGAGCGGGTGGTGTTCGTCATGCGCGAGGTCTTCGGGTTCTCACATGACGAGATCGCCGCGGCGGTCGAGCGCCGTCCCGACGCCGTGCGCCAGATCGCCCGCCGCGCCCGTGCGCACGTGTCGGCCCGTCGGCCGCGCGTCGAAGTGAGCGCGAGTGAGGCCGCGGCGGTCGTCGAGCGGTTCCGCGTCGCCGCGAGCACGGGCGACGTGCAGGGGCTCGTCGACGTGCTCGCGCCCGAGGTCGTGTTCCTGTCGGACGGCGGCGGCAAGGTCACCGCGGCTCGCCGCCCGGTCGTGGGTGCGGATCGCGTCGTCAGGTTCGTCGAGGGCCTGCTCGATCAGTATCCGGACAGCGTGCTCGAGGCGGCGCACGTGAACGGCGCACCGGGAGTTCTCGTGCGTCTGGCCGGTGAGATCGACGGCGCCGTCACGTTCGCGTTCGAGGGAGGCCGGATCCACGCGGCGTATTACGTGCGCAACCCCGACAAGACCGCGCGCCTGACGGATCCGCTGCCGCTCGCGCGGTGAGTCGAACGCGCGTGCGGACGCTAGCGCGTGAGCATGCGTACGCTGCCGGTCCAGGCAGCGGGCCTCGCGATCCAGTCGTCGCGCCGCGCAGCGCGCCAGCCGACGACCATCAGCGCGACCGTCGCGGCGAAGACGGCGAACCCGACCCAGCTCACGCGGTCGCCTTGGCCGTACATCGTGTTGAGGTTGCGCAGAACCCCCGTGGTGAAGACGAGGCCGACGTGCGTGATCACGAAGGCGATGAAGAAGAGCATGGTCGGGAAATGCAGCCGCTTCGCCAACGAATCGGAGAGCACCCGCTGCCACGCCCGGCCCTTCGGGTAGAAGGCGCTGAGCCGGAAGCCCGTAACGGCCGC
>Ga0308157_10001520_pt1 | contig 46679 bp, 31 predicted proteins | sample PhyBR1_FD_201035 | JGI IMG/M metagenome (GOLD analysis project Ga0308157, IMG submission 201035) | Phyllosphere microbial communities from UC Gill Tract Community Farm, Albany, California, United States - DLSLB.R1 | ecosystem: Host-associated > Plants > Phyllosphere > Unclassified | place: USA... | reverse complement strand
CTGTTCCAAAGCGGAAGATGTCCCGTGCGAATACTCGTGCCCGCCGTTCTCAGTGGAAGGCTACCGCACCGAGCTTGGTGAAGACCGTTGAAAACGGTCGCGTAACCTACAGCCTGCCTCACCAGGCAAAGGTTGTCACTGACTCGGCCGGTACCGAACTGTTCCTTGAGTACAAGGGTCGCAAGGTCGCTGACGTCTAAGACATGTCTTCACAAGAAGAACTAATGAAGCGTCTCGGAATCAATATTGATTCCGAGACGTTTCGTCTTGCATTTACCCATCGCTCGTATTCTTACGAGAACGGTGGCATTCCAACCAACGAACGTCTTGAATTTCTTGGCGACTCGATTCTTGGTTTTTGTGTAGCTGAATACCTCTACGCAACGTTCCCAGATCTAGCCGAGGGAGATCTCGCCAAACGTCGAGCCGCAATTGTCAGCACCCGTGCCTTGGCCATTATCGCTCGCGACTTGGAAGTAGGGGAGCACTTGCTCCTGGGGCGAGGAGAAGCTCAGTCCAACGGAGCTGACAAGTCCTCCATCTTGGCCGACACCATGGAAGCGATCCTAGGCGCTACGTACCTGATTCAAGGTATGGACGCTGCGCGTGCCTTTGTTCTGCGCTTTGTCACACCATTGCTTGAAGACCCCCGGTTGGTGGGTGCGACGACTGACTGGAAGACAGTGATCCAAGAAGTAGTAGCATCGCAAAAAATGGGGGAGCTACGCTATGACGTTGAAGGCTCAGGTCCAGACCACGCCCGTACCTACCTGGCGGTTCTGCGTATTGCCGACAAGGGCTATGGCCAAGGTCAAGGTCCGTCCAAAAAAGAAGCTGAACAGGAAGCCGCCCGCCAAACTTGGCTGCAGCTAAACCCTGGTCAGCAGATTCCTCAGCGTTAAGCACGACCCGTGCCTGAACTCCCAGAAGTTGAAGTAGTCCGCCGAGGATTAGAGAAGTGGGTTCGCACCCGCACGGTTGAATCCGTGCAGGTGTTGGACCCACGTTCTGTACGTCGTCACGTTGACGGTGTTCTTGACTTTGAAGAATCCTTGACCGGTTGCACTATTTCTTCGGTGGGACGCCGAGGGAAATTTTTGTGGCTTGGATTGGCCGGCCTTGAATCTGAGGCTGTTCTCATGGCGCATCTGGGTATGAGCGGACAGCTTCTTGTTGAAGGGTCACAGGCCCCTGACGAGAAGCACTTGAAAGTACGGCTGTCGTTAAGTCAGGCCAAGGATTACCCCGACGAACTACGTTTTATCGATCAGCGTATCTTTGGCGGAATGTTCTTATCCTCGTTGGTTCCCACCAAGGACGGATTGCCCGGAGGCGTTGGAGTCCAAGAACCACTGATCCCGCAGGCAGCCGCGCACATTGCTCGCGACGTCTTGGATCCCTATCGCAGTGCCGAAGACCTCTATGTTGCTCTGCGTAAACGCAGCACTGAACTTAAGCGGGCGATCCTTGATCAGGCCGTGATCTCAGGTGTTGGAAATATTTATGCCGATGAAGCTTTATGGCAATCGAGGCTGTCCGGTCTGCGTAAGACTGCAACCATCAGGCGACCAGAGGTACAGCGACTGAACGAGGCACTGATCGACGTGATGACTCGCGCTCTGGCAGCCGGCGGTACCAGTTTTGATTCTCTTTATGTGAACGTCAACGGAGCCAGCGGTTATTTTGCTAGATCGCTTAACGCCTACGGTCGCGAGGGCAAATCTTGCCTGCGCTGCGTCGAAAACGGGGTGGCCTCGGTGATCCGCAGGGACGCGTTCATGGGCCGTTCCTCCTATACTTGCCCGGTGTGCCAGCCACGTCCTCGTGTGCGCTAGATAAATTTTCGGCTAAAACCCCGAGGGGTGAACTGTTAATGAGTTCGAGATAGAGAATCTCGGAGGCCTCGAACCGAGAACATGACTTTTCAAGTACATGGCGGCATCACTCCCGATGCGTAACGCGCCTATGGCCAAGACATGCACGGAAGGGTCCGCGCAATGAATTAGCGACTGCCCCTCAACGAGTCGTTAAAGAGCAGCCGCTCGTATCAGGCAGTAAGTGAACGAAGTACTTGCTCATTAAACGGAGCCCACGCATCAACGGCCCACTGACCAAAGTTCTTGTCGGTCAAGGTCACGCAAGCCAAACGGTGCTCGGGATCTACCCACAAGAAAGTGCCGGACTGACCGAAATGTCCGAAAGTGCTGGCCGGGTGACTGGCGCCAGTCCAATGTGGGTTTTTGGTGGATCGAATCTCAAAGCCTAGGCCCCAGTCATTAGGATTCTGCCGACCGTAGCCAGGCAAGATGCCCGCCAAATTTTCGAAGTGAACGTGAGTTGCGTTATCCAAGGTCTCTTTGGCAACGATGGTGGGGTTCAAAAGTTCAGAAGCAAATTTGGCTAGGTCTGTCGCGGTCGATTTACCGTCCTTGGCGCAACTGCCAGCAATCTCGGTTTGAGTCATTCCTAGCGGCTCAAAGACAGCTTCTCTGGCGTAGTCAGCCATGCTGATTCCGGTCTGTGCTTCTAGATGCTCAGCAAGCTTCTCAAAACCCGTATTGGAGTATCCTCGTTTGGTGCCCACGGCATAACGAATCGTTTCCGAATCAAAGTCATATCCTGCGGTGTGAGCCAGCAAGTGGTGCACTGTAGAACCTTCGGGGCCGGCCGGCTCATCAAGACTGATAGCTTCTTCTTCCAAGGCTACGAGGAAGGTGTAGGCGCTAAGTAGTTTGGTCACTGAGGCAAGAGCGTAAACACGCGAGGTATCACCGTGCTGGTCAACGACCGAACCCTGCCCATCAATCACCACGCAGACTGCGTTCTCGGATGGCCACTGCTCGATCTGGCTCAGAATGCTCATTGAATGATCTATCCCTCGATATTTCTTGACTGATATTGCGAGCAGAATCAGAAAAACCCAAGCACGCTTCGCTAGAATTGCGTGAAGGATCGAGTGTTACTACCCAAACCAACCATAACCATCTGAGCCAAACTTAGGAACTTCGCACCGTGCATCTAAAGACTCTCACCGTTCGCGGCTTCAAGTCTTTTGCGTCGGCGACAACCTTTGACTTTGAGCCAGGCGTCACTGCCGTAGTTGGCCCCAACGGGTCAGGCAAGTCCAACGTTGTTGATGCGCTTGCTTGGGTTATGGGGGAGCAAGGTGCCAAGACACTGCGCGGCGGGAAAATGGAAGACGTTATCTTCGCCGGCACCTCGGGGCGTGCGCCCCTGGGTCGTGCCCACGTATCGCTGACCATCGACAATGCCGATGGCCAGCTACCTATTGATTACGCTGAAGTTACCATTTCGCGCACACTCTTCCGTGCTGGTGGCTCAGAATATGCCATCAATGGAAACTCCTGCCGTCTACTTGATATTCAAGAGCTACTCTCCGACTCAGGTCTCGGACGAGAGATGCACGTCATTGTTGGGCAAGGGCAGCTAGACAGAATTCTGCACGCAACTGCAGAAGACCGCCGTGGCTTCATTGAAGAAGCCGCAGGTGTGCTCAAGCACCGTCGCAGAAAAGAAAAGACCCTGCGCAAGCTTCAGGCGATGCAGGGAAATCTTGATCGGTTGGAAGACCTCAACGCTGAAGTTCGGCGTCAGCTGGCACCACTTGGACGTCAGGCAAAGATTGCCCGCCGTGCACAGACCGTTCAACACGACGTCCGAGATGCAAAATCGCGCCTGCTGGCAGATGACCTAGTCTCACTGAATAATAAACTCGCTCAAGACATTGATGACGAATCGCAGATTCAAGCTCAACAGCAAGAAGCTTCTTCACGTCTTGAACGCGTCAAGAAGCACATCACCGAGCTGAATACTCAGCTTGAAGAAGTGACGCCACGGCTGGGGAAGATCCAAGACACTTGGGTAGCACTCAACACCCAGGCAGAACGCTACCGCTCACTCGCCGCTCTAGCTCGCGAACGCAGCAAGCTACTTGAGAGCAATGAGACACACTTTGATTCCAGTCGAGACCCAGAGCGTTTAGAAGCTCAAGCCCAGCGGGTCAGCGAAGAACTCGAAGAGCTAGAAGAAGCCGTAGAAGACCGACACGAAATTCTCGCCGAAGCCGTTGAAGCCAAAGAAGCTGCGGAAGAAGAATCCCGTGCGGAACAACAGCGTATGGCCGCGATGCTCCGTGCTGCCGCAGACCGCCGCGAGGGCATGTCTCGACTGGCCTCTCAAGTCGCTTCAGCTCGAAGCCGCGTAGATGTCACTCGGGCAGAAATCGTGCGCCTTGAAGAAAGCGTGCAGTCCTTTGACACGGACCTCGAACTGGATCAGCGTTCCCACGATGAAGTCAGCGCTGACTTGGAAACACAACTGGCCGGCGAAGAAGCTCTAAACGCGACATATGAAATCGCTAATCAAACGTATTCTGAGCTAGCCGAAACACAGCAGCACGATACACAGCGCGAACGAGAACTCAGCGTTCGCGTCTCTGGTCTGCGGTCGAGACTCGAAGCACTGAAGCTGAACACCAAAGCCGATGATCAGTCCTCCAGGCTATTGCAGGAAGCCTCACAGTCCCTACTGGGTCGTCTTGGCGAACTCCTTACGGTCAATAGCGGCTATGAGCAAGCCGTCGCTGCCATCTTGCGCGATAACGCAGAAGCACTTGTGGCCATCGACGGGCACCGTGCGCAGGAACTCCTAGAACAACTACATTCCGAAAGCGCCAGCGCCGTCTTCCTTCACGCACAAAATTCTGTAGTGCCAAAGACAACGCCCAAGGTCACCTCGGCCATTAGCGCTCGCGAAGTTGTCTCGGGACCGGCAGAACTCAGCAACCTGCTGGACCAACTGTTTGCCGGACACTACGTGATCGAAGAGCTGAGCCAAGGGCATCTGGCGCTCGCCGAGAACCCAGTAGCACAACTCACTACCCTTGACGGCACCACCTTGTCAGCGGTGCGAAGCTCTGTGGGTGATGCCGCAGGCGCTTCACTTATTGCGCAGCAGGCCATGGTGGAACAGACTGAAACCGAGCTCGCGGAGTGCCAAGAAGAACTTGCACAGGTCGAAGAGCGGATCGCTGAGCGTTCCCCGAATCTATCTGTCGCGCAGCAAGATCGAGACGACGCGCGAAGTGCATTGGCCGAATCAGATTCGACCATTGATGAGCTCAGCTCGTACCTTGCACGTCTGGGCGAGAAGTTAAGAAATGCGCAGGCTGACAAGCAGAAGCTTGTTCAGCGCCTTGATACTTCAAGAGAAAAACTTGAAATCGAGCAGGAGTCTCTTGAAGAGATCACCGAGCGTATGGAAATGGCTTCCTCAGATCAAGAGGAAGCTACCATCGATGATGCGGCCCGCGCGGCCCTGGCTGATGCTGCTGCGGCGGCACGCCAGCAGGAACTCGAAGCACGGTTGGCATTACGTAGTAGCGAAGAACGCGTGACAGCACTGCGATCGCGCATTGAAGGTTTACGCCGAACTGCGGCAGCTGAGCGAACCCACCGTGAAGTAGCTGCGCGCCGAGCAGAACAACGACAGGCTCAGGCCGCTAATGCTGCCCGAATCGAAAAGGCCGCTGAACGGGTACTGCGCTTTATCGAAGTCTCGGTTTCCATGGCGGGGCAAGAACGCGAAGAACTATCAGCCAAGAAGTCCGAAGTTGATCAGTTGCTTGGCAGCCAGCGTACCGAGGCTGAACAGCTCTCAGCGGAGTTGGCTCGCCTGGCTGACGCTGTGCATAGGGATGAGATGGCACGTGCTGAACTGCGGATGCGTATCGAAAACCTAGAAACCAAAGCCCTTGAAGATCTGGGCTTCACCCCCGATCATCTCATTGCTAATTTTGGTCCAGATCAGCTAATTCCTGAAGCTATTGACGATGATGATAAATGGGGAGCCCTTCGTCAGAATGTTGATGAAGATGGCAATCCATTGGGCACAAAACCCTTTGATCGTGTTGAGCAAGAGAAGAGTTTGAAAAAGGCTGAGCGTGACCTCGCTGCCCTAGGAAAAGTTAACCCGCTGGCTCTTGAAGAGTTTGCCGCCTTGGAAGAGCGCCACAAGTTCCTGTCTGGTCAGCTAGAAGACCTCAAGAAATCCCGTGGGGACTTGGAACAGATCATCGCAGACGTAGACGCACATGTGGAGTTGGTCTTTACCGAGGCCTATAACGACACTGCCGTTCAGTTCAAACGCATCTTTGACCGACTTTTCCCCGGGGGAGAAGGCCAGCTTGTGCTCACCGATCCGGAGCATATGCTCACCACGGGTATTGAGGTGGAAGCCCGTCCTGCAGGTAAAAAGATCAAGCGACTTTCTCTGCTCTCCGGCGGCGAGCGGTCGCTGACCGCGGTGGCTCTGCTGGTTGCCATCTTCAAAGCACGCCCTTCTCCGTTCTACGTGATGGACGAGGTTGAAGCAGCGCTAGACGATATGAACCTGGGCCGATTGATCACGATTTTTGAAGAGCTACGCGAATCATCGCAGCTGATCGTGATCACCCACCAGAAGAAGACCATGGAGATTGCTGACGCGCTTTATGGTGTGACCATGCAAGGTGATGGTGTCACCACAGTGATCGGCCAGAAGATGGAGCGAGACAGCGCGAGCCGTAGCGCCTAGCGACCTGCACCGTGATGGCAGACATCAGCGATAATCCGCTACCTGGTAGTTACTGAGCTGATCGCTGCACGTCGGGTGATCAACATACGCACGGCTTCCAGACGCTGCTGCGTGCGCACTTGTTGCGGGGCCAAACGAACCGCTTCTTGCATTGCTCTCTCTGCTTCAATCAATAGTCCGGATTTGATCAGGCATTCGCCCCAGCGCAAAAAGATTTCGGGTCTTTCTGGTGCTAACCGACTGGCCTGCTCCATGGCCAAGGCGGCCTGTTCGTAGTCCTTCCGCGCTGCATAAACGTAGCTGAGCCGAACTCGATATTGAGACCTATCAGGCGCCAAGGTTATGGCTTGATTTATGGACAGTTCGGCGTCACCCAAAGACTTGGCAGCGAGTTGCCATTCGCCCAGGCGCAGAAAATACTCGGGCTTCAGAGGCGCCAGCGCGATGGCTTGATTCATGGCAGTGATTGCTTCGGTCCAGCGTTCTTGACCGGCCAATGCATAACTAAGATGTACCTGTGTTGCCGGATGCGCCCCGTTGTGTTTGATTGAGCTGTTCAGTGATACCTCTGCTTCTCGGTACCGGTCTGCTTTGATTAGCAACTCTCCGAGACGGCGATGAACGTCTGCGTTGTTTGGTGCGTATCTAACAGCTCGGCGGATCGCTCGAATAGCATCGGAGAGGTTTCCCTGCTTTTCATGGATACGACTGAGTCGAGCATGAGCCTGCGCGTGGGAAGGAGCTATGCTAACTGCGCGTTCAAAGGCCAGCTTCGCTTCCTCTAGTTGGCCAGACTTAATCAGTAACTCTCCGAGCCGGAATGGTAGGCGTGCGAGCTTAGGATTCATTGACTCAGCGGTGCGCATGTCGGCAATTGCTGCCATCAGATCCCCAGCGAGTGCGTGGACAGCGGACCGCTTCTCATGAGGATAGTGGGTCAATTCTGTGTTGGCTTCGACGACTCGGTAGAAATTCTCCAGGTTGAATTCTCCGTGAGCAATTTCGCTCACCAGTCGCTTGAGCTTGTATGTGTCGTTCAGGAAGAAGGACACTGGGTGTCCGCCATATTCCAACGGTACGAGCGTTCCGCTGGTCATTCGTTCTATGCAGCGCGCGTGCTCTACGTCGATAGTATCGGGGCAGTAGAAAACGTAACCCTGGGCTTCACGGCATTCACCTGAACGAATGAAGTTGTATTTGAAGTCAAAAAGATGGCTTTCGTCGCCCCAACGGTCATCGGGCACTTCGCCGTCCGTGGAAATATCGTACAACGGGGACAGCGCGATGAATTTCTCGGCGCCGAGCTTAGAAGCGAAGCTGATAGCGGCCATGCCACCCATACTTCCACCATAAGTCACGAGTGTCGTTCCTTTAGCACGTTCTTTGATGATGTCAATAATAATTTCTATTTCTTCGGACTGATACCAATGATTTCTACTGCGCTTAACCAAAAATTCATTTAGACCTAGTTGCGCAAATATACCTCGCCCGTATCCGCCTTCGAATGCGCTTGGAATCACCGCGTCCATATATTTGTTTCTAGCTTCAAAAGTGACGATTGATATGGGGAAACCACCGTCATGGTAATCGAGTGAGAGGTCTTGTCCGGAAAATAGTTCTACGTGTTTAATGGATTTCTTTCGCATGCCTAAACAATAGCGACCTTTGTTTCGGTCAATCAATTCATTAAGGAGGCGTGACGGGTTTTCAAGTGGTGAATCCCGCAGCCGGTGCATTGGCGGCATTTGTCGTCCGCAGACACGCATCTGCTTCTAGCTGTTGGATGAAAATTCGGTGTGAATCGTTATTGATTTGTAACCTGCCTACTCAGATGCCAAATTCGTCCTTTTGTTGACATTTGTCGCATGGCAGACGAGCCTATAATTTAGGTAGATATACGTCGAACCTGTAACGGTTCCAAATACTTGAGAATCTGATGGCCCTGTTTAGACTGCGCAGTAAGACCAAAGACAATGAAGTCCCTAGCTCGCAACAGTTTTCGATGCCCATACACCGTGCGCACGATAGCAATGCAGCGCCTAGGACTGATGATCCCAACGAGGCGAACGTGATTGCGGATGCGTCAAATCCGGGAGGGACAAACGAGCGGCCAGAGGACGTCATTGTCAGCGTCGTCATTCCCGTCTATAACTCCATGCCGTACCTGACCGAGTTGATGAACTCTTTGGAGATGCAAGACCTAGATAAGGCACTTTTTGAAGTCATCGCCGTTGACGATGGCTCCACGGATTTTGGAGGTGACATACTTGATGCTTACGAGAAGCGCAATTCCAATTTCTTTGTTGTGCACCAAGCCAATAGTGGCTGGCCTGGTAAACCACGCAATGTTGGTATGGCCAAAGCTCGAGGTCAATACGTATTCTTCGTAGACGGTGATGACCGCCTCGGACCCGAGGCCCTGCGCAGGATGACAACCTACGCGCGAAAACATGATGTTGATGTTCTTGTCCCAAAAATGGTTGGCATTGATGGTCGCCGTGCCCCGGTGAAACTATTTGAACGCACTATTCGAGATGTTTCGTACGACTTCATCTTGCGTACGTTGTCTCCGCAGAAGATGGTCCGCAAGTCTCTTCTTGATGCTCACGGCATACGCTTCATCGAGGAAAAAGTCCGGTTAGAAGACGGCATGGTCATGGTTGAAGCCTATTCCGTCGCCAATCGGATCAGCATCCTGGCCGACTATAACTACTATGAAATTCGCCGTCGCTCGGATGGCCAAAACATCAGTACTCAGCAAATTGAGCCTGCAGGATATGTTTCATCGCTGAGTAAGATCGCACAGGCCGTGAAAGTTCATGCTGGCGACGACATTGAAGTAGGCCGAAAGCAGATCGCGGGACTGTTCAAGCGAAAAGGGCTTAGCTTCTATAGGGGACAGCGGTTCTTGCGCTTGGATGAAGCACAGCGAACCTCATGGGTTCGGAGCCACGCTACCTTCCTTGAGCGGTTTGGGCTCACAGATCCTGAAGCAACTTTTAATAAGCAAGACGCATTGCGTGTCCGTGCGATTCTTGACTGCGATCTAAGCGCTCTGGAGCGCTTAGCGCAGCAAGAAGTAGAAGCTCAGCGACCCCCTGAAGCGGTGCGCATCGAAGTAACTGAAGAGTTAGTTGAGCTCACTGTTGAATTCCCAGCCGAAGGCCCGCGACCTGTTAGTGCACGCGTTACGGATCGAGACTCGGCGGCCCAACTAGAAACTGAGATTTCGATTGATACCGTGGACTCAATCTTGACGGCGCGTTTTATCCGCGAGGCCATATTGAGCTCGGTGACGCGCCTGGGAGACATATTTCTTGTGTACCCAGATGCTTCGACAAAGAGAATTAAGTTGGGCCAAAAGGTGAGCACGAGGGATGCGGGCGGAATCCGTGTTTACGGTACCGGCAATGGGTTCTTAAGTCTGGACCGACGAAGGGCCTAATGGCCATGTTCGATGATTTTGAATTTCGCCGGATTCTGTTGTTGCGGCGACACGGTTTCTCGGAGTGAGGCATCCGCGTTGTACGGAGCACGAACTAGTGTCTTCGGTGTAACCATTTCGCGCCTGGCAAAGTCTTACTCTTTGACTCGTTACTCTCGTTTCTGACGTCTTTCTGACGTCGATTATGATAGTTTCGATTATTATTCAACGGCAGATCAACTTCTTGGCGCTACCCGTCCCACCAGCGTTATGAAATTGTAACCATACTAATCAGATGGGGGATGCGACACTGTGAGTCAAGGTCGATAGTTGTGTAATTCTGTATATAATTAGCATAGAAATACACTGAGCCTGGCTGGCTTCTAAGTAATGGGAAATTGATGGCGCTGTTTAGAAAACGTAGTAAAACTACTGGTGGCAGTACACCTTTGGAATCGAAGGTTCTAGAGCAAGCAGAACCAGCTCCGCAGGATCCTGTTGATCGTGTCAACAAAGCCGCGGTGGAAGAAGTAGGTTCTGAGCGGGTAGAAAGTGCAGAGCTGAACAAGCCTGAAGGCATTTTTGTTAGTGTCGTTATCCCTGTCTACAACTCAATGCCCTACCTGACCGAGCTCCTGAATTCTCTTGAACTGCAGGATCTGGACAAGAGCCTGTACGAAGTGATCGCGGTCAACGATGGATCTACCGATTTCGGTGGTGAAATCTTGGATGTCTACGCTAAACGTAATGCGAACTTCACCGTTGTTCATCAAGAAAACAGTGGATGGCCTGGTAAGCCGCGCAATGTGGGAACCGCAATGGCCAAAGGCGAATACGTTTTCTATGCTGATTCGGACGATACATTGGGTACCGAAGCTCTTCGACGTATGCGCGACTTCGCGCTCAAACACGATGTGGACGTACTCGCTCCAAAGTTGGTGCCGGTTGGCGGGCGTGTGATCCGTACGTCGCTTTTCGCATCGACTCAAGTAGATGTGCCGCTTGAATCGATCTTTGCCACTCTGATGCCTCAGAAGCTCATCCGTCGCCAAATGATCCTCGACAATGATCTACGTTTTGCCGAAGAAAAGGTCCGGCTTGAAGATGGCATGGTCTTAGCAGGGTGCTACCTGCACGCCAAACGGGTTAGCGTCCTTGCAGACTATGAGTACTACTACATTCGTGAACGCGGCGACGGAAACAACATCAGCGCCCAGCCTTTTGAGCCAGTGGGTTACGTCGAATCCATGACTCACATCAGCAATACCATACGCAATAACACCGTAGACGATCCAGAGTTGGGTCGCCGTTTGATCGCGGGATTGTTCAAACGCAAGGGTTTGAAATTCTTCGTGGGAGAGCGTTTCTTGAAATACCGCGATGCTCGCGCCAAGATGTGGATCTCAGCATTCGGCCCGTATGTTCAAGAATTCCTTGCCGAACGTACCGACGAAGTGCTCAGTGACCACGATGCGGCTAAGTCGTTGGCAATAATTGCCGGGGACCATGAGGAGCTCAAGAGACTAGCCAAGTTGGATGACCAAGTTGCGGTTCGACCGGAGCTTGTTAAGTCCGTTAACAAGAGCGATCGGCTTGAATTGCATCTTGTTGCACCAAAGATCGGCCCTTCGCCACGAGCCATCTACCTAGACGAACGTGACAGCGAACGTCGGCTTGAGTTTCCGGTCAAGCATCTAGGCGGCGAAAAGTACCTCGCCCAAATTTCCTTCGCGGACTTGTCATCAGCTTCGCTCGCAATTACTGACGCACATGTGAAATTCGACCACGCTGAAACTCGACGCATCCGCGTTCCATCCGAAGTTAAAGATTTGGTATTTGCAGGAGCGCGCGTTTATCGTACCGTGAACGGCCTGCTGAGTATTGATCTTCGAAAGTCCAAGTTCGTCTAAAGATTTTCGAACAAAAGAGGGATTGGGCGAACACCTTTGATGGGTGTTCGCCCAATCTTTTTGCATCTAGTCGCGTCAGTTGATCGACGCTAGCTGACTATTGTAGGGGCTTCGTTTCTTCGTTGGTGTCTACAGGTTTGATCGTTCGAGGCACAAAGCTCCAACCGATGAGACCAACAAGTGCAATGAGAGCTGAAAGCCCAAATGCGATTTCGTAATTGAAGGAATCGGCCAGGAAACCGGCAAGTAGCGGGCCGATAATTGCGCCAAGGTCCTGGCACATCTGGAATCCAGCCAACGCCTTGCCACCATTACGTCCCGTTCCAATCACGTCAGAGACCGAGGCCTGTTGCGCTGGACCAAGGATGCCGCCGCCAAAGCCAGCAAAGATTGAACAGATAACGAAACCGGCTTCAGTGGTGAAGATCCCCATGGAGCCGATAGACAGCAACAGCAATGTCAGCCCGAGCATGACAGGGATCTTGCGTCCTACTTTGTCGGTGAGTTTTCCGGAGAAGATCAGGGCTAGACCATTGCCGATCGCGAAGAGTGCCATGGACAAACCGGCAATCGTGGTTCCCAATCCTTGACCAAATACCGCCACAGCGAACAGCGGGATCATGCTGTTCCTGATGCCAAAAGCTAACCAGCCGTAGCTGAATCCAGAAAATAGAGCTGCGCGGTATGCAGGGGATTTCAGAGCTTCACCGGTGGTGACAACCTCAATAGCTGCACGAGTTTTCTTGGGGTCCACGGCATCACGATCAAGATCGCGCCTACGTCCCAGCGCAAAGTAAACCACTGCTGCCGCGATAACCAGTGCGGTGCCATAAATGAAAAATGGAACGCGCATGCCTAAGGGAGCGAGCACAGTACCGAGCACCGGGCCGGCAACATTTCCTAGCAAGAAAGCGCCGGCATATAGTCCGGAGATCCGGCCACGCGAAGCTTCGGGGGAGAGCCTGGCGATCAGCGCCATGGCTGAAATGGTGAACATTGTCGATCCGAAGCCACCAAGACCTCGGGCTATCAGTAACTGGGTGTAGTCCTGAACAAAACCGCACAGCAAGGTTGATAGGGCGACGAGTAATACACCGGTGACATAAATGCGAGGTTCACCGAGTTTTCCTACCAGCGCTCCTGCTACCGGAGCGAAGATCAATCGGGTGAAGGCAAAGATACTGACAATAACGCTGGCCGCTGCGGCGCCCACGTCAAAGCTCACCGCGTATTGAGGCAGAATCGGTGCGATCAGTCCGAAGCCGAGGGCGATGATGAAGGCTGCCACCAGAAGTACGCCGATTTCCCGTGGAATCGGTGCTCGTGCTTTGGTACTGCGAGTGAAAAATTTGTTCATTGCTGTTGGCCTGAGAAGCTCAGACCTGCCAGCCTTTCTGAGCAACGGTAAAGAGTGGACAGAGACTGACTAAGTCTATGTTCTGAATCGTTGTTGAAGCATCGATTTTTCCGTGCTTTGTGCGACATATCCGCGCGTGGTAACTCACAGAAGGTATGAGACGATTAAACACGTGTCTGATTCGCTAACTTTAACAATTATCATTGTCGCGGTTGTTGCCGTGGTGGCCATTGGTGTCATTGCCTTTGTCACCAAGGGGCGCAAGCCGAAGACTCCATATACTTCTGAGCGTGACGCTGACGACGTCTCAGCTGGCCAGGGTGCCCAGAGCACTGCTGAAGAGGCAACTAGTGGTGGCGATACTGCCATCGCGGTTGAAGAACCGGTTTTCCCTGCAGCGCCTCAGCTTGATGTTCCTGAACCAGTGCAGGGCCGCCTTGCTCGACTGCGTGCCCGTCTGACCAAGTCCAACAATATGTTCTCCAAGGGTCTGCTGGCTCTGCTGAGCCAGGACACCATTGATGAGGATGTCTGGGAGGAAATCGAAGAGAACCTGCTAATGGCAGATCTCGGTACCGAACCTGCCCTGGAACTGGTCGACGCGCTGCGTGAACGCGTAAAGATCGAAGGAAGCAAGGCCCCAGCGCGGGTCAAGGCCATGCTTCGTGAAGAGTTGCTTAAACTTGTAGATCCAACCCTGGATCGTAGTTACCTGCCCGAGCCGCATGCGGACCGCCCGAGTATCATCATGGTGGTCGGCGTTAACGGCGTAGGTAAGACCACCACCATCGGCAAGATGGCGCGTGTTCTGGTTGCCGAGGATAAGGACGTACTCCTGGGCGCTGCCGATACCTTCCGTGCCGCGGCTGCCGAGCAGCTGGCAACCTGGGGCGACCGTGTTGGCGTTCCGACTGTACGGTCGGACATCGATGGTGCGGATCCTGCCTCGGTGGCATTCGAGGCTGTTTCTGCTGGTATTGATCAGGAAGTCGACATCGTCATGATCGACACCGCAGGTCGCCTTCAGAACAAGGTCGGACTCATGGACGAGCTGGGCAAGATCAAGCGCGTCGTTGAGAAGAAGGCAGCTATTGACGAGGTTCTGCTCGTATTGGACGCCACTACCGGCCAGAATGGTCTGCAACAGGCCAAAGTGTTCTCGGAAGTTGTCAACGTCTCCGGAATCGTCCTGACCAAACTGGACGGTACTGCCAAGGGCGGCATCGTCGTGGCCATTCAGCGTCAGTTGGGTGTGCCAGTGAAGCTCGTGGGGCTGGGTGAAGGCCCAGATGACCTAGCTCCGTTCAATCCAGAAGACTTTGTTGACGCTTTGCTAGAAGGCTAAGCAAGCATCAAATTAGTCCGGTTTAGGCTCCGCCATTGGCGGAGCCTTTGCTGTCTCTACTAGTTGGCCAGCTGAACCGAGGGTAACGATTTTGTCTCAAAAAGTCGTGGATGACGGTGGTGGAATTTCTTGTCGTTGGCAGAAACAGGCAATAAAAAATAAACGCATCATGAATACTCTCAAGTGACACGAGTTGTTACTCATGGGCTTGTGGCCACTCCTCTTGCGAATGCGTGCAATTGGATCCTGGTATAGCTGGCACCTGCTGTCTTAAAATATAAAGAACTGATTAACGCCTTGTACTGCGCATCGGTCGGGCATATTCTTCAAGTTAAGCGTCCGCTTGGATGCATCATGTCCGGAAACATCACTCACACTTTCGGCTAGAACTTGAGGGCAAAGTCCGATGCTAAAGGAAGAACTCAACTATCAACGTGCGTTGATTGCAGTACTCGGAGTGGCTTCGCTATTCCTTGTGTTGCTTGGGTCAACGAATGCGCATGCTTCAACGCTGGGCCAGGGGGTCCACGTCCACTTGGGAGCGTATGACCCAGAAAACGCCCCGCCGTCTAAATACATCAAGAAAGTCACCGAAACCAAAACCACGGAGAACCTGAATCTAAGGAAATCGGCATCGACGAGTAGCCAGTCTCTTGGCATTATGCCGAAGGGAACAATCGTTCAACTGACCGGCAACAAGTCAGGTACTTGGAGTCAACTTAAATGGGGTTCCAAGACGGGCTGGTCAGCAAGCCAGTATCTGAGCACTCGGGCGTATACGAAAGACGATTCGGTTCGATACATGACGCGATTTACCTCTATATATGCGACCGCTGCACGGAGCACGAAAATCGGAGCGGTCAATTTCCACAGTCAAGTAAGCTTGCTCGATGTTAGTGGTACGAGTTCCCATATCAAGACCGGTAGCTATCACGGATGGGTGGACTCCAAAAATTTAACACGTACTCGCCCAGCCAAACAGTACCGTTATGTTCAAAAAAGTGGCAGTACCTACCTTGGGATAGATCCGAAAACCGATACCTATGCGGGACGGGTTCACCATGGGGAAAAATACGAATATCGACGGTGGGATGGAACTAACCGTCGCGACGAGATCAACGTCAACGGGCGCTGGGTCTGGACCAGTGTCACGAACCGCGACTATGTAGCTCCGCAGTATAGGTACGCTCAAAGTAATGGCTCCGTCTATAGTGCAGCTTCAAAAACCAACTCCAAAGTTGTCGGAACGATTAGCAAGGGAACGAAAGTGCGCTGGGGCGCGTGGGACGCTTCGAACAGACGCGATGAAATCAATCTGAACGGTAAGTGGGTCTGGGCTTCAAATACTGACCGGAAAAAACCAGCAGACCCAATTCCCCCTGCAATCGACGTCAAAAACTATGACAGGTTTACTACCGGGCTATTGACGCTACGAAAGAATCCTGTCTCGAATTCCACCTCGGCCGGAAGCGTTAAAAAGGGCTGGAAGGTCACCGTAACTCACAAGGCGGAAGGCGGATGGGTGCGAATCAGCGCAGGTTCGGTTACTGGTTGGATCAAGGGATCTGGAAACTTGCGGAGGCATGGTCCGTACTCGGTAGCCGTCTATGGGACCCTGCGAACGGGCCAGTCTGCATACAACGTCATGTCAGGATTCCAGCAAAAGAATACGAATCAGCGGCTGAGTAGTTCCTCCCTGTATCAACTGTGGAACAAGAACTGGACATTCCTCACTAACGGTCCAAAAACTGTAGTGGCGGAGCAATTCCAGTATTCGGATGCCAAGGGGCCGGCAATGCTAAAGAAGCTGGACATCTACGAAGGTCAACTGAAATATCAAGGCAGACCAATGTATACCCGCCAGAATGTTCCTCTCAATGGTGACACTGAATCCTGGACTTATAAGACCACTTCTTTCTCGGAAAAGGTAGTCAAAAACTCGGGACGCTACATATCATCCGGCGACTTCCTGAAGCGTTCTTAGATAAGAGGACTGAACGATGACCAAGTTCAACGCGCAAAACGAGCAATGCAACAGCCAGAAGCGCAAGATTGCCTGGGTGCTCGGTTCGACGGTAGCTGTCGCGACCGTGTCCGTGGGGCTAATTTTGGGTAATAACTATTACTCAGCACAAGCTGGCCCGACCACGCAGAAATTACAGGACAACCTTGCTGATGTAGCTAAGTCAGATGCACAGACGGGTGAAGAGGTGAAAGTTGATACTCAGGCCCAGGTGATCAAAAGCCTTGGGCAACCGGGAAAACTGACGGTTGACGGAACAACCAAGCCGTCCTTTGAGATTACCGTTCACAGCGTCAAAGTGCTCAACTCCTGCACGCTTCGTGGGTTCGGGGAAAAGATTTCGCCAGAAAACAAGAAGTTTCTCCTACTGGATGTTAGTGCCAAGCTGGCGGAGTCTGCTGAAAAAGTGGTGAAGGAGGACATCGCATTGATGCCTTTGGATGCCTCGGCGTTTGGCGTATCGCCGGGGCGAAACCGTGGTGTTGTTTATGATCTGAATACGGTTGCAGCCTTTTCTTGTGACGTGGACAAGGCGCTAGATATTGCGGTGGGCGCAGGGGATGAGATTCGCGGCAACGTCATTCTGGACTCGCCGTATGCTAACGGTCAGGTTGTTTATGACCCGGACAAAACCGGTGGCTGGACCTGGAGCTACTAAAATCCTACGCCGTGAGAAGGGCCCGGACTTCACAGATATGTGAATGCCGGGCCGTTCTTCTTGCTCATGCGTGAGATCAACGCCAGAAACCCTGTTTTTGAATTACGACACGCCTGAGTCATTCAAGTGCTGTGCGTCACGTTTGCGCGCTATCTGCCAGTGAATAGTTAATCATATTCCTAGTCAGGTATTGGCTCGCTTGCGGATTGCGCTAGTTTATCGGGCGATTTGATCTCTACTACGGTCGATTTATCAGTTTTCGGTCAGAAACTCAGGCAAGGATGGTTCGCGAGCAACGGCGATTCAAGACTATGGAGGCCTGCTCCGCTAGCAAAAGCCAGACGGTAAAGGACTCATCTCGACGTGTCGTCAAATCAAGATTTACCCATGCCCGTAAAGCAGGACCGCACACCGCGAGGGTTCCGCGCTGATATCCAGGGCTTGCGTGCCATAGCTGTTGGCATTGTGGTGCTGTACCACTTCTGGGGCCATTATCTGCCCGGAGGTTTTGTCGGTGTTGACGTTTTCTTTGTCATCTCCGGTTTCCTCATCACCTCTCACCTGATTTCAAAACCGCCACAGAACTTGGTTGATGTTGGCAAATTCTGGATGAGGCGCGTTAAGCGACTCATTCCCGCATCATTCTTGGTGATCTTCTGTAGTGTGCTGGGCATCTGGCTATTTGCACCGCAGACCGTGTGGCAAGACTGGGGCTTGCAGGCAGTCGCGGCGACTTTCTATTTCCAAAACTGGTTCCTTGCAGTGACAAAAGTTGATTATCTCGCTGAGGGGGATGCGCCGAGCCCTTTTCAACACTTCTGGTCGCTGTCTACTGAAGAGCAGTTCTACTTCGTCTGGCCTATCCTCATTGGGCTGTTAATCTGGGCCGCAGTTAAGTACAAGAAGAACTCCGGTCAGGTCGTGTTGGCCGGTATCGGCCTAATCTTCCTGATTTCTATCGGATATTCGCTGTATGCCACGGCAACCACTCCGGGCAGCGCCTACTTCTCAACTTTCACTCGCGCGTGGGAATTTTCGGCCGGGGCATTGGTGGCCGCGTTAGGCGCGAAGGCGCACTCAGCCAAGAACGACATCTTCAGCTTGATCGGCTCTTGGGGCGGCGTCATTGCAATTGCGTTTAGCGCGTTGGCCTTCACTGGCGATATGCCATTCCCTGGTTACATAGTGATCATTCCCGTATTCGGCACCTCGCTAATACTGCTGACTAACTCAACGCACAAGTATTCGCCGAACGTCTTCCTGAATACCAAGCTGTTCCAATTCTTCGGCGATAACTCCTATGCCCTGTACCTATGGCATTGGCCGTTGTTGGTCCTGGTTCCGTTCTTGGTGGACGACTTCAAATGGCCACAGAAAATCTTGGCGTTGTCCCTGGCGCTGATCCTGTCGGTCTTGACTCAGAAGCTAGTTGAAGTTCGCTTCCGAAAACTCATCGATACATCCCGGCTGCTCACTGCTCCACGGTTCCTCACCGCAGGAAGCCTCATTTTGGCATTGTTCGCCGGTGCTTTTTACCTGACCAGCACCAACGTCGCCAAGGACGCTCAGGACATCGATAAGGCACTGGCACAGGTTGAGCGCACGGTTGGAAAGTCTTGCTTTGGGGCAGCAGCATTAGCTGATGCATGTGGCAAACCAGAGGCCGCAGAATCGCCCAACCAGCAGATTGCACCTGCGCCGATTGCAGCCAAAACTGACAAACCTTTGGTCTACCGCGACGATTGCTTTGCCAGCGACAAGACCAACTTCAAGGAACGCCCGGTGTGCCATTACGGCAAGGGGAAAATCAAGGTCGCATTGGTGGGTAATTCCCACGCGGGTCAGTGGTTCCCTGCGCTCGATAGCCTCGCCAAGAAAAACGACTGGCAAATCGACACCTATCTGGCAAGTCGATGCGCAATTATGGGTGAAAACCAAGTCTTTGAGGACCCGGCCAGTTCAAAGGGCTGTGGCGATCTGGGCTCGTGGGTGACAGGTCAATTCAAGAAGAACGACTACGACCTGGTTATCAGCGTCAACCGCCAGTCCGTCCCGCTGAGCGGACAGAGCATGGATTCCTCTGAAGTACCCGCGACCAAGGCATACGAAAAAATCCTCAAGCAATGGAGCGATACCGGTGCCAAGGTAGTCGTTGTAAGGGACACACCATTCCCCGGTGCCACTATCGACAATGCACCAGACTGTGCGGCGGCTAATTCGGAGGATCTGAGCGAATGCAGCGGATTAGCCGATTCATGGATTCCGATGGATCCGCAGTTTGACGCGGTGAAGGCGATAAATGACTCAAACATTACGTCTGTGGACATGAATGACCAGTTGTGCGAAGCCGGTCGATGCTACACCGTGGTCGGTGGAGTGTTGGCCTATTGGGATCACTCTCATTTGACCGCGACGTATTCGGAATTGCTAGCGCAGACCCTTGGCTCTCGTATTCAGAAGTCATTGGACTCAGACAAGCTGTTTACAGCTTCGTAGGACATTCTCAAGCCTGTTCTAATGACGCGCAAAACTGCCACCGAGTCCAAGCTCGGTGGCAGTATTGCGTCTTGAGCCCCCTTTTCGAATCCAAACTGTCCTACCCCGCTGTCATGATCAGCAGTACCCGGATGCTATGGGGGCATCCGGGTACTCGCACCCATGAATTGGAGTAGGACTATGAAGAGGTTCTTCATAGCAGTGACCGCAGTCGCTGTTGCATTTTCCTTGAGCGCCTGTGGCGTTTCTAGCGATGATTTCGAAGCTGCCCAGGCGTCGGCTTCTTCCTTGGCATCGGACAAGCAAGCACTTGAGGCCGAACTAGCAGAAACTAAAACAACTCTGGCTACGGTTCAAGACGAAGCCGATACTTTGCGTGCCGCGGAAGATGAACGTGCAGCGAAGCAAGAAGCTGACGCGGCTCGCAAGGCTGAAGAGAAGAAAGCCAAAGAGGCCGCCGAAAAGGCACAAAAGGAAAAAGAGAATAAGGCAAAGGAAGTCACCAAACGCCAGCTCGCTCAAATTGTGAAAAATCCAGATTCGCACGTGGACGAGAACGTCATCATTTACGCACGAATCACACAGTTCGATTCTGGGACAGGACCGTGCACATTCCGTGCTGACGTGAGCCAGGCGTTAGTGGGGAAGTACGACTATGAACATAACTCAATGTTCGCCGCCGGCGATGGCATTTCCGATTGCAAGGAATTGGATGATTTTGTCGCTGATGATCTTGTGAAGATCACCGCAACGGTCACTGGTTCGCTGACTTATGACACCACTATTGGCGGTTCAACTACCGTCCCGATGTTCAAAGTAGTCAAGATCAAACGCTCCTAGAGGCAGTGTGAATTCATAAAGGTTCGGGTCAACCGATGTTTCTCATCAGCTGGCCCGAACCTTTCTGTGTAAATTCGCATATTTTGGTGAATGAGGCGAAACAGGGTCGAAACACAGCAGAGAACCAAACGTTACTTAAATGGGTGACTTGATACACACTCGAAACGAATCGGCGAGTGTATCGAAACATCGGTGCCGAAGAATAGTACTCAACAACGGGCCGATGGACACCGCAGTTCTGCAGTAGGGCCCGACTCGCCACTGATACACCGAACACCTTGAGGGGAAGTGATCCAGATGGAGTTGGATGTTGCCAGCTTATGGATCCTGATAGCAGCCGCACTTGTCTTGATGATGACACCGGCACTGGGAATTTTTTACGGCGGTATGACCCGCTCTACCGGCGTCGTGAACATGATGCTGATGAGCTTCTCCGCCGCAGCAATCACCGCAGTAGTTTGGGTACTTTGGGGGTACTCGTTCTCAGCAGGTGAGCCGACCATCGCAGGAATCGTCGGAAACCCAATCAGTGATTTTGCCATGCACAACACTGAACAAGCAGATCTGCTTTCAGCTGGCTTCTCTGGCACCTTCGCCATGATCTCCGTAGCCATTATCTCCGGTGCCATTGCTGACCGCGCTCGCTTCGCACCATGGTTGTTCTTCATTCCACTGTGGGTCACTCTGGTTTACGCACCGGTTGCCTTCTGGGTATGGGGTGGCGGCATCCTCTCTGCCGATGGCGCACTGGGCAAGATCTTCGGTGAAGCAATTGACTTCGCCGGTGGTGCAGTAGTCCACACCAACGCAGGTATCGCAGCTCTTGTACTCGCACTCAAGCTCGGCCAGCGTCACAACTTCCACGATCGCCCACAGCCACACAACACCCCACTGGTGATGCTCGGCGCAGGCCTACTCTGGTTCGGCTGGTTCGGATTCAACGCTGGTGCAGCCACCACCATCGAGCAGGCTGGTTTGATCTGGATCAATACTTTCGCTGCCCCAGGTGCCGCGATTCTTGGTTGGATTCTCGTTGAGAAGCTACGCGGAGAACGTGCAAGCTCGGTAGGCGTAGCCTCCGGTCTGGTCGCCGGCTTGGTAGCCATCACCCCATCGTGTGCAGACTTGGCCCCATGGGCAGCATTGCTTCTAGGTGTTCTTGCTGGTGCCGGTTCGGCTTGGGCAGTGAACTTGAAGTGGAAGCTCGGCTACGATGACTCCCTTGACGTGGTGGGTGTTCACCTGGTCTCCGGCATCATCGGTACCTTGTTCCTCGGCTTCTTCGCACTGCCAACCGAGGAAAGCGCAGGCGGCCTGTTCTACGGTGGTGGACTATCTCAGCTGGTTGCTCAGTTTGTAACCCTGGCAGTAGTCATGATCTTCTCGGCAGTTATGACCTGGATCATCGCAACAGTCATCGGAAAGTTCAGCCCATGGCGAGTATCGGCCGATATTGAAATCGCCGGTATCGACGCAGCCGAACACAACGATGCAGGTTACCAACTGGCTACTAAGTAACGAGGTGGGATCTGAAAAATAAAATGAAACAAATCAAGGGGTAGAACACCGTTATCGGTGTTCGGGAAACCGCCGGTGGGCCATGCAGCCACCGGCGGTTTCTTTTGTTACCCGACGCATTGATGTGGGGCTGGTTAGATCGCGCCGTGATTCTTGATATTCTTATAAGTCGAGTCCTGTGCGTTTTTGATACGCACCACAAGACCTATCGAAAGAAGTGCCCGGCACGTGTTTAATTCACTTTCCGATCGCCTGACAGCAACCTTCAAAAACCTGCGCGGCAAGGGTCGCCTGACTGAAGCAGACATTGACGGTACCGTCCGCGAAATCCGTCGCGCCCTGCTCGACGCTGACGTTGCCGTCTCGGTGGTCCGCGCCTTTGTGGCACAGGTGAAGGAACGTGCCCTAGGCGCCGAGGTCTCCGAGTCCCTGAACCCAGGCCAGCAGGTCGTCAAGATCGTCAACGAAGAACTCGTAGGCATCCTTGGTGGCGAAACTCGTCGCTTGAACCTGGCCAAGAACCCTCCAACGGTGATCATGCTCGCCGGCCTACAGGGTGCAGGTAAGACCACGCTGGCCGGTAAGTTGGCTAAGCACCTGAGGTCTGAGGGACATACCCCGATGCTGGTGGCCTGTGACCTTCAGCGTCCTAACGCTGTTAAGCAGTTGCAGATCAACGGTGAGCGCGCTGGTGTACCTGTTTACGCTCCGCATCCGGGTGTCTCCTCCGAGTTTGATACCCCTACCGGAGACCCGGTAGCAGTGGCCCGTGACGGTATTGCCGAAGCTAAGGCCAAGCTGCACGACGTAGTTATCGTTGACACCGCCGGCCGTTTGGGCGTTGACACCGAAATGATGGCTCAGGCAGCGAACATTCGTGCCGCCATCAACCCTGATGAAGTTCTCTTTGTCATTGACGCCATGATCGGTCAGGATGCGGTGAACACCGCGCAGGCTTTCCATGAGGGTGTCGACTTCACCGGTGTGGTCCTCTCCAAGCTTGATGGCGACGCCCGCGGTGGTGCAGCCCTTTCGGTAGCTTCGGTGACCGGCAAGCCGGTGATGTTCGCGTCCACCGGTGAAAACCTGGACGACTTCGAGGTCTTCCACCCAGACCGTATGGCTTCGCGCATCCTGGACATGGGCGACGTGATGACGCTCATCGAGCAGGCTGAGAAGAACTGGGATAAGGGCGAAGCCGAGCGGATGGCGAAGAAGTTCGCCGACCAGGAAGACTTCACCCTGGACGACTTCCTCGCTCAGATGGCCCAGATCAAGAAGATGGGCTCGATGAAGAAGCTGCTGGGTATGATGCCCGGCGCACAGATTTCCCGTCAGCAGCTCGAACAGTTCGACGAGCGTCAGATTGATCGTGTGGAAGCCATCGTTCGCTCGATGACCCAGCATGAGCGCGTGGCACCAAAGATCATCAACGGCTCGCGTCGTGCACGTATCGCCAAGGGTTCTGGTGTTTCGGTCTCCGAAGTTAACCAGATGCTTGAGCGCTTCACCGAAGCGCAGAAGATGATGAAGAAGATGGCTTCCGGTGGCGGTATCCCAGGCATGCCAGGGGCAGGCAAGGGCGCTGCCCGCAAGGCGAAGGCCAAGGGTAAGGGCAAGAAGCAGCAGAAGTTCGGTAACCCAGCCAAGGCCGCCCAAGCTCAGCTGGATGCCCAGAACAAGAAGTCTGCAGCTCCTTCGGGTTCGGCTTTCGGTGCTGGTGCCAACCAGGACTTTGATCCGTCAAGCCTGAACCTGCCTGCAGGCTTCGAGAAATACTTGGGTAAGTAAGTAGTACTTCGGTCTTATCGACCACCCAACGCGCCAAGAGGAACTTAGTGTCCACTTGGCGCGTTGTTCTTTTGAGGTCCTGCACGTCAAACTAGAAATAAGCGTGACCCACCGATCCGGCGACGAAAGGGAATAGCCTTCGTGGATTCTTCTCAGTTCAACTACCTCAACCTTGAGTTCATCTTCCTCGGCGATCTGCCAGAAGCAGTCCAAATCGTGCGTAGCGCACTGGCCGACCGACGCCTGCTCGGATTCATTGGGGGAGCTAGTCAGAGGGAGAAGGCTACCGAGGTGATGGCCGAAGTAGCGACCGTGAGTGAAGCCCGTGACGCGGTCCTATATCGAGTGGATGCCAATGGCAAACTTCGCGAAGGCTCTCGCGTGACCAAACTTGTTCACGAGCTGAAGAATTCCACCGGCGCGGACTACGTCTTGGTTGATGGTGAAGAGATTGACGGTCCCACCCCGGAAGAAGATATTCTCGGTGAGCCAGGGGCCACCAACGAATTGCTTCACGGCGCGAAGCTCAAGGCTTCTGAAATTCTTATGGCCGGCGGGTTCGACGATAACCAATTCACCGTGTGGAACAGCGACTCGGGGTTAATGGTCAGTCCAAAGTACGCGGTCTTCCCACCATATATTTCGCGCTCCAGTCGCCCGTTCTTGTCACTGAGCCGTACCGGAAATGTCATCATGGCCACCGTTGAGGCCAAGCGAGGGCGCCGGGAGCTATTCGGTCCGTCCTTGACATTGTTCTTGGATCTGGATCGTCAGGTGATTCTCGAGCCTGCTGCCGATTCGCCGGCCGCTGTTCGACTATCCGAGCTTGACGCGATGATCAGGGGTATTGACGAGGAAACCGTTGAGTTGATTGCAGAACTGCTCAGCGATCAGGCGCAGCGTGAACAAGCTCTTCAACTATTGGCGAACCCGACGGACCTTGCTGGGGTCAAGAAGCTTGTGAGCTTATTTGGATTCGACTCACGCAGCGTGGATTACCTCACCGGTCGTCCGATTCCTGAAGATCATCGAGTGCTAAGAACTGGTGGACTGTTTAGGACTCTTCGCGCCGTGATGAGTGAACAGGAACGTGAAGCCACCGGGATCTCGCGTATCCTTTTCCGTGGTGGCTGGAGCCCTAAGGCGCTGATGGCATCGGGCGCAGTGGTCTTGGCCTCCGGCGCGGCTGTACATGCGGTGTTGGCCAACAGTCAGAAATTTGCGTGGCTTCCCAAACCTGCCCGTGGGCTGTTGATGCTCGCTTGGTATGCCGACGGTGCGTTTTACCTAGGCAAAGGCGTTGTCAACACGCTCAAGGAACAGGATGAGCCCTCACCTAAAAAGTAGGACTGATCTGCTGTAATACACCGCTGGCTCCAAGCAACTTTAGATTGCTCGGGGCCAGCGGTGTATTTAGCGGTAGATCCTTAGTTGCGCTTCTTCAGTTCTGAGAAGTCAGAGTCGCGGAATTCTCCTGTCGGAACTTTGCCCGCTGCGTGTTGTTCCTCTTCGGCGAGGCGAAGTTCCACTCGTCGAATCTTCCCGGAAATGGTCTTGGGAAGCTCCGAGAATTCCAACCGGCGGATGCGTTTGTACGCAGCCAAATGCTCGCGGCAGAAGCCAAGAATGTCTTGGGCGGTCTGTGCACTTGGTTCATACCCGGCAGCAAGAACTACGAAGGCCTTGGGCACCGAAAGTTTCAGCGGATCAGGTGAGGGGACTACCGCAACCTCCGCCACCGCGGGATGCTCCAGCACTACGGATTCAAGCTCAAAGGGACTGAGCTTGTAGTCGCTGGATTTGAACACGTCGTCGGCGCGACCGATGTAGGTCAGAATTCCTTCTGCATCGCGCTCGGCAATATCACCGGTATGGTAAACACCGTCCTTGATCACCTCGTCGGTCTTCTGCGCATCATCGAAGTAACCTTTCATCAGCCCCACTGGGCGAGGATCTACGCGTAAGCAGATTTCGCCGACTTCTGCGACCTGACCGGTGGTTGGATTGCGCAGTTCAACGTTGTAGCCGGGCATGGGCTTTCCCATGGCTCCGACCTTGACCGGTGAACCGGGAGAGTTGGCGATTTGCACCGTCGTCTCGGTCTGACCGTAGCCATCGCGAATCACTTGGCCCCAGGCCTTGCGGACTTGATCGATCACTTCAGCGTTCAGCGGTTCTCCAGCAGAGATCAGCTTGTGTGGTGGATTTTTTAGCGTTGAGAGATCCGCCTGGATCAGGTAGCGCCAGACGGTCGGCGGGGCACAGAAGCTGGTGACATTCTCCTTGTCCATCTGATGCATCAGTGCCAAAGGGTCGAAGCGTTCGTAGTTAAAAACAAAGACAGTGGCTTCTGCGATCCAGGGGCCGAAGAAGTTTGACCATGCGTGCTTCCCCCAACCAGGCGAGGCAACGTTCAGATGCACATCGCCTGGCTCAACCCCGATCCAAAACATTGTCGCCATGTGCCCCACTGGATAGGAAGTGTGAGTGTGCTGGACCAGCTTGGGCTGGGAAGTTGTTCCCGAGGTGAAGTAGAGCAGTATGTTTTCATCTGCTTGGGTAGGGGTATCCAGCGAGAACTCGGCGGGAGATTGATACGAATCTGCATAGTTCAAGTTGTTCTCATGTGCTTCACCGCCGACCTGAACAAGACTGTAGTCACCTGGAACCTCTTGCAGCTTAACGAGTTGGTCTTCACTGGTGATCACCCAATTGGCCTTGCCACGCTCGATTCGGTCGGCTAGGTCCTCGCTGGTGACTTGGGTGGTGGTAGGGATGATGGCCGCGCCCAGCTTCATTCCGGCGAGCATCGTTTCCCATAGCGCGACTTGGTTGCCCAGCATCAGGATTATGGTGTCGCCTCGCTGAAGACCTTGGTCCGATAGCCAGCGGGCCACCTGGGCGGAGCGTTGTGATAATTGTGCCCACGAGTAGCGGGCCGAGCTGCCATCGGGCTGCGTGAGAATCAGGGCGGGTTGATCGGCGCGTTTCGGATCAGCGGCTACGGCGTCAAACCAGTCGTAGGCGAAGTTGAAGTCAGTGAATTCTGGCCAGGTGAACTCGGCGCGTGCCCTGTCATAGTCATCCCGGGCCGCTAAGAGCAGATCGCGGGCGGCTCGGAACTTCTCGGTATTGTTCATCGCAGTCCTTCATTCGTGGGGCACCCATGCCCTCACATCTCATGGTTCTTCACTACCAAATATACGATAATGATCAGTGATAACGAATTGTTTCGTCATTGTGCGTGGTGTTATTGGCTTGATTGTCGGTATTTGCTTGATGATTCCTCGGAAGAACTATCAAAGTGGCATGTTTGTTCATCGTCATGAGCAGTTGGACGGTGGTCCTTGGATGGTCTAGCGTCTGTTTTATGCCAAAGGATCAGACTCCGGCCAAGACACAGAATCCGCTTCTTGTGCTGGGAAAAATCAGCTCCATTCTTGATGCATTTTCCCTTCGTCACCCGGTGCGCTCACTGGCTGATCTTCGCGAAGCGACGTCTATGCCTTCCTCGACCGTGCAACGGCTGGTTGCCAACCTTGTTGAGCAAGGCTTCCTAGACCGGGACGGGGATGGATATCGGATCGGCATGAAGATGGCATATTGGGCCGCCCCTGCCACCCGTGGCAAGGAAGTACTTGACGTCATTAATCCACTGCTTAGCGAGCTTCGTGATGCCACCGGGGAGACCGTCTGTCTTTTCCGCGCCGAACAGTCCTATCGAGTCTGCGTAGGCATTGCCGAAACTCGCCATGTATTGCGTCGTGAAATGCATTTGGGGGAGTTGGCTCCGCTGCATGCTGGTTCGGCCGGTCGGGTGTTGCTGGCCTGGAAACCCGAATTGATGCAGCGACTGGTTCAGGACTCGCTGGAACCGCTAACGTCCTTGACGATCACCGGACTTGATGACCTGCAAAGCGCCGTTGATGCCACGCTCGCCGATGGCTTTGCCATCACCACCGGCGAGCGCGAAAGTGGAGCTTCTGGATTATCAGCCCCCATTTTTGATTCCTCGGCCGGTCTGGTGGCTGCGGTGACCATTAGCGGACCGACACTGCGTATGTCCCAAGAGGTGTGTGAATCGTGGGTTGAACCGTTGTTGGAGACTGCGGAGCGTATGACTCGTCTGATCGGTGGACGCTTCCCTGGGGAGAGTCATCGACCGGCAGGCTAGTGTTCGATAACCCAGTCGAAGGCGTGGGCTTTGGATCTGGCGCCTTGGGCCGATTTTGAGCGGTTCTCTTCGCCGAGCTCTGCCAAGAGGTGTTCGGAGAGTTTGACGAGGTCGCCGAAGCGCTGTGGGGTGAGCCATTCTGGTCGTGTTGCGAAGAGGATGTCCTCGCTGGAGGTGTTGCCGCTAGCTCCTGGGGCGAAGGGGCAACCGCCTAGTCCGCCCAGGGCGCCGTCGATGACGTCGGCCCCGGCACTGATGGCCGCTAGGGTGTTGGCTACACCTAGTCCCCAGGTGTCGTGGCCGTGGAAGACGATGCGTCGTGCTGGGGAGTTGGCTTTGACGTTGCTGATCAGTGAGGCGACTTGGGCTGGGACGGCTTGTCCGAGGGTGTCGGCGATGACGATGTCACAGGTGCCTTCGGTGCGTGGGTCGTTGGCGATTTCTAGTACGCGTGCTTCTGGAATCTGTCCTTCAAAGGGGCAGGTGAAGGCGGTGGCCAAGCATAGTTGGATGCGTCCATTTACTGCCTTGGCGTAGCTGATGGCTTCGGGCAACGCCGCCAGGCTGTCCTCGGTACTGCGGGAGATATTTGCTTGGTTGTGAGACTCGGAGACCGAGAGGCAGTATTGGAAGTTGGTGATGCCGGCTTTGGCTGCTTTGGCTACGTGTCCCGGGGTGGCCACCCAGATCCAGCAGTGGGCGAGTTCTTCTTCGGTGAGCGCTTGGGCGACTTCCAAGGTATTGGCCATGGGCGGAACAAGATCGGCGCGGGCCATGGAGCCAAGTTCGATTTCTTGCACACCTAAGCGCAACAATTCTCTGAAGGTGTTGATCTTCTCTTGAGTGGACAGCAGCTTGCCGGTCAGTTGTAGTCCGTCGCGTAGGGTGACATCTCGCAGGATTGCGGTGGGAGTGAAGGTGTAGTTCTGGGTGGAGTTCATGGTTGGCTCGTTTCGCTGGTGCTGGCGGTCATGATCTTTTCTTGGTTGTAGCCGAGCAGTTGACCCAGCACTTGCTCGGTATGTTCGCCTAAATCTGGTCCGAGGTTACGGATGGGCAGGGAGGTTCCGCCCATGACCGGGACGATGCCGGGGAAACCGATCCCGCTCAAGGTTTCTTCTCCGGTAGAGACTTCAAGGTGTTGGATCATATTGCGGGCTTGGTATTGCGGTTCGTTGTTAATATCCCCGGCGGTGTAGATCGGACCGGCGGGCACACCTGCGCTGTCTAGGATTTCTAGTGCTTCGTGCGAGCTCAGGGTTCCGCTCCAGGCGCTGATGGCAGCGTCGAGCATTTCGCGGGCCTCCCAGCGTTGCTTGTTGGAGGCCAGTTGAGGGTCATCTGCTAGGTCTTCGCGGCCGATGGCCTGCATGTAGCGCTTGAAGATTCCATCCCCGTTGCCGGCCACCACGATGCTTGCCCCATCGCTACAGAGGTAGGCGTTGGAAGGAGCGATGCCTTCCATCCTTCCACCGGTGCGGGTCCGGGTTTCTCCGTAGGCGCTGTGATCGGGGATGAGGGATTCCATCATGGAGAACATGGCTTCGTGTAAGGCGACGTCGATGACCCGGTGATCCAGATTCAACGGTGGTTTGTTGGTGCTGCGCTGGTTGTTGCGTTCGAACAGTGCCATCACCGCGCCAAAGGCTGCGTAGAGTCCTGCGATGGAATCTCCGATGGAGACGCCCACGCGCACCGGTGCACGGTCGGGGTCTCCCACGAGGTTGCGGAAGCCGCTGAAGGCTTCGGCGACGGCTGCAAATCCGGGACGTTGGGATAGTGGACCGGTTTGGCCAAAGGCTGAGATGCGGGTGATCACTAGGTCTGGGTTGGCGGCGCTGAGTTCTTCTGGCCCTAACCCCCATTTTTCTAGCGTGCCCGGGCGGAAGTTTTCGAGCAGGACATCGCAGTGCCTGACAAGGTCAATGACCGCGGCTCGTCCGGCTTCGCTGCGTAGGTCGAGCACGATCGACTTCTTGTTGCGGTTCAGGGTGCGGTAAAGCATCGAAACGGTGCCCTTTTTTAGCCGCCAATTGCGTAGTTCGTCGCCGGTGCCGGGGCGTTCGACCTTGATTACTTCCGCACCGAAGTCGGCTAAAAGTCGTCCTGCGGTGGGTGCGGCGATGTAGTTGCCAAGTTCAAGAACGCGCACTCCAGATAGGGGTGCGATCGGTTCACTGGTGGGTTCTTCGCTGCTTCGAGTTGACTGGCTCATGAAGTGACTCCTAGATAGGTAGCGACCGGGATTAGATGAAGATGCTCATGACAAGGACCAGCCCTAGGGCGATGACCGAGGCCACCGAGACGCCGACGGTGACCGTTTTCAGGGCGCCACGCACGGTTTGACCTAATAGGGATTGCAAGAGCCAGAAGGTATTAGAGGTTACATGGATCATGAATAGTGATCCGGCACCTGCGGCCAGGGCGATCAATACCGGATCCAAGCCCAACGCTGGGGCGATCGGGGCCAGCATGCCCGCGGCGGTGATTGCTGAGAGGGTGACCGAACCAACCGCGATGTGCAGCACTGCAGCGATGACCCAGACGACCACCAAGGGGGCTACTGCGCTGGCGCTGAAGAATCCGCCGAGGATATCGCCCAAGCCGGCTGCCGCCACGGTGGCGGCTAAGGATCCACCGGCGCCGGTTAGGAGCAGGATCTGCCCGCTATCTTTGAAGCCACCGGTGATTGCTTCGTCTAGGCCCTTCTGGCCCAGATCCTTGCGTCCAATGATGGTGGTACCAATCAGTCCGATCAGTAGCGCGACCACAGGATTTCCTAGTAGCGCCAGCACCCCGTTGTTGATCTTGACGATTTCAGCGATGGCTCCTGCTGCAATGAGGATTAGTGAGAGCAATAGGGGAGTGAACAGCAGTAGTAGTGGAGTTTCGCGTTGTGAATCTTGATCGGTGGCTAGTTTCAGCGCGCCCGGATGGCCCTGTGGTGGCTCGGGCTGCCCGGGCGTTGTGCCACTACTCTGGATCTGATTGCCGGAGCTTTGTGGGTAGTCCTGTTCGTCGAAGACATTTTGCTCATCGCGCGCTGGCTTCCAGAACCCACGGCTGAACAGGAACGACATAACAAGCACGGCCAGGATGACTGTTGGCACTACGAGGACCAGCCCGCAGATCAACATGGTTCCCAGTGGGACGCCGAGTACCCCGGCCACGGCAAGAGCACCGACGCCTGGAACCATGAAGATGATGCCACATTCTAGGGAGATGGCCATGGCAGTAGCGAGCCTGGCCGTGCCCATCGGCCCGATCTTGCTCGCCATACGCCGAGCTAACGGTGCTGAAATGACAATCAGGACATCAACAAAGATCGACTGAAGTACTGTACTCATGGCCACAGCCATTGAATAGGGAAGGTACTTGGGGCCAAAGACGCTCAGTAGTCGTTCTACCAGTCGCCGGATTGCTCCGACCTCGTTCAGGATGGAGCCCATCAGCACGCCGAAGGCGATCAGCAACCCGACTTCCATCATGATGTCGCCAAATCCTTGGGTGATGGTTTCGACGGTCTTCGTGATTCCTAGTCCGGTGCTCAGACCAAGATACAAAGAGCCGAGTACCAAACCAATGACGGGATTGACCTTAAATTTCACGATCAGCAGCACGGTGGCAAGTACTGCCACTGCGGTGTTGATCAGAATTGCGGTATCTGACATGGTGGATCCGATCTGCAGGGTAAAACGCTTTCTAGTGAGCTAGGTCACTAATCCTCGACTCATAGTATGAGTTGTAACCCACGATGTAAACTTCATGTCGCCAATTGGTCATCAGTGATCAGTAATCTTCTTCCCTCAAAAAGCAGTGAGCTGCGCGGTGACACCCCGCAGTGTCCACCATGGCGAGCCGTGGGCATCTAGGTGTTCCCTACTGCGATGCAATGAAATGGGCGCAGGGATACCATCCTCAACTAGGTGCTCTTGATGCAGGCGTTCATCGAGTCGGCGTAGCGACGCCTCGCAGTGCTGTTTAAAGCTGCAAGTTGCTTGGCTTTTATCGGAGGGGCACCGCTCAAGAATGGGCCACCGATCGTTTGCCAACAAATTTGAATGTCCGCGATTCTGGTGCAAACCACACGGGCTCACAAGAAATATGGGCCCCGGTTCAGTTGGGACCCATATTCACGTGACATTCAGATTAGTGCTGGCGTCGATTTCTTTGATTGAACAATATCAAGGTGCCCGCCATTAGAATTGCGAACCCTAGTCCCACCGCGGACAGTGAGTTCCAGCCAGTAGTGGCAAGTGGACCCGGTGTCTCCTGGGGTGTTGAAGGTGCGGTTGTTGTGTCCTTGGTTGGTTCCGAGCTTTTGTTTGGCTCTGAGCTCTGGGTAGGTTCCCCGGTTGTAGGGGAAGGCGTCGGAGTTGAAGTTACGCTCCTGGTGAGAATAGTCAGGGGGATGTTAAAAAGTTCTTCACCTTCGGTGCTCGCCCCGCGCAACGTGTATTTGCCGTCCGGCGTTGTCTTGAGTGTGCCAACCTCTAAAGAGGCGCTGCACCTAGAGTCGATAACCACCTGATGTGAATCGGCGACATTTTGTTCGAGCATAAAGTCAACGGGATTTGCTTCAGCGTTGATAAGTTCAAGAACGATTTTCTGATTAGGTTCCGCACCGGTCAGATTTAGCTGGGTCTGTGTACCAGGGTTGAGCTTGGATTTTTCTAACGTAGCCTTTAGATCACCTTCGCAGTTGGAATCTGCGCCGAGAAAGATATACAAGGGGTGGGTCGCCTGACGTCCCGCTTCATCGAAGACGTAAACGTCGCCCTCGCCGAGAGGGGCTTCGTCTGGAATAGTGAATTCAAATCTGACGACGCCATCTTTGTCGGCAAGTTGATTCAGTGTGTGCCAAACATTGGTTCCGTTCTCCGTGCGAAACTCAATAGTCACGGTTGAGCCTGGTTCAAAGTACGCTGCCTCTATTGTGATGGTGTCGCCCACGGAGGGCTCGTCGTCAAAGACAACCCAGGGTTCATCTTCGGAATCGGTCAAAGCGCCGTCACTGATGTCGCTGGCAGATTCGGTCGTTGCCGCTGTGCTGGCAGTAGGGCTGACGGTGGATCCTGGTGACGATTCTTCAGTTGTTGCTGTCGGCGATATTGATTCAGTAGGTGCTGTTGATTGCGTAGCAGTTTCTGAGGGAACTTCGGTTGGCATTACCGATTCCGTGGGAGTTAGGACTGTGGCAGACTCCTGTTCAGTAGGCGGCGCTATGGTTGCCATCGAAGTGAGGGTGGGAGGCGATGGGTCCGGCGGCGTGGCCCAACCAGGGGTGGTCGTGAGGGTTATCAGGGTGAGCGCTGACAGAGAGGCTAGCCAATGCCTTTTCTACGCGATGAGCTTGCCCGATTCTTCCGCATCTCGAACTGTGATTGGCTGCCCATACTGCCATCTCCCTTGAAGGCTTGCATCTTTTTTGCCAGTGGGGGCTTAATCTACTCTCATGTATTACGGCCAGCAAGGGTAGGGGTGACCGTCGTGCTGCCAACCCAACGGCCGGGGCTCGGTAGTTATACCTGAGGTGGCCCCGGGCGTTGGATGAGCTAAGTACTGCGTCGGCCAACCTACGAATGGTCGGGAGCCTAGGACTTTAAACTAGGGAAATCCGTGTCCTTATATTCGGTCCCGGCGACCTCGCCACCAGCAAAGCGCTGCTCTTCAGCCTGGCGTAACTCCACCCGGCGAATCTTGCCCGAGATGGTCTTGGGCAACTGCGCAAACTCAATGCGCCGCACTCGTTTGAACGCCGAAAGATGCTCACGGCAGTGCGCCAAAATTGACTCAGCCAACTCTGCCCCGGCCTCGAAGCTTGAGGTAGGAACGATATAAGCTTTCGGCACGCTCAAACGCAATTCATCCGGCGCCGGAACCACCGCGGCCTCGGCCACCCCAGGATGTTCGATCAACACGGACTCTAACTCAAACGGGCTGATCTTGTAGTCGCTGGACTTGAACACGTCATCGGCCCGGCCCACGTAAGTCAGTACCCCGCGCTCATCACGTTCAGCAATATCACCGGTGTGATACACCCCGTTGCGCAATACTTCACTGGTTTTCTCCGGATTCTCGAAGTACCCCTTCATCAGACCCAACGGACGCACGTCGGTGAGCAAGCAAATTTCACCTAGGTCGCCGCGCTCGCCGGTGGCCGGATCGATCAACACCACTTCGTAGCCTGGCATCTCGCGTCCCATCGCCCCAATGGTCACTGGCTCTCCTGGTGGATTGGCGATCTGTACCGTGGTTTCAGTCTGGCCGAATCCGTCGCGAATGACCTGCCCCCACGACCTGTGCACCTGGTCGATCACTTCAGCGTTCAGTGGCTCACCGGCGGACACCAGCTTTTGCGGAGCGTTTTTCAGTGCGCTCAAATCAGCCTGAATCAGCAGTCGCCACACGGTTGGCGGTGCGCAGAAACTGGTGACCTTTTCCTTGTCCATCTGGTCCATCAGTGCAACCGGATCAAAACGCTCGTAGTTGTAAAGGAAGACTGTGGCCTCGGCAATCCACGGGGCAAAGAGATTGGACCAGGCGTGCTTGGCCCAGCCCGGTGACGCCACGTTCAGGTGTACATCCCCGGGTTCAAGGCCAATCCAGAACATTGTGCTCAGGTGCCCGACCGGATACGAAGTATGTGTGTGCTCTACGAGCTTGGCTTTAGAAGTGGTGCCTGAGGTGAAATAACGCAACAGCGTTTCATCTGCACGGGTAGGTGAGTCGAGCTGGAAGCTGGGCTCTGCTCGTTCTGACTGGGCGAAGTCCAAAATGCCTTCGGCAGCCGTGCCGCCAATCTGAATTAGCGTGTAGTCCCCGGGCACGGTGTCGAACTTTGCCATCTCAGATTCATTGGTGATCACCCAGCGAACGTGCCCGCGGTCGATCCTGTCCGCCAGATCTGTCGGGGTTAACTGGGTGGTACAGGGGATAAGGACCGCACCGAGCTTGATTCCGGCGAGCATGGACTCCCACAGTTCCACCTGATTGCCGAGCATGACCGCGATGGTATCGCCGCGTGCTACCCCACAATCGCTGAGCCATCGTGCTACTTGTGTGGAGCGCTCGGAGAGTTCTGCCCAAGTGCGACGAGTTGAGCTTCCATCGCGTTCGGTGATAATCAGTGCCGGGGTCTGTGCGCGTTGTGGGTCCTTGGCGACCTGATCAAACCAGTCGAAGCCGAAGTTGAACTCGGAAAATTCTGGCCAACTAAACTCGGCGCGTGCCCTGGTGTAGTCGGTGCGCAGTTCAAGCAGTCGGTCACGGGCTGCTCGGAATTCTTCGGTAACGCTCACAATAAAACCTTCTGTCGCTGGGAAGATCTACACCTCCGCAACGACACAATGGACGATGTGAGGAGGGTCACTCGCTAATATACTTTGAAGTCCTAGTAATTGAAAGTGATCTTGCGTCAGAGTATTGATTCCACCGAGCGAGCATGTATTGAATAAATCATGAGCAAACAGCCCAGGGTACTTGTATGTGGACCGGCAAGTTGGAACCAGATTATTGAACTTGAGCAATTACCCGATGCGCAGCCACGGCAACTTGTTGCCCGCAACGCGTGGCATACCGTGGGCGGAACCTCTGCTGGTAAAGCGTTGCACCTAAGTTCGCTCGGTGTTTCCACCGCACTCTTTGCTTCGATCGGTGAAGATGAGTCGGGGAATAAGCTTCGAGAAGTACTCGTATCTGCGGGCCTTGATCTTCATTTAGTACCCAGTGAAACCACTGAACAGCATGTCAATCTCATGTCCCAGGGGCAGCGCATTTCAATTTATGTTGCTACCCCGTCCGCTGCATCGAACGCTGACGTTGAGGCGGTGGTGGCTCGGATGAGCGAGGCTGACCTCGCGGTGATTGACCTCAGTGAACTTGGATTACGCCTCATCGAGCGCATGGGCAAGAGTGCGATACCACTGTGGGTTGATCTGCATGACTACGACGGCATGACAGAATTTCACCAGCCATTCCTTGGCGCGGCTGCCGTTGTTTTTATGAATGACGATGCGACTGATGACCCATGGGAACTATTGGGCACGTGCCTGAACCGCGGCCCCGAATTGGCCATTTGCACCCTCGGGCCACGAGGTGCGATGGCAATGGATCGTCATGGGCAACGCTGGAAGGTGGCCGCTCGCGAAGTGGCGGTGGTGGATACCAATGGTGCGGGTGATGCCTTCATGGCTGGCTTCCTGGCCGCATATTTGCGAGCCGAATCGGTCCAGGACTGTTTAGAGGCCGCTTCCGATTCGGCCGCGGTGGCATTATCGAGCCGACACCTGCACCCAATTATTGAGAAATTGATTTAGCCGCCCTAAGTCTGACTCGGCCGCATGGCTTCCAAGATTTGCCGCAGGAAACGAAGCATCGTGGTCCGTTCTGGACCTTCGGAACCGAGGATTTTGGTGGCGCCTATGTCCGTGTCGCCGTCCTGCGCCGCCTGCTGAGCGTCCAAATAACTCTTGGTACTACTTCGTATTGAGTCTGAACTCGACGGTATCACCCAAGTCGGTGGCGGCAATTCACTGGATGATAAACTCGTCGCCTTTGAATACTGCGGTGAGGGTTCGATCATGGTGGTCTTCGTGCTCGAGGCATTCTACGTTCGTAATGGTGCCCGGTCTGTGGTCGTGCTGTTATTGCTGTACAGCCACCCAGAACTAAAAGGTGTGACGAGCAGAGCATCGGAAATTACTTGAAGCATCAACTAAATCGGAGTACGGTGAAGATCAACAAGAACTACTGAACAGAAACAGGGGAGCGGTCATGACCATGCTCAAAGAAGACAAACTTGCAGCGGCAACGCATATGAACGCCGTACAGCTCAAAGTTGGCGACATGAAAATGATGAGCAACTACTACCAAAAAGCCTTGGGACTTGAAGTGCTCACCGAAACTGCCGAAGGTACTGTGCTGGGCCGCGGAACTCAGGAACTAGTTAACCTGCACAACGCTCCGGGCCTTCAGCTGCCATCGCGCAGCGAAGCCGGTCTGTTCCATACCGCACTGCTCTTTGACACACAGGCCGATCTAGCCGCCACCGTACTTTCTGCCGCACAATTTGATCAGAGCACGTTTGTCGGAAGCTCAGATCATTTGGTCTCCGAAGCGTTCTACTTCACCGATCCAGAAGGTAACGGTATTGAACTGTACTTCGATCGGCCACGCGAAGGTTGGACGTGGAAAAACGGCGAGGTAGCCATGGATACCATCTATCTGGATCCCAATGCCTACCTCAGCGCACACCTAAGCGAACAGGCCATTGCCTCCCAGCGTTCAACTGCCGCAGATATTGGCCACGTGCACCTGCAGGTAGGCGATACAGCCACCGCCCGAGCGTTCTACGTCAACACCCTCGGCTTCGACGAGACCACCGCGCTCGGGGATCAAGCACTGTTCGTCTCAGCCGGCGGATATCACCACCATATGGCCATGAATGTGTGGAACTCCCGCGGCGCTGGCCCACGTAAAGACACCCTGGGCCTGGGCGAAGTGTTGATCAACGTTCCTACGCAAGAAGAGATCGGCAAACTCTCCGAGCGACTAAGCTTCGCCAAGGTAAACCATCACCACACCGGTGCAGAACTACGCTTCAATGATCCATGGAACAACCAACTGCGCGTGGCAGTGGGCTAAATTACCGGGCTCAGTTCCAGGCTCTACTTCTGCGCGGCTAAGTACCCGGCGATCACCTTCGCGGTTAATGGATCGGTTCGTAGGGGAGTCAGGCCCCCTTCTTCGCGGCCCTGGAGAACTTGAGCTGCGAAGACCTGGGGGTGATTGACCTCAAATCGGGTCAGATCCTCCGGGGCGAACTCCCACCAAGCCGAGTCCTGTAGGGCTTGGACGATCTGCGGATCGAACCGGTCTTTGATCTTCTGCGCTGGTAACCCGCCCACCACGGTATACGGGGCGACATCTTTGGTAACCACCGAGTTGGAGGCGATCACCGCCCCGTCGCCAATCGTGATGCCATGACCTAGGCTGACCTTTTCGCCGATCCACACGTCGTTGCCGATCGTGATCGCTCCCTGTTTGTAGTCGAACGAGGTGCTTTCAAGTTGTACGCCGCGGTCGTGAGAGTAGGTTTCGGCCAGCAGCCGCTGGTTGTAAAACACCGGGCTGGTGGAGGCCCACTCAAGCGGGTGACGAGAGCCCATCACGCTCATGCCCTTGGCGATCGAGGTGTAACGCCCCACGCTAATCGACCTGTGCAACTTCGAATGTGTATAAGAAAATTCGCCCATGCGTGGCAGCGCCGTACCCGAGGTACCCCAAAAGGTGGTGTAGGGGTATAACTCTAGGTCTTTCTCGTAGCTCACCTGTGTGGTGGGCGCGTAGCTGGCCCCGGACTTTTCCACGCTATCTACGCCACGTCCGGCCAGCAGGATACGGTACCGACCGAGCAAGGGTTGCAGATCGGACATCGCAATTTTCATCGCTGTGAGCTCAGCTCCTTACTGTTCTGGCTTAAAAGAAAGATTATTGTGGCTGGTGAAGTACGGTAGCACCCGCGAATTCTCTACGCCCAAACGCTTCATCCCCAGACTGCCTGCCGCCGAGAGGCGCAAGAACACGTCGGTGGGGTTCTGTTCACCGCGCGCAGCATGAACCCCGGCCTGATCGATCGCAAACAGCGCCCGCGGTCCAGCAACCTCACTGGCCGGATAAACTTTCACCTCGCGCTGATCACGACGGTCCAAAATCACCAGTTCGAACTTCGCGCCACGCGGGACCTGGGCCCCATGATTCACCGCGATGGACAAGGCCCCGTGATCGAGGAACTCCACGGACTTTAGCTGCGCAGAAAATTCGGGCAATTGCGCCCGGGGACCTAGCTGCTTGAGCTTGGCTGCAATGTTCATGGTTTCCTCCCACTGTGAGAGCACATCTCGCGCAGCGTACTGATGGGCAAAATCTTTGGCGTTGGCACGGAGCCGTGCTGCCAGCTGCGGGTCGCGCATTATCTGTTCGGTGCGATCGGCCATGGCCTGGATATCGCCGCGGGCGACCAAAAAACCATTCACCCCATTCTCGATGCTGTCGCTGGGACCAAAGTTGATGTCGAAGGACACCGGGATGCAGCCCTGGCTTTGAGCTTCGAGCAACACCAGCGCCTGCCCCTCATTACTCGAGGTAAAAAGCTGGATGGTGCTACTGGCAAAAAGTTGTGGCAACTGATCGGAGAACCCGTGGAAGATCACCGCATCACCCACGCCGAGTTCGTCGGTCAATTCCTCAAGGTTCTTGCGTTGCGACCCATCTCCGAGAACATTGAGCACCGGGTTCAATCCGCGCTTAACCAGTTCGGCTACCACTTTGATTGCTGCCGCGACATTTTTGTTGGTGGTCAGCGATCCGGCGGCGATCAGCTGGTTTGGTTGGCGTACTGGAGCATCTGGTCCACCGGCCAGGTCGTCCAGGGCGCTGGTTTTGATCGGATTGGGGATCACAAAGGTGTTTTGCTCATCTCCAAAGCGGCGGTTATAGCTGTGCCGCTGCGCCTCGGTCAGGAACACAAACCCGTCCCAATTATGGCGTTGTTCGATCACCGGGGCATGTGGCTCGGAGAGTTTACCGGTGATCAGGCTTTCGCCCTTAGCCACGTGCACACTGTGGAAGGCATAGAGTTTGGGCACGATCGAAGTTTTCCAGTTTCCAAGCTTCGCCGCGGTGAATTTACTGTCTACGACCACTAAGGTTTTCTCACGATCAACCAGCTGGTTCAACCAATGCCGGTAGAAGGCCGGCGCACTAGCAAAACGTGCGGCAATTTTCCCATCACGATCGAGGACTTCGATGATCCGCCGGTTTTTTCCGGCCGTGTCGGCAAAGCGAGTATCGATCAAAAAGGTACTGCCATCCTTGCGCAAAAATCGGGTCTGCGTGGTGGCGTGGTCGGGTCCGGCGGTGCTGCGTTGGCTCAACGCCAGGTGTGGCTCATCGGGGTAGTACTCGGTGCGTTGTAGCGCAAAATTCTGCTCTGCTGGCTCGGCCTTGCGCGCTGGCACCACGTCCTGCGGGACGATCTCATGCTGCGCCAAATAGAAATACGGATTCAGCACCTGCACCTTCGGATCCAACTTGCCGCGTTGAATCAAATATTCGACGGTTTCTGGCAGCTGCGGGTCATTATTAAAGGTCACGATGAACGAGCGGCCGTATCGCTGAGCAAAAAGCCCCGCACGTTGTGTGCACACCGTCGTCATGCCCCCAAATTCACGTTCAAGCTTCCACGTGACCATGTAGGCATCTAGTTCATCGCTGGGCAAACTCACTGCGGTATTCCTCCGGTCGATCTGCAACTTCTGCCAAACGCCGGCACCCCGCAGGCCACCAGCGTATCCACGTTGTACTCTACCGTCGCCCAACTTCTGCGCCCGGCGTTTTAGCCACCTGGTCAGCAACCTGCCACCGCCCAAACAGCGACCATACAGCAACCATCGATTTCGCACCGCTTATGCACAGTCAGGATTTTTCTGCGTTCGAACCACCTGGGTGCCACGCATGATGACACCATGAGCATTCATCAGTTGGCCTCCACCCTGGCCGCACTCCGTGCCAGCCTCGCCGGGAATTTTCCCCGTGGGGCTACCGCGGTGCTGCTAGAAATCATGGCCGCCTGCCTCACCTTGCTGCTCTCGCTCTCACAGCAGCTACGCGCCAGCACCGACCCACGCATCGCCGCGGCCCACGCGCAACTGATCGAAAGCTTGTTCCGCTACACCCTGCGCGAACAACTTCACTGCGCCATCCAGCTGGAATCTACCGGCGCCCACCTTTTAACCGATGACGATCTAAGAGCCCTGCGCACGGGCACCACCGACTTCTCCCGGCCCGCCCAACAGCACACCGGCCGTGCTCACTACCTGAACACGGCAGATTTCACGGCCAACTGGTTGAAATTGAACCCACACGAAGCACTGACCCGAGTCGCCGACGCCCATCTTCTGATCGCCCGTCGCACCATGGATGGCACCACCATCGCCCCGCGTCTGGCCAAACTTGCTGACCTGTTTCTCCGCGACGATGAGCTCGATCCTCGCTTGGTCGCCCGCGCTGTGCGCACCCTAGATAGTTTTGAACCGACGGACAGGTGTTTTCAAGGCGAACCGCTGGCACCCACTGCCCGCTACGAAGACGGCCAACTATTAGAGGATCACGCGGTGACCCTGCTGGCTGAACCAGACCGCGCCACCCGAGAAACCCTGGTCAACAAATTTCTGAGCGCCGAGCGCACAGCCCGCAAGAGCACCAAAGTCCCAGACTGTGGACTGTTCTGGCAAGGCGAGGTAGGGGAGCGGGACATCTATAAGCTGGTGGTTGGTGGCAGTCAGCGTGAAGAGCTGCGCTCCCACACCGCGCAGAGTGATAATCCGCGCACCGATGCCGGCAAGTCCGCACGCACTGCTTCTTCCGCTGACTCTTCCGCAGGCACCAATCCCCATGCCGACCACGCCAGGAGCACCGAGAACACCGACAACGCCAACACGGCCCAAAACAACGCCGCCGCGGACACGTCAAAAGAAGGTTCACCCCATGACACCGACGAACTGTTCAGCAGCAACGAACCGATGCCACCCTGGGCCCAAGACCCACATGAACAATCGCGCCAAGAGGCTACTCACGACTCGGACCAACCATTGTTCGACGATGAAGAACAAGCCCACAAGGTTGTTAATCCCCATTTGGGTATTCTCGGCGACGCTCACGTTTCGGTGCCTCAACGCCGGTTGAACGCACTGATCGCGGCCCTGAAGAATACCGCTGCGGGCAACACAAACAAGACGGTCACTCCCAAGGTTGTCATCCACATCAACCTCGAGTCCCTGACGGACCTGAAAAACCCGGACCGACTCACCTCCATCACAGAGCACGGACTGAAACTAGGCCCGGCGGACACCAGCCAGCTGGTCTGCCAAGGCGAAATTTTCAGGGTGATCTTCGGCCCCAACTCACAACCGTTGGACGTCGGACGATCACAACGGTTCTTCACCGAGGCGATGAAGCGCGCCATTTTTGCTCGCGATCGAGGTTGCATCGTCCCGGGCTGTACTGCACCGGTGGAAATGCTCGAGTACCACCACAACGACTGGTGGGAAAACGGTGGTGGCACGAGCGTTCACAACGGCAGTTGTCTGTGCCGCGCCCATCACCACGCCGTTCACGCCGGACTGCTCAAACTTGTCATAGTGAACTCGCTGGCCCACATCGTGCTGCCCAAACATCTTGACCCGCAGCAAACTCCGCAACGAAACCGTCTGAACCTCGTTGCCTCGTAAAGACTCGTAGCCAGGTACAGACTCGTAACCACCAGTAGCCACGCGAAGCCTCATAGTCACGTTTGGCACCGTAACGCCACCTGCGGAGGAAGCCGCGATTAACTTATCCCTCGAACAATGCCTGGCCCAAATATTCACCCTCGCGAACACCCGGCGGGATCGCAAACAACCCAGAACTGGTACTGCGCAGGTATTCGGTCATTGCGTCATTCGCGCTCATGGCTTGCTGGATCGGGACAAAGTGGGTGCGCACATCGTTCATGAACGCGATGAAAAACAGCCCGGCGTCTAGTCGTCCCAATCCGTCCGATCCGTCCGTGTAGTTAAACCCGCGACGCAGCATGCGCGCACCTCCGTGAGCGCTGGGATGCACCACCGCCATATGCGAGTCTTTGGGGATAATCGGTCCGGCACTGCCGGCCATCGCAAAATCTGGCGTCGTAAACTCATCGCCGCCGGATAGCGGAGCCCCGGTACCCTTGAGGCGACCCACCAGATTCTCTTGTTCGCCCAAGGTAGAACGATCCCAAGTTTCAATGTGCATGCGAATCCGGCGGGTCACCATGTAACTTCCGCCCACCAGCCAAGGTTGATCGGTGCCACCGGCGCCCACCCACACATGTTTATCCAGGTCCTCGGCTTCTTCGGCGAGGATATTATTGGTCCCGTCCTTAAAGCCGAACAAGTTGCGTGGGGTACTTTGCACCGTGCTGGTTTTGGAGGTGCGCCCAAAGCCAATCTGCGACCACCGCACGTTCGCGGTGCCAAATGCCAATCGGGCCAGGTTACGGATGGCATGCACCGCCACTTGCGGATCATCGGCGCAGGCCTGGACAATCAGATCGCCGTTGCTGCGTTGCTCCTCAATCATGTCCCCACGGAAATGCGGTAACTCGATCAACGCCGCAGGCAGCTTTCCCTCCAACCCGAAACGCGACTTCCCGTCCTTACTAAAGAGCGTGCGACCAAAGCCGACGGTCACGCTCAGCCGCGATGCCGAGAGCCCGATCGCCTCACCGGTATCTTCAGGCGGAGCGTCGTAAGAACCATCTAGCGCACCGGTTTGTCCCACGGGCGCACCTTGCATCATCTGCGCTATGGCACCGGTCCACACTTTGAGAAGTTCGATCAGCTCCGCACGCGTTTCAGCTTGCACGTCAAAGGCTGCGGTGTGCATCCGGTCCTGGGCCTCGGTGACGATGCCAGATTGGTGCTCACCATAAAACCCCACCTGATCTTCGAGCGCTGCTACCTGATTGGTCTGGGCGTAAGCCTTGTGGCCCAAGGCTCCCAAGGCGATTCCGGCCCCGCCGATTCCCATTGATGACAGGAGGAATCGACGATTGATCTTGGCTCCCGCGCCAGTTCCCGCCCCAGCTCCCGCGCCAGCCTCAGCACCCGTCTGATCAGCTCGTTCATTTGCCATGGGACGTTTACTTCACTACCGCAGCGGTCAGCTTGGATAACGGTTCGCTCAACGCGTCCACGCCTGAAGCAAGCTCCTTGACCTGAGCATCACTCAACTCCTGGTAGTACACAAAACCATCACCCACACGATAGGCATCAAGTTGCTTCTGCAACGCAGCAAACTTCTTCTTCAATTGCTCATCCAGGGCGCTATCGCTCTCGGCCAACAGCGGCTGCAGGTCCTGATAGGCGATCTTCGCGCCCTCAACGTTGGCCTGGAAATCCCACAGGTCCGTGTGCGAGAACGTCTCCTCCTCACCGGTCACCTTACCCGTGGCGACTTCGTCGAGCAGCGACTTGGCGCCGTTTGCCAATTGATCGGTAGTGAACTGCAATTTCTGCGTCCGATCGTAGAGTTCCTTGGTGTTCTTCACCATGCCCTCGGCGATCTTGGTGCGTTCGGCCTTGCTCATTTTGTCTTTGCCAGTGGCCGCCCAGAGGTCTTTTTCTGCGCGGTGCCACCCGGTGAACTCATCACCCTTTTCTAGGTCGGCTTCGCGGGCATCCAAAATCGGGTCCAAGTCTCCAAAGGACTCAGCCACTGGTTCAATCCGCTCCCAGTGCATGCGAGTGGGCGCGTACAGGCTCTTGGCCAGCTGCTCATCTCCAGCCGCAAACGCGTCAGCAAATTTCTCGGTTCCCCGCACCAGCTGCTCAGTCTGGTCCTTGACATAGGCCGCGTACTGATCGGTTGCCGTTTTCTGTAGGGACGCGCGGTCTGCTGAGACTTCTGTCCCGTCGCCGCCCTCGTTGATGGCGAAATCAGCGCGTATGCCGTCGCCGACCATGCCTGGCTTGCAGGCGGTGAAGTACTTGCCCGCCGGTGCCATCACCACCAAGTCGCGGCTCACGCCCGGGCCGATGTTTTCCACTTCGCCGACGATCCGCAGCCCGTCTTCTGCCAGCAGGTAGAACTCGGTGACCGCGGAGCCTTCGTTTTTCACGTTAAACTTCAGGGTCCCACCGTCAGCTGAATTGCTGGACACCTTGCATGCCTCAGCGGTACTGACCACAGAAATCGACCCATCGGAGGTAGCCGCCGCGTTATTGTCCGTGCATCCGCTCAGTGCCAGCGCGCCGAGAGTGAGAATGGTGGAGGAGGCAAAAATCTTGTTCATGACAAACCTGTTCCTGTCTGGAGTAAAAGAGTTTGAGGTCAAAGGGAGAAGAATAATTTAGGAGCGCGCCATCTCGGGACGAGCAAATGCCTTGCGCAAATAAAGGAACATCACCGGCACCACGTAAGCTACCCAAACCACAGCTTCGAGCCAGGTGGTTGCGGGGGAGAAATTGAAGACGCCCTTGAGTATCGTGCCGAGCACCGAACCTGGAGCCACCACATGCGAAACATCGAATGCCAGGTGATGCAGCCCTGGCAGAATTCCTGCCTCTTGTAAATCGTGAACGCCATAAGCCAGCACGCCGCCGGCAACGATCACTAAAATTACACCGGTCACCGAGAAGAATTTAGAGAGGCTGATTTTCAGCACTCCGCGGTTCAGTAAAATTCCCAGGACCACGGCGGTGATGATGCCCAAGAATGCTCCAAGTAGCGGTTGCCAGGTTTCCCCGGTGGCCCGAGCCGCCGCCCAGAGGAACAGCGCCGTCTCCAGTCCTTCGCGGCCAACCGATAGCGCTCCGACCAGAACTAGTCCCACCATAGATCCTTCAGCCACGCGATCTACCTGGGATTTCAGGTCACTATTAAGCGTTTTGGAAGCTGAGGCCATCCAGAAAATCATCCAGGTCACTAACCCCACGGCGAGAATCGATAGGCTACCGCCGATCATCTCCTGAGCTTCAAAGGTCAACCCCTTGGGCCCGAAGGTCAACAGCGCCCCAAACCCGAGCGAGACCAGCACCGCGCACAGGATGCCAACCCAAATTCGTGGCAGTAGATGACGGCGACCGCTCTTGGTGAGGTACGCGATGAGCAGTACGACGATGAGCACTGCTTCAAGACCTTCGCGCAGGCCAATCAGATAATTTCCGATCATGGGGTTCGACTTTCACAGATCCGCGGTCCGCGAGACGGATGCCGATCGCGGGTTCTGAAGCCGGCCAATCTCAGGTGCCAGATGATTCACACGGTCAACGAAAAATAAGGTTAGCCTAAACACACGTCGGCTAAAAACACCCAAGTGGTTATGGGACTTATTTGGTTTTCCCCACCATTTCAGGCCAGAATTCGCAGCGCGACAAGAACAATCGAGCAATAGTAAAGAGCTCCATGAGCTATTTTCCGGTTACTTGCACAAATCGTTTACGGTAGTAAGTGCGCTCTTCGAGCCGTATCAGTTCTGGACCAGAAAGATGCTGCAGTGGATCGCGCCAGCGGCGTGATGAACCTCATGACTCCAATGCGACGCGCGTGCAAATTAGAGTTGGCCAGCGTGCCCGCTCTCTGGCATAATTGCAGGGTACTCGATTTGATTCGGCCCCTCTCTCCGCTTCAAGTCCTGTCCCTTTTAGAGTTTGATCAGTAAGGCCTGCCCCACAGGTGCTAAACATCGAACTCGACCATGTTGAGAAACAGGAGTGACCACTACAGTGGCCGTTAAAATTCGTCTGAAGCGCTTCGGTAAGATGCGCGCACCTTTCTACCGCGTTGTTGTCATGGACTCCCGCGCTAAGCGCGATGGCCGTGCCATCGAGGAGATCGGTAAGTACCACCCAACCGAGAACCCATCGGTTATCGAGATCGATTCGGATCGTGCACAGTACTGGCTGTCCGTTGGCGCTCAGCCAACCGAGCAGGTACACGCACTGCTGAAGATCACCGGTGACTGGC
>Ga0308157_10001517_pt1 | contig 46790 bp, 44 predicted proteins | sample PhyBR1_FD_201035 | JGI IMG/M metagenome (GOLD analysis project Ga0308157, IMG submission 201035) | Phyllosphere microbial communities from UC Gill Tract Community Farm, Albany, California, United States - DLSLB.R1 | ecosystem: Host-associated > Plants > Phyllosphere > Unclassified | place: USA... | reverse complement strand
GGCTGCCCCGGATGTGCTGCATCCTGCCAATAGCAAGTGGCATACCGGCAACCAGCAATAAGCATCACGGGTAATAATAGTCTTTACCCAAAACAAAAAGCCCACTTATGTAAGTGGGCTTTTTAACGTCAATCGAAAATGTCGCGGATTACTTTACTGATTTGACCATGTAATCAACTGCAGCCTTGACGACCTCATCTGATGCTGACGATCCGCCTTTGGGCGGCATGGCATTTAAACCGTGCAGAGCAGCGTCATAAAGTTTGTCCATGCCAGTTGCAATACGGGCATCCCAGGCAGCTTTGTCGCCCAGTTTTGGTGCGCCGGCAACGCCAGCGTCATGACAGGCGAAACAAATCTGTTTGTACAGCGCTTCGCCTTCGGCAAGTTTGTCATTTGCCGGAGCCGCCGCTGCGGCACCGGCTGCAGCACCCGCAGCTGCTGCAGGAGCAGCGCCTTCGGCAGGAGCAGCACCTTCAGCAGGAGCAGCGCCTTCAGCAGGAGCAGCGCCTTCGGCAGGAGCAGCGCCTTCGGCAGGAGCAGCGCCTTCGGCAGGAGCAGCGCCTTCGGCAGGAGCAGCGCCTTCGGCAGGAGCAGCGCCTTCAGCAGGAGCAGCACCTTCGGCAGGAGCAGCAGCGCCTTCGCCTTCAGGCGCGGCGGGTTCCTTGAACGAGCCACCGGAGTGGTTGGCCAGGTACACAACGGCACGTTCCACTTCAAGATCGCTCAGGCTTGGATCGCCGCCTTTCGGTGGCATACCGTTCAGGCCATGAATGGCGATTTTGACCACTTCAGCCTGACCGGCTTGCAGGCGTGGTGCCCAGACAGCCTTGTCGCCGAATTTAGGTGCACCGGCAACGCCGGTGTCATGACAGCCCATACAGAGGCTTTTGTACACTTCTTCGCCAGTTTTGAGTTTTTTCGGGCCGGCGTCGGCAGCGGCAACAATCACCGGAGCGGTGTTGTATTGGGCAACGGGCGCGATGCGGGCGGCAATGGATTCTTCAGTCAGAGAATCGCTACCTGCGCCGGAACTACTTGAAGAGCTGACTACATTGACCAGCAGGATAATAATCAGTACAGGGAGTATGAACGCGAGTACGACGACGACAATCAGCTGTTTGGGCGTTTTAATCGGGCTTACATGTTCATCGTGTTCTTCGTGGTGTTCTGTTTGATCGCTCATAGATACATCCTACAGGTCATTGCAATGTTAAATAATGGAAAAAAAGAAGCCAAATGACTCGCATACTGCCGGACCATGCCCTTTCCCCCGAAAGTGAAATAATAAGTAATGTTGGATTATAACGATTGTCACCCTGTTTTGTACGTCAATACGCCCCGCAACAGGTGAAAGTGTCTTATTTTAAACAGAAATTAACTGTGCAAGTATACCGTCTGGGCCTTACAGGAATCTGCACAATAGGGTAAAATAACGGACTTGGTTGAATGTCTCCGTAGTTCAATGGATAGAATAAGAGTTTCCGAAGCTCTTGATACAGGTTCGATTCCTGTCGGAGGCACCAAATAAATCAAGTGGTTATGCCACTTGGGTTGTTAGTAACTGCAGATTGGTTGTACTAAATGGGTTTACTTCAAGATAAGCATCCATTTTGGCTTTTTCGCGGGTATTGGCGTCTCCGTCAATCCAGCGTGAGTACACCTCAAAAAACATCTTTGCGTTAGCATGGCCCATTTGTCTCGAGACGTAAGCGGGATTCATACCGGCATGCAGGCACAGCGTAGCGTACGTGTGCCGGGTTTGTTTCGCCCCTCGCTCTCTGATGTTTACCCCCCTCAATGCCTTTTGCCAGACCTCCAGCGGTCGGCTCGAATCCGCAAACCGTTTTCCGGTTTTGGGATTGATGAATACAAAGCCGTTTTGCGACCAAGTCAGCGTGCGCTGACGTTCAAGCGCTTTAATTGCGGGTGTTTGCAAATCCACATATCGGATTTTATTGGTTTTCGTTCCTTTGTCGCGAGCCCGTACACGGGCCGCATCAATACGGATTTGCTCGCGGCGGGTGTCCACCGCAGACCAACGAAGGGCGATTTGCTCCGACGGTCGCAAGCCAGCAAAAATAGCCATTTCGAAATAGTTGTGCCATACCGGGTGGAAGGCGGCATTAAGATGCGCAAGGACGAGGATTACTTCGTCACGTTCCAAGGGATCGGGACCGGGTGCCTGATGCTTGCGCCAAAGGATATTTTCCGTGATGTCGTACTTGGTTTTACCGGTACGCTGGGCATAGCCAAATACCCCACGGACCGGTGTCATGACGTTGTTGAAAGTTTTGCCAGTGCAAATCGGCAATTGGGCAACGAACAACGAAAACTCTTCATAACCAATTTTCGCAATAGGTGTGCGCCCGTAGGTGGGCAGAAAATACCTATTCAAGGATCGTCGGTATTCAGCCAGAGTTGTGTAGGAGATGGACGGAGTTACCAGCGTGAGCCAGTCTTCGACCACCTCTTGAAAAAGCGCGTTCTTACCCCTTCTACCAGACCTGGCGATCTCAGGTTTGACCATAGTTCGGGATTTTTCAAGAGGAGTAGAGGTGCTTTGGATAGAGTCACGCGATCATGTGAGCCTATCCAAAGCAGGCGCAGGCAGCGCCTTACGAGTCAATTTGCGCGGTCTGTTCCCGCTGCCATAGGACGATTACGCCGCCATCGTCTAACTGGCGCTTCCTACAAATAGGAGGTCCCCGCTTTATGCTATTTTTTTGTGCCCATTTTTTGAGGCTGAAAGCACGCGGCGGATTTCGTCAGTTTTACTCCAACCCTGACGCATTACAGGTTGCCGTGCATACCAACACCAAGTGCTTTCTCAGCCTGGGTGCGGGCGCGGTATTTATCGATTCCGGATTGTTAAAGAGTCATTGTCGGTGAGTATTATGTAACAAACATTAATGCCGAGCCTTATAAAAAATCAATAATCTTTGAATTTTTTGATTTTAGTTTTTTGTCAGTGGCATCGTTTAGATGTATCGTATAACCGCGTTTCGTCGCTAGCATAGCAGTGCGCATAGTTTAGAAAATTTTTTTGTGTATGACCGATTTTAAACCTGTGCGTAAAGCATGCATTGTGGTGGGCGGGGCGCTCAAATTGTCGAGAGCTTTGGGTGTAAGCGTAAATACCATTAGTGAATGGGCAACCTTCAAGCGACCTGTGCCTATTATTCGTTGTGTTCAGATAGAAGAGTTGACCGGTGGGGCCGTGACTAGGAAGCAGCTCCGACCGGATGACTGGTATAAGATTTGGCCCGAGATACGTTCTCCAGAGCAAGCGAAAAATGAGCCAGATTGATGGTGTTTTTGTGGTGTGAATGCTAGTCATTGCCAGCTGTTGTTGCTCAAAGAGAGCCGTTGCCGTGTGAGAGTTCGGCAAATACACTTCGATGTTGCTAGCAGCGCATGAGCTGCGCTCGCGGCGTTTGGCAGCAGTGCCAGTCTGGGAACGAAGGGACGATCCTGACTCTTATTAGTATGAGAGGTCCGATAGTCCCACGGCTTCTAGTCGGAATTAGAATTCTGCTAAACAATCGCTCTGTTCGGATACAGTTGTGTCTAGCAGGCTTTTTAGTTCTTGATCGCCAGGAAGGCCAGAGACATTGGCTTTTACCCAATTGATGATTTCGGTTTTATCGGCAGATTGGAGTTTTAATCTGCCGGTGCCAATAGCAAATGCGAATTCTGAGATGGCTTCACCTTGTTGCCGTGAGCGTGAGATAAACATTTTTTTTAATAACAATACCATGTATCGACTCTCAATTGGTAGTGATGAGTAGTCGAGTTCTGAGGGGTACGCTTGTCTAAGAATAGCGCCTTGGATGATTCCATCATTGTATCGATTAAAGTTTTGAGGATCGAGAACAACTTGCTGAAAGGCACCCGATGCAAGGCGGTAATCATCTGATGAAAGTTTTTCGGTCCTTGCTCTTTGCAAAATTGCGCCAATTGTAATCAATACCATGGGCGCATGTAATATATTTTCTGTATAGGGACAGGTCCAAAAAACAAAATCGCTGCGGAGTTTCAGTCGATGGTCTCCAGCTACGAGGCTGGGTAATAGCGAGTCCTCTACCAGTCCGGTTTGGCGGCGAGGATCCCAGCGATATTGGAGTGCAGCAGCTCGAGCATCGTTACGTCGAATTGCGTCCTCTTCATCACGGAACGATTGTTGTAGGGCTGATCCAATTGCCAAGGTGTGATGGCATTCAAAGGAACTGGTTTTGTCTTTAGTTTGTGTTAGGTTTCTTTTCAAGAAGAGCGCATCAGAATTGGAATCACAGATTTGTACTCCGACAAGATAAGTTTTGGCTCCTTTGTGTGCTGCGCGTAAATCTCGAGAAACACCGAGTAGTAATGAGCCTTTACTGATGACTGCTGCTACGATCAGTAAAGCCCTCTCACTGTGAAGAGACTCACTAGCGGGCTCTAGCTCAGAGCTGGCACGAATACCCCAACTCAAATCGACAGACAATGCTTTCAGGTACTCCGCGCAGATTTCGGCCATAAGTTTACTGGAGGGATCATCTTGATAGATAATGCCTTGTATTGATGCTGGGACCCTAGACCGTAACTGTTTTCCTAACCATTCTGTGAATGGAGTGGACTCAATTAGGGTCGAGCCATCCACCAGAAGTGAGCGCCTTTGATCAGAGTCATCAAGGCCATTTGTCGAGAGGAGCGAAAGATCACAGAAGTCCTTTGCAAATTGTGCGACCTTTTCGCAGCGATGAATGTTGAGTGCTAGTGTGATTTTCTTAGGAGGAATTTGTTCTGGCTGGAATCTTTCTCCAAAAATACGTAGCGGTCGAAGTCCTGCGACAGGCGTGTTGCCGTCAATCCAGTCGTCTGGGCGTGATATTTTACACAATGATAGGCTGGAGTCTTGAGCATCACTGAATGTTAGTAATGTTACAACGTCCTCATCAGCACAACGTGTATGCGAAATCCATCGCCTCTGAAGGGACATGGAAGATGATGCGGATATAATACAAAAAAAAGTTTTATGAGGTGGAACTTCAATGTTTTGCATTCCACCGTGAGAGTGAAAGCTAATGATCTGTGGGCAACCGTTGCCAGACCTGTAAAGTATTTCACGGAGCGAATAGGCTATCGAGGCGATAGCCATGGAATCAACAAAGATGAATTTCAAATCATTTATCTTTAGTCGAGCCAGTAACGTAAAGGCCAGAAAATCAACGGAGGCACTCGTAGATAGTGTTTCTTCAGTTCGTAGAAAGTGACTCGATCGCTCGCCCGATGGTTTCACAAACTCGAAACCGGAAGGCGCACGAATGACTGCTGTTTCGTCGGAGAAGACTGCCTCTACACCACGCTCAAGAATATCCGGAAATACAGTTCTAAGATTCTTTGCGTTACAGAGGCCGTTTGTCGATGCGGAGGGCTGTATACAAGTAACTTTTACTGGACGACACGATATGTCGACGACCACCAGGTGCAGACTAGTTTTGCCGTCGAATCGATAAATACTCTGCTTTATTTTCTGCTTAGTTAACATTTTAGTGGCTTCCAAATGATCGCTTGCGAGGCATACAATCAAAACGCCATCAGGGTAAAGCACACCTTGAGCCACATTATTTAAGGCAGTGGCCAAATCGGCTGAAGAAGATGCTCCCGGGTGTTTGAAAATTATTTCAAAGGTTGCTTCACTGGGGTGCTCCCATCGATAGGAAAATAGCGCGCTCATTTTTACCTTCTCGATAAAGGAATCGCAATAGTATAGGAAGCGCCAGGAACAATGGGCAGTTCGGGGCGATTTATGTACCAGTGCTCGGGGGAAAACGTGTTAGTTCCCTGTTTTGAGAAGTCTTGATGCAGGAAAAGACGACCAGTTCGTACCGACATGAATGCGCCCATTGCTGTTAATGCCTCGATCGATGAATTAAGTCCTTGTCCAAATCCTTTAGCGTTCTTGGTGGTAGCATGCTTTTCAAAGCATGCTTTTACGTAATCAGTTTCTTCATTGATTGATATGGTCTGTATATCCACTAACGGTTCATGCTTAGTTGCCCATCGCTTGACCAAACCTGGTCCCGTATCGTAAACGGTGATCTCAAGTATACGCGTCGCTCGCCGCGCGACATGCGTCGTTTCGCTGCGCGACTGCATCGGTTCGGACCGTTGATGGTTTTCATCTGCTGACTGGCGGTAACTCTTTTTTTGAGCTGTAGACCATGCTAGATACCGACCTAATGGGCCGCTATCTGCACCGGATTCCGTATGTCGTGCTCGATATTCAAATGTCCGCATAAATATCCCGCGGATGTTTCCATGGGGATATGCGAGCCCACGTTCGTCGACGCGGGAATGGTCATGAGTATTCGCGAAAAGCTCCTCAATTAAAGTGCTAAGATACTCGAATTTTTCGCCCGATAACCCTCTTAGTGCCAGCGGTTCAAACGACTCAATCATCTGGCGTGTTAGAGTTTGAAAACCATTTGCCTTCCGAAGCTTTTTTTCATCTCGTTGGCTGTATAAAGGAAGCAGAAATTCGTTTGAGGCTCCTTGAAAACAGCAAAGATGCGCACCGCGAGTCCCGTTGGTATCGCGATATCTTGATGACTGCATAGCCAGTACCGTCGGAACTAAAAATCTACGTATTTCAGCTGATGCTGCAGAAAACTGTAATGCTCCGACTGCATTTTCAGCGAAGTATAGGGCTGCACATCCGTGAGGCTCAAGTGCGAGTTTTGCAAGTACGCTGCTTGGTGGTGATCCAACAATTTTTAATTGGCGGCCAGTGCAATTGCGAGACCATTGTGCAAGACACTGAATGAGCATTCCACTCATTGCAAATTGCCCTCCATCTTGGAATCGCGATGGAACCGAAATGTCCTCACTGTTACTATAGCGAAATGACTCGATAACTTCGAGCAAACCTTTGTAATTGAGATCTCGTGGAATGGATACCATTTGGTCCTCGTAAAGAACGATCAATTCAAGCTGAATTCTAAAAGTGCAGACTAGTGTACTTTTCACTTAATCACGAACAACGAGTCTAGCAGAGGGCAGCTGTTTAAATTACTTGATCGCTACATCCTTGCTCGGTAGGTGGAAGGCTTTGTTAGCTGGAGTATTTAATATTCTGATTTATCACAGATTTCTCAGTTTCATTGTAACTTTATATTGCATCTAATGAGCGAAATTCTGACTGCAAGTAATAAACGACATATTGTTCAATGCACTGCATTGCACAGCCAAACGGATCTCCTGCTGGTAACTTTAATTTTCTATATTTATAATATGAACCTGATCATTGATTATGAGATGAGTCTTTGATTGATCGATCGGATAATGCAACGTCTTTCAGTAAGCGTTTTTTTGAAATTTCTTGTTTTTGTTGCTGACTCGTACATAGCATTTATAAGGATCTTTTTAGTTATTTTCTGGTCGCTCCTGGCCAGTTTCTGATAAAGCTCCAGTATCACATCTACGCCTCATCGAGATCGGGGCCGGGCGAAAAGCAGGAGTCACACATATACCTCTTTCAGATGCACTAAATGTCATCTATCATTTTTTGTATGATGTCTTCCTGAGCTTGACCACCGACAAAACTCCAACGTGCAAGTATTTCCCAGATGAACCGACCAAGCGCTTTAATTTGGTCGCTCTTTTCTTCACCGGTCATAAGGCCAAAAGTGTACTTATCATTAAATCGGTAGAGGTGGCATTGCATGTGACGGAAGAATTGATATGCGGCATCATCTTCGATTTCGACGTTGTTCATTACATGGTTAATTGCCTCACTAAATATCGCAATTTCAAGGATCAATTCATTGAGGCGAAGCGGATTGCCCTGTAGACCGTTCATAGCCGCATACCAACGCTCGCTCTTGTTTTCGTTGAAGTGTGCTTTAAATTGAATATGATCTAACAGTTCCTCTATTTCTAGAGTGTGTGAGTACTTGCCTGATGCCCAAATTAGGATTTGTATTGTGCTGCGCTTGAACTCTAGGTATTGGCGCTGAAGGTTGTTTTTGATGATTCTGCGCCGGTTGGCTTGGGGTGCTCCAACAAGAAGGAACCAAAAAAGTAGGCTAACTAGAATCCCAATGCCGAGATTGAAGATAATGCTGTTGCCAAGGTGTAAGCGATAGAGGAGGGGTGCAATAGTAGTCCCCTCAAGGAAAGGAATGATAGGCTCATTACTTCCAGCGAAAGTCCCGTACAAACCAACAACGAGAAGCAAAAGCAGGACATAGTTTTTTTTTTAGGTTTCATAATTCTAAGGGGGCCTTTGGCGCCCTTTATATTAATCCTCCGCATTTAGACGGGGGAGGATGTCAATTCACCAATTTTTGCAAATATCGTGAAAACACCCAGCCTTCTTTCACGTCGCCCTCGGCATCTAAGTATTCCACCAGCGTCCAGTCTTTCAGTTTTGTGTTGATAATTACTGTTTTTCCTAAGCTCAGCGTATCAATTATTTCTGATTTGCTGCTGTTTGATTTTCGTACATTAAGGTGGCTTGCAGTAACGAACCGATAATTGCTTACCATCTCAGGTTCATAAAACTCTCTTGCTTCCCGTTCAATTGCTTTTACGGCAACTCTTGGAGTTGTGTTGACAAATTTTTCCGGCCAAGTTTCCAAAAGAGGGGTGACCTGATTGGCGCAAACACTTATCAATAGGTGATAAAGGAAAACCTTCACTTCTTTTTTGAGACAAGCGAAGATTTTGAAAAATTGATATAGAAAATCCTGATCATCTGTATTTGACTTAATGTCAAGTTGCTCGAAGGCCTGATCCAACGCGTCGACCGTGACCACTTCCCCTGCGACCGAAAGCTTGCCATCTTCTTCCAGGTGGATACTCGCCATTTCTTCGTCAGACAGGTGAGGGTTAAACCGCTCCAGAGCATCCACGATGCTCCGATTGTTGCGAAGTTCAGACGCAAATATTCGCTCAACAGCCGCCTGAAAGCTGGTTTGTGGAAGAGACTCAAGTACCGCTCTATATTTGTGTTGCAACGCAAGTTGAGGCTTTAAAATATCCTGAATTTCTTGCTGCGTTTTTCTATACGGTTCGAAGATGCTATTTATATGTTCTGTAGCAATAGAACGTGAGATAGAACTCACTGTGCCCAGTCGTTCAATATGTAATGAACGCATGAGTTTTGCCGCGTCGCCTAATCTCAAAGATCGAGACATTTGGCCAAGTGCAGAATGTTCTGTTAGTAGACCTAACGTCAATGGCTTTGATATTGGATCTATGTGCTCGGAGAAGACAGATGGTACTCTTAGTCTCTGCGACATGACCGACGCTTTTCTAAAGTTCTCGGACAACGCTGAGATTGATTTCAGAGCATCAGAAAAAGCCGACGTATCTTTTAGCGTTTCTGAAACCGGCCTAATGCCGACGCGCATTGGTTTCAGCATTTCGGATACAGGTTTAATGCTTTCTGTCGCCGCCCCTAGTCTTTCCACCGTAGGCAGCTTCTCTAATTCATTTTTTTTAAACAGGCTATCGGGATCTTCGGGAGTACTCATCGTTATTTTTAATAATAAAGTGGTGATGGCCCTTTAGGGAAGGAACTAACAATTTGTCATACTCTATTCTATCTGAGATTCAGAGCAGCGACTCTCAGGACTACCATACGGATGGAAACTGCAGTTCGAAATGCGGGTGCAATGGCTGTAATTAGGCCCTGGCGATTGGTACCTCGCTCCAATTCGTAGTATATCCCTGGCTTTTACGTTCCTGGCGCATATACCAATGATCACGATCATGAAAGCCGATACTGCCTGTTTTCACTGAACCTCGGCCATATCGAGCATTGATGCCGTCCAGTGCGACCATCAGCTGCGCGCGCTTGTCATACTCTGGCTCCGTGGAAAACAGTTCGCCCTGGATGTTTTCTGCAGGGGATATGTCCATCAGCATGACACCGGCTTTTTTGTACTTGAACCCTGGCCGCCAAATGGTCTCTAGCGCCCTGAGAGCATATTTGGTAAACGTTAGGTTGTCGGCGGTCGGATAGGGCGGGGTGACCAAGCGGCTATTGCCATACTGTTTGCCCTTGTCAAAGGGGCTGGTGCGGATGAATATCTGCATGTTGCCGGCCACTGAGTTTTGCTGGCGTAGTTTGTTGCAGGCGACGGCCACAAATTCAGAGAGGGCGCTTTGCAGCCCGGCCAGGTCAGTCATTGGCAAACCAAAGGAGCGGGATGAGATAATTTGCTTTTTCGGGTCGGCCACTTCTTCCAGATCGATGCGCGAGATCCCGCGCAGCTCTTGGACTGTTTTTCCCACGACCACGGAAAACTCAGCCCTGGCCGCTTCGGGCTTCATTCGGGCCAGGTCAAACACTGTATATATACCCAAATCGTTTAGTCTTTTGGCAATGCGCCTGCCGATGCCCCAGACCTCCCCAACTTCGACATTTTTCATTATGGTGGCCAGCTGGTACCGGTCCAGCTGCGTGAGGTCACACACTCCACTCCATGACGGCTGCTTTTTGGCGATATGGTTGGCTAGTTTGGCCAGGGTCTTGGTGGCGCCGATGCCCACACAGGTGGGTATCCCTGTTTCGCGAAGGACAGCAGCCCGGATTTTCTGGCTGTAGGCGGTTAAGTCCTCGGTAATCCCGGAAAAATCCGCGAAACTTTCGTCTATGCTGTAGATCTCCTGGCGCGGCGAAAATCGGCCAATTATGCTCATCATACGGTCGCTCATGTCACCGTAAAGCGCAAAATTGCTACTCAGTCCTATGAGTCCCTTCTCTTCCAGCTGCTTAATCTCAAACCAGGGCTGGCCCATTTTGACGCCCAGTGCCTTGGCCTCGTCCGTCCGAGAGATGACACATCCGTCATTGTTAGACAGTGAGATAAGCGCCTTTCCTTTCAGGGATGGCCTAAACACCCGCTCACATGAGCAATAGAAGCAATTGCCATCGATCAGCCCATAAGTCATAGCATGTCCTTGATAACGTGCGTAACCACGCCCCAGATCATCCATTCCTGGCCGGGCACCGGCACTATGTCAGGGTAAGTTGGGTTAGCGGCTTTGAGCCGGATCACACCGTTCTTCTTGTGCAGCCGCTTTACTGTTACTTCGCCGTCGATCTCGGCAATAACGATGCTGTTGTGCTTGGCAGTCAGAGACCGATCAACTATCAAGTGATCGCCGTCCTCAATGCCGGCTTCGGCCATTGAGTTGCCCTTGACGCACATGTAATAGGTGGCAGTAGGGTGTTTGACCAGGATCTCGCCAATGTCAATCCGGTTCACGGCCAGGTCCTGGGCGGGGGACGGAAAGCCTGCCGGTGTCTTGCATACAATTAGCCCAACACTGGCCGAGGTTTCCACCAGGGGGATCAGGTCAAGGTAGGTTTTCATAGCGATCAACGTACTGTATATAAAAACAGTATTATCCGCGAAAATGAGTATGTTTGCTTAATTCTAATAATTTAGATGCAAACTTGGATTTTTCTCGATCGAATACTTTTCGCACCACATGTTGTTAAATATATATTATGTAATAATGTGTTAGATTCAAAGGCAGATGCTTTTTAGCGAAGTATGCATAATAAGCAGTATCAATAAAAGATCAAAATATTGAAAACTCTATGAAAGTCATCATTGCATTCGAAGTAAAAAATTACGTTGAGGTTATGGAGAGTTGGCCAATCAATATTGGTAACACTACTTTTTTTTTGGAACGCGACGGTGATGTTGTCAAAAAGGTCTGTCTTTCATATGCCAATGTTGGAATTGAGAATGCACCCACGGTCACAAATTCGCCTGAAATCGGAGAGCGTGCAAAGATAAATATTAGCTGTGGAGGGTATTCCATGTTAGCAATCCAGCAAATATTAAGCTGGCAGGCCGTAGTCAGTGGGGTACAAGTATTTGATTTGGACTTGGATAATTACGAGCTTCGATTTCAGCCTGAAAGCATCGATGAGCAGAAAAAAATTCCTATCAAATCCTTCCGTCGTAGTCGGAACGATTCCCTGAATTCTGCCTGTGATTTCGAGCAGATTGGAAGAGCGTTCTGCGTTGGTCGTATTGACGATTCACGTATCGAGTCGGTGTCACATTATCGCGAAGGACGTTTAGCTTATGAAGCAGGACGTTATATAGATTCTTACAATAATATGTATCTTTTTCTAGAAAGCCGATATTGTGATGGGAAGACAAAAACTGCTCAACAGGTCGAATTACTCTCATCTAATAAAGTTGTATGCGAAAGTCTCGAAGATACCATATCAGATATGCGTGCTCTTGATATTGCAACTTCAAATCATTTGCAAGGTGTATTTGAAAACAAAGTCAATATCCGAGAGAGTATTCGTACTCTTGTTCTCCTGCGTGGGAAGTTGCGACATCACTCCTTGAAAAGTCCACAACGTTGGGATCCAAACAAACAAAATGAATATGAGATGCCAGCAAGGTTTCTTGGAGCAGTTGTCGGCCATATAGCAATTTCGGAATCTTTGGATGAAATTTATGCTCCCGAACCAGTAAAAAAATTTAAGGATATTTCGTTCAATGCAGGATTTAAAACTGAGATTAAAGTGGGGACTATCCGCTTGGAAAGTAAACCGTCATTGTTACTTAGTTTGAACTACCCAACAATTTTCATGTCGAGCCAAGTTTGTCTTCATGCTGCACGTAAATCTATTGCTGCTTGTGATAAAGATAGCCAGCTATCTGACACGGTGAAACTCGAAGCCATTCACGGTCAAACGGAATTAGAGGTCTTCATTCTTGAACTTGGACTTTGGGCATATACACAATCACGCACTATTAGTGCGGCAACCACTTCAAATCATATTCTGTGTAGTTTTGAGCATTTTTATTCTAGCGCTGTTGTGAAGCATGAGTTTACGTTCCCGATGGAAGAAAAGCAGATCAACATTGCTTATGCGTGGCGTCTACTGATAGATTGCTTCGACTGGGTAGAAAAAAAAGAACCGACAACGCGAATTTTGAGTTTAAAGTGTTTTTTGAATAGCAAACCTCGTCCGATTGTAAGCTATAGGGTGGGAGCGCAAATACAAAAATGATTTGAATAATTGTGTATTCGATTCACATTAGAGCATTAGAACTTGATTGGATTTGATTTTTGAGTTTCCACTCAAGCTATCCGGAGATATTTCGACATGAAGGGCAAGTCTGTTCCGCTTGAACGGCATTTTTCTTTAATTCCAAAGTCCGAATCCGACCAGGATGGCCAAGAAGTGGGCTGGATTGGGCGTGAGTCGTATCCTATTAGTTGGAAGGACCTGGAGCAAGAATTCCGCTGCGTCATTTTGGCTGAGGCTGGGGCTGGAAAAAGCTTCGAAATGGAAGCTCAAGCAAATTTGACTGAAAAACGGGGCCGGGTAGCATTCTTCATACGAATAGAAGACATCGAAGATGACTTCGAGAACGCATTTGAAGTTGGCAGCCCGAAGGCGTTCGAAAGCTGGCTTGGCTCGAAGGAGGAGGCATGGTTTTTTCTTGACTCCGTTGATGAGGCTCGATTGGAGGCGCCGCACAATTTCGAAAAGGCAATTAAGCGTTTTGCTAGGCGAATCAAGCCTGCGTATCAACGCGCACACATTTTCATCTCTAGTCGTCCCTATGCGTGGCGAGCACGTTCAGATAGAGAGTTACTGGAGCGATACATACCATTTATAAAGCCAACAGTAGAGGAAGTAGAGGAAGTAGAAGAAGATAGAATTCTCGAAAAAGTCGATAATGGTCAGAAAAATGAATCTGAGAGCGCATTGCAAGTCTATTTGCTTGATCCACTTGATGAAAGTGGAATTCGTCTTTTTGCTGAACATAGAGGAACACCAAAGATAGACAAACTGATCGCAGATCTGCAGCGTGCAAATTTAATATCAATGGCGGCACGACCATTCGATTTAGAAGGGATTTTGGCTAAATGGGTACTTGATCAAACGCTCGACGGGCGATATAAGTTATTGCAACACAGTATCGATCGTTGGTTGAATGAAATCGATCCGAATCGTGCGCTACGTCAGCCAATCAAACGGGAGAAAGCAAGGCTTGGTGCACGTTTGCTTGCTGCTGCGGTTGTGCTGACTGGAGAGCCAGGTATTTGTGTCCCAGACTCGTTCCAGCCAAACAAAGGCATTGATGCAGAAACTGCTTTAGGAAGCTGGGAACCTACAGATGTTCAATCATTGCTTGAACGAGGTATTTTCAACGATGCTCTTTACGGAATAGTTCGATTTCGACATCGAGAAGTGCGAGATTTGCTAGCTGCAGAATGGTTTTGTGACCAACTAAAAAATGGTCACTCTCGTAACGCAACTGAATCTTTGTTTTTGCGTGAGCAGTATGGGCATCTAGTTGTTACGCCTCGTCTGCGACCAATATTGTCATGGCTGATCTTGGTTGACGGCGAGATGCGTGAAAAAGTATTGAAGATTGCTCCTGAAATCGCAGTTGAAGGCGGTGATGCTGCGTATCTCCCTATTGCTGTAAGGCAATCTCTCCTGACGGACATTGTTAGTCGTATTGCTAATGGCAATGATGAGCGTTCGGTGCGTGACAATAGTGCTATAGCACGAATTGCTCAGCCGGATCTGAGCAACGACGTCCTTCATCTCATCTTAAAATATCGGGACAGTGACGACGCGATTTTCTTCTTAGGAAGGCTTGTTTGGCAAGGTGAAATGAGGAAATGCGTGCCAGCCCTGATAGATATAGCAGTCGATCACGAGCGGGGGATCTATGCTCGTATTGCAGCGATACGTGCAATCATGACTTGTGGAGAAGATATTCACAGAGATAATATGATGGCCGGGCTAAAAAGATCGGTCGATGTTTTTCCTCGTCAGCTACTTGCCGAGGTGCTGAATAATGCGACTCCTCATATGAATTCGGTTAAATTTTTGATCGAAGCAATCGATAAACTGGAACCATACAAGCAGTTTGAAAGCACAGGGCTGAGCCATGCTCTGCACGGTTTCATTGATCGTCTGACGGTTGATGATTCTATAGCTGGGCCACAGCCTCTGGAAGCGATAGTCCGTGGCTTGAGTAACTTTCTTTGTCAGACGCCTCATATCGAGCGCGGAGCTTGTCATGTTTCAAAGAAATTCTTATGGCTGCTTGGTCCCGCAGTCCATGCTGTCGAACGGTTGGTTTCAATGCGATCTGAGTTTGCACTTTCTTCGGAAGCGCTCGGAATCATGTTGATGGTACCTGCAGCTCGATTTTGGCGGGCCGAAGCATTCGACGAATACAAAAGCAATCTTAATAACGCCGTTCCAGATTGGAAGCGTCTGAATGATGCATTGTTTTGGCGAAGCATTGAAGAAGCACGTACAAGTAAGCTAGAAAAAAACAAATTTGAACGCCTGATCAATGTCTGGTCTGTTCAAATGATGGGACATTTCTGGAATTTCGGAATTGATCGGTTTAATGATGTTTTGGATTTTGTTACTAACCGTGGTTTTTTGGATGACAAATTAATCGCCCTGTCGCTTGCACACAGAATTTATATGTTGGCCGAGGAGCCGGATGATTGGTTGTGCGAGCTTAAGCGAACAGTAGATGGATGCGCGAATCTAAGCGACTTTCTTGAGCAAATTTTGAATCCAACAACACCTCCAAGTATCTTGGAATTTGCAGAACGGGAGGCGAAACGAGAGGAAATAAGGAGAAATAAGAAGCAAGAGCTCGAGCTTTCCCGAAAAAAATGGGTCGAACGATTGAAAGCAGCTCCGGATATTGTTCGTCACCCGTTAACCTTGAAAGAAGGAGCAATTAGCAAAGATCAATATTGCTTATTGCGTGAGATCAACGAGTCAACTATTAGAACGAGTCGCAGTGATACGGCTAATTGGAGAGCCCTGATACCAGAGTTCGGTGAAGAGGTCGCACTAGCTTATCGAGATGCTGCGGTATCATTCTGGCGGAATTACACTCCAGGACTTGGATCTGAGGGAGCTAATATAAGGTCGATTCCTTATGCGCTGACGTTTGCAATGTCTGGGCTTGAAATTGAGGCGAACGAGGACGATAGATTTCCAGCAAATTTGAGTGAAGCTGATATCCGTCATGCGCTTCGATATATTGTTTGGGAGCTAAATGGCTTTCCACGATGGCTTGAGCATTTGCATAAGGCGGCTCCAACACTAGTAATTGAAGCAATTTGTACTGAAATGGAGTGGGAGTTAGCCAATTCTGAGCCAGACCAACCCATGCACTATATATTGCATGATTTGGTTTATTACGCTCCATGGGTGCATCAGCACTTAATCTCCCCAATATCCACATGGCTGGGAGAGAATGAGATTCGAAATCCCTCTGTTTTATCTCATTGTATCCATATACTGCAAAGTGCAGATGTCGACGGCAACACTGTTCTGAAATTGGCCAAATCAAAAATTGCGCATCCTGCACCAAAGAATCAGTTAGCAATTTGGTACGCGCTTTGGGTTGATCGTGAGCCAGAGAGTGGGATTTTCGCTGTTGAAGAATGGTTGTCAAGTTTAAAAAAGGAAGAGGTTTCTATAGAAGCACAGTTATTTATAACGGAATTGATGGGTACGGAGCGGTCACTCAATAGCAGACCATACAGCGGTAATTTCCGCAACGTCAAAGATCTCAAGTCGTTATACGTACTTATGCATAGATATATTCCAGCAATTTGCGATATCAAACGTGCAGGTACAGGAGTTTACTCTCCCGGACTACGTGACAATGCACAAGACGGTAGAAATGCTCTATTCAATCTTCTATCTGAAATTCCCGGAAAAGAGACTTATGTTGCTCTTAAGCAGCTCGAGATGGATCATCCGGAGGTTGAGTACCGAACTTGGATGGGAAAGCTTGCCTACAAACGAGCCGAGCAAGATGCGGATATAGAGTCATGGTCAATTCAGCAGATACGGGATTATGATCAGAGTCAGATCAGGACACCAATAACTCATCGGCAACTTTTCGAACTCAGCGTCAGTCGTTTGAACGATCTGAAGTCATGGATCGAGCAGGGTAACGACAGTCCCTATAAAACCTGGCAAAGAGTTGAAGGGGAAACTGAGATGCGCAATCTTGTGGCCGGTTGGCTGAATGGCCAATCTTTAGGGCGGTATACCTGTGCTCAAGAAAATGAACTGCCGAATAGACAACGGCCCGATATTTGGGTCCAGAACCCACACGTTTCGTCACCAGTCCCTATCGAACTCAAGTTACTTGATAAGGGATGGTCTGGTCCGACTCTTTGCGAACGATTACGCAATCAACTGGCAGGTGACTATCTGCGCGAAGAAACGGCGGGTTGCGGTGTCATGCTTTTGATTTGGCAAGGAAAGAGTAAATCATTGCGCTGGCAGATTGAGGATCGATTAGTTACGCTATCAGAGTTGAAAGATGCACTTAAGTCATATTGGGACTCCGTCGCTGATAGTGTTTCTGGCGTTGTTGCGCTTGAAGTCATCTTGATTGATCTTACGGTGAGAGATAAAAAGTCAACTGGCTGAGCATGCAAGAATGGCAGTTTTATAAACTATTTTGATGGATTATCTCGGAGTTTGACCTCTTTTGATGTCGCATTGTGAAGTCGCGATCGGTGCTGACTCCATATTGTTTGTAGCCCATTGACTTTCGTGCGGTACGCGGTCACGACAATGTGGCAAATTTATTCCTATAAGGATGTGTTCAGAAATGTCAGTTGACCAGCAACTTCTCAATGCATTGACCGTTTTATGGAATATCCCACCACCGGGGCCGAAAAATATTTTATCTATAGCAGAGTTCACTGCGTTAAATGAGCTTTGTACACAAAGATATAGTGATGGAAAAACAACTATGGGAGGGACATTTGCGCTGGGCCGTGCGTTGAGATCCCTTGGCCTGCCGTGTTGGCAAGCTCCGAATACAAATTGTCAGTCACTTGATCTGCAAACAGTGGCTGGCAGGTTAGTCGAGGCCTATTCACGCAAGACGGTGATTCGTCGACATATCTGTCCCCTAGACTTAGCCGCAAATTTGCCGTCTGTCAGCTTTGGAAATGTACGAATCGAGAATTTCACTAAGGAAGGATTGGAGGGTGTATTCGATAGTAGAAAGTTAGCACTATGGTACCCAACATTGCCGTTTGAGGCGGATAAACTTGCTCAGTTCAATTGGTTGGTCGTAGAAGAAAAAATCACTGTTCATCTTGATAAAGGAATGCGTACATTTCCATTTTTTTCAGATGAAAGTGATATCAATCGTGGTGACATAGAGCCTCATGTGGGGCGTGTGCCAAAAGCAGTAGAGGATGCGCTTTTTTTTATTTTGCTATTACCTTGGGAACAATGGGAAGCCTCTGAATCCATTGACTGGCGTGGTTTTCGAATGCCCTGGGTATACACGCAGGACGATGATCTTTTTGTCTTGCCATCACCTCCACCCAGACCTGAAAGCCTTTCTTTCGAACCAGCAATCTACGAGGATGAAAACGGTGAAGAGATAGAAACTGAACGCCCGATTACATTGTGGTTAGCTGAATCGGAGATTACGGAGATAAAAAGGCTCACACATGAAGCATGGGAAGAATTACGAAATGCACGTGCAACTGAGCTTTTTGAAACGCCTGTTGTGCATTTTTTGGTACGAGCCTTTTTAGCAAATGGGATTGACGAATTTATGGCGCATCTGACAGTAATCGAGGCTGCTTTTGGTATTCATGGAAAACCTAAGTCAAATCTACCAAAGAAAGTGGGCTTGAAACCATCGGAGTATGTTGCATTTCGATTAAGTGAGGCCCTCGGAGAGGACGTTACCCGCGACTACGGTGAGTTATTCGATCTAAGAAGTCGATTCGTCCATGGCAGAGCGGGGCTAGAACCTATTTCTCTACAGAAACGTATTTTGGCACGACGCCTAGCTCGACGAGCCTCGTGTTCATTGGTATTCCTGGCGTTGAAATCTAGCCAAAAACGTGAAGAAATTTTAATGGATTTGTTGAGCAATGGAATCAAAAAGTTTCACAGTTAGTTGACATAATTTACTCACCTTGTTTGCACACAAAACCCTAGCGCAGTGAGACTTACTCGGTATCGTCCAGGATAACTTTCATTCTTGGCCTTTCGGTCTCGATATTACCTGGGGCACGAGTGATTGCAGTTCGAGGTATTTTTCATTTTTCGCCGCCATTCCCACGGCTCTTGTGCATTCGGATCAGACCATAGGCCGCGCTGGTGGCGGCGTGCCTCCTTTTCTAGCGCATACATTTGGCGATTTGCGGGTTCGCCATGGTACCTATAGGCCCATGCCATGCCTTCCTTCACCATAACAGCATTGATGTTGGTGAGCTGCGCGACGTGGCCAGGATCATTCAACTTTGCATAGACGCTGCCAAGAACCCGGCCGTATTGGTCGGTGTCTTTCTCGATGATTGTGACTTGCCGGCGAAAAGTCATGTCTGCGAGGCGTTGTCGCGCTCGTTGACCGAAGGCTTGCCCCTTTTCGGGAGCATCTATGTCGGTTAGCCGCACCCGAATGATTTGTCGGTTCATAAGCACGTCGATTGTGTCGCCATCGAGAACGCGTACGACTTGGCCCTGGAAGTCAGCCCATGCGGGCGTGCTGAATAGCAGAACGACAGCCAAGATAGATCGAAAGGCAGAGCGGATGCAATTCATTGTGTATATCCTGTGACCTTGCACACTACGGATGGCCTTGGGCGAATACCTTTGAAGTGCGAGTCGTTAGCAGTAGGCCAGAAGTCTTGCGTGCTAATTGGCGTTGTTTTAAGCTTGGAAGTATTCATGATTTGAATGCGTATGGAATATCCAGTTTTATGGTCAGAAGAAATTTGGTATTTTGATACATGCAAAATTGCATTGAAATTGTGTACGGAGGTTCGATAAGGTGATAGCAAGCTTGTTCATCTATCTATGTAAGAAAACTGTTCATGCATCAACGTATTGGTTAAGCCCACGTATCGAAAGGGCTGAACTGGGGAGCCGATATGTCACGCATTGAACTTAAGGTGCCCTTCGCCGATAAGGATGAGGCCAAGCGGCTTGGTGCACGCTGGGATAGTGAGCGTAAGGTCTGGTATGTGCCAGACGGCGTAGAGGCGAACGCTTTTAGCCGATGGATGCAGAGCGAACCGGACATCACCGTTCGGTCAAGCAGCTATTTCATTGCACAAACCACTAAGCTTTGCTGGAGATGCAGCAAATCTACAAGCGTGTTTGGTTTCATGCTGCCAGTTGGACACGAATCGCTAGAATACGACGATGAGGATGAGGAGCCGGATACGTGGTATCGGCACGAGGAGCCAACCATTGTTCACTACGTCAACGATCTTCTGCCAGCAGTGGCTGCACGCATCAAAGCATTAACGCGGCACTACCGCATTGATTTCAGCAAGACCACGAAAAGTTCCTACTGGATGAACCACTGCGAACACTGCGGCATGAAGCAGGGAGACTTTGATATGTATTGCGAGCCTCGGGGTGCTTTCTATCCGATGGATGAAGTTGACGCTTCTCTGATCCTCCTGCATAAGTTTGCTGAGCCGTTTGGTTGCACTGGTAGTCGGATGTACGGCGATTTCCCGTTTGAACACATGCGGCGGACTTGACTGTAGCGGAACTCGTCCGGGCTTATAGTGTCTTAAGAACGATCATTTACAAATCTTGTGGGGTCATTCGACCTACTAATGAAGGAGTCTGAAAGATGACGGAATCCGTTGTTGATAGTTTGTATGGCGCAAAAATGGCGTCCAATGAATCGCTTGTTACCATGGCTGCAGCAGGTAGCGATTATGCGCGGCAGGAGCTGCGCAACCGGTTCCCTGAGTGCATTGATGAACTACTGAGTATGTATCGGGCGGCATATGCAAAGGTAGAGCAGACAGATCCTGTGGTCGAGGCACTCAAGGAAGTAAAACGTATCGTGGGTGTTTCTACCTCTCAATAGCGCGAGCAGTTGTTCAGGTCCCCGGCGCAATGCTGGGGCCAGGTTCCCTTGAATCAGCCCCGTATCCGGGTCTGACTTTTCTTGTATCAATTTCTCATGTCTTCGCACCTAAAGGTGCTGCGCTCTTCGTTTGCCTGCGCCTTCGGCTGATTTTGAGCGATGCCTTTGGCACCGCTATTGGCGCTCGCCGCGCGGCCGGTAATCGCAGTCAGTTCTCTGTGGCCTGGACCTGCTGTCCGTGAGTTCGCCGCCCACAGCTGCCGACATGTACCACTTCGCTTCTTCCTGCAAGGGGTGCGCTTCGCCGTGTACTCACCCGGTCCCTGCGCTTCGCTTCGGGCTGCGGCTTGCGTTCACGCCCCTTTCCGGTCGGCGCTACGTGGTTCTCGACGGCAAGGCGACGAACTCACGGCAACGGTGGCAAACCGAGGCTAGCGTAGAACTGCGATACCGAAATTTCTACGTACAGGCTCTGAATCTTCGGCCCCGGTAGCCAGAGTAAATCATTTTTCAGGAGCAAAAGATGTATCAGGAAGGCAGTGTTCAAGCCCTTGGGTATGACGATATGAACGAAGCGCAACCGTTATACGTACGCAGCCCCGGGGGTCCCTATCGTTTGGCCACTGATTCGCAGGTTCTTGCTGCTGCTCGTATTGCAGCCGAAAGCCTGATAGCAGACGGATCGCAGTTCAATGCTCCTGCTCAAGTTAAAAAATTTTTTCAGGCAAAGCTTTGCGGTCTGGGTCATGAGTGCTTGGCGGTCGTCTATTTGAACGCGCAGTTGAAGGTGATTAGGTATATCGAGCACTCGCACGGCACATTGTCGCAAGTCAGCGTATATCCGCGCGAAATCGTGAAAACCGCCTTGCGTTTAAATGCTGCGGGACTAATTATGTCGCACAACCACCCATCAGGTATAGCGGAGCCCAGCGTTGCCGACCTTTCACTAACGCGTCATCTGAAACAGGCATTGGATTTGATTGAAGTACGTTTGATAGATCACATCATTCTTGCTGGAAAGACAGCTGTATCGTTAGTTGAACGTGGCCAGATGTGAACTTGCATGGTGCCACGCCTGATGCGGGTGTGGCAACTGGATTAAACTTGAAATTATGTAGTTTATTGACTACAATATTGTTATGATAGATGTTAAACAATCCGATACGTTCCGTGATTGGGAGTCTCGGCTTAAAGATCGGCGGGCACGCGTTATCACCGCGACTCGCATTTCTAGACTGGCGGCAGGATTACCAGGTGACGTTGAGCCTGTTGGTGAGGGTGTTAGTGAGTTGAGAATTCACTATGGCCCCGGTTACAGGGTCTATTTCCAGCAGCGGGGAAACGTCTTGATCCTGCTTTTGTGTGGCGGTGATAAGAAAACGCAGCGCCGAGACATAGTGAAAGCAAAGCAAATCGCAAAAGAATGGAGCGCACAAAATGACTGAAAAATTTACTAAATACGATCCAGCCGCTGTGCTGGAAACTGACGACGATATCGCTTTTTTCATGGCGGATGCGTTGGAAACCGGGGATTCCGGATATATTGCAAAAGCGCTTGGCATAGTGGCTCGTGCAAAAGGCATGGCGCAGATTGCAGAGGAAACAGGCCTGTCTCGTGAACAGCTCTACCGTTCATTTAGTGAACGAGGCAACCCCACACTCAAAACCACTATGGCGGTTCTGAAAGCACTTGGTGTTCAGCTCACAGCCAAGCGCGCTGCTTAAGTTACCACTTAGGCATTACCGCAAAGATCGCTGCCTGCTCAATTGTGGCGTAAAAGGCACTACACAATAAACCAACGGAGAATGATAATGCCGAAACTATCACGTCATCAATTGCGCCAAGAAATTATAAATTTGAATAGGATTGATTCAAAGCGAGCATCTTACGACTTGCTGTTATCCACCTATCGTAGGATTACAGAAGGTTTGCAAATCGTTGTCGGTTTGGCCGGAGGAGGGGAGTTATTTTACAGAGTGAGAATTACGGAGCATAAGCCACAAAAAATTTCCGACTTTCAAGCTCCGCCAAGTCAAAGCGTTCTAGGCTACCAGCGCTGCAATCCACCCGGCATTCCGATGTTTTACGCAGCATCGCGGCGTATAGTGGCTCTGTGGGAAACCCGAGTTAAAAAGGGGCAAGTCGTTTATCTTAGCCAGTGGATTGCACGGGACCGCATACCGGTGAACAGAATATTTGATAGCGAAGAGAATCAGGAAGTAAATGGTCAAGTATCGACATTAAGAGGACCTAATGATGACGTCCTCCTAGCTTATTTTGATACGCAGTTTACAAGAAAAATCCACGCAGACTTTGCTGATGACTATAAATTTACTGCTGCGGCTGCGCAGTTCTTGACTACGAAATTTCGTGCTGAAACTGAACGAAAAATTCATATCGACGGGCATGTTGCCTTGAAATATCCGTCAGTGTTTGACCTCGAAGTTGGGCATAATACCGCGATGCACGCGGAATTCGCAAAAGAACGGCTGGAACTTTTGCATGCGATGGAATTGAGGGTACTTGAGAGTGAGGGAAATTCAATCCGCGTTGAGGTACTGGATACCGCCACTAATTTCGAAGACGGCCAAATTCATTGGACATCAGATCCGAGTCGGATTCCCGCGCTACTTGTAGAAGAACGGAGCGTTCCATTTAGACATGATGGAACGAAGTGGAATCTCCAATTGTGGGATGGGCCAGTAACATCAGAATATCTTGAGGCTCTTTTGACGGACTAGTGCTACCGTTCTTGTCAATTTGACACGAAATACTTGGCACATAGCATCTTCGATCAATAATTTAAGAATGAATTAGTGAATAAATGTAGCTGTTATGTACGGCAATTAGCAATTAGGAAGCCTATATGTCCGACTTAATCGAATCAGCCAATCGTGTTTTTTTATGTTCAAATTGCTTCACAGATGAAGGTCTGCGGATTGATGCAGCAAAGCATGGACTTGAACAACAAGGCAAATGTCCGAATTGCCAGACTTCAGATGGGAAAAAGCTGACCCGCGATCATATTGAAGGTCTGGCATGGCGTTTTTTCGTTAGCGGAACAACCATTCGGGGCGACTACGGCGCAGCTCCGGCGATTCAGTTCAATGAAGACCAGTACCGCAAGAGTCAAATAAATTCATCAGTTTGGCTTGAGAACGATATCAAGCTTATTGAGGAGGCTGCTCAAATTGGATTTTTCTACTACGGCCCGAGATTGTGGATGATCGGCGAAGTCGAGCCATTAAAGGTGTTGCAGGATTCAGCGACACGGCCTCAAATTATCGAGCGCGTCCTGAAGGAATACCCTGAAAAGACATTTAGAAAAGACAGCAAATTTTACCGTCTTCGCATCAATCCTGGGTGCCCAGCAGAACCGTCTGAGTACGATAGTCCACCAGTAGAGTTTGCAGGTAAGGGACGTTTGGACTCTCCAGGATTTTCCGTGATGTACGGATCGCAAGATCTTGACATCTGTATTCATGAATGCAGGGCTTCGACGGAGGACGAGCTATATGTTGCGACTTTAAAGAGTCAGAAAGATCTGCGGCTCTTGGATTTGACTCATCTTTTGGACGAAAAAGTGACTGAGTTTGAAAGCCTAGATATGGCAATTCATATGGTGTTTCTTGCCCGGTCTCATTCATATGAAATTGCCCGCGACATTGCCCTTGCGGCAAAAGAAGCAGGTTTTGATGGAGTGATTTATCCGTCCTTTTTCAGTCTTATTCGAACCGGCAGTCATCCTTTTGAGACGGTCTATGGTCTGTCGATTCGTCGCTTCCATCAAGAGCGAAAGAAATATGTAGAGGCCACTACCATTCGCAATCTTGCTCTATTTGGCAGACCACTTGAAAGTGGCTCAGTCAGCGTCGAGTGTATCAATCGTCTGATCCTCACCAGCATTGGCTATCGTGGACATTTCGGGCCAGTCGAGTATTGAAACCGTTAGATGAGCTGACAGGAAACGCTCCTGGTAACTTCCGAACAGTCGTGGTCAAAATAAGTGTACTCAGCAAGTTCAACTTCATTCAGAAAGCGAAAATAGAGTAATCCAACTGTTCGCATCAGACTATTCATCCAGGATGGTGTTGAATTTCGTCTTTAGTAACCATAAGCTATGCCTGTTGATTCAAGGTAGCGTGCGAAAGCCTTGACCCCAGGCTTTGCCTGGGTCCCGATCACGTGACGTTGCAGGACCCTTAAAAGGGCCCTGCGGTTGCCTTCAATTCCCCAAATTCGCTGCCCGCTCATTTGTGGCCTTAAAGGCAACACACATGACGCACCCGTAACCGGGTTCAAAACCCTTTATACATGCGGGTTTCGTGGATGTGGGCCGGATCGGCGGCGTGGTACACACAGCGCTACAAATTGGCCGAAACGCACGTCATGCGTGAAAATTATGTACTACGTCTGTAGATCAAATGGGCCGTAGACAGCCCAGCATTGCGTATATACACCAAAATTACACCATCTATACCCCATCCAAACACCGCTCTTGCACCGACAATACATCACCTATACACCGTCCAAACACCACATATCCACCTCCCATACACCTTATCCATGCTTAATCGCTACGAAAAGTGATCAACCCATTTCTAAGCCCCATTCTCGGTCGTGTACTGGACATTCCAACGTTGGCTCAAGCTTACCTGGTCGCACCGTTTCATGACTCTGCTCCAGTCCTGCGCGCAGTTCCGGCTGAGTGGGACCGACCAAATCCATTGCTAGGCCCTTGTAGGGCACCCGATCAACCGCGTGTGGCAGTGCCTGGATATCATCGGTGAACACCACGACCTCGTGCCGCTCTCGCGAAATCCCGACATAATAGGTGTCCTGGGCCGTGGTGCGGCTGAAGCTCTCGCCGTTGTAGAAAACCCGGTCGCAGGTCAAGCCCTGTGCATTGTGCGCCGTGGTGGCATAGGCGTGTTCCAGGTGCAGGGGCTGGTCGGTTGCCAGTTCAATCCGCCGCTCCCCGATTGCCAGGGTAACGGTGGTGGGTGTGACTTCCAGTACATCGGCGCGCTGGCCATTAACCAAATCCAACTTGGCATCATTGCGCGAAATTCGCACCTTGTCGCCGGCGGAAAGTTCAGCCTTGTGGCAGTTGTACAAAGAGAGCTTGCGGGCCATTTTTGGCTTGAAGGTAATTGGCTTAGCATCCGGACCGGCGCGCAGCGGCATGACGGTGAGTTCATCGAATCGGCGTTTACACTCGACTACACGGTACAGGATGCCTTGCTCCAAACCGCATTTATAGTTGCGTTCAGGCTGGATAATGTCCCCGACCGTGAAATACTTTGCGCAGGCCCGTTCGGCCTGAGTCGAGTCGTGCCGTGCCAGTAGCCGGTGCACGTGGCCTTTGCCCTCAAGTCCACGGTAGCGATGTATCAGTGTGTTGATAGCCGCACGGCTGGCGTTGGTGCCCGTGACGATGAGCGTTTTTTCCTGCTCGACTTCGCCCAAGGCAATATATTCACGCGCAATGGCTTCGTAGCGCCTGGAGCAATCACGCACTTTCGTGCCGTTCTCTCCCTTCACAAATGAGTCCTCAATACAGGCGATGCGATCCAGCAGCCGTAGCGACTTGCTGGCTTGTCCGATCGAAGCCAGCTCGACAGCTTGACGCAGGCGTGCGTTAGTCTGGCGTTGGATGTCGCCCATGACCACAGTCTTCATTCCTTGCTCCTGCATCAGTGCAAAGGCGCGGCCAGCCTCGACGGCCTGAGTTTGAGCAGTGTCGCCCAGCGTGACCACGCGAGCGCCAGTCGCCGTGATACGCGCCAACAGTTGATCCATTTGGCGCACGGGAATGACGCCTGCCTCGTCGATTACCACCACGGTTTTCGGTCCCATGTGTTCGGTGAACCGGCGCTTGTCGCGGGCTGTCAGAAAGGAAGCCACAGTGTTAGCCGGGATGCCATCGGCGCGCAGGTTCCCAACCTGGTTGCCATAGGGAGCCAGGGCGATCATGCTATAGCCACGTTGCTGTAACAAGCGCTGTGCACTTTGAAGCGCAAAGGACTTGCCTGTGCCGGCCACTCCCTGTATCCCGACAATCTGGTTCGTATCAGCCAGCATGACGCGCAATGCATCTTTCTGACCAGAGGTCAGCGTGGTATCAGCAATGGCCGCATCCAGTTCGCTGTTTTGCATGATCGGCGCCACTGAATCGCGTCCAGCGCGTTCCAAGTCCACGATGCGCTGCTCGGCCTCAAGAGCATCACGCGTTGCATAGCGCGACTCAGTGACTGTCAATCGCCCTTGCTCAATGGCTTGGTCTACGGTGGCCAACGCCTCAGCTTGCGTCTGGTTGCGGATATTTGCAACCTCCAGCGCCCAGCCTTCTCGGGTGAGGGCGGGAGACTTGGGATCGCTCGTACTTTTAAACTGGGCCGGGCTTTGCAGCAACTGACCGTTTTCAATGTGTCGATCAATCGCCCTGTAGATCCCGTTTACGTCGATTTCGCCTGCAGCCTGACGCAAGGCATAGGCAACGAGGTCGGAACGGCGCATGACTGTTTCGCGCTCGGTCATGTGTGCGATCGCCCATTTTAGGGCAGAATCGGCAAGCATTTGTTCAGGCCGGATTGGTGTCTCACCGTCCACACCCGACCGCGCAAATGTGGCTAAGCCGTGCAGCTCGAAATTCATTCCAGCGTCTTTTGCCTGCTGGACCCAGCCGTGATACAGTTCATCACGCGTGACTTCCTTGGTCTTCACCATCCGCGTCGCAAGCGTTGCTGTCTGTCTCTGACCGTGGGTTGCTACTTCGCGGCTCAGGCCGCGAACATCTAACTGGGCTTCAATCTGCGCAGATCGCTTGCTGAATGTCTGGATGTGCTCGCGGCTGATATGCGCGAGCTCGATATGGTCCTTCTCGTAACGCACCTCATAGCCCAGTTTTCTTACCAGTTTGTCCAGCCGCGAGTTGTAGATCGCGTCCAGCATCTTGCGGTACTTGATTATTTCCTCGTTGCCCAGCGCCGCCCAGGTACCATCGGCACGTTGGGTAGCGTTCATGATAACCGCGTGGGTATGTAGTTGTGGATCGGGCAGGGCATCTGGCGTGGGTCGCGCCGTTTCATGGCGAAATTTTGCCATGATGAGGTTGCCTGTGTGCTCGATGCGTACCTTGTGGTTTTCTATTTGTCGCGCTCGCGCAAAATGCTGCTCTATGTGGTGAAGCGTGTACGTCACTGCCTCGTCATGCGCCTTGATCAGCTTTGCATCGCCGCCAATCAGTGCTTGCAGCGTAATGCTCTTTGGGGCGCTGAAGGTCAGATCTAATGCCGCACGTGCTTTGGAGTCGCGCCGAATCGACTTTCCAGCTTTGATTCCCCGACCGTACTGACCGCGCAGCATTGCATGAAAACGCTTAATATCCACTTCGCCGACGGCACCCAGCGCCTTTGCACCAGCGCCTTGCCAGGCGGCCACGTCGCCTTCACTGCTGTAGTAATCCTCGTCTAGTTCGCCATAGTAGTGTGTGGCTTTGTCAGCCTCGCTTCGGTACAGGTGTTTATACGAAATCATGATTTGTGATGTCAATCAATGTTAAGTACTCTGTTCATTGTTGTTCCAACAGTTCAGGGGATAATGTGCTTGGCAGTGATGTACCCTGCATCCGTTCCTTGGATTCCTCGAAGGGTCGCACGCGCATGCCGTAGTTGGTGTAGCGCATCGATACTTTGGCAATTGGTCTGTCTCCGGCGAAAGCAACATATCCGGTCATCGCAGGCAGGGCCTGAATCTCAGAAGGTGTGACGACCTTCTCAGTGTTGCGCACCGGTCGATCTGAGCGGTTGCGACTGTCTTCCGAGCGAGAACGGCTGTACTCTTCACGCTCAACCTCATGCTCACCCAGACTATCACTCATGTCACGCGCGGTCTTCGGGTCCGTCTTCGATCCGCCCATCACGACCAGATTACGAAAGCTCGCCCGAATGGTCGTTGCCTTTGTCTGGCCATAGATGTGATCCAGTTGTGAGGTGCTCTGCAGGCCTGCAACGATGCGAAGTCCGTTTTTGCGACCCTTGGTCAAACCCGCTTCAAGCGAAGGCAACGCATCCAGGCTGGCTAACTCGTCGATGAAAAGCCACCAGCGCCTGTTACGATCCTCAGGCATGGACAGTATCGATGTGATGAAAACATCGGTCCAAGCCGATACCAGTGGCTTCATTGATTCCATCATGTCTTCGCGCCAGTTGATATAAAGGTTGCTATCTTTTGGGTCAGCCAGCCAGTCTCGGATGGAAAAGCGGCCTTGCAGCATCGTCGTGTGCTCGGCCAACTTGTCCGATAGCACAAAGCGCGCAGACGACAGAGCCCGGCTCGATTCGCTGGACCCGACAAACAGCGACTCAGCAAGCGTGCCAGTGAGGAAATTGCGAATATCATCCACTGGTTCGATGGTACATAGCCGAAAGAGGTCATAGATGCTCGATCTGGGCCCCATCATGTGGTGAATTTTCTTGGCGGTCTCACGCAGCAGCAGCCGACCGTACCCGTTCCACGTCTCCCCGTTCTTGTCTTGGCTTATTGGCACCATGGACTGGGCCAGGCGCTTGTAGTCATAATCTGCTCGGATCTCGTTAAAAAAGCTCCAGCCCTGGGTACGTGAATCGTAGGGGTTCAGGATCACGTCTCCGTCCTTCCAGAACTTGCTCATCAAATCACCATTGGGGTCGATGACGATCATTCGATCGCCGCGAGCATGGACCGATGCTGCCAGCTCGCGCAGCAGCACCGATTTACCAGCCCCAGTTGCACCGCCTATCATCAGGTGCAAATTTTCTACTTCGGTGGGCATCGGAATGCCACCGACGGTTACTTGCACCTTGTTTGGTTCTTTGCACATCGCGGTCAGGCGCTTGGCGGTTACTGTTTCGGTGCCGCGCACGAACCGCGTATAACGCGCTCCGGCAAACCCCTCAGTTCGCCGACTGATGCGTGAAAGTAGGATTATCAGGCCAAGCGCGAACACAAGGCCAATAGCTGCAGCAACGTAGAGCAGGGGGTATTCCGGGGTTATACGCAGGAAGTACACGATCGTTGAGACCTTCCAGCCAGACAATGGGTAGCCGCTCATGAGCGATGCGGTTAGTGTCCATGCGCCTATGGGAAAGGCAACGATGGTAACCACCGCAATGCGGCGAAGCGTAAGAGGTGACATGTGTGAGTTCTCATAAAAGCTCATCCGTGGATCAGTCTTAAGTGCCACGGATGACAAGATCAGCCGATCAGCCCCGAGAGCGCAAAGCCGGCGAACAAGCCGCCGATGACTCCTGCGGCACCACCCACGACCAACGCAATGAGCGCCATTGTGCGCGCCGATTTATGGGCAATTGCGGCATAGCGGGCGGCATCCCTGGCCATTGCCTGCAGCTCGACTTGCACGTCGTTCAGCGCAGCCACGGTTGTCTTGGTCAGGTTTTCCGCCAGTTCCTTGCCACTTTTCTCGACAGCCTTGCGAATATCGGTGGGCGTGGCGGAAAATGCCTGGTGTGTAGCTTCCAGTCGCTCCGCTACGGACTGGGTGTGCAGGTTCACTTGCTCGATGCGCGTGACCAGTTCACCAACCTCACCAAGGACTTCCTGGTACAGAAATTCCAGTTTTGTGCGTGGGGCGTCCGTCATGGCGTCAGTCCTTGACGGACTCAAAGAGCGCAGCAAACGCAGCGCTCAGTTGCCGGTTGACCGGTTTAGCCAGCGAGCGCAGGGTATGGCGGTTGGTTAGCTCGGCGATGCGATTACCGTCTTTGCGATCAGCCTGGCGCAATAGTTCGCGGTAGTCTGTTTCGTCAGCCAGTACTTGGGCGATCGTCGTACGCGCGTCAGACAGCAGCTCGAAAACCTCGTTCTCGTAGATCGCCGCTTTCGGGTTCGCGATGAAGTCCCCCGTTTGCCGGGCGTATTCCAGGATCGGCAAGAACTCTTCCTCCACGTCGGTTCCCACGCGGTTAAAAACGACTCGGATGCGCTCGGACGGCACACCCAGGCCCGATAATGCGGTCACCGTTTTAATCGTTTCTCGCTGGGACTTCCCAGTGCCGATGACCGGCAAGACGAATGTGTCGAATTCTTCACATCCTCCCTCGTAGCGATTCATGGCCGTCAGGAAGTCCTCGATGTTGCTGGCTCCCACATCAACGATGGCATCATCCAGGGTGAGTAGGTCACGGAACAGTTTACCGAACTGCTCACCGCGCAATTGGTCGATGTCAAGGCCCAGATCCTGTGCTGTTTCATTCGTAGTTTCGACAGCGAAGATTGGCGCGCCGTTCATACGTGGGGCGAGCAAGTGAGATGCGATGACGGTTTTTCCGACGGATCCGCTGTAGTTGACGACTGCGATTTTCATTGGGTTTTGCTCCAGAAAGTGTTATTCGGGGTAGGTCCCCAGGTAATGCCGCTGTGCGGCTGAGTTTTCCGCCTTTTTACGGGCCTCGCCAGCACGACGTAACGCGTCCAGATCCACGCTTTTGTCGCGGATCTTGCGCAGGTCGCCTGGCGTCTCGATGCGAGGCGTATGCTCCATGCCCTTGAGCGGCGATACGGCGGTCGCTCGACCTGGGATTGATTCGGTGGGACGTTGCGCGCCAACCAGTTCGGCTCTGCGCGCTGTCGATTTGCGCCAGCGGTATAACGCTCGCTCAAGCAGGCGTCGTTTGACCGGTAGTCCAGCTTTTTCCAGGTCGTCAAGCATGGCCGAATACGGCGAACCGGACGAAACACAAGACTGGATGTAAGGCATAAGCGGACGCAAGCGTGCCGACAGGCTGGCGCGATCGTCGGTTTGCTCAAGTAGGCGTTTGAACTCGGCGACGTTGCGTTGTGAACTCATGCCGCCTTCCGCTCCTTTGATCGACCAGCCCGACCATCGAGCCAGGCAAAAGCGGCAGCGACCGCTTCGGCATACGCCTGATCGGGTACTTCGCCATTCGGGCGGAAGAGACCTCCGTCGATCTCTTTGTCGTCCTCGAACAACCGCAGCTGATACCCCGCCTGGGGATCATCGTCGGATAGCGGCTCGATTCGGTAGCTGTATCGCCTTTCGTCTGCGCGCTGGGAGTCAGAGAGTGACTGGGCGATACTCGGGATAGCAGTGGCCCATAGCGGACCGATGCGATCCAGAGCCTGAGCAACGGTGTAGCGCATCTGGTCAAGCCAATCGGGGCGATTGAGCACTAGTGCCGCGATCAAGGCTTCCTCGGTGCTCAGACCGGTCAGCTCGCCGGCTGCGGCTTGCTGTACTTTGTTCAGGATCTGATTCATGTCTGTGTACATGGGATTGAACTCCTTGCTTTGGTTTTCGGGTAAGAACACGTCAGGATCAGCAAAACGTCTTGCCCAGTGATGGTCAGCCGTGATGATCCCCCGTCGTGATCTGTGAGGGGTCGGCGCGTTAGCGCCGTTAGAGGTGCGGCAAATTGCCTGGGATCGCTCACGCCGCCAGGCGGATTGCGGGGGGCATAGGCGGGGAGGGCAACTGATGCGGCATGACGGCACCAGCGTTGGCATGTCCTGGGTCAGTCACTGGCGACCCTGATGGTGTTGGCCGTGAGTTGGTCTTGATCGGCGTAAGCCGTCCAGATGGACCCGGAACGATATGCCGAGGCCATGGAATGATATGCCGATGACTTGGAATGATATGCCGATGGTTTTTCACAGTTATCCACAGGGCTCTCCTGGTAGTAATAAGGTAGAAATAAGGTAGAAGACATTTTGTTGCCCGGAAAGCCTTTATCCATGCGGATTTCGAAAAATCGCATGGAATGATATGCCGAAAAGATGGAATGATATGCCGATGAAATGGAATGATATGCCGATGGATTTGCATAGATATCCACAGATGATTTTTGAGTTAGAACAGCGAATAATCGTTCCAAACTGTCGAAAACGCAGTATTCATGCCGCTTTCGGGAAGATGGAACGATATGCCGATGGATTTAAGGGTTAACCCCTAATTTTCCACAAAAATATCAAAATACTGTCTGGTAAAACCTCTGTTAACCCAATATTTATGCGGCCTTCAGGAAAGATGGAATGATATGCCGATGGAAATTTGGTTATCCACAGGTCTCTCTCGTGAGAATGTGGAAAAAATCATTCAATCTTGCGCAAAGCCAATATTCATGCGGATTTTCAAAGATGGAATGATATGCCGATGGCACGATGCGAAGTGCCGGCGGATTTTTGGGTTAACCTCCGGCATAAAATTTCGCATTTTTTTACCGAAATGGAGCTATTCCGATACTTTTTCCTGCCGATCGACTCGCGTCCAAACAGCCTGTTCATTGCCTCTTGAAGCCGTTTCTATTCGCGGCGAGGCTATCACCTTCAGGTCTTCCAGTTCTTGAAGTGATTGCTCTAGTTTTGTACGAAATTTGCACATATGACTGCTAAATTGCGCCCTGGCCTTGAGGATTTGCAGACTGTATTTTTGTTCAGCGTCGGATGAGGTGCCAATCAACCTTTGTAGGCTCTTGGACAGGTCGTACCGCATCTGCAGCCGTTTTTCCCAGTCAATCAACGCATACTCCCGGTTGCTGAATATCGTGGCCCAGCGCGGGTCTGCATACACGATGTATGTGCCGTTTACCTCGTTGTAGTCAAAGCCACCAATCATGGCCAGTACACGCCCGGATGTGTGCGAGCCATAGCTGTACTTGATAGACCCATCGCGCCGTCGCGCTTCGATGCTCAGCGTAAATCGCGCCAAATCCTTCATTCCTTCATGCAACCATTCGTATTGGCTTCCTCCTGTTGGTCGCCCCATACCGCGCAAAAAATCCGCTCGGTTAATGACTGGAGCCTCACCCAGCAGGGCAGTGGTTTGCAAATACATCGCGTGCATCCAGATGTCTGCATGGTCTTCGGACAACTGTTTGCCAGAGCCTTTGATAAGCACGTTGGGGCCTTGCATGAAAACCGAGTCGTCATGCATGCGGCGTAATCCTTTTTTCACTGGGGCGAAGATGCCACTTCGAGCTATGTAATTGGGGATAGCTCGAGCGGTCTCGCTGATCCCCGGCACGATCAGGGGTTCAGGCGTCAAGGCTTCCTTGTCCGCTGCCCGTGCCAGCGCAGCCCGGGAAGAAGCTCGTGCGCGCTGTATCGCGTCAGACAAACGTTGTACTTTGGGTGTGGTGTAAAAGGGAAGGCAAGTTCTGGTCATGAAAATTTCTCCAGGAAGTAAGGCGCGAGGCCCATTTCCTAGATGTGCGGACCTCGCACGGGAAATGGTCAAGACCATATGTACGCTGGGCGTACTGAGGGTCTTGACTGATTGGGGATAGCTGCACTCAGGCAGCGGACAAGCAGGTAGCGTATCGATCCGCTGATTCAATCAGGCTCAGGCCAGTGAGCGCGGCTTGGGATCGAACCAGATTTGTTTCATCCGGTATTGGTCATAGAACAACACGATATCAACGGTCTGGCGCAAAAATGCCTGGATCGTTGCAAGGTCGATCTGACCGCCGGATTTGGACTGCTTGATGAGGATGGACAGCCGGTCGAACGTGTCGGCTGCGCTGTTGGCGTGCGTGGTGGTGACTGATCCAGGATGGCCGGTATTGAGTGCAGCCAGATAATCCCATGTCTCCGGGCCTCGTAGCTCGGCCAGAAAGATTCGATCGGGCGACAGGCGCATGCACGCATTCAGGCAATCAGTGGCCGATATTCGGCCACGGCTGCCCCCGTACATCAGGTGAACTCGGTTGGGATGATTGGGCAGCAGTAGCTCATGCACGTCCTCTATGGTGATAAGACGCTCGTCTAGCGCCACGCGTTCGATGAGTGATCGAGCAAATGTGGTTTTACCCGATCCTGTCTTGCCCCCGACAACGATGTTCTTGCGCGCCTGCACGGCCACGTCAAGGAACTCGACTATACGCCGTGCATTTTTCAGTTCGACAAGGGTTGCATCGACTTCCGATAACCCCCCTTTGGCGTATTCCGCCACGCTGTCCAAAACATCATCAAAGGCTCCCTGCGCAGCCAGGTCTTCCAGACTCATGACTGCCTCGGTGTGCTTGCGGATATTTATGGCGATGGTGCCATCCACGCACGCAGGAGGCATGACCACCTGCCCACGTTCACCACCTGGCAGGATGACTGGCATCAGCGGCGCAAGCGCCATATTGTTGTAGGCTGCGAGTGCATTAGCCAAGGCTTGCAGATGGGCAAGCGTAAGAGTAGGGCACTCGTGCCTGAGCCATGTGCCACGCTCGCGGGTAAAGAGTTCACCGGCGCGTACGATGGCAATTTCCGTAACTTCGGGCGCAGCCAAATACTGTGAAAGTGGGCGCAAGAACGTGTTGACCGCAATCGCCCTATCAAAAGGCAGCGGTTCAGTAGACGGGTTCGAGGCCATAGACTTTGCTGAAATCAAGATCGCGAGCGACCATGATGCCGATACGCTCGCCCTGGTTTGTGTAGAGAGTGGGGGGGATGTCAATGCTCTTTTCCAGGATCTTGGTAATCACGTCCTGGGTACCCTCGCGGGTGTTGTCAAAGCGCATGTTGTTGTCTCCCCGTTGCCCCCGGTTTGCTACCCACTCGCCCATATCGCCAATGAGACTCAGCAGAATGGCGTTGCCAAAGCGTTCCCAAAAATGCGTGTCGATGGCACCGTTCACGCCGGCCGCACCCAGTGGGCCCGTGCCTGGCGATGCAATGTTGACGATGACGCCGGTGGGTGTCTCCAGTCGGTGCCAGTTGATAAACGCCCGGGCCTGGCCTTGTACGATTCCCCGGTCCTGATAGCCGGTGAACTTCGTTCCTGCGTCGATAAGCTTTACCTTGCCGTTTGCGCTCATCACATCGTGTGTGGCAAGGCAGGTCAACAATCCCGGTTGGGTGCTTATCAGCCGTGTTTGCAAAGTGCAATCGATCATCGTGCCCTGTGTAAGTAGGAAATTTCTGTCGCCAAGTTGCTCGGCAACAGAAGGCGCAAGCTCCAGTGGTCGTAGCCTGTCGGCCAACGGCCCAGCATCCGAATACGGGCCCTCAGGGCCGTTTTTCGCGTTGGTCTCTGTCTGTGCATTACCTTGTCCATTTTCGGCCGATAGCGGGCTTTTTAAGCGGCGCTGCGTAACTTCATCGAGCTTGGGTACTTCGGGTGGTGCGACGCTAATATCCACCTCGGGCAATGTCAATAGTTCGGGCACAGCCATCGGTTCGGGCACCGGTGGTGGTGCAGGCAACGGGCGCGCCACCTTGGGTGCGGAAAGGCGGTTGGCAATTCCGCTTTGTGCGACATCCAAATCATCCGGCACGGGTGCGGCGTCCTGGTTTCTGTTCCACAGTCCGAAGAGTAAGCCGCCGGCGATGCCGATAACAGCCAGGATGGTTATCCAGAGAAAGGTGCGCGCACCGCGCGGTGCAGAGCGTCGAGTATCTCCCAGATTGGCAGCGCCGCGCTCGGCGCCGTCCGCCAAAGTATGGGGCAGGTCTGTTGTTTCAGTCGGGTTTGTGGTCATCGGGTACCCTCGTTGGTAATGATAAGGCTGGCATTGCCAAGCCTCAGGAGCCAGCGCCCGGTGGCGGGCGCGGTCGAGATCGTGTGATCATCGTGTCGCATCGTCAGCGATGAAACTGCATGGCCGTTGGCATCCAATGCATAGATGGCAGGAATGGGTCCATTGAACCGCATCCACTGCTGGCCCCCGTCCTGCCACATGCGCGACGGCCTCAGGCTGGTGTCGCCTGTGTTCTGGACCGAGGACGACACCACGCCTGCATGGGTTTGGCTGGCTGTAATATCTATGGCGGGAATCGCCGCGGGCACCGGAAGCACCTGCGGTTCGGCTCCCCGCACGACGCGACGCACTGCCGGCGAGGCCGTACCTGTTGCCTCAGGCACGGGGGTCTTGCCGTATGCACCGTTGTAGATCGCTAGCACCTGCTTGCCTAACCGCAGGTGCCATCGTGCCGAGGTTCGGTGCATGACCATCGTACGAGCGTCGGCCATGTGATAGTTGGTCAGCACTTCCTGGCCATCTGGCGTGACCCTGTAGACGGTCGGGATATCAACCTCCTGTGCGAACTGAAACCAGGTCTGGCGTCCATCGTCCCAGGCGTGGATCGGCGCGATTGCGGCGTCACCGCTTCGCGTGTAGGTCTTCCAGTTCACAGGAGTTCCAACCGCTTGCAGCGCGCGCGTGACAACTGCCTGTTGTGCCACTTGTGCCATCCGTGCTGCGTCCGTCTCGGGGTACCGGATAACCAGCTTGTAGAGTGCCTTGCTATCGGCTTTGTGGTAGGTAAGCCTGAAGCTGTAATCGCGCCGGTTGGTGACCACGATGAGGTTGGTGTTCGCATCCTCGGCAGTGGGTTTCAGGAAAAGGTGGTTGTCCTTGTGTGTGAAAGCATAGGCTTCGCTGTCTCCAAGAACGTGGTAGACATAATGCTCGCCAGGCTCCAGAACGATATGAGTGGCGATCCCGACCGTGGCATCAAGCTGGATGACATCGCCTGGGTTGTAATTGGAATAGCGCACGCGGAAATCGGCGCGCGAGGACTTGGGCGCATCAAGTGCGATGACCGGCGCTGGAAGGGCAAGCGCCAGAACAAGAGCCATTGCCTGGCGCGCCATCAATTGCTGAAACATGTTTCCCCCTGGTTAGCGTGAAAGATCGGCCGCAAGGTTGTAGCGGGTGACCTGAAACCCCAGCGGATTGACCCGTGCAACTTCCTCGGTCAATGGGACGTTGGCGTACTCGTAGGCCATCGTGGCAATGAGGTGGCGTTTGCGTGTCTCGTTGCCCGTGGTCACCTCACGTTCGGTTGAGGTAAAACGGACTGTCGCGGACTGATTGGCACCGAGCGTGATCGAATGCACATCTACATCCACGGTCGCGCTCACGCCCAGGCGTTCGGTGACTGCGTCTTGCCCTTCAAAACGTTTGCCGTACTGGGTCTGAACCGGTGGGGCTGACAGCAGTGCGCAGGTGTCAAACTGTTCTTGAATGGTCTGCCAGCTGTAGCCCTCGCAGTTCAAAATGTAGGTGTTCAGGAAATACTTGGCGATGCGCTCGCCGTAATCTTTCAAGGGAGTGCCCAGCGCAGTCAGGTGCTCGATTGCACCGGTGGCATCGTTGACACGAACAACGATTGCCTCGGGCGGCTGTTTCAGGGGGGTTAGGCCGGCCACGGCTGCAACCGAGGCCAGGGCGATAGCCCCAGCTGCGCACGCGACGCGCCAGGCAACTTTGCGGCTTTTGATAAGCTCTCCGACGTGGTCACGCTCTAGGCCGCGTGATCGCTCGAAGTAGCCCGCCAGATTCTCTGTTTTGACAACGTCGGACACGGTTCAGGCTCCTTGTGTAAGTGGGGCGGTTGCGTTGACTGGCACGCGGGGCGAGTCCGCTGGTACCGGAGGTTCAGGGGCGTGAAAGGCGCACCCGTACAGTGCCCCGGCCATGACCAGGGCAGCGATAATGTATTTCATAGATAGACTCCATGCTCACGCGCAGGGCGTGGTCTAGGTGTTGGGGATAGAGAAAAAGGGTCCGCTTAGCGGCGTCGGAACAGGCGCACCAGGCGGAACGCGCCGTGAGAAGCAGAGCCGACGCCGAAGTTGGCACCAAACCCGCCGGACAGGCTGGAGGCGAGCATTGGCACCATGATAATGACTGCGACGCTGGCTACGCCAATCAGCATTTGCACACCAAACAGACCGAGCAGATCCTTGCCGCTTTCTACCTGGGTGCCGATCATTTTTATGGTTTGCAGGTTTAGCTCCAGCAACAGACCAAAGACCAGCCCTGCGAGCAATGCCAGGATGACAAAGTTCAGTGCGGCCCCCACCCATGAATGAAATAGCTTTATAGTGGGCTCAAACAGCAGCGCCGCAATGAAAACGGGCCCAGCGACTACAACCAACGCCATGCCGACTTTGCAGACAAGTATTAGTACGGCTAATAGACCATTAGTAAACGATGCCGAAAAGCTCATGCCGGTCGCCAGGATCGTTACCATTATTTTGCGGGTATCTGGTAGTACGTTAAAGTCAAAGCTAATATTTTTTACTGAGTTCCATTTGTCTTTGAGCCAATGTCCGCTCGGTGCAGGCTTGGAGTTGTCCGACTTTGAATTGCCCGTCATGGCGCTGGTAACATTGCTCGTTTCTTTCTGAATCGCATCAATGCGACTTGCAAAACTATCCGCTGTTGATACTGCGCGTACCATGTCGTCGGGCAGTGCAATCATGGTAGATGCAATTTGAGTCTGGAAAAAGCCAGCGCTTCCGAAGAAGCCGGAAATGATCGCAACGCGAATGGCCTTCTTGAAGAATTCTGTTACGGTCATAGGGCCATCACCCTGCATAATCGCAAAAGCGTACACGATGAATTGCAGGCTCAGGCCCACCACAATGACCGGCGCGATTGATTCAAAGAGCTTTTGCATTGGCTCATTGACCGCCGATTGCAACACATGTTCAGTGGAAGTCATCAACCATTGCACAAAACCATCCGCGCCCGATGGTTGCGGGATACTTTTATCAAATGCCATATTGCCGCCCAGTTCGATATTGAGTAATGTCGACATTCATGGTCGTGACGCTGGATGGGGTCGTCGATAAGAGAGCGGCCTGGGACAAGCCCGCCGCAACTACGGTTGAGCGTTTCATAAATTTATTCCAGGAAAAGTGAAGATGGAGCCGGGATGGCTACGTTGATGGTGAGCCGGCGCTCGATTTGCGCCGGGTGGTGCTAAATTGCTGTTCTATTTGTTTTTTTGATTTTCTTTCTGTTTGGCTTTTTCCAGTTCGTACTCTGCTTTGCCGCGATCCAGAGCTGCTTGATAATTTTCTTTTGATATCCGCTTGGCTCGACCTTTTTCACCAGGAATCATTAGCTGATCGGTAGTCTCTTCGTATATAAGGGTCATTGTTTTTGAGGTGCCTGAACTTATCTTGAGTATGTTGTTTGATCCATCTGATGTAGCCAAAAGTTCAAAGGTTTCATATCCTTTTTCAGGTCCTTCCCAACCAGTCATTGATATGATGAAGCTGTCACCATTCGGTCGGATATGTGTCAGTCCAGGAAATTTTGCTTCGCCGGGATCTTGCCAGTAACCAACGAATTTACTTTCAGATTGGCCGCAACCGGCCATGATTGCCATAACCGCAGCCCCCGCTGCGTTCAGAAAATATCTACGATTCATATTTGACCTCTTTCTATAAAACACGGATAGCGCTTCGTGTACGCACTATCCGCGCGAAAGTTTGCCATGTTCTGGCGGCAACGGCAACTTCTTATGCCATGCCACATTGCCACTTATTTGGTCTCTGTTTTTGAGCCTCCAAACCAACCGCTATAGACACGCTCTGCGCGCGCCTGCAACAGGCTTTTCTCAGCTTCAAGCTGTTTGTTGGCCAGTTGGATACGGGTTTGCTCGGCCTGGATGTTTGCCTGTTCGATATTGATACGCGCCTGCAACTCAGCAATTTCCTTCGGATTTTTCGTCGCGTTGATCTGCGCCTGCAGTGCATCGATGTTTTGTAGCCGCTTTGTCATTGAGTCATAAGCTCGCTTGTTTATGGCTTTAGCGGTCGCTTCGACCTCCAGCGCTCGAACAGCTAGTTTTTGCCGATCCTCCTGGAAGTTAACCGGTGCGTTGACCTCATCGAAGATACTGCGTATCTCGCTTTTGAGTGCTGAACTGTTGGCGCCGTTTAGAAGGTCATTCGTGCTGGATGGTAATGCACTGCGCAGCTGATCCTTCGCATTGTTCAGTAAATCACCATAGCCGCTAGATTGCGTGAGCGCGGCCAATTGTTGCTTGGCATTGTTGAGCGCAGAGGTCATGGTCTCAAGTTGGGACTTTGCGGTCATTAATTGTTGGGTTAGTTGCGCGAAGGCAGCAGCGTCCACGGTTGGGATGCCTGAAGCATGGGATGTGGTCGTTACGGTGAAAGCGGCCAGGGACAGGCCCGCCGCAATTATATGTGAGCGTTTCATAGGTGTGTTCCAGTGATATGTCGCACGCGGGGCGACGTTTAGGTTTGAGCCGACGCAAAGGTATGCGTCGGGGTGCTGAATTGCGCTATCGGCGTGAATCTTTGACACGATCCAGATAGATTGGCAACCATTTGGCTGGGTCGTCGCCAACCTCTCGTACCGCGTTTTCGGCAATCTCGGCCATGTCCGAACTGCCGGAGAAAACCAGCAATTCGTCTTCGCAGGCGGTCAGGTCAAGGTGCGCCACTGTAACGTTCGACCCTTGTTTCACAAGAAATTTACGGCTAGCTTCGCCCAGTTGCTTCACCAGTTCAAACTCAGCTGGCGTAAGTCCGAAATCCTTGATATAGGTTTCGCGTTTAGCCTTGGGGTTTGGCAGGAAGATTAGGGTGGCCGATTGTTGGATTAGCGAAGATCCTACCGGGTTGCCGGCAATCGCTTCTGGTTCTTGCGTGGCAAAGGCTAGAACGCCGTTTTTTTTGCGAATAGTACGGCTGGCGTCTTGCATTGAGTCCTGGAAATGCGCATCTTTTAACGGGTGCTGGCACTCGTCATACAGATTAATGATGCGTCTTCCGTCGTGCAGAGCATCGACCCGATGCTTCAGATACATGGTGGCTGCACCGCGTACAGCGTCATCCTCCAACAGCTCGGTAAGGTCAAATCCGAAGATGGCGGGAGCGTCCGCATCAGAAGCCAGATTCAGTTGATCCGTTGGATTATCGAAAACCCAGCCATATTCACCACCCCTGCACCAAGGTTCCAGTCGTGCGTGGATGCTACTGGGACCGTCATCCTCGCTGTAGGGATTTGGCAACAATGTATTGAGTGCTGACAGGCTTCGGCTTTCGATTTCCATGAGACTGGTCATCTGCCGCACGGCTTGCGTGATTTCGGCACGTTGCCGGGTATTCACGGTCTCGCCACGTAGCTCGGCCAGGTGCACTACCAGGCGTATCATGAATGCCACATTCGATGGTGTGGGCTCAAGCTGAAACGGATTCCAGCCGGTTGGCATGCCTTGGCGTATGACGCAGTACCAGCCACCAAGCGCCATGATGAGTACTTGCATTCCCTGGTCTTTATCCCAGACAACGCATGTCGCACCAAACTTTTGGGCCTGGGTGAGCAAAACGCCCTGCAGGACAGTTTTACCGGTACCCGTCATGCCAATAATCATGGTGTTGCCAGGCCGGCGCTTGCCAGTCTCGTCCAGTTCGTCAGTGGATCCGTGGAAATTGAAAAAGAACGGCGAACCGGTCTGAGTCTTCAACATTGTGACCGCTGGTCCCCACGGGTTGCCAGCGGGCTTTCCAGTCAACTGGTTGTGAAAGCTCGAAAAACACAGGAAATTCAACGATGTAATGGGCACGGGACGAGGGCGCCAATGCCAGTTGCCCGGCAACTGGGCCCAGAAACCCGCCTCCAGCGCACGGGTGAGCGGTTTGAAAACAACTGCGTCTTCAGCCAGTGCGGTGGCCGTATTAGCCAATGCCTGGCGCACCTTTGTAGGCGTTTCTCCGTAGACCAGCAGCGTAGCGTGGTGGTCACCCAGCGCCAGACGCTTGGCGGTTAGATCATCCATGGCTTCGGCCATTTGCTTGACTTGGCTGGCCGACTCGTCGCCCGAGTCGACCATTAAGCGGCGGTGCTTTTTAACCGTCTTAGCGGCCAGTGCCCCGGTAATGCTTGCCCAGGACTGCGTGAGGACGAACTCATAAGGCAGACCAAGAAGCGCATCGAGGTGGCCCGCCTTGGACCGCTCAGGATACTCGCGCAGCTCCAGCATTCCAAAAATTCGTGAGCCATCGACTGAACGTAGCTCACCCAATTCCCCATAGCGGCCAAAGATGGGCCGGGCATACGGCAGCGCTTCGCGTAAGCGTTCTAGGGTCACAGGTACCTGGCGCGGTACACCGCAGAGTAGAAATGACAGAAACTCGGCCGGCTCGCTGAATGCAAAGCCGTTGCGCTCCTTGATGCCCAGTACTTCAGGGTTGTATCGATGCAGCCCGGCCTTGAGCGTTCGCACTGCATTTTCCAGGCGTTCGATAGATTCGGCCTGCCACTGAGCCAGACGCTGGCTGTCGGCCTTCTCCAGATTTGCGAAGGTACCCAACACCGGATCTGCGACCGGATGAATCAGAACCGTCAAATATAGATCATTTACCATGAGCCCGGCGGCATCAAATGTTCGCCGGTATGCGTCGTCAAACTGCTGTGCAAAAGGCTGGCTGAAAGTGCTTTCCGGGTACTCAGTCACTCGACGGCGAACAATGTGAGAGTACATGCCAAGGCTACCAATTGGCAGACCGCGCACAACGTTATGTAGTGCTTCGATCCACTCTTTTTTGTCCATTCCTGAATAGGCGTCAGGTGAGCGCCCCGTCACCTTCAAAACGGTCATGTATTCGAAATTGTCACTTGCGATGATCTGGTCAGTGACGTGATGCAAGTAAGGTACATAGCGCGAAATCAGCCGTTCTGATACGGCCAGCGAGGTGGCTGTTGTCATGATTGATGCGTCCTATGATTGTTGACAAAATTGCGCCACGGGCGGCGCTTGTCGTAGCCGCTGGGCGCATAGCTTGATCCGTTCCAGAATGCTTTATTCCGATTGCGGGATCGGGTTTTAACCTCCAGCCAGAGCACATCAAATGCTTTTTCGTCCTCGCGCGTCATAATGGCGATAATCGGTAACACCACTACAAGCAGTAACCACCAGATCAGTCCGATGGTCATGGCGATGAAGGCCACGCAGATGAATGTGCCTAACAAGAGGTTGGTGGGGACGCCCATGAATGTAGGTTTGCGCCCTAACCCTTTGAAAACAGGATAAGAGTTAGTTTCTTTCCCGGATTCGTTTGTTTCCATAGCGCTATTTCCAGAGCAGCACGACCAGCTCGCCAACGGATCCGGCGAGCAACACTCCGATACCCCAGCGGATGGCGTCGTCTTTGCGCATCACCTCAGCCGAATACAGTACGAATATGATCACGCCGATGATGACTGCCGCGATGGGCAGGATTATGTCCAAATTGTCCTTTAATGTTTGAAGTGTGGTTTTGGCCCGTGACAGCCCGCCAATGCTTTGCGCATCGGCGGCGCAATTGAGGCTGCCAAGGACAAAGGTACCTAGCAGGCGCATGACCAAACTGCGGGACGCGCAGGCACGGCTGACAGAAGATAGAAGAGAAGAAGAGAGAATTGACATGAAATGATCTCCGTGGCCGCACGCACTCTGGCGGGCGGACCTGTGGTTGAAAAGTAAATGAATCAAGGAGAAGGGCTAGACTGGGCGATTTGAAAGCCATCAGGGACGCCGTTAGCCGTGAAACCATCTGGCATACCGGGTGCGGTGCGTTTTTTTCCAGATTCTCCGCTTCCAGATGGTTGATCTGGGGCTGTTCCTGGTGTAGCCACGAGGGCAGGGACTTTCACCGTGGCCTTGGCCACAACTTTGCTGACATAGCCGTTTGCAAAGCCCCGTTTGAAATTGCCCGTGTTGTAGCAGGACAGGGCAGCTCGTAACGCCAGCTGCTCCTCGCTTCGGCTGCGGCTGGCCCTGCTGTAGCAGTCAGAAAGCACTGTTTGGGCTGCAGCAAGGTTGGTGCATGGGTCGAACACCGTCTCAGCGGTCAGTCCTAGCCAATCCCAGTTGCGAACATTGATTTGCCCAAGGCCAGCATCGAAATCAATGCCCTTGGCGATAAGGTCCTGAACGATCGCAACCGCTGATTCCAGATTTTTCGGTTGGTAATTGCGACGTTTTGGACCATTTACCCCAATGGCGTAGGCTTTGGCTCTGGACTCATGCAGCACCAATGCTTCCAGTGTGGTGGGATGGATGTTTGGTGCGCAAGTCAGTGCCAGTGCGGTTAGTTCAGCCAGCAACGTACCGAGCCCGGCTTGTGATAGGTCGAATTCTCGGCCCACCACTTGCCGAGTATTGCAGCTCACCGTTTTCTACACCATAGGCTTGGATTGCATTGGAATCAGTGATTTTCGGTAGTATCTGCATGATCTATCTCAACGGTTGTTGGAGGAATCTCGGCTTTTTCGAGGATCAGTTAACGAGAAATTCCATTTGGAGGCCCAAGCGCCGCTGTACTGCGCACTCCATTTAGCTTGCTCAGCACTATAATCCTCGGCCTGTACCCAGTAACCGCCTTTCACCGGCTCGCCAACGTACTTCACACTAAGTTTGTAAGTCCATTCATGATCGTTATAGATGGTGCAGTACGCCGGCAGTTTGTTCTGCGTAACAGTCTTTATTTTGTGTACTTCGTAGCGATCTTTGTCATCTGTGGCAAATGCGCTTGGGTAGCGGCGCCGGTGTCGCCACTGGTAAGCCGTGCCAGCAAAGACGCTATTCAGATAGTCTGGGTCACATTTTCCAGCGCCGCGAGCGATCGCATCAAGGCGTTCGGGCATTCCTGGCTCATTACCTGTCGGACATATAGCCAGAAAATCGCGGCGGGCATTTACTGTCGCTTTCCAGTCTAGGATCCGTTTTTTGTATTTCTTGATGCTGAAATAGCGTTTAAGTGCGGGAGAGCACTCGTTAGGGCGTTGGCTCGTCGAGAGGCATAGAATCGCTTCGCATGCCAGACGTGAATCGCCTGTTAGTAAGTCTTCCGAAGTGTTAAGGGTTTGGGCAAAGGCAGGTGTCGTCAGTGCAAAGGCGAGCGCTAACGTCCCAGCCCGCAAGATGGGATGGTTTGACATTGGAACTCCAGGGGATGTTTGAAAAAAGATGCTGAGTAGGGTTCAGCGGACGAAGGAAAGGCTGTTTCCCAGTTGTTGCAGAATTTCCTGATTTTGTTGTTGCTGATTTGCAACTATTGTCTCAAGGCGGACAATGGACTGTCGAATTAGAGCCAGTTCGTCTGCGATAGTGTCACCCGCAATTAATCGGCGACGCATGTAATCAGAAGGGGAAAGGCCCGCTACGGCAGCAGCGTGTTCCAGGTCTGCCTTTTGGCGATAGGTCACCCTCAGTCGGATAACCTCTGATAAGGGTTCTGGCATGAAATAAGCTCCAAATGGCACCTATTACAGGTTCGATTCCTGTCGGAGGCACCATTGCATATTTAGTGGTTATTAGCGGTTATTCGTTAAGCCACTTCTGCGCTTTGCAGCTCCAGGTGGTGGGTTAAAGAGGGGATTGCTTCAAGATAAGCGTCCATTTTGGCTCTTCTCCGGGTATTGGCATCACCGTCAATCCAGCCTGAATACACCTCAAAAAACATCTTGGCCAATATCTGGCGTTAATCTTGGCGTTAGCTTGGCCCATTTGCCTCCAGACGTAAGTGGAATTCATGCAGGTACAGCGTAGCGTACGTGTGCCAGGTCTGCTTAGCGCCTCACTCTCTAATATTTACTCATCTCAACGCCTTGTGCTGCGGTCGGCTCGAATCCGCGAACCGTTGTCCGGTCCTTGGATTGATAAAAACATAGCCATTTTGCGACCACGTCAGAGCAAGCTGACACTCAAGGGCTTTCATTGCGGGCGTTTGCACATCCACATATCTGATCCTGTTGGTCGTCGTTCCCTTGTCGCGAGCTAGCACACGGGTCGCATCAACGCGGATTTGTTCGCGGATGTGTCCACAGCAGGATCATTGCTGATTACCTACTAGAACCGGTGTGAACCAGCACTTTGCCCATAGCCTTGCCTGACTCCAGCAATGCGTGCGCTTCGGCGATCTGGTCAAGGCGTAGGTTGATGGCGATCTGGGGTAAATACTGACCGGTGTGCAGGCATGCGGTGGTGTCTGCGATAGCCAAACGTTTGGCCTCTGCTGGTACGTTATAAATATATACAAAACGAAATACACAGCCATGTACCATTGCTTGCAGCAGCGGTATCGACAGCTCTTCCGTGGCGCTCGATGTGGC
>Ga0308157_10001516_pt1 | contig 46886 bp, 40 predicted proteins | sample PhyBR1_FD_201035 | JGI IMG/M metagenome (GOLD analysis project Ga0308157, IMG submission 201035) | Phyllosphere microbial communities from UC Gill Tract Community Farm, Albany, California, United States - DLSLB.R1 | ecosystem: Host-associated > Plants > Phyllosphere > Unclassified | place: USA... | reverse complement strand
GCGATCAGGACTTTTTCGAGCTTCCCAGACATCGTTGGCTCTCCGCGATTCAAACGATGGTGAACAGCGGCTGGTCGAACTCAACCGGCTGGCCGTCTTCTACCAGGATGGCGTCGATGACACCGCCAACATCGGCTTCGATGTGGTTCATCATCTTCATGGCTTCGACGATGCACAGGGTGTCGCCCTTCTTCACGCTCTGGCCAACTTCAGCGAAGTTCGGCGAGGTCGGCGAAGGTTTGCGGTAGAAGGTACCTACCATTGGCGAACGGATCACGGTGCCTTTCAGCGCCGGGGCAGCAGCAGCTTCGGCGGCTGGCGCAGCAGCGGCGACCGGGGCAGCAGCGGCCGGGGCGGCAGCCATCGGGGCCGGTGCGTAGAACTGCTGGGCAGCTGGGGTCTTGCTGTGACGGCTGATACGAACCGACTCTTCGCCTTCCTTGATCTCCAGCTCGTCGATGCCAGACTCTTCCAGCAGCTCGATCAGTTTCTTGACTTTACGGATATCCATTAATCATCAACTCCCAAAGGTTCGGTCAGGGGGCGAAATACAAAAACGTATCTAGAACGTTTCTCTGGAACCCCGGCCCATCGAGGCCGGGGTTTTCATCATTTGGGCTGTGCGTTGGCAGCCAGTTGTTCCAGTGCAGACTCCAGGGCCAGGCGATAACCGCTGGCGCCCAGGCCGCAGATCACCCCTACGGCCACATCGGAGAAGTAGGAGTGGTGACGGAACGGTTCGCGTTTGTGCACGTTGGACAGGTGCACTTCGATGAATGGGATGCTCACCGCAAGCAATGCGTCACGTAATGCGACGCTCGTGTGGGTGAAAGCAGCCGGATTGATCAGGATGAAGTCCACACCCTCGTTGCGTGCCGCGTGAATGCGGTCGATCAATTCGTATTCGGCATTGCTCTGCAAGTACTGCAGATGGTGGCCTGCGGCGCGGGCACGTTGCTCCAGGTCCTGGTTGATCTGGGCCAGGGTCACGGCGCCGTAGTGGCCAGGCTCGCGCGTACCGAGCAGGTTGAGGTTGGGGCCGTGAAGCACCAGTAGCGTTGCCATCTGTGGATTCCTTGGATTTGTAGGGCAATTCGACACAGCGCGGCGAGTGTGCCGTAAAGCGACGGCAAGTGTCCAGTTCCCGGCAATAGCCAGCACGATGTCCGAGGTTCGCGCGAAGTATGTGACCAAATATTTAAATCTGGTCACCTAATCGAGGATTTTTCCCGGCCCGCGGGAAGTTATAGACCGAGTTTGCCGCGCACGCGCGTGAGAATCTGCGCGAATTCCCCGGCATTAGTCTCGCCAATCACCCGATCGGCGGTAATTTCGCTGCCGTTCGCGGCAAAGAACAACAGCGCAGGCGGGCCGAACAGTTGGTACCGGTCAAGGAGCGAGCGTTGCTCGGCGTTGCTCGCGGTGATGTCGAACCGCAGCAGCTTGAACGCCGCCAGTTGCGGCTGCACCTGGGCGGCGTTGAGCACCTCGTGTTCGATGACCTTGCAACTGATGCACCAGTCGGCGTACCAGTCCAGCAACACGGGTTGGCCGGCTGCCTTGGCCTGTGCCAGCGCGGCATCCAGGGCTTGCGGGGTGGTGATGGTTTGCCAGGCCTGGGCTGTGGCCGCGGTAGTGCCAGCGCTGGCCGCCTGGCTGGGCACGGGCAGTGGCCGCAGCGGGTCGCCCTGGCCACTGAGGGCGCCATACCAGCAAGCCAGCGCGTATACCAGCAAGGCCAGGCCGAGCAGTTGCGCCAGGCGCTGACGCGCAGTCTTGACCACGAACTCCAAGGCGCCGAGGAACAGTGCCACGCCCGCGGCAAGCAGGCCGACCAGCAACAGGGTTACCGGGCCTGGCAGCACCCGGCTGAGCAGGCCGATGGCCAGCCCCAGCAGCAGTACGCCAATTGCGTTTTTCACGGTGTTCAGCCAAGGGCCGCTTTTCGGCAGCCAGGCTGCGCCACCGGTGGCCACCAGCAACAGTGGCGCGCCCATGCCCAGGCCCAGGGCGAACAGTTTAAGCGCCCCGCCCAAGGCATCGCCGCTGGCGCTGATGTACAGCAGCGCGCCTGCCAGGGGCGCCGACACACAGGGCGAAACCAGCAGGCTGGAGAGCACGCCGAGTACTGCAGCGCCCAGTAGCGAACCGCCCTTGGTGTGGTTGGCGACGTTGTTCAGGCGGTTATTCAGGGCTTGTGGCAGCTTCAGTTCGAACAGCCCGAACATGGCCAGGGCGAACACCACGAAGAACAGCGCGAAGGGGACCAGTACCCAAGGCGATTGCAGGCGTGCCTGCAGGTTCAGGCCGGCGCCGAACAAGCCCATCAGCGCGCCGAGTGCGGCGAAGCTGGCGGCCATTGGCAGTACGTACGCCAGCGACAGCGCCAGCCCGCGTGGCCCACCGACCTGTCCGCGCAGTACTACGCCGGAAAGAATCGGCAGCATCGGCAGCACACAGGGGGTGAAGGTCAGGCCGACCCCGGCGAGGAAGAACAGCAGCAATGATTTCCAGCTCCAGGCCTGCTCGATTGCGCCAGGGGTGTTTGTGCCGGCTTCGCCATCGATGCTCAGCCGGGCGGTTTCCGGCGGGTAGCACAGGCCCTTGTCAGCACAGCCCTGATAGCCCACCAGCAGGGTAAAGGCACGCGGATCGTTGCGCGGCAGTTCGATGTCGAGCACGCCGTGGTACACCTCCACGTCGCCGAAGAACTCATCGTGCTTGGCCTCGCCCTTGGGGATGTTCGGCGTGCCCAAGGCGATGTCGGCGGGTTCGGTGTGGAACTGGAAGCGGTGGCGGTAGAGGTAGTAGCCGTCGGTGGCGATGAAGCGCAGCTTGATGGTGTGCGCATCGGCCTGGATCAGGTCGAGCTTGAACGCCTCGTGCACTGGCAGGAAGTCGGCGTTGTTGGCCAGCGAAGCGGCGCCGAGGGTGGCGCTGGGGCGGTTGTCGAGCAGGCCGGTGGCGAAGGCAGGACTGGCCAGCAGCAGGAACAGCAGGAAAAACAGGCGGCGCATGGCGAACTCGCGAGGTGGAACGTGCCCGCATGATAACGGACTTGGCGCAGGTTGAAAGGGACGGCGACACCTGGCGCCACTTGTGTATTGCCTGTGCCGGCCTCTTCGCGGCTGAAGCCGCTCCTACAGGGACCGCACGGTTTTCAAAGCCTGTGATATCCCTGTAGGAGCGGCTTAAGCCGCGAAGAGGCCAGCAAAGGCAACCTCAGACCCTGAAGGCCCGCACCGCCTTGCTCAGCTCCCCGCCGAGGCTCAGCAGTTGCTCACCCTGCTCACGCCCTTCGCCAATGCGCTGTAGGTTGTCTTCACCCAGCGCGTGAATCCGCTCGCTATGATCACGAATCTCACTCACCGCGCCAGTCTGTTGCGCGGTGACGTCGGCAATGCGTACCGCCGTATCGGCGATCGTGCGGATCGCGCTGACGATCTCATCCAGCGCGCCATCGGCGGCCTGGGCCTGGTTGGCGGTGGTTTCGGCGTGTTCGAGCTGGGTGCGCATGCCGGCCACCGACTCCCGCGCCGCCTGCTGCAAGCGGTCGATCAGTGCCTGGATTTCGCCAGTAGCCCCGGTGGTGCGCTGCGCCAGCGAACGCACTTCGTCAGCCACTACGGCAAACCCGCGGCCCATCTCGCCAGCCCGCGCCGCTTCGATGGCGGCGTTCAGCGCCAGCAGGTTGGTCTGTTCCGCAATCGAGCGTATTACCGTCAGCACCCCGCCGATGGTGGCCGACTCTTCGGCCAGTTGCTCGATCATGCGCGCATTGCCCTGTACCTCATCGACCAGTTCCCGCAAGCCCGACAGGCTCTGGCCAATCACCGCCTGGCCCTGTTCCACCGCACGCCCGGCATCGCGGCTGGCGTGGGCGGCGGCGCTGGCGTCACCGGCCACTTGCTGAATGGTGGCTTCCAGCTCGCCCAAGGCGTCGCGGATCTGCCCGGTATCGCCGGCCTGGCGGTGGGCGCCATCGTGCAGCGCGGCGCTCATGCCGGCCAGAGCATGGCTGCTGCCGGCGACTTGTTCGGCATTGTGGCGAATGGTGCCCACCAGTTCGACCAGGTACTGGCGCAGGCGGTTGAGCGATGCCTGAATGTCATGCAATTCGCGGTTGGTCTTGCCCAGGGCGATCACCTGGGCGAAGTCGCCCTCGGCCCAGCACGACAGCGCGGGGCCAGGCCGGTCAGGGTGCGCGCCAGGCGCCGCTGCAAGGTATCGATCAACAGGGCGATCAGCAGGATCAGTGCGATCATCAGGCCCTGGATGATGCGCACCTCGCCAGCAATTTGGCCATGTTGGGCGCGCACTTGCGGTTCCAGCGCGGCGATGGCTTGCTGTACGGCTTCCAGGCGCTGGCCGGTGCTGGCAGCCAGGGCGGCACGGCGCTCGATCTGTTCGCGCGTGCGCTGCAATTCGGCCGGGTAGCGGCCCAGCAGGTTTTGCAGCTCACGCTTCAGGCCCACGGCGATGTCTTCCTGCCGGGCGCTGGCCTGGGTTTGCAGGCCCATCATGGCGGCGAAGTCGTCGGCACCAGAGGCTGCGGTGCGGGTAACACCGAGCAAAGGCAGGGCATCGATGGCCTGTGCCTGGCTGCGGATCAACTGCAATTCACGCTCCACTTCGTCAGCAAGCTCCGGGCGGCCGCTGCTGACCAGCTTGTCGCGGGCCAGTGCCAGCCGGCCCAGGTGCACGCTGGCGTCGAGCAGCGGGAGCAAATAGCGGTTGGCCTCGGCAGTGCCGCTGTCGCGGGCGTAGCCGGCCAGTTGCTCGAAGTTGGCCCCCAATTCCCGTTCGGCCTGCAACAGCAGCGCTTGCGGGTCGCCAGCCAGCTTGCCCGCCGCCAGCAACTGGTTGCCGGTGAAGGCCTGCAGGCTGGCCAGGCTGGGGCGCAGGTTGGCCGCCAGTTCGGCGGGCCAGTCGGCCAGGGCGCCCTGCAGTTGCTGGATGGCCTGCGTGGCGGCGGCATGGCGCAGGGCATCCCCGCTGCCCAGGTAGGCGTGGACATTGTCCGCCACCTGCTGCTGAAACTGCTGGGACAGGCCCAGGTAGCGCTCCATCAGCTGATAGGGCCGTTCCAGCGCCCGTTGCGACCACCACAGGGTAGCGGCCAGGGTGAAACACACAGTCACCAGCAACAGCGTATTGAAATTGGTCAGCCACTTCAGGCGCATAGCCGCGAACTTCCTGCGGAGGGGAGTGGGGGTAGGCGGCTGAAGTTATGGCGATTGTGTGACCGGATGATGACGCCGAAGGCTTGGCGTCAGAAAAAAGTGGCAGAGTGCCTATATCTGATGGCGCTATTGATACTTCGCGGGCAGGGCGGTTTCAGCGCTCTACCCGTACTACACAGTTACGCCCGGCATGCTTGGCACGGTACAGCGCCTCATCCGCCGCGCTGGCCATGGTCAACGCGTCCAGCCCCTCATCCATCTGCACCACCCCGGCACTGAAGGTGCACTGCAGATCCTGCGGCTGCGCCGGGTAGATGATCTCGGCAAAGCGCCGACGAATCTCGTCTAGCACTTTGTAGGCCGCCTCCAGCGCGGTATTGGGCATGACGATGGCGAATTCCTCGCCGCCGTAACGGCCAATGAAGTCGGTCTTGCGCAGGCGCTGCTTGAGGAACAGCGCCAGGCTCTTGATTACCCGGTCCCCCATGGGGTGGCCGTGGCGGTCGTTGATCTTCTTGAAATGGTCGATGTCGAGCATGGCGAAACTCAACGGCTGCTGCTCACGGCGGGCGCGGAAGCTGCAGTCCTCAAGCAATTGCAGGATATGGGTGTGGTTGTACAGCCCGGTCAGGCTGTCGCGCACCATGCGTGCCTTCAGGTGCCGCGCGCGGGCCGCACGGTTGCGCACGGTGGTGATCAGGTGGCGCGAGCGAAACGGCTTGGTCAGGAAGTCATCGCCGCCTTCGCTCATGGCGTCCAGTTGTTTGTCCAGGTCGTCTTCGGCAGACAGGTAGATGATCGGCACGCTCACATAGCGGTCACTGTGGCGGATCACCTTGGCCAGTTCCGGGCCGGTGCAAACCGGCATGTACAGGTCGAGAATGATCAGGTCGGGCTGAAAGTCGGCCAGCTCGGCCATGGTGCGGATCGGGTCGGTCAGGCTGCGGGTCACCATGCCGGCGCTGGCCAGCACCCGTTCGGTGTGCAGCGCCTGGGTGCGTGAGTCGTCGATGATCAGCACCCGCAGTGGGTCGTGGGGGCCGGCGTTGGTCAGCAATTCGACCTTTTCCAGCAGGCTGGATGCCTCAAGGCTGCCGGTCAGAAAGTCCTGCCCACCGGCGCGCACGGCAGCCAGGCGCGTCGGTGTGTCAGCTTCGTGGTGGCTGAAGAACAGCAGCGGAATGCTCTGCGCCAGGCCGTGTTGTACCTGGGCGGCCAGCAGCAGGCCCTGGCCGCTGCCGGTGAAGTCGACATCCATGATGATGGCCGCAGGTGGGTATTCGCCGATCGAAGCCAGAAAGGCTGCAGCGTTGGGCAGCGCCTGCACCAGCAGCCCGAAGAATTCCAGTTGCTGGGCCAGGCGCAGGGCCCGCTCGTGGTCCTGCAACAGGATGTACACCGGCTTGCGCAGGGGCACCAGTACTTCGTCAAGGGGGTCGTCCTTGCGCAGGCCGCTACGCGACAGTTGCGGGTCGGGGCACAGCGGGCTTGGCTCGACGGCTTGGCTCATGACCTGGCTACTTGTAGGTTGGGATATGCAGGAGCAATGATGGCTCTATGCTAGCAGCTCTTTTCCCTCGCATGAGTGCCCTGTATCAACATTGCGTTCAGAACGAATATTCAGTTACCGACTGATTGGTCGCTTATGCGTAAGGCGGTGTCTGCTTTATAGTGCTGCCACGCGGGCTTGCCGTGGCACCCTGGCGCAGGCCTGTGGTCAAAGCCCCTGAACCGTCGTGACTGATTAAGGACAAAGCCATGCTGGACTGGAAAAACCGCGAGGCCAAAGCCGAGCCCCGTGAGCGTGTCGACGGCCGCGGCGCTGCCGCCCGTAGCTACCTTGGCGGCCTCTGGAGCCGAGCCCTGGGAACCCTGATCGGGTTGTATCTGCTGGTGTGCATCGGCCTGGGCTGGTACTGGAGCCAGGAACCTGCGCTGTTCCCGGTGCAGCAGAATGCCCAGGCTGCTGCCGAGCACAATGGCCAGCAGATGGTGATTGGCTACACCACCGTGGAAACCCTCAAGACCGTGGCCGGCACCCTGCTGAACAAGCCGGGCGGTTACATTTCCAACGACCGCTTCCCGCCAGGGCTGTGGATGGACAATATGCCGAGCTGGGAGTACGGCGTGCTGGTCCAGGTGCGCGACCTGTCCCGCGCCTTGCGCAAGGACTTCGCCCGTTCGCAGTCGCAATCTACCGAAGACGCCGACCTGGCCAAGGCCGAGCCGCGCTTCAACTTCGACAGCAAGAGCTGGATCCTGCCCTCGAGCGAGTCGGAGTTCGAAGAGGGCATCAAGTCGCTGTCGCGCTACCAGACCCGCCTGGCTGCTGGCGACAAGGGCGCGATCTTCTATACCCGCGCCGACAACCTGAACAACTGGCTGGGTGATGTCGCCACCCGCCTGGGTTCGCTGTCGCAGCGCCTGTCGGCCAGCGTTGGCCGGGTCAAGCTCAACACCACGCTCAAGACCGAGTCGGTGGTTGCCGGCCAGGCGCCGCAAGTGGACGAAGAGCTGGTGGAAACCCCATGGCTGCAGATCGACAACGTGTTCTACGAGGCCCGTGGCCAGGCCTGGGCGCTGTCGCACTTGCTGCGTGCCATCGAGGTCGACTTTGCCGATGTACTGGCGAAAAAGAATGCCACGGTCAGCGTGCGGCAGATCATTCGTGAGCTGGAGGCCTCGCAAGAGCCGCTGTGGAGCCCGATGGTGCTCAACGGCAGCGGCTTCGGCATGTGGGCCAACCACTCGCTGGTCATGGCCAACTACATTTCCCGTGCCAACGCTGCGGTCATCGACCTGCGCCAGCTGCTGTCGCAGGGTTGAGCATGGCCATCAGCGCCAACGAGGCCGCCCACCGGGCGGCTTCCGACCGTGAGCTGGTCACTTGGGTCGACGAAGCCGACCAGGTACTTGGCGCGCTGCCCAGGGCCGAGCTGCGCGAGCGTGGCCTTATCGGCCGCTGCACGTTCATCCTGTTGTTCAACAGTGCCGGTGAGCTGTGCGTGCACCGGCGGGCCTTGAGCAAGGCGCTGTACCCGGGGTATTGGGACGTGGCGGCCGGCGGCATGGTGACGGCAGGGGAGGCGTATGGCGATTCGGCTGCCCGTGAGCTGGCCGAGGAATTGGGCATCGATGGCGTTGAGCTGCGCTTTCATGAGCGGTTCTATTTCGACCACCCCGACAACCGGCTGTGGTGTGCGGTGTATACGGCTGTGTCGGATGCGCCGTTGCGCTTGCAGCCCGAGGAGGTAAGCGAGGCGCGCTTTGTCAGCCCCCAGCAGGTCCAGGCGGAAAGTACGCACTGCCCGTATTGCCCGGACTCGCTAGTGGCGTTACAGCGATACTTAGTTTCGAATACGTTTCATGTCAAGAATACTTGAGAATAAGGTCTCACGTCGGTGATGAGGATTAACCGAGCGGAGGTCGTCGAGGTTCGGGTTTTGGAAATAACGTAGTGCGTTGCCCTGGTAGAGTGTTTGAAGCTGGCTAGAGTATTTTTCATATGCGTCAAAAGACAAGGGACCGGAAGATTTAAGTTCGGCTCTGGCCTTCATGAAAAGTGCTGAGTCTGCTGGGAACACGCCCTTCAAAGAAGTTTTTCTAAAGCCCAGCCATGGTCCTGCTTTAACAAATATATCGTACCGGTATCCCATGCTACTGTATATCCCAGAAAATGCTCCTAGTGTTCGTGAGGAGGAAATGTGGCTGGCTACCTCGGGTGGGATCTTTTTACGGGAAACATAAAGTTTAAACTGACGTGGAGTCATTTTGCGGGTGGCTTCCAGGTGTACTTCTGCCCTATCGATTATGCTACTGCCACGCCCAGCCCATATTAAAGAGCGGTTGCTGACGGCTTCAACTGATAAGCTTTTAGCAATCGCACTAAACGTACTTGAACTCTTGATGGCGGCCTGAGCTGCAAGTGATGTTAATCTGGGGACCCCATTTTGCCCAGACGGGTCGCTATAGTTGACAGGGTCGTTGTTGCAATATGCGTAGCTGTTTATACCTCCGCGGGCGAACGGGCTGAGTAAGTCTGGTGTGCCAAAGCGCATAATGGAAGGCCAGAAGGCGCGTTTGCCATTCCCTAGCAAATAATGGCTCGCATCGTGGCTCCGAAGCTCACCGTTGAAGCCGAGCGCAGTGTCAGGGCTTGCTTTGCGCCGATCTGTGCCATAGGGCGCATAGGTGAATTGCCCACGTGGCATGGCTTGAGAAGTTGTACAAAGTATGCTTTTTGTCTGATCCTGAGCAGGCAGGATGGATCTACAGTTTTTCATCTGATGTCCCTCTTTTTTTTATTGTTCATTACTGATCGTTGTTCAGTCCACTGGCAGAAATATCAGGTGGAGTGCAGTTCCTTGGTGCCGGATAAGTGTAGCTTCTCCGATTTTCTCCGATTTATTTCGATTTTATCTTGTTCGAGAAATTGGTGGAGTGATGGTTGGGTGGGGTGACTTCACCCTGAGCGTCACTGAAGGTGATGTGGATCTGAGAGGTGAAAAAGTAAGAAAATGCCGCAATCCTGTACTTAGCAACCGCCGCATTTATCGTTACACTGCGCAGCCCTTTTCGGGCTGCCGCAGTTCCTGCAGCAGTAGCGCCGCCCCTGCCAGAGTGGGGCTTCGCGGTCGGCCTCATCCCCAAGGTACGACCAGTTTTTGTCCTCTGCACCGAGGAACAAAAGTGGCCAAGAAAGCTTCTTCCTTCGCCGCCCTTGGCGGTCTCGTTTACTCCACCGACGCCGGTCGGCACTGCCCCGACTGTGGTCAGCCGGTGGATGCCTGTACCTGCAAGCAGCAGGTCATCCCCGAAGGCGATGGCATTGCCCGTGTGCGCCGTGAAAGCAAAGGCCGCGGCGGCAAGACCGTGACGACCGTCACCGGTGTGCCATTGCCGCCCGATCAGCTCAAGGAGCTGGCCACCACCCTGAAGCGCCGTTGCGGTACCGGTGGCGCGTTGAAGGATGGGGTCATCGAAATCCAGGGCGACCATGTCGAACTGCTGATCGCCGAGCTGATCAAGCAGGGCTTCAAGGCGAAAAAGTCCGGCGGCTGACCCGGCGCGCATTTTTGCCCAGTGCTTTCTAAACTCGTTGCCGTGGCCAGGGTCTACCCTGGGGCACGGACGAATCGTCATTTTCGGCTTTTACACTGCGCCCGCCAGGGCAGTGTCTTCGACTTATCTATAGGGGACTTGAATGTCCGTACGACGCACACGCAAAGACGATGGTAGCCAATGGACCGTGGCCGACAGCCGCAGTGTTTATGGCATCCGCCATTGGGGCGCTGGTTATTTCGCCATCAATGAGGCCGGGCGCGTCGAAGTGCGCCCCAACGGCCCGAACAGCGCGCCGATCGACCTGTTCGAACAGGTCGACGAACTGCGCCAGAGCGGCTTGTCGTTGCCCTTGCTGGTGCGCTTCCCCGACATTCTGCAGGACCGCGTTCGCCAGCTGACCGGCGCTTTCGACGCCAATATCGCGCGCCTGGAGTACCAGAGCCAGTACACCGCGCTGTACCCGATCAAGGTCAACCAGCAGGAAGCGGTGGTGGAGAACATCATCGCCACGCAGAACGTGTCGATCGGCCTGGAGGCCGGCTCCAAGCCCGAACTGCTGGCGGTGCTGGCGCTGGCGCCCAAAGGCGGCACCATTGTCTGCAACGGCTACAAGGACCGTGAATTCATCCGCCTGGCGCTGATGGGCCAGAAGCTCGGCCACAATGTGTTCATCGTCATCGAGAAAGAGTCGGAAGTGGCCCTGGTGATCGAAGAGGCCGCCGAGCTCAAGGTCAAACCCCAGGTTGGCCTGCGCGTACGCCTGTCGTCGCTGGCTTCGAGCAAGTGGGCCGACACCGGGGGGGAAAAGTCCAAGTTCGGGTTGTCGGCCGCGCAGCTGCTGTCTGTTGTCCAGCGTTTCCGCGATGCCGGGTTGGACCAGGGCATCCGCCTGCTGCACTTCCACATGGGTTCGCAGATCGCCAACCTGGCCGACTACCAGCACGGCTTCAAGGAAGCCATCCGTTACTACGGTGAGTTGCGTGCGCTGGGCCTGCCGGTCGACCACATCGATGTTGGGGGCGGCCTGGGTGTGGATTACGACGGTACCCACTCGCGCAATGCCAGTTCGATCAACTACGACATGGACGACTACGCCGGCGTGGTGGTGGGCATGCTCAAGGAGTTCTGCGATGCGCAGGGCCTGCCGCACCCGCACATCTTCTCCGAGAGCGGCCGTTCGCTGACCGCGCACCACGCCATGCTGGTGATCCAGGTGACTGACGTCGAGAAGCACAACGACCAGGTTCCGACCATCGAGAACAAGGAAGCCCTGCCCGAGACCGTGCAGTGGCTGGTCGACCTGCTTGGCCCGACCGACATCGAGATGGTGACCGAAACCTACTGGCGCGCCACCCACTACATGGGTGACGTGGCTGCGCAGTATGCCGATGGCAAGCTCACCCTGAGCGAGAAGGCCCTGGCCGAGCAGTGCTACTTTGCGGTCTGCCGCCGCCTGCACAACTCGTTGAAGGCGCGCCAGCGTTCGCACCGTCAGGTACTGGACGAACTGAACGACAAGCTGGCCGACAAGTACATCTGCAACTTCTCGGTGTTCCAGAGCCTGCCCGACACCTGGGCCATTGGCCAGGTACTGCCGATCATCCCGCTGCACCGCCTGGACGAAGAGCCCTTGCGGCGTGCGGTATTGCAGGACCTGACCTGCGACTCCGACGGCAAGATCAACCAGTACGTCGACGAGCAGAGCATCGAGACCAGCATGCCGGTGCATGCGGTGCAGGAGGGCGAGGATTACCTGTTGGGCGTGTTCCTGGTCGGTGCGTACCAGGAAATTCTGGGTGACATGCACAACCTGTTTGGTGACACCGACTCGGTGAACATCTACCAGAACGCCGATGGCAGCGTGTACCACGCGGGCATCGAAACCCACGACACCATCGAGGACATGCTGCGCTACGTGCACCTGTCGCCCGAAGAGTTGATGACCCACTACCGCGACAAGGTTGCCAGCGCCAAGATCACTGCCCGTGAGCGCACGCAGTATCTGGATGCCTTGCGGCTTGGTCTGACCCGGTCGTCGTACCTGTCGTCGTAAATGCCGGGGCCGCTTTGCGGCCCATCGCGACACAAGGCCGCTCCTACAGCTCATCCCTGTAGGAGCGGCCTTGTGTCGCGAAATGAGGGCGAAACCCTCACCGGCGCTGTCACAGCCACACACAATCCCAATGTGGATATTCACCCGCCTTGCGCACTAGACCGGCGCGAATGGGGTTGGCGATGATATAGCGTGCGGCAACTCTCACATCTTCGTCTTTGCGCAGCGCGCGGTCGTAGAAGCCTGGCTGCCATATGTGCTGGCGCGCAGCACCGGTACGGTAGAGGGCACAACTGCTCCGCGACTTGAAGGCGCACATGAGCTTGCTCAGATGGGTTGGCCCAAGCTCGATCAGCCAATGCAAATGGTCCGGCATCAATACCCAGGCCAGAGTCCGGCAGTCGCCTTGCTGATCGCTGAGTTGCAACTGCCGGATCACTGCGCGCGCAAACCAGAGGTTGCGGAACAAGGGGTACCGCTGGCGAGTAATGGTTGTGAGCAGATACAGTCTGCCCGGCTCTGAGAAGCGCCCTTGGCGCAAACGGTGATTGCCGCGACGATCCATGTCGATTTCCTTTGAACATCCCGTTCGCAGGATAGGAGGCGGGACAAGGATCGGCGCAGGTGGATCATTACTGACTATGACAGTTGGAGCCGCGTTATCCGGTCGATGGGCTATCCCCGCTCAGCCAACCCACAGCCCCCGCTGCTGCAACCGCCACCCCACCCACCCCAACGTCACCGCCCGCAACCCCATGAACCCGAGAAACGCCAACCACAAGCCATGGTTGCCAAACCCGCTCATGGCCACCGCCACCGGCAGCGCAATCAGCACCGAAACCAGCATCGCATTGCGCATCTCCCGCGCGCGGGTGGCGCCGATGAACAAACCGTCCAGCAAGTAGCTCCACACCGCAATCAATGGCAGCAACGCCAGGTAAGGCAAGTACGGGTAAGCCGCTGCGCGGACGCTGTCGATGTCGGTCTGCAGATCGATGAACAGGTGCCCACCCAGCAGGAACATCCCGGCAAACCCGAGACTGGTGATCAGTGACCAACCACAGGCCACCACCAGCGAGCGGCGCAAGGTGAGGCGATCACCGGCACCGATGGCGTGGCCGCACAGTGCCTCTACCGCATGCGCCAGCCCATCCAGCGCATAGGCGGTCAGCAGCAGGCCATTGAGCAGCAATGCATTGGCCGCTACGGTCGCCTCGCCCAGGCGTGCGCCTTGCAGGGTGATCAGCAGGAACACCAACTGCAGCGCCAGGCTGCGCAGGAAAATGTCGCGGTTCACGGCCAGTAGCGGTCGCCAGGCCTGCCAGTGCTTCAGTGCTGCCCATGCGACCTGCCCTGGGTAGGCGCGCAGCGCCGGGCGGGTCAGGGCCAGGCCGAGCAGGGCGGCACTCCACTCGGCAATCACCGAGGCCCGCGCTGAACCCAGCACACCCCAGTCCAGGCCCAGAACGAACCACAGGTTCAGCGCGATGTTCAGCAGGTTGGTCGTCAGCAGGATCGCCAGCGGCGCGCGGGCGTTCTGCGTGCCAAGGAACCAGCCGACCAAGGCATAGCTGGCCAGCGCTGCAGGCAGCCCGAGCAGGCGGGTGTGGAAGAAGTCTTCGGTGGCTTGCTGCAACGCGTCGCTGGGTTGCATCGCATGCAGTGCCAACTGGCTGAAGGGAATGGCCAGCAGGCCAATCAACAGGGCGAAGCCGACCGCCAGCAGCAGCCCTTGGACCAGCACCTGGCGCAAGGCTGCGCCGTCGCGCCGCCCGGCGGCCTGGGCGGCGAAACCAGTGGACCCCATGCGCAGGAAGCCCATGAGGCCGACCATGAACGTGAACAACGTGGCGCCCACGGCCACTGCGCCCAACTGATGGGCGTGGGGCAGGTGGCCGATGACGGTGCTGTCGACCAGGGCTACCAACGGCACGGAGATGTTGGACAGGATCATCGGCGCGGCCAGCGCCCAGACCTTGAGATGGGTGGGGCGGTGGCGCCAGTCGGCGGTCAGTGCAGTCATTGCGGTCCTTGGGAATCTGGGGCTGCTGCGCAGCCCAATCGCGACACAAGGCCGCTCCCACATCGATCGGCGTACGCAGGCCTTTGTGGGCTATTCTGAATGGGCACAGTGTAACGGCCAGGCAAGCAAACCGCGCGAACATGATTCCGGCCAGCTATAATTGCGGCCCTTAAGTACCCGCTGCCAAAGAGTTCCTACTCCATGTTCAACAAAGGATTGTTGCTGGCCTGCGCGCTGGCCTTGCTCAGTGCCTGTGACTCTTCCACGCCGGACAAACCGGCGCCGGCCGAGAAGCCGGCAGCCACCGCGCCCGCCGAGGCCCCCGCTGCCAAGCGCGAAGACCCTGCCGTGCTCGCCAAGCGCTATGCAGGCCGCGAGCTGGCTGTGCTCGACGTTTCCGAAGTGCAGCTCGACGGCGCCGCGACGCTGTCGATCAGCTTCTCTGCCCCGCTGGATGCCAAGCAGGACTTCGCCACCAAAGTGCACTTGGTCGATACCGTCAAAGGCAAGCTCGATGGCGCCTGGGAGCTCTCCGACAACCAGATGGAGCTGCGCCTGCGCCACCTCGAACCCCAGCGCAAGCTGGTGCTGACCGTGGACAAAGGCCTGCTGGCGGTGAACGGCGAGCAACTGGCCAGTGAGTCGGTGACCCGCCTGGAAACCCGCGACATGCAGCCGACAATCGGCTTCGCCAGCCGCGGTTCGCTGCTGCCCACACGCCTGGCAGAGGGCCTGCCGGTCATCGCCCTGAACGTCGACAAAGTCGATGTCGAGTTCTTCCGGGTCAAGCCGGAGATGCTCTCCAACTTCCTGGCCAGCTGGGGGCGCAACAGCAGCCTGTACTACTACCAGTCCAAGGAAACCCTGGACATGGCCGAACTGGTCTACAGTGGCCGCTTCGACCTGAACCCGGCACGCAACACGCGCGAGACCGTGCTGCTGCCCATCGCTGGTATCAAGCCGCTGCAGGCGCCTGGCGTGTACCTGGCGGTGATGCGTGCCTCCGGCACCTACGATTACTCGCAGCCGGCCACCCTGTTCACCCTCAGCGACATTGGTGTTTCCGCGCACCGCTACCGTGACCGCCTGGACGTATTTGCCCAGGCGTTGGAAGGCGGCAAGGCCATGAGCGGCGTCAACCTGGAAATCCATGACGACAAGGGCAAGCTGCTGGCCCAGGCCGCCACCGATGGCAAGGGCCACGCCCAGTTGCCGATCACGCCCAAGGCCGACACCCTGATCGCCACCCAGGGTGTGCACACCACGCTGCTGCGCTTGAACACTGCCGCGCTGGACCTCGCCGAGTTCGACATCACCGGGCCCCAGGCCAACCCCTTGCAGTTGTTCATCTTCGGCCCGCGCGACCTGTATCGCCCAGGCGAAACGGTGCTGCTCAACGGCCTGCTGCGTGACCAGGACGGCAAGCCCGTCAAGGCCCAACCGGTGAACGTGGAAGTGCGCCGCCCGGATGAACAGGTCAGCCGCAAGTTCGTCTGGGAGGCCGATGCCAATGGCCTGTTCCAGTACCAGTTGCAGCTGGCCAGCGAGGCCCCTACCGGTCGCTGGCAACTGCTGCTCGACCTCGGCGGTGGGCGCCAGCAGGTCTACGAATTCCTGGTTGAAGATTTCCTGCCCGAGCGCCTTGCGCTGGAGCTCAAGGGCAGCAGCGAGCCACTGTCACCGGATGAAAACGCGCGTATCCAGGTCACTGGCCGTTACCTGTACGGCGCTCCGGCGGCCGGCAACCGCCTGAGTGGCCAAGCCTACGTGCGCCCCTTGCGCGAGGCGGTGTCAGCGTTGCCGGGTTACCAGTTCGGCTCGGTCACCGAAACCGAACTGAACCAGGACCTGGAGCTGGATGAAGTCACCCTCGACCAGGCGGGCAAGGCCGTGGTCGATATCGAAAGCCGCTGGGCCGAAGCCCGCTCGCCGTTGCAACTGACCGTGCAGGCCAGCTTGCAGGAGTCCGGCGGCCGGCCGATCACCCGGCGCCTGGAACAGCCGATCTGGCCGGGCGAGCGCCTGCCAGGCTTGCGCGGCCTGTTTGACGGTGAGGAAACCGATAGCGACGGGCCGGTGGAGTTCGAGGTACTGGTGGCCGACCACGACGGCAACAAGCTGGCGGCCAACGACCTCAAGGTGCGCCTGGTGCGTGAGCGCCGTGATTACTACTGGAACTACTCGCAAAGCGATGGCTGGAGCTATGCCTACAACGAGAAGTTCCTGACCCAGAGCGAAGAGACGGTCAGCGTCAAGGCCGGCTCCACGGCCAAGCTGAGCTTTCAGGTGGAATGGGGCCCTTACCGGGTCGAGGTGGAAGACCCGCAGACCGGCTTGGTATCCAGCGAGCGCTTCTGGGCCGGTTACCGTGCCCAGGACAACGCCGAAGGCGGTGCCGTGCGCCCCGACCAGGTCAAGCTGGCGCTGGACAAGCCGGCCTATGCTGATGGCGCCACGGCCAAAGTCACCGTGACCCCGCCGGCTGCGGGCAGCGGTTACCTGATGATCGAGTCCAGTGACGGCCCGCTGTGGTGGCAGGAAATCGACGTGCCCGCCGAGGGCAAGACGTTCGACGTGCAGCTGGACAAGGCCTGGGCCCGCCACGACCTGTACATCAGTGCGCTGGTAATCCGCCCTGGTGAGCGCAAGGCCAATGCCACGCCCAAGCGTTCGGTCGGTGTGCTGCACCTGCCGCTGGACCGCGCCGGCCGCAAGCTGGCGGTGAGCCTGCAAGCCCCCGAGAAAATGCGCCCCAAACAGCCGCTGACGGTGAACGTCAAGGCCGCCAACGCCGACGGTAGTGTGCCGCGGCAAGTGCATGTGCTGGTGTCGGCAGTGGACGTAGGTATCCTCAATATCACCGACTTCAAGACCCCTGACCCGTTCGCCAGCCTGTTCGGGCGCAAGGCCTACGGTGCCGACCAACTGGACATCTACGGCCAGTTGATCGAGGCCGGGCAAGGCCGCCTGGCCAGCCTGGCATTCGGCGGTGACGCGGCCATGGCCAAGGGGGGCAAGCGCCCCAACACCACGGTGACCATCGTCGCCCAGCAAAGCGTGCCGGTTACCCTGGATGACAACGGCCAGGGCCAGGTAACGGTCGATATCCCCGACTTCAATGGTGAACTGCGCCTGATGGCCCAAGCCTGGACCGACGACCACTTCGGCATGGCCGAAGGCAAGACGGTAGTCGCTGCGCCGCTGATCGCCGAGCTGTCGGCACCGCGTTTCCTCGCTGGCGGCGACCGCACCAACCTGCCCCTGGATGTGGCCAACCTGTCGGGCCGGGCCCAGCAGTTGCAGGTCGAAGTCAGCAGCGAAGGGCAACTGAGCCTTACCGCCAATGCCTTGCACACCGTGGCCCTGGCCGAAGGCCAGCGCTCGACGCTGCTGATTCCAGTGCAGGCCCAGGGCGGCCTGGGGCAGGGCAAGGTCCGGGTGCGTGTCACCGGGTTGCAACTGCCCAACGAGCCAAGCACCGCCTTCGAGCGCGAGTGGGCGCTGGGCGTGCGCCCTGCCTACCCGGCGATGCTCAAGCACTACCGCGTGGCCTTGAAGGACCAGCCATGGACGCTGCCCGAAGCAGACCTGGCCGCCTTCGAACCGGCGGGCCTGGAGGCCAGCCTGGCCTTGTCGAGCCGGCCACCGCTCAACCTGGCCGAGCAGATCCGCGCGCTGGAGGCGTACCCGTACGGTTGCCTGGAGCAGACCACCAGCGGCCTTTACCCGTCGTTGTATGCCGATGCCCAAAGCCTCAAGCGCCTGGGCATCAAGGGTGAGCCGACAGATGTGCGCAAGCGCAAGATCGAAATGGGGATCGAGCACCTGCTGGGCATGCAGCGCTACAACGGCAGCTTTGGCCTGTGGAGTTCGGACAGTGAGGAGGAATACTGGCTGACCGCCTATGTCACCGACTTCCTCCTGCGGGCCCGCGACCAAGGTTATGGGGTACCGGCCGAAGCGCTGAAGAAGGCCAGCGAGCGCCTGCTGCGCTACCTGCAGGAGCGCAACCTGATCGAGGTCGACTACAGCGAAAACGCCGAACATACCCGCTTCGCCGTGCAGGCCTATGCCGCACTGGTGCTCTCGCGCAGCCAGCAAGCGCCGCTGGGCGCGTTACGCGGTTTGTTCGAGCGCCGGGCCGATGCCCGCTCTGGCCTGCCGCTGGTGCAACTGGCGGTGGCGCTGGACAAGATGGGCGACAAACCGCGTGCCCAGCAAGCCCTGCAAGCCGGGCTTGGCATCAGCCGCAGTAAAGGTTGGATGGCTGACTATGGCAGCCCGCTGCGTGATCAGGCGCTGATCCTGGCGCTGCTGCAGGAAAGCAGCCTGGCCACTAACCAAGTCGACCAGCGTCTTTTTGCCCTGTCGGATGAACTGGCGGCCAACCGCTGGCTGTCGACCCAGGAGCGAAATGCCTTGTTCCTCGCCGGCCGTGGCCTGCTGGGCAAGCCCGAGGGTCAGTGGCAGGCGCGCCTGGACAGTGCCGGCGAAGTGCGCGAATTGAACAACGCCGAGTCTGGCATGAAGCTGGAGGGCCCGCTGCTGGCCTCGCCGCTGAGCGTGCAGAATGAAGGCAGCGCGACGCTGTACCAGCAACTGACATTGTCTGGCTACCCACGCCAGGCACCTGCCGCCGGCGGTAACGGCATGCAGATCCGCCGCGAATACCTGGGCATGAATGGCCAACCCCTGGACCTGCACAACCTGCGCAGTGGCGATCTGGTCCTGGTGCACCTGGCGCTCAAGGCCCAGGACCGCGTGCCCGATGCGCTGGTAGTGGACCTGCTGCCGGCTGGCCTGGAGCTGGAGAACCAGAACCTGGCGCAAAGTGCCGCCAGCCTGGACAACGCCAGCAGTGCGGTGAAGGAATGGCGCGAATCGATGCAGAACGCCAGCGTGGTGCATCAGGAGTACCGTGACGACCGCTATGTGGCGGCGCTCAAGCTCGACGGTTATGGCACCACGCACCTGTTGTACCTGGCGCGGGCGGTGACCCCGGGCACCTACCGCGTACCGCCGCCGCAGGTTGAGTCGATGTATCGGCCGAACCTGCAGGCGGTGGGTGATGGGCAAGGCGAGATGACGGTAAAAGCCCGCTAGGCTTGTGCTGCTGTTACCGACCTCATGCTGGCAAGCCAGGTGCTGCACTTGGCTTCAATGCCGCTGCGCTCACCGTGGCAGCCGGCTTGCCGGCGGGCAGCCGTGCGACCTCCCGGGCGGCCCCCGGGATGGCTCAGTGGATCACCCAGCTCATTACCCACAACCCCAGCACCAACCAGATGATCCCAAGGATGATCGACGCACGCATGAATGCGCGGATGGCCGAGTACAGCAGCATCAGGCCGATGATCAGGGCCAGGATGCTGACCAGCGAGGTGTCCATGCCCAAGGTGCGCGCCAGGCCGTCGATGAAATTGCCACCGGCATTGGCCAACAGGTTGAACAGCCCGCTCAATGCGTCGACGATGAAGCGAATCAACGATCCCAGTGCCTGGCCCAGCCACTCGAAAAAACCTTCTACATGCATAGTTGCTTCCTGATAAACGAGTCGGCGAGTTTGCCGTCCCAAAGCCTTTGGCCATCACCTGGCCAGGTCGGTTCCCGATGCCAAGCTTAGCGCGGCCACGCAGCCGTGCGGGCAGGTTGTTGCACGCCGTGCTGATCGGCCTGCTGTTGCTGGCTGGCCTGTTGTGGCTGGCAGACCGCATCTGGCCCCTGCCCATGCCGGGTGACGACCTGGCGCGGGTAGTGCTGGCCGAAGATGGCACACCGTTATGGCGGTTTGCCGATACTGATGGCGTGTGGCGTTACCCGGTCAGCCCTGATGAGGTTTCACCGCTGTATCTGCAGGCGTTGTTGACCTACGAAGACCGCTGGTTCTATCACCACCCCGGGGTCAACCCGCTGGCGCTGGCCCGTGCTGCCTGGCTGAACCTGCGCGGTGGGCGAGTGGTGTCGGGCGGCAGCACGCTGTCGATGCAGGTGGCCCGCCTGCTCGACCCGCACGACCGCACCCTGGCTGGCAAATTGCGGCAGCTGTGGCGCACGTTGCAACTGGAATGGCACCTGCCCAAGCGCGAAATCCTGCAAATCTACCTGAACCGCGCGCCCTTCGGCGGTACCTTGCAGGGGGTGGCCGCAGCCAGTTGGGCCTACCTGGGCAAGTCGCCGCGGCACCTGACCCCGGCCGAAGCCGCGTTGCTGGCGGTGTTGCCGCAGGCACCCAGCCGCCTGCGCCCCGACCGCCACCCCGAGCGGGCACAGCGCGCACGCGACAAGGTACTGCAGCGCCTGGCGGAGTATCAGGTGTGGCCGGCACGGCAAATTCGTGAAGCGGCCGAAGAACCGCTGGTGCTGGCCCCACGGCAGGAGCCAGCGCTGGCGCCATTGCTGGCGCGGCGCTTGAACAGCGCCAGTAGCCCACCGCTGATCCGCACCACACTCGATGCGGCCTTGCAACGGCGCCTCGAAGACTTGCTGCTGGGCTGGCGCGCACGCCTGCCAGAGCGCACCTCTGCCGCCATTCTGGTGGTCGAAGCACAGACCATGGCCGTGCGTGCCTACCTGGGGTCGATCGACCTGGCCGACGAGCGCCGCTTTGGTCATGTCGACATGGTGCGTTCGCTGCGCTCGCCCGGCTCTACGCTCAAACCTTTCCTGTACGGCATGGCATTGGACGACGGCCTGATCCATTCCGAATCGCTGCTGCAGGATGTACCGCGACGCTACGGCGACTACCGGCCGGGCAATTTCTCCATGGGTTTCAGCGGACCGGTGTCGGCCAGCTCGGCGTTGGCGCTGTCGCTGAACCTGCCGGCAGTGCAACTGCTGGAAGCCTACGGCCCCAAGCGCTTTGCCGCGCAACTGCGGGTGGCGGGTATGCCACTGGCACTGCCGCCTTTGGCAGAGCCCAACCTGTCGCTGATCCTGGGCGGCGCCGGTAGCCGCCTGGAAGACCTGGTGGGCGGCTATGCCGCGTTTGCCCGGGGCGGCAACACCGCGCAGGTCCGCCTGCAGCCGCAGGACCCGCTGGTCGAGCGGCGTCTGTTGTCGCCGGGTGCAGCGTGGATCGTGCGGCGTATTCTCAGCGGCCAGGCACGCCCCGACCGTGACCCGCATGCCGAACTGGTGCAGCGCCCGCAACTGGCCTGGAAGACCGGCACCAGCTATGGCTTTCGCGATGCCTGGTCGATTGGCGTGGGCCCGCGCTACCTGATTGGTGTGTGGATCGGTCGCCCAGACGGTACGCCGGTAGCAGGGCAGTTCGGCCTGGCGTCGGCCGCCCCCCTGATGTTGCAGGTGCACGACCTGTTGAGCAATCGCGACAGCCAGCGGGGTATCAGCGTGCCAGTTTTGCCGGTGCCCGCCAGTGTCGGCGTGGCCGCGATCTGTTGGCCGCTTGGCCAGCCCATGGCCAGGCAGGACAGTAACTGCCGGCGCCAGCGGTTTGCCTGGACCTTGGACGGCACCACGCCGCCAACCTTGCAGGCCGCCGACCAGCCGCTGGGCCTGGGCTTGCGCGAGACGGTGTGGGTCAACCCGCATGGCTTGCGTGTGGATGGGAGTTGCCCAGGCGCCACGGCCCGCGATATTGCCCTGTGGCCGGCACCGCTGGAGCCTTGGCTACCGCGGATGGAGCGGCGTGCCGCACGGTTGCCGGCCATCGACCCAAACTGCCCGCCACAGGTACCGGCCAGCGCACCACCGCTGTCGATCGTGGGGGTGCGCCCGGGCGACAATCTGCGCCGGCCGGCCACCAGCAGCGAGCCTTTGCAGTTGCATGTTTCGGCCCTGGGTGGCGGCGGCCGGCGTTGGTGGTTCCTCAATGGCCAGCCGCTGGGGGAGACCCTAGGGCAGGACAGCCTGCTGCTGCGTTTGCCCCAGGTTGGCCAGGCCGAACTCAGCGCCCTTGATGAAAGCGGTGAGACCGCCCGGGTGGTGTTTCAGGTCAGTGAGTAGGTGCCCGACGGCAATGTGGGGCGGTAATACGCCCCGGATACAGCAGACCGCCGGTCAGTGGGTAGTGAAGCGTTGATGCACTGGCGATGAGCTGGGCGTCAGCGCCAGCGCCAATTGGGTACGGTTATGCATATGCGTCAACCGCAGCACCTGGGACACGTACAGTTTGACGGTGTTCTCGGTGATCCCCAGTTCACAGGCAATCTGGTAATTGGTCTTGCCCTTGCTCACCAGCCGCGCGACCTCCAACTGGCGGGGCGACAGTTTCTCGAACGCTGCGGGTAGCTCGCTCTCGCTCTCTTCACCATCCGTGGCACGCCGGTGGGCGCCTTGGCCGCGGGCTTTCTCCAGCTCCTGATACAGCTCGTCCACAGACTCGGCCAAGTCTTGCAAACGCTGGTTCAAGCCGCCCAGGTTGCGGAAGTTGCGCTGGCGCTCGAGCAAAGCCTGCTCCTGCCGGCGCACGCCTTCGAGCAGTTCCTCAAGGTCCATGGGTTTCTGGTAATAGTCGGCAAAACCTGCGCGCAGCGCGCGGATCACGTCCTGTTTTTCCCCCCGGCCGGTCAGCATGATGGCCTCGAACATGCGTTGGCTGCCGTCGATCTCCTTCAAGGCGCGCACCAATTCAATGCCGTCCCGCTCGGGCATGTCCAGGTCGCAGATGATAAGGCCGACTGCGGGGTCCGCCGTGTAACGCTCGATGGCTTCGTCGGTGGAATAGGCGGGTACGCAGGCATAGCCCACGGTTTCAAGGTATTCACACAGCTGCTCGACAATGACCGCTTGGTCGTCGACCACCAATACCTTCACTTCACTTACTGGTTTGGACACGATCAACTCCCTGTTCCTATACGGCCCTGCTCCCGGGCCAGACGCTCTGGCAATGTACAAGGTAGTCGCACACGGCGATTCTGTACAAACCCTGTACACATTGTCCGACCGCAGGCATCGCTATTGGATCCATACGGCTGTCAGGAGAAAGCCGGCGAGCACATAGGGGACGAACGCCTGCTTGTCGCCCATCTCCTCGGTCAGGGCTTGCAGGCGCTTCTTGAGCTTGGGGTTGAGCAGCAGCCATAAACGCCGACGGGCAAGCAGCCAGATCAGCACGCTGACCCCAGCGCCAATGAACGTGCCAAGCACGTATTGCGTGCCGCTGGCCAGGGCCAGGGCGCCCATCAGCTTGACATCATCGGCGCCGAAGTGGCCGTACATATAGCCTGGCAGGGTCAACAGCATGACGATGGCCAGCGCCCATCCGGCATCGCTGGCATCGGCGCCCATCCAGCTATGGCCAGTGGCGAACAGCCAGAGCAGGGCACAGCTGGCCACACCCAGGGTGAGCAGGTTGGAGATCTGGCGTTGACGCACATCCTGTTCGGAGCACAAGGCAAGCCACAGCAGCAGAACGATGCTTTGCATTGGCAGGTCGCCCTTCCTAAAAGTTGAACACTTCTACCCGGTCAGTCAGGTTTCCTTGACTGAAGATAGACCGGAACGTGCGCAGAAGTAGGCCTTGCAACCGAAAAAGGCGTGGTCGGAACGGATTTTGTCGTAGCTGTCATCGGGGGCTGCGCTTGAGCCCCCGGCTGCTTTTGAAGGTTATTTCCGGCTACCCGGCGGGTAATGGCCCAGCACCTTGGCCACGGTGTTTTGAATGGCGCTGTTCCGCTCTTCAGGGCCCGGGGGGTAGTTGTTCATGATCTGCTCGGCACTGCCGCGCCAGACCAGCTTGCCGTCACGGCCATCGAAAAGATCGACCTGAATGGTGGCCACCTTGTAATCGACGCTGCGGGTTTCGTTGTACATGGGGCCACCCCAGTACCCGCCCCAATAACCACCCCAACCCCCGCCGTAATTGGTGGTGATCTGTTGCTGGCGCTGCTCGACGATCAGGTACGTGCGTACGGTCAGGTCTGGCCGCGCGCCGCCCTGCACCGGGCGCAGGCCGCGCTGGTCGAGCTGCTCGGCCACTGCCGTACGGATGCGCTGTTCGGTCAGGTCGCTCTTGATGCGAGGGTCATCCGGGCGGTACTGCAAACCTGGCTCCTGCCATGCCCAGCTGCGGTAGGCGGCAAAGTCGCGGCTGGCATCGAAATCCTGCTGAACGTTATTGCTTGAGCAGGCTGCCAATACCAGCGCGAATGACAGTAGAACGAGACGGCGCAACATGATGTTTCTCCGTTGGCTATTAACTGGGAGGATAGCCGCTGAGCGCCTTGTGCACAGCATCGCGCACGGCGTTTTCGCGTTCGCGTGACGAGTCCTTGTCGCTGCCGCTTTCGGCGCTGGCGCTCCATACCGGTTGGCCGGTACGCGCGTCGTACAGGTCGATGCGCACCACCATCACCTGCACCTCGTAGGTACGCACCACTGGCACGCTGGCATAGCCACCGTAGCCATGGCGGTAACCGCCATAGCCTACGCTGCCGTAGGGGTAAGGGTCATAGGTGTCGTAATCGCGCACTTGCCGCAAGCGCCTCTCAAGGCGCATGTCGGCGCTTACCAGCAAGTCGCCGGGGCCGCCCCGCGCCGGGCGCAGGCCATGCTGGTCGAGGGCACCACCAACGGCATCGGCCAGGGGCGCTGGGTCGGCCCCCGCCGAGCCACTGGGCAACCGGCCGTTACGCCAGCTCCAGCTGCGGTAGCGCCCGTAGTCCCGTACCGGTGCCGGGTAGGCACTGGCATCGAAGGTAGCGGCCGCCTGGGCCGGCGCCGGGGGCAACGGCCGGCTGCTGGCAACATACGGATTGGGGCTCTGGCAGCCAGCCAGGGCCAGCGGCAGCAGGGCCAGGTACAACAGACGGTATGGCATGTATTCCTCCCGGCAGGCCGCTCAGCGAGGGCGGCAGACCCAGTGCAGGTAGCGCCCGAGCCCGGCGAACCCAGGGTGGCGGCGGTAGGCCAGCTCCATTTCCAGCAGGTCGAGCAGTTCAGCCTTGGCCTGGAACTCCTTGGGCATGTAGTCGTGGAACACCCGCACACCGCTTTCACTTTGCACCTGCCACAAGGGTTCAAGGTGCGCCTTGAGCTCGCGTGGATCAAGCGGTTTCTGAGGGGTCAGGCTCTGCTTTTCACCTTCCAGGCGGTTGCTGCGCAGCTTGCGGAAATGGCCTTTGAGCAAGTTGCGGTAGACCAGGGCGTCGCGGTTGTAGAACGCCAGCGACAACCAGCCACCCGTGGCGGTGAGCTGGTGCAGCACGGGCAGGATGCTCTCGGGTTCGGCCAGCCATTCCAGCACGGCGTGGCACAGCACCAGGTCGTAGGGCTCGTTCAATTGGCCGAGCAGGTCTTGCCAGGGGGCCTGGACGAAGGTGGCCGTCTGGCCGGCTTCGGCAAAACGGGCCCGGGCGCCGTCGAGCATGGGCGCAGCTGGTTCTGCCAGGGTCACCTGGTGGCCACGTTCGGCCAGCCACAAGGCCATGTGACCCAGGCCGGCGCCGATATCCAGAACACGCAACGGGCGATCGGGCAGCGCCTCGGCCAGGTCGGCCTGCAAAACGGCCAGGCGGATCGCGCCCTTGGCGCCGCCGTAGATCTTTTCCGCGAAGCGGGTGGCCAGTTCATCGAAATGACGGTCGTTCATCGAGCGAAACGCCTCTCGCTGTCGGCCAGCTTGGCCCGCACCACTTGGTCCATGTCCAGGCCCAGCTCACTGCACAACAGCAACAGGTAGAGCACCACGTCACCGACTTCCTGCCCGGCGTGGGCCAATTTGTCGGCAGGCAGCTGGCGCGATTCGTCTTCGCTCAGCCACTGAAAAATCTCGACCAGCTCGGCCATTTCGACGCTGGCCGCCATGGCCAGGTTCTTCGGGCTATGAAAGCCACGCCAGTCGTTGTTGTCACGGATCTGGTGCAGGCGTTGGGTAAGCTCTTGCAGGTTCATCGGGGGTCTCCAAATGCTGCATAGCTTCTGCCCTGGTCCGATGCAAAGCAAGGGGGCGCGCGTTGCGGCCCCAGGGGCCGGCAATGAGCCCTAGAGCTGATCCCAGCGGCCGAGCATATGCAGCATGCCCCCATGCCCATCCAGCCGCAGCACCCCCTCAGGCCCCGCTTCACTGGCACTGAGCACCACCTCGGAGGGCAACCTGACCGGCTTGCGGAAAGCCACCTCGAAGGCATAGCCGCTGTGCGGCAGGTGCCCGTGCAATGCGGCCAGTGCCATGGCCTTTGTCCACATGCCATGGGCAATGGCCGTGGGAAAGCCGAACAACCGTGCACTCACCGCACTCAGGTGGATAGGGTTGTAGTCCCCGCACACCTTGGCATAACGCCGGCCGATGTTACTGTCGGCATACCAGCGGGTGGCCTCGGGCAAGCGAGGCGGTTCGTCGTCGGCACGCGCGTCGGCCTGGCCATCCAGCTTCAGCCCGCGTACCAGCATACGGCTGGTTTCACGCCACAGCAGGCCGATGCCATCCTCGGCTTCGGTCACCAGGTCGAAGGTGCCACCTTTGTCATGCGCCTGCAGGTTGTGCGCATACACCGCAAAGCGCAGCCCTTCGATAGCGCCCAGTGGCCGCAGCACTTCGATGCGATTTTGCAGGTGCACCAGCCCCAGCAGCGGGAAGGGAAAGTCACGGGCGGTCATCAGCTGCAATTGCAGCGCAAAAGCCATGACGTGTGGATAAGTGGCCGGCAGGCGGCCATCGTCGGGGAAGTGGCAAAGCCGCCGGTAGGCGTCCAGGTTGGCCGGCTCAACCTGAAGGAAGCAGCGCAGGCCATCGTCGGGCAGGTGCTCACCGCTGATCGTGCGCTTGCTGGCGGCAAGCAGGTACAGGCTGGGGCGGGCAGCCGGGCTATGCAGGTCGTGCCATTGTCGGCTCATGGTCAGGCCCCCATCAGTGCCTGGCCGCAAACACGCAGCACCTGGCCGTTGACCGCCCCCGAGCCCGGCTGGCTGAGCCAGGCAATGACCTCGGCCACGTCCTGTGGGCGACCGCCCTGAGCCAGCGAACTCAAGCGTCGCCCGGCTTCGCGCAGGCCCATGGGCATGGTGGCGGTCATGTGGGTTTCGATGAAGCCGGGGGCCACGGCGTTGATGCTCGCGCCCCGCTCGGCGAGCCTCGGCGCCCAGGCCTGAGCCAGGCCGATCAGCCCGGCCTTGCTGGCGGCATAGTTGGCCTGGCCGCGGTTGCCGGCAATGCCGCTGACCGAGGCCAGCAAGGTTATGCGCGCGTGTTCACCCAAGGCGCCACTGTCAAACAGCGCCTGGGTCAGCACCTGTGGTGCCTTCAGGTTGACCGCGAGCACAGCATCCCAGTAGTCCGGGGTCATGTTGGCCAAGGTCTTGTCGCGCGTGATGCCAGCATTGTGCACAACGATGTCTATTGAGTCGGGCAGGGCAGCCAGCAGTTGTGCGGCGGCATCGCTGGCGCAGATGTCCAGCGCCAGGGCCTTGCCGCCAAGCCGAGCAGCGAGTGCATCGAGTTCCCGGCTGGCCTGTGGCACATCCAGCAGCAGAACGTCGGCACCGTCACGTGCCAAGGTTTGCGCAATGGCCGCGCCGATACCGCGCGCGGCGCCGGTAACCAGTGCACGGCGGCCAGCCAATGGGCGGGTCCAGTCCTCGACCTGGCTGGCGCAAGCTTCAAGGCGCAGCACCTGGCCGGAGATGAACGCGCTCTTGGGCGAGAGGAAGAAGCGCAGGGCACCTTCCAGTTGGTCTTCAGCGCCGGGGCCGGCGTACAGCAACTGAGCGGTTGCGCCATTGCGCAGCTCCTTGGCCAGCGAGCGGCTGAAGCCCTCCAGGGCGCGCTGGGCGATACTGGCCAGCGGGTTGTCGAGGCTTTCCGGTGGCCGGCCCAGCAGCACGACGTGGGCGCACGGGCCCAGGCTGCGCAGCAGCGGCTGGAAAAATTCGCGCAACTGCTTCAGCTCATCGCTGTCGGACAAGTGACTGGCGTCGAACACCACGGCTTTGATTTTCGGCCCCAGGCCAGCGACCCAAGGCTCGCCCTTCAGGTGCTCGGCATTGAAACGGTATACGTTATCGGTAAGGCGTGCGGCAAAGGCTTCGACCTGGCCTGCCAGGGGGCCGCCACCCAGCACCAGCGCCCCCTCCACTGGGCGCAGGCGGCCAGCCTGCCAACGCTCCAAAGGCGCAGGGCGTGGCAGGCCCAGGGCATCCACCAGGCGGCGGCCAAGATTGGAGTTGGCAAAACCGAGGTAGCGATCGCTCATGAGTAGGTCTCCGCAAAGGCAAGCTTGAAAGTGTGGACCAAGTTTGTGGCATGGTCGTTCGACCAGGGTAAGAACACCTAGGCTGTACGGTTCAATTTGTTTCAGGAGGAACAGGCATATGCGTTCACTTCGCCGGGTCGCGATCTTGGGCGGCAACCGAATTCCCTTTGCCCGCTCCAATGGGGCCTACGCCACCGCCAGCAATCAGGCGATGCTGACCGCGGCCCTCGAAGGGCTGATCGAGCGCTATCGCTTGCATGGGCTGCGCTTGGGTGAGGTGGTCGTTGGCGCGGTGCTCAAGCAGTCCCGCGACATGAACCTGACCCGCGAATGTGTGCTGGGTTCGCGGCTTTCGCCGCAAACCCCTGCCTACGACCTGCAGCAAGCTTGCGGCACCGGCCTGGAGGCCGCGCTGCTGGTGGCCAACAAGATTGCGCTGGGGCAGATCGACAGCGGCATTGCCGGTGGCGTGGACACCACGTCGGATGCGCCGATTGCGGTCAACGAAGGCCTGCGTCATATCCTGCTGCAAGCCAACCGTGGCAAAAACCTGGGCGAACGGCTCAAGCCTTTTCTGCAGTTGCGCCCGCACCATCTGCGCCCTGAGTTGCCACGCAACGGCGAGCCGCGCACCGGGTTGTCGATGGGCGAGCATTGCGAACGTATGGCCCAGGCCTGGAAGATTGACCGTGCCGCCCAGGACGAGTTGGCGTTGCTCAGCCACCAGCGGCTGGCGGCGGCCTATGCCGAAGGTTGGCACGATGACCTGCTGACACCGTTCCTGTCGCTGATGCGCGACAACAACCTGCGCGCAGACCTGACATTGGAGCAGTTGGCCAAGCTCAAGCCGGCCTTCGACCGCAGTGGCCAGGGTACGTTGACAGCAGGCAATTCCACGCCCTTGACCGATGGTGCGTCGCTGGTGCTGCTGGCCAGTGAAGAGTGGGCCGCGCAACAGGGGTTACCGGTGCTGGCGCACTTGGTCGATGGTGAAACCGCAGCGGTGGACTTCGTCACTGGCCGCGAGGGGCTGCTGATGGCGCCGGTCTATGCAGTGCCACGCTTGCTGGCACGCAATGGCCTGACGTTGCAGGACTTTGACTACTACGAAATCCACGAAGCCTTTGCTGCCCAGGTGCTGTGTACGCTCAAGGCCTGGGAAGACGCGGGCTACTGCCGTGAGCGGCTGGGGCTGGATGCGCCGTTGGGGGCTATCGACCGCAGCAAGCTCAACGTCAAGGGCAGTTCGCTGGCTGCCGGGCACCCGTTTGCCGCCACCGGCGGGCGCATACTGGCCAACCTGGCAAAATTGCTGGCAACGGCGGGGAAGGGGCGCGGCCTGATTTCCATTTGTGCGGCGGGCGGGCAAGGGGTCACGGTCATCGTCGAGCGGTGAAGAACCGCCGTCTGTTTGGCAGGCATCCCCGCGCAGCAGGCGGCAGATATCCCGCAGGCGTTGGCGGTAACTGTTAGGCTTGTCTGGTCAGAACTAACAGAAGCCGCCATGCCGATCATCGGACAGCCCCGTCCCATTCCTGAACTCAAGCACTTGCCCAGGCCACTGTACGCACGTGCCGAAAGCCTGGGCGCCGGTTCCTGGACCACACGCCACCAGCACGACTGGGTACAGTTTTCCTACGCTATCAGCGGCGTGCTCGGTGTTTATACCGACGCAGGGAGCTACTTTGCGCCACCGCAGTGGGGGGTGTGGATCCCGGCTGACGCCGAGCATGCGGTGGTGACCTCGATGCAGGCCGAGATGCGCAGCCTGTATGTGCGCCGGGACGCCTGCCCCTGGGCTGCCCCGCAGTGTCGGGTACTGGAGGTGACGCCGCTGGCGCGTGAGTTGATCAAGCAGTTCTGCCTGTACCCAGCCGATTACCCAGAGGGCGACAGTGCGCAGGCGCGGCTGGTGGCGGTGCTGCTCGACCAGTTACGAACCCTGCCGGAAGTCGGCTTTTCCTTGCCGTTGCCGCGCCACCCGGGTTTGCTGGCGCTGTGCAATGGCTTGATTGCAGCACCCGACCAGGCGCAGACCTTGCAGCAATGGGCGCGGCAACTGGGGTGTTCCGAAAAAACGCTGATGCGCCTGTTCCAGCGTGAAACCGGCTTGAGCTTTCGCAACTGGCGCCAGCGCATGCGCTTGCTGTCGTCGCTGGCGTTGCTGGAGGCGGGGGAGAGCGTGACCGAGGCGGCGCTGGGTTGTGGGTATGATTCCACATCCGCGTACATTGCGGCGTTCAAGCAGCTGTTTGGGGCAACGCCGGGGGAGTTGAGGCTTTGACCAGGGGTTACCGGTGCTGGCCTATGTGTAGCTGAAGCCGCCCCGGTACGGAGCGGCATTCACCGGCGCCTGATCAGGTGCGGAACCTGCGCACCAGTACGTCCAGTTCATTGGACAACCCGGCCAGGTTTTCCGAATCCTGGCGTGCTGCCTGGGCCAGCTCGGCCACCAACTGCGCATCCCCATGAATCTGGCTGATGTGGCGGTTGATATCTTCGGCTACCTGGTGCTGTTCCTCGGCTGCGGTTGCAATCTGCGTGTTCATGTCACGGATCACGTCTACCGACTCGCGGATCTGCCCGAAGCTGTCGCGGGCCAGGCCGATACGGCTGACCGATTGCTGCGATACTTCCAGGCTGGCATGCATCTGCGCAGCCACCTCGGAGGTGCGGCTGGCTAGGTTGCCCAGCAAGCCATCGATTTCTGCAGTGGAGTCGGCCGTGCGCTTGGCCAGCGCCCGCACTTCATCGGCCACCACGGCAAAGCCACGGCCTTGCTCGCCGGCCCGCGCGGCCTCGATGGCGGCGTTCAGGGCCAGCAGGTTGGTCTGCTCGGCAATCGAGCGAATGGTGCCGAGGATCGACTGGATGGCGTTGCTGTCACGCTCCAGTTGCTGGATCGACTGCGCCGACTGCTCGATTTCCTGGCTCAGGCGGTCGACGCTGTTTACCGCCGCATCGATCTGCTGCTGACCTTCACGGGCCTGTTGCTGGCCGCTGTCCGCAGACTGGGCCGCCTGGCTGCACGAGCGCGCCACTTCGTTGGCGGTGGCAACCATTTCGTGGAAGGCGGTGGACACCATGTCCACGGCCTCGCGCTGGCGGCCTGCAGCTTCGGCCATGTTGCTGGACACCTGGGTCGAGCTGTGCGAAGTGCTGAGGATCTGGCTGGCTGCCGCACCGATGTGCTGGATCAGGCTACGAATGGCACCGAGGAACTGGTTGAACCAGTTGGCCAGCTGAGCGGTTTCGTCGCGGCCGCGAATTTCCAGGCTGCGGGTCAGGTCGCCCTCGCCCTGGGCAATGTCTTCCAGCCCATTGGTGACGCTGTTGATCGGGCGCACGATCAGTTTGGCGAAGGCGGCGCCGACCACGGCGAACAGGGTGGCCAGGACCAAGGCGACCACACCGATGAGCCAAGTCAGGCGGGTGGTGGTCTGCATCACTTCGCCTTGCTCGATCAGGCCGATGAAGGTCCAGCCCAGGCGCTCGTCGGGGTAGACGTTGGCCATGTAGCGCACACCATTGAGCTCCACTTCGGCCAGGCCCTTGCCGGCCTGGGCCAACTCGGCATAGCCGTCGCCAAAACTGGCCAGTTGCTTGAAGTTGTGGCCGGCGTCGCGCGGGTCGACCATCACGTTGCCGTTGCTTTCCACCAGCATCAGGTAGCCGCTCTCGCCCAGCTTGATCTGCTTGACGATCTCGGTCAGGCCTTTGAGCGAAACGTCGATGTTGACCACACCGCCGGGGTTGCCCAACTGGTTGGCTACCGTGCGCACGGTACTGATGAGCACCGCGTCATCGGCGGCCCAGTAATAGGCGCCGGTGCGCACGGTCTTGCCAGGGTTGGCCATGGCCAACTGGTACCACGGCCGTGTGCGTGGGTCGTAGTTGACGAACTTCTGCCCTGCTGGCCAGCCGACGTAACCGCCGTCATTGACGCCGTAGGACACGTAGGCATAGTTGGGGTGCGAATCTGCCAGGCGGGTGAAGAAGTCCAGCACTTGCTTGTCCTGATCGCCCAGCTCGTAGGACGGGTTGGCACTCAGGAACTTGTTCAGGTTGCTGCCTGTGGCGGCCACCATCGGTTGCGCGGCCAGGTACTCGACGTTCTGGTTGATGCCCTGGAAGAAGATGTTCATCGCGTTGCTGACCTGGCGGATTTCCCGGCTACTGCCGTCAAGGAATCCATCGCGGGCTTCGCCACGCAGGTTAAGGACCACCAGGGTGGCCACCAGCACGATGGGCAAACCGGCGATGACCGCGAATGCCCAGGTCAGTTTCTGTTTGATGCTCATCGACGCTCCCGGAATTGTTGTAGTCGACACACGAGGCAGGTAACCAGTGCATCGGCAGCAACCGGGTTTTATGTAGCCGAAGCGCCCGTATTTATTGGATAAAGTCGTGATTGGTGACTATTCGGTCGTGGAAGGACGCTTTTGGCATACCAAACGTCAGCGGCAGCAGTTGCCAGCGGTGCCATTGGCCAGGTCGCTGAGGATCGGGCAGTCTGGGCGGTCATCCCCCTGGCAGTGGGATACCAGCTCGCCAAGTGTGTTGCGCAGGCTGACCAGTTCCTCGATGCGCCGGTTCAGTTCATCGATATGCTGCATCGCCAATGCCTTCACATCGGCGCTGGCCCGCTGGCGGTCTTGCCACAGCGTCAGCAGCTTGCCCACTTCTTCCAGGGAAAACCCCAGGTCGCGTGAGCGCTTGATGAACGCCAGGCTGTGCAAGTCCTCGTCCCGGTACAGGCGGTAGCCATTGTCGCTGCGCGTGGCCGGCTTGAGCAGGCCGATGGATTCGTAATAACGGATCATCTTGGTGCTGAGCCCACTACGGCGGGCGGCCTGGCCAATGTTCATTTTGCCTCCTGGGGGGCGCGGGCGGGTTTCCAGGCCTTCAGCCACAGCGCGTTGCTGACCACGCTGACGCTGGACAAGGCCATGGCGGCGCCCGCCAGTACCGGGTTGAGGTAGCCCAGTGCAGCCAGCGGGATACCGATCAGGTTGTAGATGAATGCCCAGAACAGATTCTGGCGGATCTTGGCGTAGGTCTTGCGGCTGATTTCCAGCGCAGCGGGCACCAGGCGCGGGTCGCCGCGCATCAAGGTGATGCCGGCTGCCTGCATCGCCACGTCGGTGCCCCCCCCCATGGCGATGCCGATGTCGGCGGCGGCCAACGCCGGCGCGTCGTTTATGCCGTCGCCGACCATGGCGACCACGCCAGCCTGCTTGAGCGCCGCCACAGTCGCGGCCTTGTCGGCCGGCAGCACTTCGGCGTGCACATCGTCGATGCCCAAGGCTTCGGCGACCACCTTGGCGCTACCCCGGTTATCGCCAGTCAGCAGATGGCTGCTGATGTGCTGCGCATGCAGGGTGTCGATGGCCTCGGCGGCGCCGGGCTTGAGGCTGTCACCAAAGGCGAACAGGCCCAGCACCTGTGCTTGCTGACCGCGTTCGATCAGCCACGACAGGGTACGCCCCTCGGCTTCCCAGGCGCGTGCCTGGTCGGCCAGGCCGCCGGGCTGCAGCCCGCTTTCATCGAGCAAGCGGCGGTTGCCCAGTGCCAGCTCACGGCCCTCGACACGCCCGGCAATGCCGCGCCCGGTGAGCGACTGGCTGTCGCTGACGCTGGGTACCTGCAGGCCTTGCTCGGTGCAGGCCTGCAGCACCGCCTTGGCCAACGGGTGTTCACTGCCCCGTTGCAGGGCGCCGGCCAGGCGATGCAGGCTGGCGCTGTCGCCGACCAGTGCCTGGCTGTGGACTACCCGCGGGCTGCCCGAGGTCAGGGTACCGGTCTTGTCGAACACCACACGGTTCACCGCATGCGCACGCTCCAGCGCCTCGGCATCTTTGATGAGGATGCCATGGCGGGCGGCGACGCCGGTGCCGGCCATGATCGCTGCCGGTGTGGCCAGGCCAAGGGCGCAAGGGCAGGCGATGACCAGCACGGCCACGGCGTTGATCAGGGCGGTTTCCAGCGCCGCGCCAGCCAGCCACCAGCCCAGCAGGGTCAGCAGCGCCAGCACCAGCACGGCCGGGACGAATACCTGGCTGACCCGGTCGACCAGCTTCTGGATCGGCGCCTTGGCGGCCTGCGCGTCTTCCACCAGGCGGATGATGCGCGCCAGCACAGTCTCGGTGCCCAGGGCTTCGGTGCGTACCAGCAGCCGGCCTTCGCCATTGATGGCGCCACCGGTGACGCTGTCGCCGGGGTGTTTGGGCACTGGCAGGCTCTCGCCGCTGATCAGGGCTTCATCGGCATGGCTGCTGCCATCCTCGACCACGCCATCGACCGGAAAGCGCTCGCCGGGCTTGACCAGCACCAAGTCACCCAGGCGCAGCTGGGCGATCGCCACATCTTCTTCCCGGTCGCCAACCACGCGCACTGCGCGCTCCGGGCGCAGGGCCTCGAGGGCGCGAATGGCGCTGGCGGTCTGGCGTTTGGCACGGCTTTCCAGGTACTTGCCCAGCAGCACCAAAGCGATCACCACCGCCGAGGCCTCGAAGTACAGGTGCGGGGCCATGCCGGCGGGGGCCTGGGCCCATTGATAGAGGCTAAGGCCGTAACCGGCGCTGGTCCCCAGGGCAACCAGCAGGTCCATGTTGCCGGCGCCGGCACGCACGGCTTTCCAGGCGGCGATATAGAAGCGGGCGCCGAGAATGAACTGCACAGGGGTGGCCAGCAGGAATTGCGCCCAGGCGGGCAGCATCCAGTGCAGGCCGAATGGCTGCACCAGCATGGGCAGCACCAATGGCAGCGCCAGCAGCAATGCTGCAGCCACTGCCAGGCGGTCGTTACGCAGGCGGCGCTGGGCGGCGGCCTGCTCGTCTTTGGCGGCTTGCGGCACGCTGGCGCTGTAGCCGGCCTTGTGTACCGTTTCGATCAGCAGGTTGTCGTCGAGGGCGGCCAGCACTTCAAGGTGGGCACGTTCATTGGCCAGGTTGACACTCACCCGTTCCACCCCGGGCACTTTGCCAAGGGCCCGCTCCACACGGCCCACGCAACTGGCGCAGGTCATGCCGCCGATCTGCAGTTCCAGCGTGCGCGTGGGCACGCCGTAGCCCGCTTCACGTACTGCATCGACCAAGGCTGGCAGGCGGTCGGCCGGGGCCTGGACCCGGGCTTTTTCAGTGGTGAGGTTGACGCTGACGTGTTCAGCGCCGCTGACCTTGCGCAATGCGCGCTCGACCCGGCCAGCACAGCTGGCGCAGGTCATGCCGGAGATCGGCAGGTCATAGGTGGTGGATGCGGGCATGGCTCTCCTCCTTGGGCAGGGCTGCAGCATCAACCTTGCCATGCGGGGAAGGTCAATAGCCTAGGTCGGCGCGCGTCAACTCCAGCCCATAATGACCCATGGTGATGCGATATTTGTTGATCTGGCCCGCCTGCAGGTTCAAACGTGTGCTGCGTTGGTCCTCGATGCCTGGCGCGCAACCCGGGGTTTGCCCAGGCAACAGGCGCAGGCGCACATCGACCGGGCCAGGCGGCAGGTTGAACGAGGTGGATTGCTCCTGAAACACCCGCCCGGAAAGCTGATCATTGAGGTACACCCCGATTTCACAGCTGGTAGCCACTTCCAGGCGCTCCCGGGAAATGATCAGTACGCTGTAGGCCGAGTTGTCCTCTGCGCTGGCCGGTGGCACCACAGTCAGTGCGCTGACCAACCCGACGACGCCCAATGCTGCCCTGAACATGAAAAATCTCCTGCTTGGCTGATCGTCAAAGGCGCAGCTTGGCCGACGCGCGTGCGGATTTCCACCCCAGCTGTTCCACACGGCACTTGACCTTGCCCTGATGGCAAGCTTGAAACTCGTGGAAAACCTGAAGGAGGCAACCCTATGCAAGTGTTCAATGTACAAGGCATGACCTGTGGCCACTGTGTAAAGGCCGTGACGCGGGCAGTGCAGGAGCAGGATGCGGCCGCCAAGGTCGAAGTCGACTTGATGGCCAAACAGGTGCGGGTGCAGAGTACGTTGGCGCAGGAGCAGGTTCTGGCGGCCATCCGCGATGAAGGGTATCAGGCTGAGGTGGGATAACAGGCGTCGACCCGGGTTTTGGGTTGAGGCCCTGACGGTGGGGCCGCTGTCCGGCCCATCGCGACAGTGCCTAGGTTTGTTGCAAATGTTTTCACATTCCTAGGGGCGACAGCAGGTAGAATCATCTACTTGCTTAGCCTGCTATGGATTCCTGATGAACCTGCGAATGGTGCTCATCCTGGGCGCACTCAGTGCGTTCGGGCCCTTGGCGATCGACTTCTACCTGCCTGCCTTCCCGGCCATGGCGCAGGCGTTCGCCACCGACGAAAAACACGTCCAGGCCACATTGGCCGCCTATTTCCTTGGCCTGTCCATCGGCCAACTGGCTTACGGGCCGGTGGCTGACCGTTTTGGCCGGCGCAAGCCGCTGATGTTCGGCGTGACCGTATTCACCCTGGCGTCACTGGCCTGCGCCTATGCCCCCGACCTCGACACCCTGGTGCTGGCCCGCTTCGTCCAGGCCCTTGGCGGTTGTGCGGGCATGGTGCTGTCGCGGGCCATCGTCAGCGACAAGTGCGACCCGGTCGCCTCGGCCAAGGTGTTCTCGCAGTTGATGCTGGTCATGGGCCTGGCACCGATCCTGGCGCCGATGCTGGGTGGGGTGCTGGTGAATGTGGCCGGTTGGCAATCGATTTTCCTTACCCTGAGCCTGTTCAGTGCCGCTTGCCTGTTGGCGGTAAGCCTCGGGTTGCCGGAGAGCATGCCTGAGCACATGCCGCGCCAGCCCTTGTCCGGCGCTTTGCGCCAGTACCTGCGCCTGCTGGCAGACCGGGTGTTCCTCGGCCATGCGGTGACGGGCGGTATCGCCATTGCCGGCATGTTCGCCTACATCGCCGGTTCACCTTTCGTGTTCATCAAGCTGTATGGCGTGCCAGCCGAGCACTATGGCTGGCTGTTTGGTGCCAACGCAGCGGGCTTTATCCTGGTGGCGCAGGTGAACGCCCGCTTGCTGGCCAAGCGTGGGCCGGCCTTCCTGCTGGCCCGTGCCGTGTGGCTGTACCTGGGGGCCGGGCTGGCGCTGCTCGGGGTGACGGCGTTGCGGCCGACCGCGTTGTGGCCGCTGCTGGTGCCGTTGTTCATCTGCATTGCCAGCCTCGGTTGCATCATCCCCAATGCCTCGGCTTGCGCCATGAGCGGCCAGGGCGCGCGTGCCGGCAGTGCCTCGGCGCTGATGGGCTGTGTCCAGTTCAGTGTGGCGGCGGGCGCAGCGGCCCTGGTTGGGCTGCTGCACGATGGCAGTGCCGTGCCGATGGCCCTGGTGATCTGCCTTTGCGGTGGATTGGCAGTCAGTGCCGCGCTACTGACCCGCCGTTTGCAGGCCAGGGTTCGCGCTTGAGCGGGTGAGGGGCGCGCAGGCGGCTTTCCAGCGTGGCGACAAAGGCCCGTGCCTCGGCCTCGCTGCGAAAACCGACTACATGTTGATCGAGCTGGACCTGCCAGGGGCAGGCGGGGTTTCGGCGCGAAGCGCTGACGACAATTTTCATCGCGGCTTACCTCCAGAAGGGAGCGGAACCAGTTTAGCGCTGCTGCTCTCTTCTGCCATGCACTGGTTCAGTGTCCTGACTGGCGGTGCCTGATTGGGTGTTTGCCGGTTGCGCTGCAATGCCTGCAAGGCCGGGAAACGTTCGCTTTAGTTTGCGCTACTTGTAGTACCTGGCTGTCGGCTACGTCCGAACGTGCCGAAGGTTTTTTTCCTGCTGAGTTTACGAGCGTCTGCCGCAACCGGCCGAAATGCCTAGGCACAGGGTTTTCGCCGGTCGCATCGGTCCTGTTCCCGACTTGCAATGGGTAGGTATACCCACTGGCTTTTCGACGGGGACTGGGCGTTGTGGGGCTGCCAGATTGAGCATTTCTGCGGCTTATACTGGCGATCCAGGCCAGTGCCAGCGAGAGGTGCTTCCCTGCCAGGGTTGGCCATCGCATCCACACAGTGAACTTGCAGGGAGTTACAGGGACATGAACGCAGTCAGCAGTATCAGCCAGATCGCCAGCCTGATGGCCGACCCCAAGCGCAGTGCCATGTTGTGGGCATTGATCGACGGCACGCCGCGCCTGGCCAACGAGCTTGCGATGATGACCGGCCTGACCTCGTCGTCGGCTTGCGCGCACTTGTCGTTGCTGTCATCGGCTGGACTGCTGAGGCATGAGGCCCGTGGCCGCAAACGCTATTTTCGCCTGGCCACCCCGCAGGTCGGGGCGGCGGTAGAGGCCCTGGCCAGCGTGCAACTGGAAAGCGCCAGGGGGGAGCGGGCCAAGGCGCCGGTGTCACCGCTGCCCATGTCGCTGCGCCGGGCGCGTCGCTGTGGGGATCACCTGGGGGGCGAACTGGCCAGTGAGCTATACCACCGCATGGTGGTCGCGGGCTGGCTGGAAGGCAGTGGCCGCCTGTTGATGGTCAGTGATGAAGGGCGGGCGCAGTTGGCCCTGGTAGGGGTGTACATCGATGCCTTGGCGCCGCACCACCAGCGTGGCTGCGTGATCTGCCGCTGCACCGAGTGGAACGACCAGGCGCCGCACCTGGGGGGCGTGTTGGGTCAGGCCTTGTTCCGGCTGTTCCTGCAATCTGGCTGGATGCGCGAGGCCGAGGACACGCGGGCATTGCATATCTCGGCGCTGGGCATCCAGCAGATCAATCGCATAGCCCGCGTAGCCACCTTGCAGGTGGGTTGAGCCGCGCGTCAGACGAGCCTGGCGTCCAGGCTGTTCTGGGCCAGGCGGCGGGCCTGGTCTTCGCTCATGCCCAAGTGAGTGTGCAGGGCGTGGAAGTTCTCCGTGACGTAGCCGCCGAAATACGCCGGGTCGTCCGAGTTCACGGTGACCTTCACGCCACGCTCGAGCATGTCGAGGATGTTGTGCTGGCTCATGTGGTCGAACACGCAGAGCTTGGTATTGGAAAGCGGGCACACGGTCAGCGGGATCTGTTCGTCGATGATGCGCTGCATCAGCCGCTCATCTTCGATGGCGCGTACGCCGTGGTCGATTCGCTTGACCTGCAGCAGGTCCAGCGCCTCCCAGATGTACTCGGGCGGGCCTTCTTCGCCAGCGTGGGCGACGGCAACCAGGCCCTCGCTACGCGCGCGGTCGAATACGCGCTGGAACTTGCTGGGCGGGTGGCCCATTTCCGAGCTGTCCAGGCCAACGGCAATGAACGCATCGCGGAAGGGCAGCGCCTGGTCGAGGGTCTTTTGTGCCTCCTCTTCGCTCAGGTGGCGCAGGAAGCTCAGGATAAGGCCACTGCTGATGCCCAACTGCTCGCGGCCATCCTTGAGCGCCTGGTTGATCCCGTTGAGCACCACTTCAAAGGGGATACCCCGGTCGGTGTGGGTTTGCGGGTCGTAGAACGGCTCGGTATGGATCACGTTCTGCGCCTTGCAGCGCTGCAGGTAGGCCCAGGTCAGGTCATAGAAGTCCTGCTCGGTGCGCAATACATCGGCGCCCTGGTAATACAGATCCAGGAACTCCTGGAGATTGTTGAAGGCATAGGCCCCGCGCAGGGTTTCCACATCGGCCCAAGGCAGGGCGATCTTGTTGCGCTCGGCCAGGGCGAACAGCAGCTCAGGCTCCAGCGAGCCTTCAAGGTGCAGGTGCAGTTCCGCCTTGGGCAGGGCGTTCAACCAGTCATACATAAGGGCATGTCTCAATCAGGTACGGTTGCCGGCATTCTACAGGGGCTGGCCGGGTATTGCGCCCGGCCGGGCTGCGACCTGATGAATCACCAGGTCAGGGTTTCGCCTTTGTAGTTGATGAAGCGCAGGCCGCCCGTACCGCTTTGCGCCTTGATTTGTTCAAGCATGCCGCGGGTGCTGGTGAGCACGTCGATCTCTGCGTGTTCGCCACCCATGTCAGTCTTCACCCAGCCAGGGTGCATGGCCAGAACGCACAGGTCGGGGCGTTGTTGTTCGACGACGAAGCTGTTGATCATCGAGTTCAACGCCGCCTTGCTGGCTTTGTACAAGCAGAGTTCTCCGCCGTCGGGGACAGTGACGCTGCCCAGGACCGAACTCATGAAGGCCAGCACGCCACTGCCGTTGCGAACTTGGCCGACCAGGCGGCGGGCGACGCGAATCGGGGCCACGGCATTGGTCATGAACAGGTCGCCGATGGCGTCTTTGTGCACGCTTTCCAGGTCTTGCGGCAGTGGGCCCATGACCCCGGCGTTGACGAACACCAGGTCGAATACCTGGCCTTGCAGGCGTTGTTGCAGGCCATCGAGCTGGGCTGTGTCGTTCATTTCCAGTTGCTCGATGTGCACGCCAGGCACAGCTGCCAGGGCTCCGGGCTGCTGAAGGTTGCGGACGGTGGCGGTGACGGTCCAGCCGTCTTCCTGCAAGCGTTGCACCAAGCCCAGGCCGAGCCCGCGCGAGGCGCCGATGATAAGTGCGTTTTTTGCGTCAGCCATGGGGCGCTCCTTGTTGGTTTTGCTGGATGGAGGTGGCAGTTTAGAGGCTCTGCCAGAATCGGATGGTCAAAAAATGTGCAGCGGCTGTAAACCCCTTGCCGCTGGGGGCTTTGCACGTTGGCGCACGGGTTATCCACAGGCTGCTCCACAGTTATTGTGTGAAACGCGGGCTGACGCTGCAGAGGGGGTAGGCTTGACGCTGGGGATAACCTGAATTTATTCAGTGCCTTGAGCCTGCCGGCAGTGCCGATCAAATAATGATCGAAGCGCTACAAGCCTTGCCTGTTCTGCCTTGCAGCATAATTCCCCAAGCTTATCCACAGGCAGGCCCACAGCAGTTGTGGGCAGTTTCAGCGCGTTTGCAGCAGTATACGCCCGCGGCTAATGTCGGCCAGTTGCTGCTGCAACGCCGCGAGGTGGACATCACCCAGAGCGATTAACAGGTCCACGCCGTTGGCTGTGAACTGCTCGTCGAGCACCAGCCCATCGACCTCGGCCAGGCGCAGTTTTACCAGTGCCAATTCGCTGAAGCTGCAACTGCAGGCGAACTCGCTGCGCTGCACCAGCAGCCGCTTGGGGGCCTGTTGCAGGCATTTGTTGGCGCCCCCACCGTAGGCCCTGGCCAGGCCGCCCGTACCCAGCTGGATACCGCCGTACCAGCGAATCACCAGTACCACGACCTGATCGCAGTCCTGCGCCTCGATCGCGGCCAGGATGGGCCGCCCGGCAGTGCCACCGGGCTCGCCGTCGTCGCTGCTGCGGTACTGCGCGCCGAGCTTCCAGGCCCAGCAGTTATGGGTGGCGGCCAGGTCGCTATGGCGTTCGATGAAACTCATCGCTTCGGCGGCACTGGTGATCGGCCCGGCCAGGGTGATGAAGCGGCTTTTACGGATTTCCTCGCGGTATTCGCAGAGGTCGAGCAGGGTAGAGGGCATAAATGTGGGTCAGGCAGCCGGCTTGATGCCGCAGCCCTTGAGAATGATGTGGATAAGGTTGTTGCTCGCTTCTTCCATGTCTTGCTTGGTCAGGCGGCTACGGCCGGTAACCTGGCAGATCTGGGTGGCGAAATCGGCATAGTGCTGGGTGCTGCCCCACAGCAGGAATATCAGATGCACAGGGTCTACCCGGTCCATCTTGCCGGCATCCATCCACGCCTCGAACACGGCGGCGCGGCCACGGAACCATTCGCGGTAGTCGGCACTGAAGTACTCGGTCAGGCAGGTGCCGCCGCTGATCACTTCCATGGCGAAAATACGCGATGCCTGGGGGTTGCGCCGCGAGAACTCCATCTTGGTGCGAATGTACTGGCTCAGTGCTGCACCGGGGTCGTCCTCGACGCTCAGGGCATTGAAGGTGCTGTCCCACAGCTCGATGATGTTGCTGAGCACGGCAATGTAGAGGCCCAGCTTGTTGGTGAAGTAATAATGCAGGTTGGCCTTGGGCAAGCCTGCCTTCAGCGCAATGGTGTTCATGCTGGTGCCCTTGAAGCCATGGCGGGCAAACTCGTCTTCGGCGGCCTGGATAATGGCCTGTTCGTTCTTCTGGCGGATGCGGCCCGCGGGCTTGCCCGAGGCGGATAGGCGATGCGCAGGGACTTCTAGGGTCATGGACGATTCCGTACGGGTCAGTGGCTGCGGCTGTCGGACAAGATTACCTGCCTGTGCCAAGGTGACAAGCGTTTGCGGCAGAGACAGGCATCAGCGTGTCGCAGCCAGGCTGTCGAGAAAGCTTTCCAGGACCAAATTGGGTCGCCGGCCTTTGCGTGTCACCCAGCTCAGGCTCAGGTCGTAGAAGCGCTCGCGCGGTTTGAGTGCACGCAAGCGGCCCTGCTGGACCCAGAACGTGGCGTAGTGGTCGGGCAGGTAACCAATGTAGCGCCCGGTAAGGATGAGAAACGCCATGCCCTCACGGTCCGAAGCACTGGCCGTGCAGTGCAGCGCCTGGTAATGCGCCTGGATTTCGGCCGGCAGGCGGAATGTGGGGGTGATGGCTTCCTGGCTGTTGAGGCGCTCGTCGTCGATCTGCTGGTCGTCGGCATAGAACAGTGGGTGACCGACCGCGCAGTACAGCAAAGAACGCTCGCTGTACAACGGTTGATATTCCAGGCCCGAAAGCGGGCTGGTCTGTGGCACCACGCCTACATGCAGGCTGCCGTCGAGCACGCCGTGTTCGACCTGGCTGGGCGCGATCATGCGGATCTGGATGCGCACATCGGGGCCACGGTCTTTTAGTTCGGCCAGGGCATGGGTGATGCGCATGTGCGGCAGGGTGACCAGGTTATCGGTCAGGCCGATGTTCAGCTCGCCGCGCAGATGCTGGTGCAGGCCGTTGACCTCGGTACGGAAACTTTCCAGCGCGCTGAGCAGTTGCAAGGCCGAATGGTAGACCTCGCGGCCTTCCTCGGTCAGCGAGAAACCGGCGCGGCCACGCTGGCACAAGCGCAGCCCCAGGCGTTGCTCAAGGTCGTTCATTTGCTGGCTGATGGCCGAGCGGCCGATGCCCAGCACGTTCTCGGCGGCCGAAAAACCACCGCATTCGACTACGCTGCGGTAGATCTTCAGCAGGCGGATGTCGAAGTCGCTGACCTGCGCAAGTGGATCGGGGCGTCGGCTCATTAGTTTAGTAGCGGCCTGTGTGAAGATTAGAAATGTAGGCTTTTTCAGACTCTATCCGCGTGCCAACTTAGCTGCAACCACATCCATCGTTGCCTGATCGTCTTTCGAGGAACCGCCGATGAACATGCCTGAGACCGCCCCCGTGGGTATCGCCAGCCAGCTCAAGCTTGACGCCCACTGGATGCCGTACACGGCCAACCGCAACTTCCAGCGCGACCCCCGCCTGATCGTGGCGGCCGATGGCAACCACCTGGTCGATGACCAGGGGCGCAGGATCTTTGACGCGCTTTCCGGCCTTTGGACCTGCGGCGCCGGGCACACCCGCAAGGAAATCACCGACGCAGTAACCCGCCAGTTGGGCACGCTCGATTACTCCCCGGCGTTCCAGTTCGGCCACCCATTGTCGTTCCAGCTGGCGGAAAAGATCGCCGACCTGGTGCCAGGTAACCTGAACCACGTCTTCTATACCAACTCGGGCTCCGAGTGCGCCGACACGGCGCTGAAGATGGTGCGGGCTTACTGGCGCCTGAAAGGCCAGGCGACCAAGACCAAGATCATCGGCCGTGCCCGTGGCTACCACGGGGTGAACATCGCCGGCACCAGCCTCGGTGGGGTGAATGGCAACCGCAAGATGTTCGGCCAACTGCTGGATGTCGACCATCTGCCTCATACCGTATTGCCGGTGAACGCGTTCTCCAAAGGCATGCCCGAAGAGGGTGGCATCGCCCTTGCCGAAGAAATGCTCAAACTGATCGAGCTGCACGACGCGTCCAATATCGCTGCGGTGATCGTCGAGCCCATGGCCGGTTCCGCCGGTGTGCTGCCGCCGCCGAAGGGCTACCTCAAGCGCCTGCGTGAAATCTGCACCCAGCACAACATTCTGCTGATCTTCGACGAAGTGATTACCGGCTTCGGCCGCATGGGCGCCATGACCGGCTCGCAGGCCTTTGGCGTAACCCCGGACCTGATGTGCATCGCCAAGCAGGTGACCAACGGCGCCATTCCAATGGGCGCGGTGATTGCCAGCAGCGAGATCTACCAAACCTTCATGGACCAGCCAACGCCAGAGTACGCCGTGGAGTTCCCGCACGGTTATACCTACTCGGCCCACCCGGTGGCCTGTGCCGCGGGTATCGCTGCGTTGGACCTGCTGCAGAAGGAAAACCTGGTGCAGGCATCGGCCGAGCTGGCGCCGCACTTCGAAAAGCTGCTGCATGGCGTGAAGGGCACCAAGAACGTCGTCGATATCCGTAACTATGGCCTGGCTGGCGCGATCCAGATCGCCGCCCGTGACGGTGATGCCATTGTTCGCCCTTACGAAGCGGCGATGAAACTGTGGCGCGCGGGCTTCTATGTACGCTTTGGTGGCGACACCTTGCAGTTCGGCCCAACCTTCAACACCCAGCCGCATGAACTGGACCGTCTGTTCGACGCTGTCGGCGAAACCCTGAACCTGATCGACTGATCTTTCTGATTTTGCTGCGCGGCGCGTGCGCAAGCGCGCGCCGGCCTCTACCTTCTTCATCTGGAGTTTTGCATGAGCATTGTTCAGCACCTGATTCATGGCGAGCTGGTTACCAAGGGTGAGCGCACCGCCGATGTCTTCAACCCATCCACCGGCCAGGCCGTGCGCAAAGTCGAGCTGGCCAGCCGCGCGACCGTGCAGGAAGCGATCGACTCGGCCAAGGCGGCGTTCCCGGCCTGGCGCAATACGCCACCGGCCAAGCGGGCTCAGGTGATGTTCCGCTTCAAGCAACTGCTGGAGCAGAATGAAGCGCGCATTTCGCAAATGATCAGCGAAGAGCATGGCAAGACGCTGGAAGACGCCGCTGGCGAACTGAAGCGTGGTATCGAGAACGTCGAGTTCGCCTGCGCCGCGCCTGAGGTGCTCAAAGGCGAGTACAGCCGCAACGTGGGCCCGAACATCGATGCCTGGTCTGATTTCCAGCCGTTGGGTGTGGTTGCCGGTATCACGCCGTTCAACTTCCCGGCCATGGTGCCGCTGTGGATGTACCCGCTGGCCATTGCCTGTGGTAACGCCTTCATCCTCAAGCCGTCCGAGCGTGACCCTAGCTCCACCCTGTTCATCGCCCAATTGCTACTGGAGGCCGGTCTGCCGAAGGGCATCCTCAACGTGGTGCACGGTGACAAGGAAGCGGTGGATGCGTTGATCGAAGCACCGGAAGTGAAAGCGCTCAGCTTTGTTGGGTCTACGCCGATTGCCGAGTACATCTATGCCGAGGGCACCAAGCGCGGCAAGCGCGTGCAAGCCCTGGGCGGTGCCAAGAACCACGCGGTACTGATGCCGGACGCCGACCTGGATAACGCGGTCAGCGCCTTGATGGGGGCGGCCTACGGTTCGTGTGGCGAACGCTGCATGGCCATTTCGGTGGCGGTGTGCGTGGGTGACCAGGTGGCTGATGCGCTGATCGCCAAGCTGCAACCGCAGATCAAAGCCTTGAAGATTGGTGCAGGCACCTCGTGTGGTCTGGACATGGGGCCACTGGTCACTGCCGCTGCGCGTGACAAGGTGGTGGGCTACATCGATGAAGGCGTTGCCGCGGGTGCCGAGCTGGTGGTGGATGGCCGTGGCTTCCGAGTGGCCGGGAATGAAGATGGCTACTTTGTGGGCGGTACCTTGTTCGACAAGGTCACGCCAGAGATGCGTATCTATAAAGAAGAGATTTTCGGGCCGGTACTGTGCGTCGTGCGGGTCAACAGCCTTGAACAGGCCATGCAACTGATCAACGAACATGAATATGGCAACGGCACGTGCATCTTTACCCGTGACGGTGAGGCCGCGCGTTTGTTCTGCGACGAGATCGAAGTGGGCATGGTGGGTGTCAACGTGCCGCTGCCGGTGCCGGTGGCGTATCACAGCTTTGGTGGCTGGAAACGTTCGTTGTTCGGTGACCTGCATGCGTACGGGCCGGACGGGGTGCGCTTCTATACCCGACGCAAGGCGATCACCCAGCGGTGGCCGCAGCGGGCCAGCCATGAAGCATCGCAGTTTGCGTTCCCAAGTTTGTAAGGGGTGAGGGGAGCGGGGAGGGCGGAAGGCCTCCCCGTTTTGCTTTTTAGGGGTTTCTTGAAATTAAAGGTTGACGCCCTCTCGAATCCCCTTATAATGCGCCCCACTTCCAGCGACAACGGAACGACAAACTCCTTGAAATTCAATGAGTTGAGCGATTCGGAAAGCGCTGTAAGGGCTACGATCAAATGATCGAAAGCGGTTGAGATGATGGTTGACAGCGCTTCTAAACGCTGTATGATTCGCCTCCCGCTACGAGAGATCGCAGTGAGTCAAGTGTTTGAAGCTAAACGAGTTTCTCGCAAAAAACTTCAAAATAAACGCTT
>Ga0308157_10001515_pt1 | contig 46888 bp, 38 predicted proteins | sample PhyBR1_FD_201035 | JGI IMG/M metagenome (GOLD analysis project Ga0308157, IMG submission 201035) | Phyllosphere microbial communities from UC Gill Tract Community Farm, Albany, California, United States - DLSLB.R1 | ecosystem: Host-associated > Plants > Phyllosphere > Unclassified | place: USA... | reverse complement strand
CTTCCCATTACCAGGCTATGGCTTTCGGTTGTACCGCTTAACTTTAAATCTGACTGGTCTGAGATAACAGTGTAAAGGCTTTCGGTTTTTGAGTTAATTTTAGCCACTGCATTTCCGCTTAGCAACACCTGAAGGTTTGTTACAGTTAGTTTGCCTTCGGTTTTTACAACAGCATTTTCGCCAGCCATTACCCGGTAAATGCTTTTTACATAAACAATAACTTTAGCCACTTGGTTATCTGCAGAAGTAATTTTTAAAGCCGACCCGTCCTGAATCACTTTTACTTTCCCGGTATTGTCATCCGCATAGCTGATTCCTTCGGTTCCGTTTTGGATTAGGGTTACTTCTACATTTCCGCTTACCACCACTTTGTTGAAGTTTTTTGGTGCAGAGATTTTAACAGGTTGTTTTTCGGTAGCCATTACAGTTGTAGTGAAGATTGAAGTGCTTAAAACAACAGCTGCCATTAAAGATTTTGCTAGGGTTGAAATTGAAGTTTTCATAATATTTTCGTTTTATAGTTTTATATAATAATTTGTGAATGTTTAATAATAAGACGGCAAGAGATGGGAAACGTTTCAGTGGTTTTGGCCGTATTATACCAACGGCTGTAAGTTCTCGACGAACGCCGTTTTAAATCAGCTAAAAAATGAATCGTCTTTTTATAAAGATGTTATTTCAATGATTTCTGGGTTATCATTGAACAGTATTTTATTCCGGGAAATACTATTCCGCTCAGCAGCAAAAGCAGCAGCGGATGCAATGAATCCTATTGGTTTTTCAGAAAGTTATAAATTGATTGCCAACTAGGCGCTGGGATTTCCCAGGGCAGTTAGCTCGACAGTAATTTTTACGAGGAAATAATTTTCTTGAATACAGTAATAAAAAGAACAATGTCTCCCATAAGCGTTCTCCAACCGTTGCCTCAGATTATCCAATCCTATGCTACCCCCAGAGTTATTTATCTCTGTATTGATCAGGTTTGTTGTTTCAATTATTAGTTGGTCAGCACTCGTGAATATACTGATGATCCCAGGAGCTGCAGAATTGCTTAAATTGCCATGTTTAAAAACGTTCTCCAATAAAGTGAGAAGAACAAGTGGAATGAATCTGTATTGTTGAACTTGGCTGTCAACCTTAAAATCTAAATAAGTCATTTCCGATTTTGGAACGATCCACAGATCAATAAGATTCCTCGAGTGGGCTATTTCAACTGACAAAGGCGGATTAGATTCTGCATGTTCCGCATCAAGGGCGAATCGCATCATATTGGATAGTCTTATTATCGCCTTAGCGGCTTCGGGCTCGCTCTTTTGAATCAGGCTAAAGATATAATTCAGCGTGTTGAAAAGAAAATGAGGGTTAATTTGAGCCTTGAGATAGGCCTGCCTTGCACGGGTTAGTTCAAGCTCGAGTTGCTGCTCTTTGATTTGGTTTTCAAAATTTTGGCGCTCCAGTCTTTCCCTCGCATCTCTTTCCCGGACATAAGTCCTAAAGTAATAGAAAAGAAAAGCTAATGCAAGGAAGTACAGACTTCGCCAAGCTGCTCCTCCAATATACCGCGCGTCAAAGTTTAGCGCGCGTCCCAAATCTTTATCTAATAGGTTGAAGCCAAGGTCAATCAATCCTTTACTCAAAATCAACAGGACAAGCGCGGTTGCCAGAAAAAAGGGTAGTCTCCATAACCATTGTTTGCCATAACGCAAAGAATAAGGAATTACACACAACGAGGTAAAATAGAAAAAACAAATGTTGATGATGTAATGAGCAATAATTCGATCAGGTTTGGCTACTATACCGATAGCAAATGAGATTGTATACAGCTCATAAGTAATCAGAACCCCCCAGATGAACAAATGCCAATGATATGTTTTCCTAATATTTTCAAGACTAACTTTTGCGTTAAACGGGGCTTTTGTATAAGTCAACATAGGTATTGAATAAGTTATTAAACATTGATTTTTTGATAGGCTAGTTTGGATCCATGAAAAAACAAATCTTATCCAAACTGACCAAAAAAACGGTCTTTACTTTTCGATCCAAGGAATCGAAAACGAAAACAAGCACTGATCCTACGGAGGCGACAATGACCATTGTGACTACAACATTGACTGATGTTGTGCCAAGTTTCCACTGCTAGGGATTTACCTTCTAAAAAGCAGGGTGTTGTCTTCCAGGTACCGGACAAAATCCGCTTTGAAAGGAGCAGTCATGAGTACATCATACTTCTGCAGGTGTATGGTGTTCCCTTGAATGGATTGCACGTAATTACTATTTATGATATACGATTTATGCACCCTAAAAAAATTGGTTTTACCAATTAGCTTCTGAACCATCTCTTGCAGTGAATAATAGATTGTATAATGCATTTCCAACGTAAAAATATGCAGGTAGTTTCCGGCTGCCTGAATATAAATAATATCTTCTTTCAAAACCTTAACCCTATATCCCCGTTCACCAACCCTAAGATAGAATGCATCATTGTCGTCATCCAAAGGATTGTCGAAACATTCAAGAAGCACTGTGTATACCTTTTGGCAAAAAATATCAAGATCGATGGGTTTTAATAGATAGTGTTTGGCGCGTAAGTCAAAAGCTTTCATCGCATATTCCGCAAATGCAGTTGTGAAGATGATATTAGGAAAAGAATGTCTTGCTGATTCGGCAAAACTTATCCCTGATAGCCCAGGCATATCAATATCGAGGAAAATTAGGTCAGGCTTAATTTTCAAGTCGTTTATTTCTGACAATGCTCTTATAGGATTTGTATAGGTTTGTAAAACCTGTAGCCTGGGGATTTCTGCAATGTGATTGGTAATTACATTGATTGCAAAGGGATCATCGTCAATAATAACGCAGTTAATAATGGTTTTCATATCTGGAATTTAATGTCTGGTAAAATAAATATTCCAAATTTGTTTAAGCCATGTTAAAAGGACTATCTATAACGGAAAACAGACTGTTCGTGTAATCGCATTGAAAAACAAGACCTATTTTAAGCGAGTATCTGAGAGTTAGGAAGTGTGGTCCGCTGGAAATAAATAACGAAATTATGGGTCTGGCGAATTTTTACCTCCAAAGTGTGCGCCAAGGGATAAATTCTCGGGGTCCGTTACCTGGAGTTGGTTCAAGGTAAATGATTCTCTTATTCTGTAGGGAGAAATAGGCCACTTTATCGTAGCCAAGGTGTTCTTTATAAAAACGAATACTGGCTCGGTTGATTTCACTCAACGAAACTAATCACTAAGCAGCGCCGGGAAGTTAAAGTGTAAAAAGATAAAGCCTCCCGAATAAACGGGAGGACCAAATGCTTTTTCAATTTGGGCTTTTTTCTTCCAAAATTCAAAGCCTGCGCTGATTATGAATGCTGTAGGTCTTTTTTAGATAACTTTCCATCAACAGTTAATAACTAGAGTAGCGTTTCCTCTGTTTCAATAGGTTAAGGATATTTAAACCAGTACGCTACCTTAATGCTTGTGGGGAAATTCTACCTTTTAAGCGGTCCAATGTGCTTATAGGTATTAATGAGTAAACCTGTAGGGGTAGCCTTGGAGTCGAGGAAAACAAGCTCTCTGGCATCAATAGCGTCAGCCAATAGCCGTTTGCCTTGGCCAAGCAATACTGGGTAGGTAATGAGGATTACCTCGTCAGCGAGACCTTGGTCAAGTAATAAGGAGGTTAGCGTTGAACTTCCTACCACAATCAGATCTGGGCCTGGGGTTGACTTGAGCTTTTGAATTGCCTCTACAGTGTCCTCACCGAGGCCCTCCACCGGCCCCCATTCAAGACTGTCGGGCCTGTGGGTCAAAATGAACTTGGTTGCAGCGTTTATCGCATTCGCCATCGGAAAATCTCCAGCATTAGGCCAAAAACTGCTAAAAATATCATAGGTTTTGCGCGCCAGTAACAAATCAAAGTTTGGTCCGTATGCTTCAAAAAGCATCGCTGCGCCAGACGGGCTCCGGTAAGGTGTGGTCCATGCACCGTAAATATAATCACCGTCGTGTTCTATTATCCCATCGAGGGAGATATGCTCGAAAATTCTGATCTTTCTCATATTGTTTAAGATTATAATCCAAATGTACCGAGGGATATTGCATTCCTTGGGGTGGAATCGCGACAATATAAGGGTGCTTAATGTATGAAATAGATTAATCTATAATTGCGTTAAAAGTATTCTCCCATATCCATGTTAAACGCTTAAGCCTATCGCCTAAAGAAGGCACGCTAAAGATAGCATCCCTTTGACCTTATATAGGGCATAAATCCATGCACCTGTTGGCCTGAAACTCTTGCCGAATAAGTTTACTTGAAAGGACACCAAAAAACAAATTAATGAAAAAAATTAAATCATATTGATTAGTAAAACGATTTATCATATCTTTAAAATTAAATAAAGCTTGAAAATTTCCCTTCCCTACAATACTAATGAAAAAAACATTTTTAATTACCTGGATTTTGCTACTGGCAAGTTTTAAACTTTTTAGCGCCGGGATCGAATTAACTTCGCCAAACAAAAGCATCAAAATTGTCGTGGACCTTAAAGATAGAGTTAAATACTCGGTAAGCTTCAATGGTGATCCATTCATCAATGATGCATACCTTCAGCTGACTCTGGATCAGGCAAAACTCGGCACCAACGCAAGACTTCTGAAAAAGCAGGTTACTGTAGTAAATTCCAGTTCAAGTCCCATTGTTCCATTGAAAAATAGCACGATAAACAATCACTATAATCTTCTAAGATTGGATTTTAAAGGTGACTATAGTATCGAATTTAGGGCGTACAACGACGGAATTGCTTACCGCTTTCTCACCAATAAAAAAGATTCTATCACTGTCCTAAATGAAGATGCCCACATTGTTTTCAACCAGAAGGTTAAAACTTCATATCTTGAAACAGGAGGATTTAAAACCTCTTATGAAATTCTCTACCGTCAAAATGAGCTGGGTAAGGTGGATAAAAGTAAGATGAGCGTTTTGCCTATTCTTTTCGATAATGGAAAGTACAAGGCACTTTTTTCAGAGGCCGATCTATATGATTATCCTTGCCTCTTTGTTAAGGCAATAGATGATCAAACCATCGATGCTGCTTTTCCCAAAGTGCCACTGGCTTTTGGTGAGGATGGAGATAGAAGTAAAAAAATACTTAAGCAGGCAGACTATATTGCAAAAACAGCAGGAACTCGAAGTTTTCCGTGGCGTTTTTTAGTAATCACAGATAAGGATGAGCAACTGGCAGCGAATGAAATGGTTTATAAATTAAGCACTCCAAACCAGTTGTCGGATACCAAATGGATCAAGCCCGGTCAGGTTACCTGGGAATGGTGGCACAATGCTTATGTATATGGCGTGGATTTCAAATCGGGTTACAACCAGGATACTTACAAATATTATATTGATTTTGCGTCCAAATTTGGGATTCCCTACATCATCATGGATGAAGGTTGGGCAAAAACAACACTCAACCCGTTCGAACCTAATCCAAACATTAATTTACAGGAACTCATCGCATATGGCAAATCGAAAAACGTTAAGATTGTTTTATGGTTTACCTGGTTGGCTGTAGAAAACAATTTCAATATTTTTGAAACACTAGAAAAATGGGGAATTGCCGGGGTGAAAATAGATTTTATGGATAGAAGCGATCAATGGATGGTCAATTATTACACGCGGGTTGCTAAGGAAGCAGCCAAACATCATATTTTGGTTGATTTCCATGGTGCATTCAAACCAGCTGGATTAGAAGTGGCCTACCCTAATGTACTCTCTTACGAAGGGGTAATAGGGATGGAGCAGAACATCGGTGGGGGGCTTGCTACACCTAATAATAACCTTTATTTACCATTTATACGAAACGCGGTGGGACCGATGGACTATACTCCCGGCGCTATGCGTTCTGCCCATAAAAAAGACTATAAACCAAGTTGGGTAAATACGATGAGCATCGGAACCCGTGCGCATCAATTGGCGATGTATGTTGTTTTTGAGAGTGGTTTCCAGATGTTGGCTGATAACCCCTTCAATTATCTGAGAGAGCCTGAGATCACTTCATTTATTACCAGTGTTCCCGTTACATGGGACGAAACTAAGGTGTTGAATGGACGAGTTGGTGAATACATTGTCAAAGCTAAACGCAAAGGAGAAAAGTGGTTTTTGGGAGCTATGGGTAATGACCAATCACATGACCTAAAAATTGAAGCTTCCTTTTTGAAAGCAAATGTCAAATATCAAATCATCCTGATTCAGGATGGCATCAATGCGGATTTTCAGGCAATGGACTTTAAGCGAATCGTCAAGCCGATCAAAGCAGGAGATATAATCGATATTAAAATGGTAAAGGATGGCGGTTATGTTGCTGTAATCGAACCTATAGAATAAAAAAAGGTAAGGCTCCGGATTAAAAGTAAATTTCAATCGGAATTTCACAATGGTCTATTTTGTTTGGAGAGGCTAATGAGGACATGCCGTTTTTTATTCAATGGATAAGCAGGACATCCATTTAGTAAGAATCTGCATGAAGTGCGATTTTAGCTTACCCGGTCATGGATTTTGATTTGGTGTTTGCCATAGGTTTTTTAACGATCTTTTTTTTTGCTTTGATCCGCTTTTTTGTCGCTGCAATTTTCTCCTTTTCTGATTTGGCTTTGAGGCGTTGCTGAAGCAGATGGAGCCTTGTTTGCCACCGGTTGATATTCTCATTTTCCGCTTTGGGCAAGCCGTTGGTTTCCAGCAGCCCTAGAATCTTCGCCAGTTCCCTTGTGTTTTGTGCCTTGTTTTTATGGGTTTTTACATAGTTGCGGTGCAGGTTTTCAATTGCTTTTTTGTAAAAAGAGATCGCACTCTTGATCAGTTTGATCTGTTCTTTGGCAGGGCGGGTCTTACGATAGGTGATCATTAGCCGGTTCCATGCCTGAGGATTGGCAGGATCCTGAAGGGTGGCCTTGTTGAGTAGCTTGATCGCCCCAGCATAATTCTTTTCTTTCTCTAAAACCAGAGCTAATTTGATATTGGCATTTGCTTGTAAGGATTTTTTCAACGGCATAGCTCTTAAACAAATTTGGCCATGGTAATGTTTGTAAGCCGGCTTACCGAATTATTTTCACTCAAGGATAATAATGAGGAAATTATTTCCGTTATTTATTTCGAGAGCGTTAATTTAGATGACGGGGATAGAACTTAGTTTTATCTCCGTTTTTTTTTGATCTAATCATCACCACCGTATGATTTACCTACACTCCGATAGCCTCATCGCTTAAGTACTGCAGTAAAGAAAAAGAAAGTGCAATTACCGATATGCTTGAAGTGTATTTTTTGGTGATTAATCGGCTGGGTCAGCTTCGCATTCCGATTAATTTTTAGCAATACCAATTTTAGAAAATACAACAAACAGGATTATCATGGCCAGCAACAGGAGACCGTTAACCCAATGGCGATTTCTCCAGGGTTTTAAATCCACAATCCCTTTATTTTGTTGTACGTAAGCTGTTTCCATTGGAATAATTTTTCCAATGACAAGCATAATTATCGTTGTTGATGCAAAAAGTAAAGCAAGGATATGCAGAAAATGGACACCAGTATCAAAAACTATTTGTGTCAGGATATAACCAATCAGGCAAAATACCAGACCTATCTTAGCCGCAATTGGGGGCACTCTTTTGGTTACCAAACCAACAAACATTATCGTAAAGATTGGAATGCTAAAGGCAGCATTTATTTTCTGCATGAAGGTATAAAAATTGTCATTAGAGAAAATAATCAATGGCGCAATGAACATGGCTAACAAACAGGCAAACATTTCAAATCTTTTTGAGCTTTTGAGCATGTGTTCTTCGGTAACCACTATTCCTTTTTTTTCTTTAAGAGGCCTATAAAGGTTTAGGATAAACAACGTGCTGGCACTATTGAGCCCTGGAGAAAAGGAGGTGATCGCCGCTCCGAAAATAACCGCAGCAATAAAACCACTCAGAACAGGGGGAGATACATCACTGACTACCATTGGAAATATTTCAGTGGTATTTTGGACATTGCTGTATAAGTGCACGGCGATGATCCCTGGTAATATAAACAACAGTGGACCGAGCAGTTTTCCGAGGCAAGCTAGCGCAATACCTTTTTGACTGGTCTTTAGATCTGAAGATGCTAGCGCTTGTTGAACAATAACCTGTTCGGTACCCCAGTAAAATAGATTCATTAAGATCATGCCAGTAAAGATTGTTGAAAAGGGAACAGCATCGCCAGATTTTCCTATGGAATTAAAATGTTCCGTTTTTGAATTAAGAATAGTAAATAGGCCTTGTTTAAGGTCTCCATTTCCAACATGGCATAGCCCGAAGTAAGCGAGTAATAATGCGCCAGTAAACATACATAAACCCAGGATCAGGTCAGAGATCACAATAGCTTTTAGGCCACCCAGGATAGAGTATAAACTTCCAACAAGGCCGATGCACCAAACTAGTATCCAAATGCTACTTGCGTAACTAATGTTCCATATGGCTGAAAAATGAAATAAACCATTTAATGCAACAGCGCCGCTGTAAAGCACAATTGGAAGTAGGTTCACCATATAGCTGATCAAAAAAACCAAGGACACTAATTTTTTCGTTGCCGGATCATATCTGCTTTCTAAAAAATCTGGGGTAGTCGACATGGCCCCTTTGAGATAAACTGGGATCACGAATTCGGAGACGATTAGCATTGCAAATACAGAGCTAACTCCCCAGGCCATTACTGTCATGTTATTCAGGTAAACCGATTCACTATTGCCAACAAACTCCGCGGCGCTAATATTGGTAAAAAATAATGAGGTGCCAACAGCGGTAAAACTTAGTGTTCGGTTAGCCAGAAAAAGACCTGTTGAGGTTGTTATCTTATGCCTCTTGGTTTTATACCATGAAATCAATCCGACAAGAAATGTTACTATGATAAAGGTGACCAAGGCAATGGAATTCATTTGTGCAGGTTATAAAGATTTTCTTCTGATGAGTACGGTAGGGATAATTTCTTGTACTTTTTCTTTTTTCAATATAGCCTGAGCAACTTTTTTGCCCATCAATGAGAAATCAGCAGAGTAGGTTGTAAGACCACCGCCAACGATTTCTTTCACAATTTCATCGTTATGTGATAAAATCCCTATGTCCTGGCCGAGCACTAAGTGCTTTATTTCACAGTCTTTCATGATTTTCCATATCTCGGAGTTATCCAATGTAAAATAAACCTTTCCCTTTTCCACGCTGCCCGGCTTGTATTCATTTAGTATCTTGGCATTTACTTTGAAATCCTTGGCAAATTTTTTAAAGGATTTAATAATTTCGATAGGATCGAGTGAACCTGGCGTGTGAAAAAGAATCATTTCATCAAATTTCTTTATCGTTTGCACAAGCTCAGAGAGTACGTTGTATGTGGACTGCTCAAATTCCTGTGTGATGTATTTAAATTCACCTGCTAAGGGTTCATAGCGATCAAACATGATGAGTTTATTAGCGGGCAAGGTTTCTAGCAGCTGCCTTGTTTTGGGGTGCGGAATTGGTGAGATGACGTACACGCCGTATTTACCTCTGATCATGTCAAGCATCGTTTCAAAAACGGTGATATTGCCATGGTGAAAAAATACATCAATATGCACGTTTGGCCCCAGTTCATTTCGGAAATTTCTATAGAACTGTTCCTGAAAGGAATCAATGAGGTACATGAGCAACGCTACTTTAAGCGTTTGTTCTGTGTCGTCATTTGCCACGAAATAACCAAGCCTACTCTTTGATTCGACAATACCCCGACTGATCAGTTCTCGGTAGCCCCTCATAATGGTTTCCCTTGCAAAACCAAGTTTTTTGATCAGGACATTTATCGAAGGTAGTGGGGCACCTTTTGAGATAATTCTCTCATCGATCGCATTAATGATGCCCTGAACAAATTGTTCATGCTTGGAGTAGGATGGTATTTCTTCGAGTTCTTGAATCTTTTCAAAAATAGTGAGCATATCGGAACGGTTGGTCTGATTAATTATTTACAGATGATATCTGTTTCAAGTGATTTTTATAGGTAATTACGTTTATCAAAATCATCGATTGGCTGAAAATCATTAAAACTAAGGTATTTTTTTATAAATGTATTTGTTTTTAGATCTTTATTTGAAAATGCTTTTAAGCGAAATTTACCAAAGCCGAATAAGAGGAATGGTCTGCTACTGCAAACCATTCCTAAAGTTAATTAGTAACCCGGGTTCTGAGCAAGCTTTGTTCTGTTGATTTCACTTTTAGGAATCGGGAGTAAATAATGTTGGGGTTTAAATATCCTGGTTTGCACCTGGGTATAGTTATAATTCTTACTGGCATTGCTATTTTTAGTAATGATAACACCCATTAACGGTTTATTTTCGGTTATACCGGCAATTTTCCAACGACGTACGTCATAATACCGGTGGCCTTCCAGACATAACTCAATTTGCCTTTCATTTCTGATTTTGTTTTCCAGATTTGTACCCGATAACGTACTTGGAAGTTTATTGGTAATACCTGCTCTTTCCCTAATCAAATCCAAATATTGAATTGCAGTAGCATTATTGCCCAGGTAGAACTGGGCTTCGGCATAATTCAAATAAATTTCGCTCAGTCTGCTGATTACCCAGAATTTATTTGTTTGGGTTTCGTTATTGAAATTGAAGGTAGTATCGCAGTATTTTCTGAAGGTATAACGGGTTACACTGTTATTCCATTTGTCCCAGCCCTGCGGAGAATCCAGGCCCCCTTCGTAAAATTCAGCGGCATTGGTGCTCCCAACCTCGTATCTGTCTTTGAAGAATTCAGGCTTTCCATAGGGTCTGCCATCATAAACGATATCCTGATAAAAACGGGGATCACGCTTGATATAGGGTTGCTGTGGATTATAGCCTGAGGTTGGATCTGTGATGTCTTTTCCATCTGCAGTTCCGAAGGCATCCACTAAGTTTTGACTTGGCGCAAAGGAGGCCCATCCATGATATCCACTGGCAGATAAAAACATTTCTACCCCTTGGAAAGCATTCCACATATACTGTTTATTGGTTAGTCTCACCATGATCAACTCTGAATTTTTAGTCGTAAAAAGATCAGCATAATTACCTTTGAACAACTGGAATGGCAGATCAATTACAGCTTTGGCTGCATCAGAAGCCTTTTTCCATTTGGCCAGGTCATTAGCTGTATTCCATTGTGGACTGGCGGCGTATAACAGCACTGTGGATTTTAGTGCGAGTGCGGCAGCTGAAGTCACTCTTCCGTAACTAGTTGAACTCTGTTTTTTTAACAATTCTGAAGCAATATCCAGCTCCTGGGAGATGAAATTTGAACAATCCTCATAACTACTGCGACTCATCTCAAAGTTACTGTTCAAGTCAAACGGCTGTTTGATTAATGGAACACCCCCATAATCCCTGATTAACTTGAAATAGGCATAAGCTCTCAAGTAGGTTACCTCACCCTTTAACCTCTCGCGACGTGCGGCATCACCGGGAACATTATCAATCTTTGATAAAAAAATATTGCAGTTTTGAATAATGCTATAAGTGGGGGCCCAGATATCAAAATTCCCAAGATTGTCGGCTGTCAGGGTACCTGAGTTCATCACCGAAGCATTATAGTCATCGAATTTGTTATACGCCTCATCACAGGCTGAAGATAAAGCCCATGTCCTGTTAGTTGTATTATCCCAGTTGTGTTCAGCATTTGGCAATATATTATAGAGGTTATTGGTAAAAGCCTCTGCTAGACTTAAATCGTTCCATACCGATTGATCAGTGTAAGAATCAAGCGGGGTTTTATTTAGCGCATCTTTCTTGCACGAGGTCGCTATAGCGCATAGGATATAACAACAGATGAGTATTTTATTTTTCATATTTGTCGTTTTTATAAATTAACATTTAAACCAAATCTAAAAATGCGGGTCTGTGGGTAGTTGACACCAGTGATATTATTGGTTTCAGGGTCAACCCCATATTTTTTCATGCCATCAAATGAAAATAGATTAGTGGCCCCAGCGAATACCTTCACTGCGCCAATACCATATTTTTCGAACGTACTTGTGGGCAGGGCGTAAGAAAGTTCAATGGTTTTTAAGCGCAGAAATGCAGCGTTTCGTAACCAGAAATCTGCTGAAGTCGAGTTTCGGGGATCATTCGCATTAAACGCTTTTGGATACTCCGCATTAGGATTTGCAGGAGTCCAGCGTCCCTGGTACAAATAGGATGGAGGTGCTACTAGCGAGCCCTGTGATTGTGGCAATATCATTTGTTTGGCAAGCGCCTGACCTGACCACACCAAATTGAGCGCAAGCCCCTTGTATTCTGCGCCCATTAATACCCCATACATGATTTTTGGTGTGGCGGACTGGGGAACCCTAAGCTTGTCATCGCTTGTAATATTTCCGTCTCCGCTTTTGTCGATCAACCAGAGATCGCCAGGTTTTGCCCCGGGCATGTGGGGAGAACTGTCGACCTCTGCTTGTGTGTGGTAGATGCCATTGGTCTGATATACTAACCAGGAGTCGATAGCATAGCCGGTCGATTTCTGCCACTCAGGGATATTAGGTGATTCGTCGCGGAAAATAATTTTGCTCTTGGCATAAGTGAAGTTGGCTCCAATATTATATTTGAACGCATTTCTGGTTTCATTGTAGTTGATAGAGAAGTCAATCCCTTGGTTGAGCGATTTACCGATATTTTCAGAAGGCAGCGATAGGCCTGTATATTGAGGTACAGACGCATTGCGTTGCGCCAAAATATCCTTTCTTAAAAAACGGAAAGCATCAAAGGTAATATTCAGCCTATTAGATAAAAATGCGGCATCAAATCCGATGTTTCTGGTATCCTGTTTTTCCCATGTGATATTGGGATTGGGCGTTGCGGAGAGATACAGATTTTTTACCTCGGTATAATCATCCCCAAAATAGGTGTAGTAAACAGGATTGTTCACCAGTTGGTATCGGGTAACATACAGATACTGTGCCACCGCATCGCTTCCCATCAATCCCCATGAAGCGCGTAATTTTAGCTGGCTTATGCCTTTGATATTGTCTTTAAAAAATGCTTCATCAGAAATTTTCCAACCTAAAGATACTGAGGGAAATACTCCCCATCTTTTGTCAGCAGGAAAATTAAAAGAGCCATTGTAGCGGAATGCGACCTCGGCAAGATATTTGTTTTTATAGGCATAAGCCAATCTTCCTAAATAGCTTTCACGGCCGTCTTGAGACGCTGAACCGGTTGCATTCTGGTCCACAGCGCTTCCGGTGAAAAGCTGGTCAAGCTGATTGCTTAACAAATCTCTTCGGTAGGCATATGTTCTGTTCCATTTGCTTATGGTTTGCTCAAATCCGACAAACGCATTGAGATTGTGATTGCCAAATTGGCGATCATAAGCAGCTTTAATGAAGTAGGTATTTTGATTAGACAACTGGGCGTCCTGTGCCAGACTCAAAATGCTCGTGCTGGATCTCTGGTTGCTATAGGTTTTGCTCGTAGCATCGTAGGTATAGGCATCCCAAGGCTGACGAAATGTCTTTTGTTCGACGTATTTATAGTCGAAGGCAGCATATCCGTTTAAAGATAGGCCTTTTAGGATATAAGGTAATTTCAGATCAAATCCCAGGGTCGGATTTACAGTATAATAATTGGTATGGTCATAACCGGGTAGCGAGGAAGTCATTATTGCAGGGTTTCTGCCGTTTGATATGCCCGCATTAATATATCCATTCGGCCAGTATACAGGTAAAAAGGGGTACATGCTTACCGCCTCATGTAATGTTTGACTTAAAGACACTACCGGATTGTTCTTATCTTCTTTACGGGCAGCGATGTCCAGGTTGACTTTGAGGTTTGGAGATATGGTGGCATCAATGTTCGAACGGATATTGAACTGCTTAAACCGTTGCTCACTGTTCCTCAGGTTACTCTGCTGATCGAGTGTCTGTCCGGAAAAAAAGTACTTGACTTGTTCCCCTCCACCCTGCACCGAGATCGAATGATTATTCTGAGGTGCATTTTTTCTGAAAACTGCGTCCATCCAGTCGGTGCTGGTATAGTTCGGATCGTTGCCCGCTTTGTATTTATCAATTTCACTTTGTGCATAAGGTGCAGTATTTCCCTGGTTTAGGTTTAGCTCATTGAAGTAAGTCATGTATTCCCATGCATTGACGCGATGGGTAAAGCGTGTTAATTGTTGGATACCGTATGAGCCATTGTAATGGATCTCCGCTTTACCTGTTTTCCCCCTTTTAGTGGTGATTAAAATTACGCCGTTTGCCGACCTCACTCCATAAATGGCCGCGGAAGCATCTTTCAAGACAGTGATATTTTCAATATCATCCGGGTTAATCCGGTTCAAATCCCTATCTGGAATTCCATCAACAACAACCAGAGGGCTGGTACCTCCACCAAACGAATTTAGTCCCCTGATCAATAAGCTTGCCCCATCTGCACCAGGTTCTCCTGAGCGGTTATTGGTAATCAAGCCCGGCACTCGGCCAGCTAAAGAGTTGGAAACCGAGGGCGAGGCATTTTGAAGCAGCTGTTCTCCTTTCACCGTACTCACAGCACCCACAACATCTGCTTTTTTGCGCGTACCGTACCCGATAACAACCACTTCATTTAAATCAGCATCTTTACTCTTCAGGACAACGTTTATGGTAGTTGAGGTAGCTACTTTTCGTTCCATGGTGACAAATCCGACGTAACTGAAGACCAATGTAGCCTGGTCATCTGGCGAGGTAATGCTGTAATTACCATCGTTATCGGTTGTTGTGCCATTGCTTGTATCTTTTATTTTTATACTTACTCCAGGTAGGGGAAGACCTTTTTCGTCGGTGACCCTGCCTTTAATTTTAATGGTGCTGGTATTGCAGTCTAAGCTAGAACTAGATGTTTTTTCTACTGCCCACGAACGAATACTGGTGGGGAAGCTTGCGCTGGCATGACTAGAGCCAATTATCGCAAGTAGGATTGTCAAAGACCAGCAAGGTGATAATTTGGAAAAGCGAAGCCACAGCAAAAGCGTGGCTTTTGAATTTAAATTCATATTTTTGAAAACTTAGGGTTAAAGATTATGTCGATTACTCAATTTGGCTAATGGCAATCCTATTTTGCCGGAAGGTGCTACGAACACTTTTCGGCTTTTTACAAAAGGTTACCCGACTATTCTTTCTTATACTTGTATCTTTCTGCTCATATTTCTTAGTTGTTAGATTTATAATTTGGTTATTTATTTGGGAGGTCTATCCCTTTGATGGTTGCATGTTGCTTATAATTTAACCTGAACGGTTTCCCCCTCGGCGATCAAATAGGAAGTAGGAGTGCCGTTTGTTTTTGTAATCGTTATCTGGATTTTCCTACTTTCCAATCTGTTGACTTTTAAATCGAAAACGCTGTTGAAGGCGTTGACTTGCCGCAGAGACATCTGTTGCCAGTCTTTAGGTAACCTGGGAGAACAGTTAAAGCTGTTGAATCCAGTTGGCCGTATGCCAAATAAACCTTCGGTGAATACCCTGCAATAGAGTCCGCTTTCTGCTGAAAGATGCCTTTGATTACCCTCAGGATAAGCTTCTACCGGATATGGTACATGTTCTCCCAGTAACCTTCTGCGGGAATAATATTGAAGGAATTTCATGGCCTGTTCAGTTCCACCGGCCTGAAGTACTCCCCGAAGCCCATATAAAGTAGAGCGGTCCCAAAAAGTATCTTTTCCCGCCTCAGTTGCTAAACCATCTGGGGTCCAGAGCTGGGATGAAAAAAGTGCGGCGATGGTACCTTTGCTGCGGCCGTAAATTCCCATGGCAAGGGGCATACTAATCCACGCCCGTAAGGTGTTGTTGGTCTCATAATATTTATAGGTGTCAAAGCCTGCCAGGTTAGCGCCAAAATATTTTTCAATGTTTATTTTGAGTTCATTTGCACGTTTCAGATATTCATTAGCTTGTTTATCAGGTAAATGTAACTGGCGGGCTAACATCGAGGCCGATACCAGGGCATCATAGTACAAGCAGTTGGTAGAGAGGTTGGCTTTACCTGATGGGAATCTGCCCTCTAGTTCATCACTTTGAGATTCGACTACGCCACTTTCATTGATATGCCTGCTGTTGTATTCTAAACACCAGCTGATCAGTGGCCATAATACTTTTGCAGAGTCTGCTCTGCCATAGGCAAGCGCAAATCTTGAGGCACCATAAGCGATCATGGCCTGGTCGCCCCGGTCTCCAGCCCCTTGCCATACGGTGTCTCCTTCAGCGACAATTGAGCTTGGTAGGGGATGGTGTTGCGGATTAATATAGGTGGCAAACATGCGGTAGCAATTCATTGCAGAGAGAACCCCAATGCTATCTCCAGAAAACGCAAAGTAAGGACTGATGTACTCCGCTTGGTCGTTTGCCCATATAGCAGCATAATATTCGAGCCCACCCGGTCCGTGAAGATATCCGCGTTTGGTCTTGAAAATACTTTCTGTTGCCCTAATTTTAGCAAAAGCAAACGCTGCATTTAATACCGTATCTGGCGTTTCCAATTGTAATGGAGACAAAATTCGGCTGATTCGTCTAACCCGAAGGTTTTCTTCCAGCACTGGGTCGATAGTAAAAGGCGCATCGGGGTGATCTGTAGCAAAATAACAAACAGAAAAGGTTGTAGATTGACCAGGCGCTAGCACTCGGCGGCCTTCATTGATTGTTTTCATCACTACCGTATGGGGTGATGATTTACTTTGGGCGGTATCGGTTGTAACGCTATGGATTAACTTTTCCATGGCCAGGGTTACAGGTTTGTCGCCTGTGTTGCGGAAAACAAATTTTTCAACCGCCATGGGTTTTTCTACGGAAGGAAATAAACTGCGCTCAATTTCTACCTCACCCGCTTCACCGGCATTGGCTGTGATGCGCATAAGGCCATGGTGACTAATCTTTTTGGAAACAAATGCGTAACTACCCTTTTGTTCTTTCCTGGAAATATCCATCTTCAGCAGTTTGTTGCTGATATAGATCCTTGGCAGCTCATTATCCTGGAAAGTATAGGCGATATGGCTCCTGGTATCATCTGGTAACATCCGGAAGGTGGGGAAAACTACCTTCCGGATTATTCTTAAAACTCCCGCAGTATCTATACGGTAGTCTATCCATAGAGAAACCTTTTCTCCCGACATTTCAATATGATCAGCATGAGGCAGGGCTTTGGATGTCTGCCATGTAATGCTCCCGTTGGGTTGGATTGACCACCTGTCGTTTTGCATAGGAAGGGCGATCTGCTGGCTATGGAGCTTAAAATTGGCAATAAAGAGAAGCAAGGTAAGGGTGGCTGTATTTTTCAGGGCTTTCATTCAGATTATCGTTTAAAAATGGGATTTACTTCAACTTTTACGCGCATTCCAGGTTTTACCTCTAACTCCACCCAACTCATCATCTTCCCCTGTGGGTTTGTTTGCTTCTTAGCAGATTTTGAAATACCGTTAACAGTTACTTGAGGATAATTTCCGCAAAAGAAGGCTTTCCATTTAAAAGGCTTTTTCCCAGAATTAAAGATTGTGGATTGCCTGGTACTACTATGGATAAGGTCAATGGTGGTTTGCAATAGGGGTAAATTAGTGATGGTAGCTGACTCCTTACCACTAGTTTTAAATACGGTACTGATTGTGCTAGCTTGGGCATCGGCAGAAACCCCCATTAGACCCTGGACTATCCCATCAATCACGCCAAAAGAAACTTCCGGGTATTCTCTCCTAGGGGTGGCAGGATCTGAAAGATAGAGGATATATTGTTTGGCCTGGTCCCATTCACCGTTTTTGTAGAACAAGTAAGGTAAATAAGAAGTGGTTTCTACATTACTTTTTATTGAAGCTATCTGTGCCAAATGAAGTTTGAGCCTAGCGGTATCTTTTAGGGCATCAAACCAAAGCAGATATGGGACGGCCCCATCTTTAACGAACTTATCCTTGCTGCTGTAATAAAGATAGTAATCTCCCAGCTGCGCGTTCCACCAATCTGTTTCCAGCCGCTCAAGGTAGCGCTTAGCTTTTTGAGCATATATTTTAGCTTCCTTGTGCATCCCTCGGGCCGAGAGAATATCTGCATAAGTTTGCAGCCCACGGTAAAGGGAGGCAACTAGATCCACACCTGTTCTCATGTCCGGAATCCCCTCAGAGTAGGAAGGGAGCCCGCGGCAGGTGTGAAAATAATCCGTCTCATTGTAAGGCATTGGTGCGTGCGGGTGGGCTGGCCTTTTTAGCAGGGAGTCTGAGCTGAGCACCCAAGTGTCGATATATTCCTTAACTGTTTTTTGCTGAAAATATACGAAAGATGGGCTGTTGATATAATATTGATTTCCTGTCCATTTATATAGGCGCCAGGTTGCAAAAAGTACATCGAAGTTGGCGGGCAGATTGTACCAGAATTCTCTATCATTTCTGTAATCCTCGGGTGCTGGCTGTCCTAAGTTATTGATCTCCCAATAAGAACACCAGTTTTTAGGGGCAGAAACATTTTTGGCAAACAAAGTAAACATGTTGAGATTTTCCCTGCTTAGCCCTAATATTTCTGCGCCAATACTTTGGTGGGACGCATCGCGCATACAAAATGCGTTTCTGGAGGGCAGAGCGGCTTCATACCAAGGGCCTACTGCGTCAGTCTCGGCTCCTTTATATTGCATGGCCGTTTTTTTTGCCCAGATAAAGGCCTGCTCCAGGCCTTTATCTGATGAGGTAAAGGCGACTTGAGTTTTTTGGGCTGAAGCGGATGAAAATCCATAAAATAGTGCCACCAGAAGGGCCAATCGATAGCGATAAAAAATCTGTATATAATTAAGGTATGTCATGTAAATTTATTTTGAATTCTCTCTTATTCAAGTAAGGTCTGCGGTCTGGTGATGGCAATGGCTATAGTGTGAATAGATCACAATGAAAACATAATATTTGGTCTGGTCTAATCTGGTCTATAACAATGTTCGGAAATTATTTTTGTATTTGCAAATTTTATTTGAAAGAGGCGTAATAGCTAACAGGTTAACCGAGCTGGAAGAATAAAATATACAGGTGAAAATAAGCTTTGCAGGGAAGTCATAGGTAATAAATACTTGCCATTTTCTTGTTTTGATTAGCCCTGTGTGTTGGGAAAGCTGTTATCGGACTACAGGTAATCAAGCTATTTTACTTATTCATTCAACAGGTGGCCAAAAATTGGCGTATTTGGTCCTATTTACCCTTAGATCCTCCAACTGGCTGAGCAATTGGCTTTTGAATATCATGCATTTGTAATCTTGACCCTTTTTTTTGGGATCCATCATCATTTTTGTTATATTTGTAACAAACAAATTACTATCGCCTATCGAAAATATACCGACCTAACTAAATATTCACGTTATTAATCGTCTATGAGAAAATACGTTTTAGGACTATCCGGTTTATTAATTATCAGCGCATCTTTACTTTTTACAAGCTACAAACGCGGCAGTCGCAAAGAAAAAATACATTTAAATAGTAAATCCTTACCTGCAAAACAGGCCTACGAAGGTTACGTTAAGCACGTTTACAAAATTTCGCAGCTCAAGCAAGCCGGGTTAGCTTATCAAGTGTTTGAAAAGGCATTAACAGGCTATTATAATCTGAATAAGGATGGGAAGGGGGCAAATAATGCCTTACTTACTATTGCCGATTTTGACCAGGCGAGCACCAAAAAACGATTATATATAATTGATTTGCAAAAGCAACATATCGTGCTCAATACCTGGGTTGCCCACGGACAGCGGAGCGGAGAGGACAGTGCAGTGAAGTTTTCCAACCAAAATGATTCCTTTAGCAGCAGCATTGGTTTTTACCTCACTGGCGAAGAATACCAGGGTAAGCATGGCCGTTCTCTTAAATTAGACGGTATGGATCAGGGATACAATGATAACGCCAGGTTACGTTCCATTGTCATCCATGGCGCGCCTTATGTAAGTGAAGGTACAATAGAAGCTTTGGGCAGACTGGGGCGCAGCCAAGGCTGCCCGGCAGTACCGACCGAACTTTCTGATTTGGTAATCAATACCCTGGGTTCAGGAAGTGTACTGTTCATTAACAAATCAGACCAAGCGTACCATTCCCCTTATCTTAACGAGCAGCAGGCAGCCGTTTATGCTAATATTACCAATCCGGACACGGTTCATCCCGAAGGCACAAATACAATCGATTAACCACAATTATATTCGCTCCAAATAGGTCATCAGCACAGCATCGAGCCCATAAATATCTTTGGCAAACCTTAGCTTTCCGGTTTGGGCATCCAGCCAGCAGGTTTGATAGCTTAGGTAAACTGGAACCTTTGTGTCCAGTACGATTGTCTCTGCTTTTGGATTTTCACTGGACATTTCTGTTTTTATTTTTTCCAGCTTACGACCCGTTCCAAATAGTGCCAGAGCCAACTCCAAAGGTTTCTCTACCCGAACGCACCCATGACTTACTGCTCTAACGGGGAGTGCAAAGGCAGCTTTGGCGGGCGTATCGTGCAGGTAAACGCTACTTTGATTATCGAAAAGGAACTTTATTTTTCCAAGCGAATTATCATCTCCCGGCTGTTGTTTAAAGGTATATGTTTTACCCGCATCGGGTGCAGACCAGTCGATGGCCTCAGGGTCTTCGACCTTCCTACCTTTGTAAAATACATCTATATTGTTGTTGGCCAGATAATACCGGTCTTTCGAGGCTTCTTTAGTGATTTCGTTGGTGGCAATACTTTCAGGGATGTTCCAGATTGGGTTAACCTGAACACTATGTATAAGGCTGGATAGTTGCGGCGTTTCCCGGTTAAAGGGTCGGTCTTTCTGCAAGTCGTTCTCATTGTATTCTACCAGCGGAGTTGCGGCGTTGTTGTTACGTCCTTCACCGACACAAACCTTCATGGCCAGCGCTACTTTATCCTGTTCAATTACCTGAAGGGAAAAATCAGGTATATTCACAAACACATATTTCCGCTCCTTCGGCTTATTCTGCCAGCGCAAACGTTCCAAATTTACTTTTAGAATCTTTTCCGTCTCTTCTGCCGACATGCCCGGAGCCGAAGCCTTTTCTGCTAATGCAGCCTGCATGAGTTGGTAGGGTTTTCCCTGTGGTTGGATACTGTCTAAAAAAGCTGTAAGACTTTTGGTCTCAAATACCTTTCTAAAGCTTAACGAATCGGGGCGTTTGGTTGCAGTATAGTATTGTGCATAAATGCGCCTGGGGGAAATTATGCCAAATTGCAGCGCATTGCTATAATCGGTAAAAGCAGCACTTGAGGTTATTTCCAAGTCCGCTATGAGGCTGTAAGCGTCTTCAAGGTTTCTAACAGATTCCTTATCATATAATTTACTGAGTAGGTTGCTTAATTTTTGGAGTCTAAACATTTCGGGCGAAAGTCCGTGTGCAGAAACCCGGGCTACTATTAATGAAGCCTTTTGGATACCACTATCGGCCAAAAATTTCGTTATCAGTACAGGTTCGTAGTTTTTTGCAGCGTAAAATGAAGCTGTAAAACCTGGATTGCGTAACTGTTTGTCATTGGCAATGGCGGCTTTTACCCTTTCGGCTAAAATATCTGCGTCCAATTCCTTGAAAATTTTGTTGCCACTTTCTTTAGCCGCCAACTTACCGATATCTGACTGACTTTTTTTGCAGCCTTCAAGTGATAATAACAAGGTGCTAAGCATAAGCAAAAAAACGCTGGCTACCACCTGACTAGGGAGTCTTTTCAAATTCATACCTCTATAATGATTTATTTAAAGGTTTTGTTTTGAAACATCGTTTAATGCTTCACTATAACTGTATAAAATACCCAAATCCTATAGGGAGCTGTAATGACGGAGCAATCCCTTTTAGAATATCCCTAAAAATTTTTTCTTTTTTTTCACCTTGCCGTTTTGTCCTTTGGTTTTACCGGTGACTTTTACTGGTTTGACCGATTGAACTTTTGCCATTCGGATACTGTCCTGTCTTGCTTTTATCAGGCTTTGTCTGTATTGCCTGTTGGCGATCTCAAATGGTGATTGGTATGGCGTTAATGAAGAGGTGCTCCGGGTTGGTTCCTTACTGCTAACCAGGAGATAACTTAAAAAGGCTGTAAGTAACAAACAGGCACTAGTCAAACCCCAAAACGCCGTTTTCGGAACGTGAATGTAGTTAGCCTGGTGATACGTACCGGTCAATTCATTGTATCTGATCCCCGCGTTCCTTGCCAGCGGTTTCAATATCGCCAGTTCGTTTTCCAGCTTGTGGTTTTTTTCCTTGACCTCGTTGGCTAATGCAGCATAATATAAGGATTCGTTAGGTAAAGTAGCTGACGCATTGTTCACCTGGTTCGGAGCCAATAATAGCCCGTTTATGACTGCCTTATGCAACTCCATTCCGTTGGCATAGCGTTCAGCGGGGTCTTTTTGTAAGCAGCACTTGATTAATTTTAGCAACCAAGATGGTACCAGGAGTTCCTTAGTCAGCACATCATTTTCAACGGTATCTACCAAATTGTTTCTACGAAGAACCATCGCATCGGGAATTTCTTTTTCCAGGTGTGCTATCATTACCGTATTGCGACCCGTGTCGCCATTGCCTTGCAGGGGGAAGGGAACCTGACCGGCCAATAATTCGTACAAGATGATCCCATAACTGTAGACATCACTTTGAAACAGGATTTTTCCCTCATGCTGCTCGGGTGCCATAAATTCTATTGCTCCCGCATGCCGGATACTGGTTCTGCGCTGCTCGTCACTCATGATAGCAAGCCCAAAATCCAACAATACGTAGTTGCCCGTTTGCAGGTTATATTTTACATTATTGCTTTTCACATCGCCATGTTTGACATCTACCTGGTGGCAGTGTGCAAGCGCTGCGGCCAATTGTTCAGCCACCTTTAGCAGCTCTTTAATGGTAAAAACGCTTTGGTTAGGAGGCAATAACAGCTCGCTCAACTCCGGGCCTTCAATATGTTCCATCTCGATATAAGGAAACGAGCCGCTCTCGGTAATGCCCCAGTTCAGGATTTTCACCACATTAGGACTTGGGCGGGAATTAACCTGTTGCAACTTGGTAACCTCATTCAAAAAATTCCGGTAGTTTTTGTCACTTTCATCCTCAACATAAATCGGCGTAGGGATGAGCTTAACCGCTGAATAAACCGGTCCCATCCGCATTCCTTTATAAACTGAGCCTTGTCCACCAGTTTTTAACGCACCCAGATTCTGCAGGCCCTCGGCAATGGTAAAAATCTTACTCATGATTTTGGTGGCTCAAAACTAAATTCTAATACAACCGATTCTCCCAAAATAATTTGATCGCCTTCCGCTAATTCGTGTCCGATGTGGGTGGCATGTAATTTTACTATTTCTTCGGTAAGCGCCGATCGATGTTTTACTTTATTGCGGGGAGGTATTCCCCCCTCATCGGCAAAAATTAGGAATTTGGCGAGATTTTTATCCCATTCAATGTGGGCATGCTGCCTGCTGACGTATTTGTTGCGTTCGTCATCACTCTCTGAGGGAAAAGCGATGTGATTTGTACGAAAATAACCCTCGTCAGACTGCGCCTTTTCATCCCTGCCGATATTGTATTTTCTTCCCTCAGAGCTTATGAGATAATCTGGTTGTGAGGTTTTTCCACTCAAGGCTTTTATGTAGGCTATGGCTTGTTGCTTAACAAAATGGGTACTGGTTTTGACGAAAAGTGCAATGGGCAAATTCTGCATTTTTACTGCATCTTCAGGACAATCCTCATCAAATGAAATTGTTAGTGCCCAGTTGGCAGGCAAATCCAGCGAATAATCGTCGCTGATGCGCTGGATTTCATTTTTAAACTGATCCGGAGCATCGGTATAAACTGCCGCCTCATAAGCTTGTCGCGCTGCTGACGGGCAATTGATATAAATATTTAAGCCTTTGATATTGGCGCCCTCGCCACCTTCTGCCTTTTGCAGTTCTTGTTTTAGAAATTGGAGTAAGGCATGTCTGATTCCTTTCACATCGTCCGGATGCCCCTCGGCTTTACTTTTAAATAGGTCGAATATCATTTTTATTCGGATTAATAAGGTTTAGCCATATTTTTGGCATTTTCAGTCTCATCGGATGGCGTAATGCTTTTAATGTAACCGCCCGCTTTTAGGAAGGGCACCACATGTTTTCCCGCTAATTTTACTGCATCTGACGAGCCTTTTGTTGCTTCAATTCGTACACATACTACTATATTTCCCTTGCCGGTGGCCGTTGGGGCAAAAAATACATACCAACCATCATTAATTTGCTGCTTCTTCCAAATTCGCTCCGGTGTTCCTGTTTTTCCTGCGACAGTTAGTCCGAGTATGCCAGACTTTAGCGCACTCTGTTTAATCATATAATTTGTCATTAGCTGTGCGTACTTTGGATAATCAACCAATTTCGTACCAGCTTTTGGCGGTTGTATATGGTCGCTGACCTTAAGAACAAATCTGTTTGCAATCATGTTTCCATTGTTTGCAATTCCTGCAGCCATTCTCGCCACCGCTGCCGGACTTGCAATAAGTGCCCCTTGCCCCCAAGACATACCCGAAATTCCTTTGGCCCTGGTTCTTCGAATGTTATTTGGGTCATATCTTGGCTTGGTATTAAATTCTGTCTTGCGCCAAAGTTGCTTCCATTTTTCTTCTTGGGCTGCATTAACGCTAGGCTTATTGTAATAATATCCCCCTAAGCCGTGAAGAAACATGCCCGTTTTTAGGTACAACTCACCCATATTTTCTTGCAGCTGTTCTTGATTTGCCAGTTTGATAAAGTAAACATTATTCGATTTTACAACAGCCCGCTCCAAGTCAATCCAGCCCGTTTCATCCGGTTCTATGCCTTTTGTTCGAATACGCTCCCAAGGGGCGACCTGATATTTTTTATCTGCTGCAGTCAGGCCGAGTTTGTTGAATGAGGCCATTGCGGTGGCTAACTTCGCAGTGGAGCCGGGTTGCGTAAAATTTGTAAAGCCAAGGTCAGCAGTCGTTACCCACTCTGAGAGTTGGTTCTGTTCTGTATTTGTCATCGTTAACCGCTCCCAGTCATGAATGGGGGGTAATGGATACACTGCTGAGGTGAGTACGTCACCCGTACTTGCTTCCATAATCACTACTGAAACGCGATTATCAAGGAGTGAGGTGTCCTGGGCAATAGACTTTTGTATTTTCGTTTGCAAACCGGCATCTATTGTCAGTTGTACATCGCGATTTTTATTTTTAAACGCTTCTACTTCTTTGCTGCTGATACCTGCAAGTAATAATGGGGATAGCGCTGCATAGTCTTTTTTCACAACCGTCATTTCTTTAACTCCTTTGGCAAGAAAACGGTTTTCGCTGTACCGGGTTGCTAACACAGCGAAGCTCTTGGTAGGGAGTTGGAAGCCACGAAGTTCGGCTGCATGCTCGTAATCAGCAAAATAGCCGTTCACACTTCCGTTAAATACCCCTGAATTTGCATCTCCAGTCCAAAAAAACAGTTGCTCTTCAAAAGGATAATACCTGTCCAAGCGCTGGTGCACTGCAGAATCGAGATTATAGTGGGATATACCAGCACCCATGAGCTTGAAATGTTGTGCCTTGACGCTATCCAGGTTACTTGTAGCGAGTAAAATTCCTTTACGATCGTGTAGTGTGCCCGCCTTGAGCCTAGACATTAGAATTGCAATGCGTGGATTGTAGCTGAACATACGAGCTCCACTCCGGTCTGCAACCAAGGCCGGCTGTACGACCCATTTTTGATTGTTGAGCACATATCGAGCCACATTAACGCTTAATAATATGATGCCCAGACAAGCGGCAATCAATGCGGGAACTAGATTTTTATCCTGCTGTCTGGCAATGTATTGCATTTGTACTTCGGTGCCCCGTAGTGTTGAAACTGACATTAGGAATCCAGCAGCCAAAAAATTGAGTACCAGTGATGATCCGCCATAGCTTTGAAATGGAAGTGATACACCCGATAAAGGCAGGGCACCGGTTGAGCCACCTGAAATCAGCAGGAACTGGACAAAGGTTGATGCGCCAATCCCTGCGCTTAAGTAAAACAGAAATGCCGAGCCGCTTCGCCTGCCAATGATAATGGATCTGTGTAAGTACAAGAGGAACAGCAAAAAGATGCAAACCATTCCGGTTAGTCCAAATTCTTCACCTATTGATGGTAAGATCATATCAGTATGTGCCTCCGGGATGGTTTTCGCAAACCCCTCGCCAATGCCCTGGCCTGTAGTACCGCCTGTAGACATGGCCCACAATCCATTTGCCACTTGGTCGCCGCCGTAAACTTCGTTATTCCAGGGATCTTGCCAAATTGCTTTCCGATCACCCAGGCGCTGTACGGGGCCGGGAAAAATGCGGTCTAAATATGGAATTTGATCGATCGTTAAGAATGCCGAGATGATTATCAGCACCATTACCGCCGATTCACTAAGTTGCCTGCGCTGAAATAACATTAGCACGGCAACCAGAAGCAAGGTTATTGCTGTGGAAATCCAAATGTTAGAAAAAATCCATGACGCCACTACATACAAAATTACCGAGCCTGCCATGAACATGAAATCGCCCCTGGAGAAGGAAAATAAAATAATGAAGGTAAAACACACCACCATCGCCGGGCCAAGATCTCCCAATATCAGAAAAAGCATAAGTGCGAGTAGAATGGCCAATAAGGCAAGGTAGAAAAATGACCATCTTTTATTCCAGCTGGTGTACTCACTGATGAGCTTTTCATTTACGGCAAAAAATCCACCAAGAAAGAAAATGATCAAATACTTGACCACCTCGCTCGGCTGAAAGCCAAACAGATTTACCTTCACCCCACTTCCCTCAGGCCCGGTTCCAAATAAGATGGTGAGTGCCAGCAAGCCAATGGCCAGCAAAGCCCACGGCCATCCATTTGCAGCCGATCGAGAGTTTTTGAATAAAAGAAGACGATACACCCAGGTGTCGGTGTTAAAACGGCGCAAGTTCAAGCACAAGATGAACAATATGCCGCCGAAACCCATTAACAGGTATAATAGTGAATCCTTAGCTAAAAACCGATCACGTAACGGATCTTGCAAACTCAGTAGCGCAAGAAATGAGATACCGGTAAGCAGCATCACAACCGGCAGTAGGATTTGGTCGGCGGTGCTGAATTTCCAAGATAAAACCAGGTGTACCATAAAAAATCCACCAATCAGGCTTACGCAGATAATGAAAAACCACTTGTTATATTCTTCGGGGGTTCTGATAATTAAGGATTTTTCTTTTTTCAGGATATTAAAATCTCTGGTAGAGAAAAGCTTTATGGTATGCGGGCGCTGTTCAAAAGTAAAGACAGCATCATCATCGAGGTTCTGTACACCTTTTGAAGCACCAAATTGGAAGCCGGGTTTTAATGGTAATATTTTAAATGCCCGGTTTTCGGGTAATTGATTAAAATGAAATTCACCCCGAAGGTCGGTTCGTAGATAGACAGTAAGTTGCCTTAACTTCCGTTTGCCGGCCGTGTCCGCGGTGTAAACCTTTGTAATGCCATTTGCCTTTTCTGTGATGCTCTTAATGGTTTCGGTTGGTTCGTCTGTATAAACGCTGTCTTGTGGCAAAATCATCTCCAAGCGGATCAAAACGCCTCCGATCGGTGTTTCATTAGCTGTAATCTTGCCGCTGATACTATATTTACCAAGCCCCAGGTCGCTTTTGGATGCATAGTGAATTGGACTTTGTCTTTCTTGGGCGAACCTGAGTGAATCTTCACCCGTATAGCCAAGTAGTGCCCTGGAAGCCAGCACCCTTGCTTTGAATGATTTACCTCCCTTTGCAAAAGCTTCATCTGCAAGTATAAAATATTGGCGTTTATTTACTTCGCCGATGTTATCAAGTTGTTGGGGATTTTGTGTTGCACTTGCGAGGGTTCGTTCAATCAGGTCAACGTCTCGCTGATCTTCAAAGTAGTAGCCTTTTTTAAGTAGGTTCCGTAAATTTTCGGCAGGGTTTGGGGCATTTAGATTCACCATGGTGCCTGCTTTTAAACGCGGGGCGACCTCTGAAAATCTGGGCTGAATGATTACATGTAGTTGGTAAAAGAATAGTGCCAGAATGATTCCAATGGCTAGTATGAAGATCCGTTCACGGCGACGGCTTGCTTTGGTAACCCCTTTATTTTGCTCCATTTTTCAAATTTGTGGCTTTAGCGGTGACACTCATTAATGGGGTAACTTGGGGAAACCAGGCATTGATTGATTGCTGTGCTGGAAATTTAAAATCGTTTTTTACAGGTAGTATGCAATCGGTGAAGACAATATTCTTGAGCAATAATGACTGGTTTGAAATGGCAATGGCATTGTCAAAGCCCTTGAATTGCAAACTATCTAAGACCAATAGCTTTGCATTTGGCAGCATGGTCACAGCTGCCCCCTTATATGCACTGTCTGCCTGTAATATGAGCCCACGGGCAAAAACATATAAGGTATCTCGCCGCACCCGTAAAGTGTCGCTAATGAAAACCGGATTTTTAAAAATAGAGTCGGAAAGGACTATGGTGTCAGCTACAGCATGATCAAATGCATCCTGTAATAGCTGTTCCTGTTGATTCTTCACTTTTTTTTGGGGCGAGGGAATTGATGTTGAACTAGCACTCCCTGAACCTTGTGTTTGCAGATAGAGCAATACGGTACTGCCGAGTAAGATGATGCATAACAGAATTAACGCCGTGAGCCAGTAACTTCTTTTTGGCGGTGTGCTGGCCACGGATTTTGTATCCTTATCAGCATTCCTGTCGATTTCATTTTTTTCTGGGCCTGTGGGAAATGGAAGATTGGCTATGAGGCCGGGTTTGGTAGGGGTGGGTTGCTGCGCCTTTTTATTGTTTTGCAGTAAAACAATAGTGATATTGTCTCGACCACCATTTTCATTGGCAAGGGCAATGAGATTACTGGCTTTTTTTGCGAGGGTATCACCCTGGAGAAGCAGACTGGTAATATCCTGCTTGTTAACCATGTCAGTCAGGCCATCGCTGCAGAGCAGCAACAGATCGCCCGGCAAAAATGGTGATTGACCGGTTTCTATATAACTTTCATCAGTTTCAATTTGATCGCTGAAACCAATTGCCTTATTAATTTCATTGCGTTTAGGATGCTGCATCGCAGCGGCCTCCTCCAGTCTTCCCGAATCCTCGAGAAAACCTACAAATGAATGGTCTTTAGAGATTTTGACCAGCGATCCGTCACGTAGTAGATACAACCTGGTATCGCCTACATGAGCGTAATAAAATTGATTACTTTCAATATCTGCTAGCACGAGCGTTGCTACGCAAGCCATCTCCGAAAGTTCTTTTTCGGATTGTTTTTTCGCAATGATCTGATCATTTGTATTCTTAAAAGCATGGATCATTTGAGCGATGGGATCCGCCGGACGAGCTGAGAATTGATTTAAAATTGCTTCATGGGCAATTGCCGCGGCTACTTCACCGCCACGATAGCCCCCGACCCCATCTATGACCGCGCCCAGGATTGTTTGCTCATCATTTAGGGTTTTCGCAATAAAGCTATCCTCATTGTTTTCTCTGGATTTGCCTATGTCTGTGAGGCCGAAAAAGTGTTTATCCATTTTTATTCCGGGAATTTTTAATGTCTTTAAAATGAGCGATCAACAGGACCACTACAATCGATAACAGTAAGACTGACAGGAGCTGAGACATGTGCTAGGATTTAAACAGGTTTAAACCGATTATGCCATTGAGCAGCATCCGGGAGTTAAAGGGCAAGGGAACCCACTGCGGGGAATTGATCTCGCTTCGCTGTACTAAAACCTCATTTAAAGTCGTGAGTTCTCCGAAAGAGGCTAGATAGAAATTACCATCAGCTTTGTTATAGCGGATATGCAAGTGCGGCGAATTGGCCCATTCTGAGGCGATCTTAAAAATATTGGCGTCGTCACGTTCCTCCTCATTGCCCGAGACAATGGTGTCTTCAGTTTTGATCAGGAATTCTATCTTTTTGCCCGAAAATTGCCGGTCCGGGATGATGGTTTCCAATCTGGCGAGTACTGGCTGGTTCGATGCGGGCAAAGTATCACCATCAGCGTATTCCAATTGCGCCTGGTAAGGAATTTCCATATAACCTTCACTATAATAGGTAAAACCCTTTAAGATATCGGTATTCACATCGAATGTCTGTGCAATACCGGTTTGGCGGGGAATGAAAGTCACCCGGAGATTTTCTGATTTTTGATTGTTATCCGGCAGAAGTTTTCCAATAAAGCCCTTGTCCCCCCTGGAGTAATCTGGGTGGGATACCAATCGGAAAACCCATTTCGAACCCGATGGCTCCACGGTTTTGCCTGCCTGTCTGTATTCTTTTAAAATCTCGTAGAATTTTTTTACGGTTTCCTGAACGATCAAGCCAAAAATGCCACGTTTGTTATCTATAAACGCCTTATAGTCTTCAGCGTTAAAGGTGATGATAAATTCGTGATAAAAAACAACGCGATCGGCAAAGGATAATTCCTTGATTGATTCCTTAAATTTATCCACTATAAAGCGATAAATCGTTTCGGGGGTTAGCTGCGCTATTTTGTCGTTATCGGCCTTGGTTTCGTCAGTCAGAAACCAGTCTTGAATGCCAATACGCTGCCAGAAATTTAACTTTGTTTCCATAAATTACGATGCGTAAATGGTTATCTGTCTTTTCTAAAATTCCACCGGTTTAACAGAAGTGTCCGGGGTTGTATTTTCCGTAGAGTCTACGGATTGCTCCTTCGCTCTATTAAGCTCAGCCCTGATGGTACTGTCCACTATTCGCTTAGCAGCTGCCGCCTCTGCCATCTTACGCTCACGAGCGATTCGCTTTCTATCAATTTCTGTGCTATCTGCAGCGGGCCGGATCGAGTCAATCGGTTCTGCCACTTGTTGCGTTTGTGGATTTTTACCAAATTGCAAATAACCTGCGAAAGCGATCAGCCCAAGAATTAATATAATTAAGCAGGCGAATGCAAAATGAGATAATACTATGCCCGTTCTTTCCGCTTCCACTGGCTCATTATCAGTGGCTTCTAACTGCTGTCGAAGCGATTCGTTTTCAGCTCGCAGCCGTGTAATGGTAGAATTATCGGTAGGTGCTGTACTAAAAGATAAGCTTCCGGTCACTACTGCTTCATGCAGGGCCTTGCCATCGGGATATCTAAGTGCAGGGTCTTTTTGCAAACACCTATCGATTAGCTGCAAAAGCCAGTCAGGCACCTGCATTTCCTTGGCTTGCTGCTCGGTAGTCCAGGTTGTGGGTAAGTTCATTTTGCGCAAGTCCATTACATTTGGTACTTCGCTTTCCATATGGCCAATCATTACAGAATTACGACCGGTGTCGCTGTTACCCGGCAGCGGGAAAGGCACCTGGCCGCCCAATAATTCATATAAAATAATGCCGAAGCTGTACACATCGCTTTGTAAAAGCATTTTGCCATCATTCTGTTCGGGTGCCATGAACTCAACAGCACCCGCATGCCTAATGCTGCTTCTTCGCTGTTCCTCACTCATGATGGCCAATCCAAAATCGAGTAGCACATAATTGGCCGTATGCACATTATATTTTACGTTATTGCTTTTGACATCACCATGTTTTACACCCAAATTGTGGCAATGCGCTAAGGCTGCCGATAGGTGATGGGCAACCTTAATTAGCTCCTGAAGCTTAAATATTTTATCATGAGGGGGGGTAAGTAGTTCACAAAGATCAGGTCCTTCGATATACTCCATTTCTATAAACGGGAATGACCCACTTTCTGTAATGCCGAAACTGAGCATTTTTACCACATTAGGACTTGGATTTTCATTAACCTTCAGCAGCTTTGATACCTCACTTTCAAAATTGCGGTAGTTTTTATCGTTTCGGTCTTCGGTGTAAATTGGTGTGGGAATCAGTTTTACCGCAGAATAGATCGCGCCAATGCGTTTACCTTTGTAAACAGAGCCCTGACCGCCGGTTCTTAGTGCTCCTAAATTCTCTAACCCTTCTGTAATTGTAAATACTTTGCTCATATTTATTTTCACAACAATTTTAATAAGTTTTTGTTGCCAAATAGTGAATTAAATATACAGAGGATTTGCATAGGTTTAGTCATCATGACAAAACGCAGGGGTCGTGCAGAGCAAAAATAAATTACAGTAACTCTCACGGCCGTTTACCTTCAGTAGTTAAAAAGTCCTGATCTGCGCTGCAACAAGCATTTAGGATGTTGTTCTCCATGATGTCCTATAGCCTTGCCGCTAGGAGGTAGGGAACCGAATAGCTGCCAACAGCGGTTGTAAGGGTGCAATGTCGGCCGCTTTATGAAATAATCTTCAGGGTCACCAACAACACCATATTTTTATCGGCAATTGGTTAACCTTATAAATGGATCGCATTTTATACAGAACAGCCAGTAAAGCTAAACCGGTGGGCTTAACTTTTCTGAAACTCGAGATGTACAAGTTTTGTAGGGTGTGAAATGCGACAAAATTTCTAACGAAACTGTAAAATCGATCAATCAACCATTAAAACCAACGTTTTTTTGCCGGTTTTGGCCTCAAGCCACTTGCTAAGCTTCGCCTTGTCAGCAGTCGGAAATCTTCCCGCTGTCTTGCCGGTAAATTGCATCAGCGTATCCATCTTAATTGAATCGGTCCTATGGAAAATGGCTGTTCCCAGGCTATAACTTTTGATATTTGGAAAAAGTGCAGCTAGCTCTGCGCCAATTTCTTCAGAAATATCCTTTGTGAGGGGCTTAACCGACTGTGCGTTTAGAGAGGAAGAATCCCTGGCAAACACATCTTCCATAATACTCGCCTTGATCTGTGAAAAATCAATTTTTGAACTAGCATCAAGACCTTGCCTGACAATAAGCTTAGTTCCGCCTAAATTATAATCCGAAAGCCGGGCACGGAGGCTGTCTATTGCCGGGGTTGGCATTTGCTCGCCAATAAGTAGCAGATCTATTTCACTTAGGCTGCGCGAATATTTGAAACTTTTGTTGACTACCTGGATCTTTCCGGAATTGAATTCTTCGCGGACAAACTTTTGCGCGTTGTTCTCAAAAATACTTTTCTGTACGATGCCATATGCAAGATAGATGCTTGGAGTAATGGTCACAATTACGCTGATGAGAATATACCTGGAGACCTTTTTTTCTGTATCTGGATCCTCAAAATGCTTTTTGGAAAATTTCAAAAAGCGGACAATAAGATAGGTCGAGATACAGATGAACAGGCTATTGATAAAAAATAGGTACAGCGCTCCGGCAAAGTATAGTAAGTTTCCGGAGGCTAGGCCAAACCCTGCTGTGCACAGTGGCGGCATGAGTGCAGTAGCGATGGCGACCCCTGGGATAACATTGGTTTTCTCTTTCCTGGTCACTGCAATCGCGCCGGCCAGACCACCCAGAAAAGCAATAAACACGTCCCATATCGTAGGTGTGGTACGTGCCAGCAATTCACTTTGCGCATCGTGGAGCGGGGTGATAAAAAAATAAAGCGTTGATGTCGAGATGCTTATCAGTGCGGCAATCAACAGATTTCTGGCGCCCTGCTTCACAAGCGCCAGATCATTGATCGCTATACCTAAACCAATACCAATAATAGGCCCCATCAATGGCGAAATCAGCATGGCGCCGATAATTACTGCGGTGGAATTGACATTAAGCCCGATTGATGCGATAAAGATCGCAAATATCAAGATCCACAGACTGGATCCGACAAAGACCGTATTCGATCTGATCGAGCTAACGACCTGGTCTTCATCGGCTTTGTCCAGGTTGAGGTTGAAGCGCCTTTGAAGGAATAGCCTGATGTATCCTACCTTCCTGTTAGCTTTGTTCTGGACCATAAATCAGTTTTTAAGTTTAGCCTTGTCACTGGACCTCAATACTATTGTCCCTAGTATTCCTGAAACGATTGAGGCAATGAGTATGCCATATTTTGCCTGATCGACGTATAAAGGATTCGAAAAGGCAAGTCCACTGATAAAAAGTGACATGGTAAAGCCAATGCCAGCAAGCAAAGCGACCCCAGTCATGTGCTTCCAGGTTCCGCTCTCGGGTAGACTCGCTAAGCCTGTTTTAACCATTAGATAGCAGAACAGTAATATACCCGTAAACTTCCCCACTACCAAGCCCGCGGTAACCCCTAGCGATACCGGATTAATTACTGCCGAAAAGAAATCACCACCTATAATAATGCCCGAATTGGCAAGTGCAAACAGAGGCATGATTAGAAAGGCCACATAGGGATGGAGCGCATGCTCAATCTTCTGTAAGGGTGTCTCCGCTGCAAGGCTAAGATGTTTGACCTGTTGTATGGTTCTATGCTGATCCGGGGTTGTTAAGGTGCTGTTGCTCGGGATTTCTTTATCAAAATCATCGGTCAATTTTCTTAACGTGTCGGAATAAAGTTGCTCATCGATACGTGTCCTTGCCGGAATGGTGAAGGCTACCAGTACCCCTGCCAGGGTAGCATGTACACCGGAAAGCAGGAAACCGATCCAGACAGCAATGCCTAGGATTAGATAAAATGCACTATGCCTGATCCCCATCGCATTTCCAATGACCAGAGCGATTAGAAAAATTCCGGCGATTCCCAAAGCTGCGAAATTGACTTGCCCAGTGTAGAAAAATGCGATAACCAAAACTGCTCCCAAATCGTCCGCAACAGCAAGGGCTGAAAGAAATACTTTAATTGAATTGGGTATGTGCTTTCCAGCCATAGAAAGTAGGGCCAAAGCGAATGCGATATCAGTAGCCATAGGTATGCCCCATCCATGCCCAGCCCCGGTACTGCGGTTGAGCATGTAATAAATAACTGCCGGTACGATCATTCCGCCAAGTGCCGCGGTCATGGGCAAAATAGCTTTTGAAAAAGTCGAAAGCTCCCCGTCCATGAATTCCCTTTTGAGCTCCAGGCCGATAACAAAAAAGAATAAGGCCATTAGACCATCATTAATCCAGATGTGCAATGGCTTATCGAGTATATGGCCAGCTATGCCTACTGTAAAATGAGTCTCCCATATATGATGATAACTTTGGGAAAACGAAGAGTTGGCCCATAGAATTGCGACCACCACTCCAATCAGTAAGACGATACCACTGGTGTACTCCAGGTGAACAAAGCGGCTCACAGGTGCAATAAGTTTTTCAATAGGTGTCTTGGGTAGATTTTTAATCATATAGCGAAAGTATTTTTATCCCTGGGCTTATCAATGGTAACAATGAGATATTTCAAAGATAAAGGTAAAAAGAGATAAAATTGTTTGCCTGAAACGAAAACCCATAAATAAATGGCTAGGCAGAACCACTATCATCGTGGGCCTGGCAGCCAACAACTGACCGCATTGGATGTAACGATGGGCTTTTTTTGCCGCCTCAGGAGATGAGGGAAAAAGCGAAAGCGCTGTTCGCCAATCAGCTCCTCAGTCACCGTCAATTAAGAATCATTTACTTGTATAGATCGTTGGTAGCGGATGAGGTAAAAATTGATATATATTCCTTTTTGCGGATGAAAAAAGCATCATGCTATCCATGACAAAACCTATGGTTAAAGACAACGGCGTGGTATGGAGAAAAGTTAGCATGAATATTTTTTACCCTGGCAGCGTATTTTAGTGCTTAAGCGCAATTTTATCGTTAATTATGCCAGCCAAATATGCTTGATTGCAAGGGATTCAATTTGATAAGACTTGCGGCGTTCACCAAAGCGGTGCTCACCAAGGATTTTGAAACCCTTTATAACCTTGCCTGAGCAATTGTTTTTAAATATTTTCTTCCAAAACTAGCAAGCTCGGCATCTGTTGACTTTGATGCCTGGGTTAGGAGTTTTTCGGCGATAAGCCGATCGCTAACCAACAGGTTCTTGTATGCCTGATCGAATGTAGAGCCATTTAATTTTTTAAGACTTTCTATCAGTGCATTATTAGCCGGATGATTAATGCCCTTCGGTTTAGCTTTCATTTCACCCGTATTTCCAGCCTCGCCCCCGTTATTTCGGGCCCGTGCAGTATCCTTGAGGTTTTCAGGCGCGGAATCTATCCTTCCGTCCGGCCGCTGGCCACCCTCAGGGAGGGTGGTGCTCAGGGTTACCTTTTTGTTTTTTGCCAATGAGCGGATATCCTCGTTGAAGGTCATTAACATAGGGGAGAGCTGCTTGGCCCAATTGGCAGCAGTAGGTCCTCCATTAGTTATTGCAAGGGCTGAAGCCCGGATATGCTTTGTACACAAAATACTCATTTGATCAAGTAAGGCAGCATCACTGGTTTGAGATTGCTGTTTATCATAAAATTTGTCCGGCTGCTCCTGGAGGGTGATAAATGTCGCGTTTAGTCCAATTGCAGTAATTAGAATTAATCCTGGTTTAAATAAATTAAGCATAATAATTCATTTTAGATAATAGCCTCAGAGTTAGCAGCGGTAAAGTTTAGGATCTTCCAGCGATCAAGCGCCAAATGACAGCGATAACCGCAATCACGAGTAATGAATGAATAATGCCCCCGGTATAAAATCCTCCCAGAAAGCTGATGATCCAAATCAGGACCAATACAACTGCGATAATATAAAGTAAGTTTCCCATGGTGTAATATTTATTTTGATGTAGTATTTAGTTATTGAACAAAGCGAGGGGCAATTAAGTTTGACATAATCGTATTTTTGGCAATAAATTACCTTTGCCCGGAATTTGAAGAAAAATTAGCCAGAGGGCACCTGTTTTGCAAGCCCAATCCTTTTATTATTTGTGGAAAGCCATCTCCTGTAATTTAAGTAACCGCATTAGATGAGGTCTACAGATCTAAGATTCGACCTAGGTGGGCCAGTGAGTACTTTACCATCAATTGCAAACCTTCCGCCGTGACAAGGGCAATCCCAGCTTTTTTCTGCTGAGTTCCAGTTTACGATACAGCCCGCATGGCTACAGACTGGATTCAATGCGAAAATTTTGCCTTGCGCATCCTTATATATTGCCAGCTTTTCTCCTTCCAGGGAGACAACCTTGCCCTCACCGGGATTAAGGGCAGACGCTGAGTGAGTTAATGGGGTCTGGATACGGTCAGCGATGAAATGATAGGCTACGTCGGCATTTTCTTTTACAAATTCGCTGAAGCCGGCAATAGGTTTTATTCGCGATGGGCTGAGTAAGTCGATGTACGGGTTCTCTTTGCCAAGGATGAGGTCGCTGATAATGCATGCTGATAAACTCCCTAAAATCATTCCATTGCCATTAAAGCCAGTTGCCAGATAAATTCCCTCGGCACCCCCTGGCAACTCTCCAATGTAGGGTAAACCATCGACAGGAACGTAATACTGCGACGACCATTGGTAATCAATGGTATCGATATCAAAATTTTCCCTTGCGTAGGCTTCAAGCGTTTGGAAAGCTTTCTGAGGATCTGAATGACCTGTTTTATGGTCCTCTCCACCAATAATCAAATATTTTTTGCCAGCGATCTCGTGACTGCGGAAATAATGGTAAGGTTCCTGCATGTCATAGGACAAGTCCGCTGGATATTGCCCATCCTTGAGTCGTACAGCAAGCACATAGCTGCGATAGGGGGCATTTCTAAAAGAGAGTAAATTTATTCCAGGAGGAATGTGTGTCGCATAAACTACGTGTTTGGCGAGGATATTCAATTGCGGAGTACTAACTTGGTGCAGACCATGTCTGCTCGTCAGTTCTTCAATAAAGACATTTTCAAGGATTATCCCTCCCAGGCGTTCAAATTCGGTGGCCAGACCCAAAATATATTTCAGCGGGTGGAACTGCGCCTGTCCCTCAAAGCGTAGCACATGCTCAAAGGGAAGTCGGATTCCATTTTCAAATACCTCGCTGACTGCTACCCCTGCCTGCAGGCTCGAAGAAAGGATTTTGTGAAGCGTTTGGGTTTCCTGTTCGTTTTGGGAGAATAAGTAAGCAGCTTTTTCCTCAAAATCTGCATCAATCTCCAGGCGTTCAATGTTGGCCCGGATCAGGGCAATCATATCTTTGGCTGCACTGGCCATTAGTTGGCTTGCTTGGGGACTAAAATCGCTGTCAATTTCGGGATAAGTTGCATCTAGAAAAGTATTCAGATGAGCGGTAGTTCCACCCGTGGTGCCAAAGCCTAAGTTATGGGCTTCAGCCAATATGCATTTTTGTCCCTGCTGTTGCAGCATTAGCGCAGTAGTAATGCCGGTAATCCCACCGCCAATAACAAGTGTGTCGAAAATATCATCAACCGGATCTGTATGATGATCATTCGTCTGGGAAAGGACATCTTCCCAGATGCTCTTATTTGCGCCATCCCTTGAGGTTATTGATTCTTTTTTCATCTGCTATTTGATATTTTTGAATTTGGGCATTGATTAAGTTGCTTGTTTGTTACAATGTCAACCTTATTATTGCTAGTTATGAAAGTCTTATCAATAGAACCTCGACTTTTAGGCGATGGTTTTGCGTGACCTTGTTTTATTCATTATTTGTGTTTTTCAAAAAACTGATTTCGCCGTTGGCCTCCATATAAATCGCATCAATTTCAGCTAGCGATTCTGTGAATAGTTTACTGCGCAAGGCCTGACGGATTTCTTCCTGGCTCAGCAGGCTTTTGTTCATGTTTTCCTGAAAGAAATGGCCATCGCTATACAACAATATCCGCCGTCCCTGGGTGAGTTTACCGAGCTTTTTAAACCTGATCATTAACCAGGCTAAAAACCTATGAAGTACTACAATAACAATACAGGAGGTGATAACCGAAAAAAAAGGTGATGCACCAACGACCGCCCGGCTTAAAATAGCTCCCAATAGGATTACAATTATATTGTCCAATGGGCTGCGCTGATTAAAAGAGCGCCGTCCTGAGATACGGATCAGTACATACGCTACAAAAAAAATCAGCATAGCCCTTGACCCCATTTGTATGCTGGTCAACTGGTCGTCTTTGCCTATTATCTCATCAATAAAGTTCATTTTTAGGGTATTGGAAAAACCAGCAAAGCGAGATGCCGGGCTATAAATGATATTTGATCTGTTTTACTTTACCGCTGCTTCAGCGTATAACTCAACGCAATTTCTGTCAATGCCGCGCCGGGTGTTTTTTTATTTGCAGGTTTTGAAAGCAGGCTTCCAAGGGGATTGTGTTCGGTGTTATGGGTAAATGCAAAGTGTTGAAGGCCTTTCTTAAAGTTTCATTTTTTGCGCTGTCTGAGTCAGTCCCGCGTCCAGAGTAGTCAGCCCGCTTGTTTGTTCTGTATGTTCCATATGCTTTGGTTCTAATAGGTTTAATAAAGAACATCGATAAAAGCTGACTGGTTTTATCAATATAAAAGATATATCCGGGTATTTAGTTTAGCTTTCAGCTAATAGATGCTTTTTTAGATGGATAGGATTATAGATTTTAGCTATGGCTATATCTGGCAGAATGATACGCCTACGAAGAATGATGAAACAAAACCGCATGTGGTAGAGGGTAGCATGGAATCGCTATTTGGACAGTTGAGGTTGCGGCAAGTCGGGTTGTTATGCCTTGAATCGATGGCATCACCGCCTGATGGGATAGCGGCCCGTAGCGATATGTAAAAAAAAGCTGCCGGCAGTAAGCTTTTATTCAGCAATTGTACCGATGTTTAAATGACGGATGAGTATTTCCTTTTGCCTGAAGTCTTTCTGGAGTTTTAGCTTTAATGATGTCCAGAAATCAACTTCAAGAAAGGGCACCATGATTTCGAAAACGATCATTTGATCTTTTTCAGTATGGTTATCATCCTGCCATTTTCCCGACACCGGGCTTTGCGCGTAAACCGAAACACCACCAAATTGGTCAATGAGTATTTTTTCCAGTGAGCTGATTTTTTTCTTTTGCCGGGTTGTCGAAGAAAACGGCAGAAAAACCTGGACCAGCTTTTCCTTGCGGTCGGCTTTCAGTTGTGATTTTTCAATTGTTTTCATTGCAGCCTTTGGGCCCTGATGCCCTGTTACCTGAAAGGATTTTCCAGCCATGTCATTATAATTCACGAAGAACTTTTCGATTTCCATCAACAAATCCGCTGTAAGATCACTCAGTGTGTGTATGTGACTATAGGTAATACTAATTTCTGGAATGGCAATCAGGCGATCGTTACGTACCTTCCTTCCGTCAACTTCCCGCTGCATAGCTTTGATCGTTCCAATAATCCTGCAGCCAACCGAACACCCAGTAAAGGTTGCGAGCTCTGAAATTACCAATACGTCTAGCGGATCCCCATCCTGTCCGATAGTGCCCGGAATAAAACCAAAATCGAAAGGGAAGACCATGCCGCAAGGTAGTAGCTTGGTTAACTCAAATGTAGATCTGGTAGGGTTATAGTCAAACTTCTGGTGGCTGCCTTTAGGTGTTTCGATTATGACCTGCATTATCTTTTCCATTTCATTAAAAGGTAAAAGCGTTTATTGTTGTTTTTACCGGAAGCGTTGGTACTTGCATTATCATCTTCTACATCCACATTTGCACAGGCAACATTGGGAATCAAGACTGCCTTAAACAGATTATTATAGGATGATAATTATAAAATCTATTACCTCGCTACTGGTATATTTTTAAAACTTCGTTTTCTCCTGTCTCAGCTTGGTTATAATCAGTTGGCCTGGGTTTACTTATAAGGCTATTATCAATATGTTTAAACTCGGTCCAGGATGGGGATTGCCATATCTCAGGCCGCTATTCGCCCACTGTCTTTTTTTTTCGCCCTTTACTGCCAAGACGTGCTGACTTTTCAGCAGAACGTTTTTTCGCAGAGTCGATCGAGTGGGACTGGTGAATATCTTCATCCTTTTCTGCAGCATCTGACAGTTTACTATAGTATTTATGCAGTACATCAAGTTCAGCTTCAGAGAGGTCCTCGATATCGACCATACGGTTACTGGCATGACGGCTGGCTGCCAGTAGCTCGTTAAGTTTAAGTTGTATGGCTTTAGAGTCCTTGTTCTGGGTTTTCTGAATGAGAAAGACCATCAGAAAGGTAATGATTGTTGTGCCGGTATTAATTACCAGTTGCCAGGTATCGGAATAATCGAAAATAGGGCCACTGATAACCCAGATTATGATTGCGGCTAAAGCCACAATAAATGCTCCCGGACTTCCTGTGGCGCAGGTAATCTTATCCGAAATGCGTTCGAATAAATTATTTGTTTTCATATACCCCTATAAAGTTGAAGGTGAGTATTCGCCCTGATGGCTGCCCGGATGAATCCATAGCATAGTGCGGCTACCAGAAAAGGCATTTGGCAATATTGAGCGTATCGAGGAAACCCTCACGTTTAATCTTCGGGATTTCCAGCTGCATTTCCTGCGATATCGCCTGCAACATCTTCATCATCATCCCCTTCTCCGGTCAGCCCCCGTTGGACATCATTTTCTTCCAGCTCTTTTTCTTCGTTCGGGCTTATTGTTGATTGCCTGCCATTATCCCTGGTCTGCTCATCTTTTGGATCTGTATTCATCTGTTTTTTAATTATATATTCATTGTTTACATTAATTGTTATATAGAACACGTCCCAACACTATTTGGTTTAGTGAAAATCAATTTTGAAATACTGAATACACTACTTGCCTTGGGCATTGGTACTGATTGTGGGGTTTGGAAATTATCAGGCTAATACTAATCAGATATTCAAATAAGGGCTTTTGCGCTAGTACTTGGGCTTTTTATCAGATTGATAAAAGAGTTTAGGCGACCATCCCGCATAAGCATTCCAGGTGGGATGCCATGAAATTGAGATTTCCCTAAACCTTAAATTATTTTTAAATATTTAGAAACTTGTAGATAGGGGATTGCCTCTCTTCCAATCAAAACCTTTGGTAAAATAAATAAAAATATAATCACTGCTACCCGATCCACCTTTCAGTATTATGATTTGAGACCTTGATGATGATTGACAGCAGTTAGACAAAAAAAAATCAATCCAGCCGAGGATTAAGACGTATCATGAACGAATCAGCCGGGAAAATGGATACTAGTGAGCGATAGTAATCATTTTGAAATAACCCCCACTTTTTTAAATATCAAACCTGACACTTCCCCACTATTGAGTTCGAGCCCTGCGATTTCTCCCCTCCTTCCACGTTCAACATTGAAGTGGGCCATGTAGTCAATAGCGGTAAATAAATGCTGCTTTCCTGATAGGGTAAGTTTAGCCTGGTTATTATTTTTATCATTTATCCATAGCGCATTGTCTTTCCATAGCACATCAAAATAATAATCTAGCTCCCCACAGTAATATCGTCCACAATATTCCTTAAGCCGCTTAGGTTCATTATGCTGTGATCCAATCTTTTCCAAAGTAATGGGGTTTTGAAGTATTGGGCTGGAAAGCAGCGCATTTATGGTTTTAGTCTGCCTGTCCATATTAAACCTGTACTTTACGGCAGGACGGGCCTTGAGGTAAAAACTTGCAGCTGTATCCGCTAGCAACGCTTGGTTACCGTTGAGGTATAATCCGCCGTTTTTTTTGGTGATCAAAACCTGGTAGCCGTTCTTGGCAACATAGGTACCGGCGAATTTAGCTAACTGTGAGGTATCGCTGAAGATCCTTTCCGATGGCGTGCCCGTGCTGATTGGCTGGCTATCCTTGATTGCTGGTTTAGGAATAAATATTTCCGATAGTTCCGTGAGTTTATTGTAAACTTCTCCATCTCCACCGTTTCCAAAGATCAGAAAGCCGGTTCTCTGCGCGGGATAAACAGCCATGATTGTACGGTATCCTGCAAGACCGCCATTGTGCGTAAAATACCTGACCCCCTTATCGTTATTGACATTAATGCCCATTGCGTAGTTTAAGGCTTTGCCATTGTTGAGTTTCCCTGGTTTGACCATCAGTTCAACAGCTTTGGCGCGTAGGCTGTCTGTTGAATAAAAGACCGAAATCCATTTCAATAGATCGGTTGCGTTCGTAAACAATCCGCCATCTCCAAGTGTATATACGTTCTGTGGCGCATTATGATAGCCGTCCTGTTCCATTGAATACGAATTTGCCTTTTTAGGAATGAGTGTGGTGTAATCATCTACAAATTTGCTTGAATTCATGTTCAGGGGCTTGAAGATCACCGAGTCGGTAAAGTCCTTGAAGCTTTTCCCTGAAATTCTTTCAACGATTGCTGCCAGAAGGACATAGTTGGAATTCGAATAGGAAAACTTTTCACCAGGCTTGAAATTTAAAGTGCGTTGTCTAGCGATCATTTTCAATGCAGCTTGTTGGGTCAGGATGCCTTCGGCCCCCAAACCATAAAAGCGTGCAAGCATGATGTCATCCCTGATCCCACTTGTATGATGCAGCAGATTTCTTACTGTAATCGGCCGCTGGTCAAAATGGGGTAACCATGGCAGGTAAATATGGATATCAGCATCAAGTTTTATTTTACCTTCATTAACGAGTAAAGCGATCGTATAGCCCGTAAACTGTTTGGAAACCGAGCACATGTAATAGATGCTTTCAGGCGTGTTTTGAGATTTGTTTTCCAGTTGGGCAAGCCCAAAACCCTTTGTATAGAGGGGCTGGCCATCGCGGATGATACCTACTACACATCCTGGCCTGTCATTGCCTTCCCATTTTGAGAATAGTCGATCAACTTTGACAGCCGTACTGTCGGCAAGATGCTGAGCGTTTGTGGTGTATGTGGCAAAAAGCAGTACGCTAAGCAGTGAAATTTTTCGAAAACGGTTCATGCGATCAGGGCTATGTTCAAATATACGAAAGAATTCGTAAATCAAATCGCCATGCTGAGGATTTCCACCAGGGACGGAGGATGGGGAGTGAAAACCGGGCCTTCGGGCACCTTTAGCCTAGCCCCATTAATTATTAGATAAAATAAAATAAGTTATGAATAAAGGACATGGCATTTGTTTCAAGAGAATTAAAATTGGGCCTGACAATAATTAATTTATCGTCCAATGGAAAATTGTTTAAGGCACACCAAAGGAGAAGCTTTTGTCCTAATGTGATAAACCGGGCTATTTTAACCATGGCCTGATTTCACTAAACCTTTCTCCTTTTATAAGTGTTGTTACTATCATAGGGCTACTATAAAGATGTTACCCTGGCAGATTGATATAGACGATGAACTTAAATAGACAAAATATGAAAAAATGGTTTTTAATATGCTTTGCAACAAGTGGATTAATGCTGGGTGCCTGCACGGGCAAAAGTGCAGATGGTAAAGATGGGCAAAGGGATACGTCCTATCAGGTAACTGATACTACTGGCAAATCTGCTGATTCGCTTTCCACTGACGCGCACCAGGACAGTACTACGAATGCACCAAGGATGCCAGGAGGTTAGAGGCAATAGATGCACAAGTGAAAACTGATTTTAATCCGCTCATCGGGACTAATCTATGGAGAATGATATCCTGGTTTTTAATGGAGCAAATTCTTATCGAAACGGTGGACTAAACTGATCTGGATACAGATAAACGTGCTGACTCAAAAGGGTGAATATGCGCTGATCTGAGAACCCTATTAATTTAGTAGCGCTTAAATGAGGCACTTCAAAATACAAGGCTTACTTTTTTAACACAACAATTGCAAACAAGAGCTTATTATTCGGGAACAAGCGGGCTTGTATTACCTGTACCCAATAAACTGCACTATCCCCAGGAGTTTAGGGAGCGGTCCAGGCTGTGCTATTATAGCTCGCTGATGGATAGCATTGAAATTAACAGTTCATTCTATAAAATTCCAATGGCCTCTACGGTAAAAAAGTGGGCTGGAGAGGTGTCACATGATTTCCGGTTCACCTTTAAACTATTCAAAGGAATTACCCATGGCCCGCAACTTAGCTTTGATCCACATGAGCTGAGCAGGTTTATAGCAGTTATTTCTGAAGTGGCTGATAAAAGGGGATGCCTTTTGGTTCAGTTTCCGCCCAGCGTGAGGATAGGCAATTTTACCCAACTCTCCCATCTGATGTTCGCCTTGAGGGAAAATGATCCTGAACATAAATGGAAGATCGCACTGGAATTCCGCCATGCCTCGCTATACGTGGATGAGATAATGGAGTTGTTGGAATGCTATGGACTGGCCATGGTTATCCATGATAAGGGGATGGGAGTGGGACCTTCAAATGGGCCGGATACAGATTTTCGTTACTTAAGGTTTCATGGACCGGGAGGGAATTACCGTGGCAGTTATTCCGAAGATGTTTTGCTGGAATATGCTGGATATATCGCCGAATGGTTGTCGGAGGGAAGAGAGGTATTTGTTTATTTCAATAATACCATGGGAGAGGCTTATGGTAATTTAAAAATGCTTAAGGCGATGGTGTGGAACATGGCCTAATCCCAGTCCACGATTTTCCTGGATCATTTCCGGAGGTTTTCCGAGTTGTGATCAATACCTGCAGGCGGGGATAGTGCTGTCACCGAAAGTGGGGCAGTGGTCCAGGGTAAGATTTTTTTCAGCCAGTTGAGGCAAAGCTTGGGTGATCTGCCTCTCTTAATCAGCGACTCATGAACAATACGGCAAAAGGTTGGTTCCGCCAAAACGCCAGTCTTTCTGAGATCAGCGGCTAAGGTGATATACTGGAGTGAGGCCTCACTGCGCAATGTCCATCAGCTATTGACCAGACTAACTTATGCTTCAGTAGCCAAAAAGCTATAGACCGCTCCAGGATATTTTGGGCCTGGATGAAAGCGCAAGAATGAATGTTCCCGGAGGCTACAGGCAATTGGGCATGGAGAATGCGAGAAGTGCCAGGTTAGTCATTTGAGAAAAATCACCGAATTGTATGGACGATCAATCAAGCGAAATAAATACGATATGCCAAAGCTCCTGTTCTTTTACATTTAGCGGTTTTATTGGTTAACCCTTATCTTTTTTATGCTTTATTAGCCTTGTCATTGTAAAAGTCTGAATTGCTTTTTTGTCATGAGCTACTTAGCCAGCAGGGGCGCGGCTTATACCCAGCTCTGGAAATAAAACTTCTCAGCGTCGCAATGAGCCCATTGAGATCAAAAGGTTTGGCAAGATATCCGTCAAAGCCATAACTGGCATATAGCTCACTAATTCTGCTATTGCAGCTCATGGCGAGCACCGGCAGATTGCCAAACCGCCGCTTGACCGCACGGCAAATTTGTCCCGACCGCTCACCACCCAATACAAAGTCAAGAATTAAAAGGTTAGGCCCCAACCTGTCGATCAGGTCTAAAAAATCGTCCTGGAAATATTCTACCGGATATACGATAAAATTTTCCTCACTTAACGCGATTGTCAGCACATCCCGGATAGCCTCATCCGTGTCCTGAATTATTATGGTGTCCATAGGTAGGTAGATTTTGGAACCAACTAAAACAATTTTTCCAGGTTGAAAACTGGAACGGGTCTTAAAGTTACAAAAAAAATGGCGTATCGCAATCTTGCCAAGCGGCACTTTTGGGCTGGGTTGGGTGGTGTTCCTTAACTTTTGCAACCGCATAAATGATATTATTATAACATGAACAGAGAGAGTGGATACATACAATTAGTATATTTATAGCTAACTGATCCGCAATCTGGGTTGCACTGCATCCTAAAAACCATTAATTTTGATCAAAGTTCACCTTATGTCCCGCTCCATTTTTATAATAGCGCTAAGTTGTTCACTGGGCCTTTGCCGTGCTCAGCAAACGCAAACCAGCTACTATGCCAATAGCTCGTTGACCGTTCTTGCAAACCCGCGTAAGGCCACTTATCAAAAGACGGTTAGCTTTGGAAACGCCGACGAAAAAACAATATTGGTTACCCATCTTAAAACAGGAGATACAGTATCCCGCGAAAGCTATAAAGGAAATGAGCCCATTGGAAAATGGACTGTAGCCGTCCCTGTAGGCAAATCGATTGCTATAGACTATAATTTTAAGCTCGTTTACAATTCTGCTGTCTGTAAAACTGACTCCTCCTTTATTGATTTCAAAAAGATAAACACGCCTACCTTTTCAGA
>Ga0308157_10001514_pt1 | contig 46901 bp, 37 predicted proteins | sample PhyBR1_FD_201035 | JGI IMG/M metagenome (GOLD analysis project Ga0308157, IMG submission 201035) | Phyllosphere microbial communities from UC Gill Tract Community Farm, Albany, California, United States - DLSLB.R1 | ecosystem: Host-associated > Plants > Phyllosphere > Unclassified | place: USA... | reverse complement strand
CCATTTCCACTTTCGTGGCGGGGAGAGGATTTGAACCTCTGACCTCCGGGTTATGAGCCCGGCGAGCTACCGAACTGCTCCACCCCGCGTCGGTAAATACAACATTACCAACTGATGAACTCAATATCCAATTGAGGAGAGTGACCTTGATCGCAAGATGTTCATTGGTCAAAAGATCGCGGAATCACAGGCACTCAATGTTCAACTGCATGTCTTCACTCTCCTCGCGCCACCAGGTCGGTCAGGTGCCGAACGGCGCACCGAAAGGTCGAATCCCGTGGACCCAGGTTTCGTCCCTCGGCCGGATACGCAAAAATGGAGACCCTTTCGGATCTCCATTTTCCACTTTCGTGGCGGGGAGAGGATTTGAACCTCTGACCTCCGGGTTATGAGCCCGGCGAGCTACCGAACTGCTCCACCCCGCGATGACTAGACAATTCTTGCATCATCGCGGAGTGAAAGCAAATCGGATGGCTCGTGGCTACTTACCCTTGGGTGCCTTCGCTGGTGGCCGAAGGCTGCGGTGACTCGGTGGCGCCGTTTTCATCCAGCTTCACTTCCCCGTCAACCGTGGTGCCATTGATCGCAGCATCAGCTTCCATTGCGCGGTCCAGTGCACTTTGCAACTGCTTCTGCGCTTCGCCATAGGCAGCGAAGTCGTTATTAGCCAGTGCCTCCTGGCCCTTCTTGATTGCCGCATTAGCATCCGAAAGAGCCGTCGAGAGTTTCTCTTCATTCGACTGCGCAGGAGTCTTATCCCCATCAGAATTGTCATCTGGGGAAACCCCTTCGGTTTCACCGGTCACAGCGCCCGAGCTACCACCAAACACTTCGTCGAGTGCTTCAGCCAATGTATCGGCGAAGCCAACCTGATCACCGAAGGAGACCAAAACCTTACGCAGCGTTGGGTAGCTTGTTTGGCCCGAGGACTGAACGTATACCGGCTGAACGTAGAGGATACCGCCACCGACTGGCAAGGACAGTAGGTTACCGTTCTTGACCTGTGAAGCACCCTGCCTGAGCAAGTTCAGCTCCTGGGTAACACGAGTATTGGTATCGAAGTTCTGCTGAGCCTGACCTGGACCAGGAACTGCGGTATCTCGTGGAAGTTCTAGCAGTCTGAGCTTGCCGTAGTCCTCGGACTTCACACCGGCCTTCGAACCGGCATCAGCCGAGGCCGAGAGGAAACCAAACAACACATTTCGCTGCTGCCCATTCGAAGCGGCAGCAGGAATAAATGTCGACGTCAAAGAGAACGAAGCTTCATCTTGTGTCGGCATCTTCAGCGACATGAAATACGGTGGCTGCTTCACGCCGGCTGTCGAAGAAGTTGGGTCGTCTGGAACGGCCCACGCGTCATTGGCCTCGTAGAAGGCATCAGGGTTATCCACGTGGTAGGTCGTAAGGACCTCACGCTGTACCTTGAACATATCTTCTGGGTAACGAACATGCTCAATCAGATCAGCAGACATATCCGACAACGGCTTGTAGGAGGAAGGGAAAACCTTCTGCCATGACTTCAGAATCGGATCTTCCGTATCCCAGGCATACAGCTTGACCGAACCGTCGTAGGCATCAACCGTTGCCTTGACTGAGTTCCGAATGTAGTTGACCCGACCAGTCATCGACAGATCTTGCGCGTTAGTCAACGAATCAGTAACAGCCGAATCCAATTGCTTCTGCTGCGCGTATGGGAAGTCGTTCGACGTGGTGTAAGCATCAACGATCCACTGAACGCGTCCATCAACGATTGCTGGGTACGCGCTGGAGTCCAAAGTGAGATAAGGGGCAACCTTGCTCACACGGTCTCGTGGGTCACGATCATAGAGAATTTGCGAATCGGAGTTGACCTGTTGAGACAACAGAAGGTCAGTTGACGCGAATTTCAGCGCGTAGACCAAACGGTTGAACATGTTGCCAACGTTTGGACCACCGTTGCCAGTGAATGTGTAGCGCGTATCCTGGTTCTCTCCGCCAGTACCTGGACGGTCGAGTTCCTGATCGGTCCAGCCTTCATCTGGCCCACCAACCACAGAGTATTCTGGGGAATTCTCACCGAAGTAAATGCGTGGCTCATATTCCTTATCGGTGATCAGATCACCTGAAGTTGGAATACCGCCCAGCATGAAGTCTGGACGTCCACCTGCAGCAACACGGTTGCCGTAAGCAGCGACAAGCCCGTAACCGTGAGTGTAGTTAATGTGCTGGTTGACCCAGGTATCGGACTGATCAACGTTGACTTCACGAGCGGCAATGACAGTGTCTTCGACCTTGCCATCGATTTCATAACGGTCGACGTTCAAGTTCTTAGGGAACGTGTAATAACCGCGGAACTGCTGCAACTGAGCAAAGGCAGTAGAAACCAGGTTAGGGTCCAGCAAACGAATGTTGGCAGTAGTTGCTGTTTCTTCAGCCAGAGCGTTTTTCTCGGTGGAGATCTTCGCATCGTAGTCAGTGACTTCAACGTCATCCAGACCGTAAGCCAAACGAGTCATCTCAATGTTTCGGTCAATGTAGTCGCGTTCGAGTTCTCGCTGCGAAGGAACGACCTGGTACTGCTGCACCAAGAATGGGTACACACCGCTGACCACGATCATCGTGACAACCAGCATCGCTGTACCAATCAGAGGAATTCTCCAACGGCCAGTAAACGCGGCGATGGCGAAGGTGATGGCAATCAGGATGGCAATAATTGCCAAAATCATCTGAGCAGGGATAACTGCATGCACATCTTTATAGAGCGCACCGGCCACGCGACCTGATTGGTCGGTCAGCGTCTCATACTGACCGATCCAGAAGTTCACTGCCTGAAGCAGGAGGAAGACAGCAACAACAATGGCGGTGTGAACCCTTGCTGCTTTACCCACGGTGATGCCACCGCGTTCTTCAACCCGGATTCCACCGTAGAGGTAATGAGTCAGCAGTCCTGCAACACCACTCAAGAGCACCACAGAAACAAGGAAACCAATGATGAGTGCAATAAACGGCAACGAGAAAATGAAGAAGCTCAAGTCCATATTGAACTGAGGATCATTGTTCCCGAACGGTGTCTGATTGAAGAAGAGCAAAACAGTCTGCCACTGACCAGCAACAGCCACCGCGGCGAAGATTCCAACGACCAGTGGAATGCCAACCATCAAGAAACGACGGATTGGTTCCAACTGGGATTGGTAGCGTGACATCGAATCAGTCTGATTCGAATTCGGCGCATACACTGGACGATGCTTATAAGCGCTGCGCATCGAGAACCACATAGGTACAGCCATCAGCACCAACGCAATCAGGAAGATCACTAATTTGGCGATGCGTTCAGTCCAGTAGACCTGCGAGAATCCCAACTGGTTAAACCAGAGGATATCTGCATAGAAATTGGACAAGAAAACGAAGACCGCGACCAAAATGACCACCGCAAAGATGGTCAGTGTCAGCGGTGACACTTTCTTGCCAGATGGGCTGGAAGGCCTTTGCGGTTCATGAGGCCGCTGCGGGCCTCCGAACGGACTATCCGATCCGTTTGACACTATCTATTCCTTACCTTGGGTTCTCGCTGCTGATTCCAGCGGCTGAACTCGTGTACCTAATTCTTAGATGAGCGAGTAAAAGTTTTGATCCTTGCATCACATTCTTCCCCTGACGCTGGGCTAAACCTATTCACATGTCTCGAAACTTGCAGGATCTTCGCCGTCTGCAATTTTCGTTAGTGCGGTCCGGGCTTGAGACAAGGTTGAAATCTTGAGCACGTTCAACCCGTCCGGAACCCGGCCCACGACATCACTGCAGTTATCGGCTGGCGCTAAGAAAACTGTCGCACCAGCATTTTTTGCGGCAACCATTTTCTGGGCAATGCCACCGATTGGACCGACTGTCCCATCGGCCGAGATCTCACCTGTGCCTGCGACGTGATGATCTCCTGCCAGCGATCCTTCGGTCAGACGATCAATGATGCCCAACGCAAACATCATGCCCGCACTAGGACCACCGACATTTTGCAAGCCGAATTCGACGTCAATCGGGAACTGATGTTCGGTAGTCAGATAGATTCCGAGTTGACGTTCTCCATCAACGTCGTCAGCTTTCACCGATACAACAACGTCTTTGTAATTGCCTTGCTGATCTTTACGGCCCACAGTGAGTTCGGCAGCTTTGTCGCCGTTAGCGTTCAGTGACTTCTTCAGCTCTTCAAGAGAACTAATGTTCTGACCGTTGTACTTCAGCAGACGGTCACCTTTTTCCAAAGTCTTGCTATTTGTTTCCGTGGAAAAATCTGCAACGGCTAACCATGTTTTGAAGTCATAACCAAGTTCAGTTAGCGCTGCCGCAATGGCCTGATCCTGGGAGGAGGTCATCATCTGATCATTCTGTTCGCTTTGCTGTTGCGAGGAAGTGTCATGAGAAATAATGGTTTCTTCAGGAACGACGTCCTTATCAGGATTGATGAGCGCCTCGAGGACTACCGGAATCGTGACGCGGTTCTGACCTCCGCCTTGAACGTAAATAGTCAAAAGATCCAGTTCGCTCTGCGAGGGGTACGTCTTCTCCCCCTCAATCGAAATAACATCTTTACCGTTATCAGCGTCTTTGCCCAGAGTGTTAAACACCGGGCCCGGAGAACGAATCATGAAATTGGTGGGCAAGAACATCATGATGCCGATAAGCAAAAGTGCAAGGACACCAGCGCTGGTTCGTTTAATACCTTTGGAACCTTGAGGCGCTTGGCCAAATTCTCCAGGCGCTTTCGTCGAGTCTTGTGGTTCCCGTTCGTGCACTGCTCTTGCTCCCGCCAACTATCAAAAAAGAGGTGGATCCGCTTCTGCGAACTTCACCACTCTTAGCCTACTGAAGCTTTGGCGCTAAAGGCATCAGCAAGAAGGCGTATTCAGTGTGCCCAAAGCGAACTGTCTCCAATATTCATGGGAACTATTAGCTAGGCACGGTAGTTTTAAAGGCATGGCACAGAACCCCCCGAATAACCGCCCCAACGGCGACGACGACGATAACAATCAGCAGGATCCTTTTTCTGCCATGTTTGGTCAGCTCTTCGGTGGCGGATTTGATCCCAATAATCTTCCTCCGCAGCTTCGTGATGCACTCGGAGCCCAGGGCGACCCTGAAGCTATGCAGAAAATGATGCAGCAGGCCCAGGCCATGATGTCGGCCATGATGAGCAACAATGCTTCGTCGGGCCCGGTGAACTGGAAGCTTGCCTCTGATACTGCATTGCAGGCTTACGCCAGCGATGATCCTTCCGTTTCAGAATCACGTCAGAGCGCAATCAAGGATGCCTCGAATCTGGCTGACCTATGGTTGAACAACTCAACGACGTTCGAATCCAACGGCCAAGTGACCGAAGCATGGACGCGTAAGCGTTGGTACGACAAGACTTTGGGTACCTGGAAACAGGTCACCGAGCCAGTTGCTGAATCGGTAGCAACTGCGATCACCGCCGCCATGAAAGAACAGATCCCTGAAGAGATGAAGGGAATGCTAGGCAACTCCGACGGTATGTTCCGAAATCTCGGAGCCAGCATGTTCGGCATGCAACTAGGTACTGCACTTGGCGGGCTGGCCACGGATGTCCTTGGCGGAACCGATATTGGACTTCCTCTCGCAGGAAGCACGCCAGGAATCATCGCCACCAACGTAGCGAAGTTTGGCGACGGGCTAGAAATCCCAGAACAGGAAGTCCTGCTCTACATCATCCTTCGAGAAAACGCCCATGCCCGACTATTTGCCCGTGTCCCGTGGTTGAGTTCCAAACTGATTGGCGCGGTCGAATCTTATGCTCGTGGCATTCACATTGATATGTCCCGAATCGAAGAAGCTGTTCGCGACATCGACCCATCAAACCCAGAAGCTTTGCAGTCCATGCTGGGCGAGGGCCTGTTCACGCCGCAACGAACTGCTCAGCAAGAAAAGGCGCTTGAAAATCTCGAACTGACTCTTGCCCTCATTGAAGGTTGGGTCGATCACGTAGTTTCATTGGCAGCTGCAAACCTGCCTTTTGCCGCGCACCTGCGTGAAACTATGCGCCGACGTCGCGCCTCTGGCGGCCCGGCGGAATCGGCCTTTGCTTCATTGGTTGGTTTGGAACTACGTCCACGTAAACTTCGTGAGGCTGCTGCTTTGTGGCAACACCTATACGAGGAACGCGGGATCGATGGACGCGACGCCGTTTGGGATCACCCAGATCTCATGCCCACCGGTGAAGACCTCAAGAATCCAACCACTTTCACTGAACGTCGTGAATTGGCTGATACAGAATTTGATGACTTCGATGCAGCGCTAGACAAACTTCTTTCAGGAGACTTCGACAATGTTGATCCTCTGACAGACGGCAACGATTCCGGCAAGCCGAAAGATCCGAATTCACCCGAAGATCCTGAGAAATAACCGCTGGATCTCAACAGTGGGGAGGAACGCAAAAGCGTTCCTCCCCACTGTGCTATCCGATGTCTCTATTCAACGTCGTCGCCGAAACCATCAAGTTCCTCAGCTGGCCGGCCCTGCTCTTTGGCATAGGAGCTATAGCCTGCATGAAACGCCTCAAGATACAGATCTGCCTCACTGCGTCGTTCAAACTTATTGAGCAGTCTCTGAAACTCAGGACCATGTCCAGTGCGAGGCGAAGCTAAGTGCGCCAATTCATGAACTAAGACGTAATCGCGAACCCATGTCGGCATCTGCTGAAGCTTCGATGAGAGTCTAATGCTTCGTTGTTGGTACGAGGCTGAACCCCAACGCTTATTTTGATTTGTAACCCACCGTACCGTCGTTGGAGAGGCAGAACCGTCAAAGTAGTGCTGATCCAGTTCATGGGCTCGGCGTTCTAAAGCACTGTCGGTATGCCTCGCATCGCGCCGTTGTCGCCCATTCCGATATTTTTTGAGCATCTCCTCAACAAATGATCGTTCAGTTTTCTCATCTAGCGCTGCCGGAACCTGAATAATCAGGGTTTCATCGCGCCATTGTGAAGAGATCGTCTTTCGTCTTTTGGTAGATCGTTCCACCCGTACCGGAATATCATCCGGAGACACAAATTCGAAGATTCTGGGGGAAGCAGGCATTGCGATTGGTCCTTACACACGCTGATCGGCAAAGTTCAGTTTTGACAGTGAGGGAAGCACTTCTTCCCTGAAGCTACGACAACGACGGAAGATCGATATCTCCTGCCTCGCAGTATGTGAATTACTGCTAATCCCGATGAGCTCCAAGAACCGCCAGTACGGCCTCACCATAACGTTCGAGCTTGTTTCGGCCGACTCCCGCGATCTTAGACAGTCCCTGTATCGACTCTGGCTGGTGCTCAGCGATGGACATCAGTGTGGCATCTGTAAAAATCACGAAGGCCGGAACCGAATTGGAACGAGCGATCTCTGAACGCCAATTACGCAAGCTATCAAATAATGCCTCGTCGTAAGCAGCTGGACAGGACGCGCAACGCTTCAGCTTACGCTCCTTAGCGCTTGTCAAAAACGTTCCACAGTTGGAGCAGACCGCTGGAATCAGTTTCTGTTCACGTCTCTTATACGTTGTCTGTTGTCGGCTGCTGGCCTGACGAACTGACTTTATTCCGTCCAAGAACCGCGAGGGGTATCGATGAGCTCGTCCTCCAGGAGTACGGGCTAGCGACCATGAAAGGAAGAGGTGCTTACGAGCACGCGTAATCCCCACATAGAGCAGACGTCGTTCTTCATCAAAACCAGCTTGATCCTTAGCGTAGGAAATAGGCACTAGACCTTCGCTAAGTCCAACGAGAAAAACAGCGTCCCATTCCAAGCCCTTCGCCGCGTGGAAGGAAGCGAGGGTGACACCGTCCAGAGTTGGGGCATGCTGGATCGCAGCACGGTCCTCCAACTCTTTGACCACATCATGCAAGGTCGCTTCCGTACCTTGCTCCTCCTTGAGGGCAACAACTTCATCGGCCAAACGCACCAGCGCCGACAGGGACTCCCACCGCTGCCGCACAGCACCAGTGCCACCGCTGGGCGCATTTGCCGAATAACCATGCGAGGAAAGTACGTCACGAACCAATTGAGGAACTGATGTCTCGGCGGCAACGCTTAAGGCAGCCCTCAATGCAAGCATGCCCTCTTTGACTTCTCGACGAGAGAAGAATCGTTCCGCTCCACGCATGACATAAGGAATAGAGTGCGCGGAAAAAGCTTGTTCAAAAGACTGTGACTGCCCGTTGGTACGGTAGAGAATCGCTATCTCTGAGATATCTTGCCCTTCGGCAAGTAACTTCTTAATGCGCTGGGCTACTTCCTCTGCTTCGTTCTCGTCGTCTTTGGTCTCGAAAAATTCAGGACTTGGGCCGTGCTCGCGTTGTGCAATCAGTTCCAACGGCTCAGGCCAGGTTACGTTCCTATCAGGAACATTCGATTCGATCCGTCTGGTTGCCAGTACCTTGTTGGCCAGGTTCACCACTTCAGGGGTGGAACGATAGTCACGCACCAGCTTGACTACTTTGGCTTCCGGAAAACGCGTACCGAAATTTAGTAGGAAGTCAGGCCGTGCCCCTGTGAAGGAGTAAATAGTCTGTGACGCATCACCAACAACGCACAGTTCATTGCGTTGTCCTAACCACAGATCCAAGAGTCGTTGCTGTAGAGGTGAAACGTCCTGATACTCATCAACGACAAAATGACGATATTGCTGACGGACGTGCGCAGCAACCTTCTCGTTGTCTTCAAGAATGGCGATCGTCAGCAGCAGGACGTCTTCAAAGTCAATGACGCTACGGTCGTCTTTGAGCTCTTCGTAAGTTTGGAAGATCCTCGCCATACTTACTGGTTCTAGACCATTGGGCATTTCGCGGGTTGAAGCAATCTTGGCGTAGCTCTCTGGAGTGTGCATCGAAACCTTGGCCCACTCGATTTCTGCAGCCAAGTCTCGCACCATGGCACGATCACTGGAAATGCGAAGCCGACGAGCAGCTTCTGCAATCAGCGGGGCCTTATGCTCAACCAGATTTGGCAGGGTGCCACCAATGGCTTGCGGCCAAAAATACTGCAGCTGACGCAATGCAGCCGCGTGGAATGTTCTGGCCTGCACGCCAGGCGCACCTAGTTGACGCAGTCGAGTTCGCATCTCAGCGGCCGCACGCGTTGTAAAGGTGAGCGCTAAAACACTGGTGGGATTGTAAATTCCCGTATGCACCCCATGCGCAATGCGATGGGTAATTGCCCTAGTCTTACCAGTTCCTGCACCGGCCAGAATACACAATGGACCACTGAGCGTTTCAGCAGCCTGACGTTGTTCAGCGTCCAGTCCCGCCAGTAAGTCCTGCACTGGTGGAGCATCGTGTTCTGTCACTTGTTTAGGGCCTCCGGAAGGGATTCTCCGTACCAACTACGGATTAATGCATGTGCTATTGAAACGCCACGCGGTATCTCTATTGTTCCCGATTCCAATGCGTCACGCAGTTCGTCTCGACTGAACCAGCGCAGATCCTTGATCTCAGCACCGTCGGGAGTCAGGTCTTCGCTAAGGGCTTCGGCCGCAAAACCTAACATCAAGGAGCGTGGCAATGGCCAGGGTTGCGAACCTCGGTAGGCAACCTCGCCAACATGCACACCAGACTCTTCAAAGATTTCGCGTCTAACCGCTGATTCCAAAGATTCACCGGCTTCGACGAATCCGGCGAGCACCGAATACATATCTGACCTGAAATTCGCGTTCGCGCCGAGCAAGATTCGATCTTGTTGATCAATCACGGATGCAATGATTGCCGGATCGGTACGCGGGAATAGTTCATGTTCGTTCTCAACGCATCGCTGACCCCAGCCAAAAGTTGATGCTCTGACCTCTGAGCCACATTGCGGACAAAAACGCTCTGTGCGGATCCAATTGGAGATCGCTTGAGCTTCGACAATCAGCTCAGTCTGAAGTTCTGGGAGGATCGCGAAGGCCTCACGCAAAGAAATCCATCGCTGGATATTCAAGTGCGAATACTGATCTGAGGCAACAATCGCTAAGACGTAATCCGTTGAATCACAAGAACCAAGATAAACCTGACGTTCACCGTCTCTGGACGCGTAACTTGGGCCGTCAATAAAAAACAGTTCAGTTCCTGTAGAAGCAGTTCCAAGTTCAGAAATCAGCATGACTTTGGTCGAACTCCGGGACAGCTTTTCGTTGAGCAACTCCGGATTTGGTCGTTCTGTCAACGGGCGCTCGATACGAGCTTGCGCAAAAGGTAGTCCCGTAATTGAAGTTTGATATTTCTCTGCCAAAGCCATACTACTAACCTAGTGCACCAAGCCCTCTGCTCCCCTGTTTCGAGCAGGGTGTGGATAGCCACGTAAGGGATTTCCCGCTCAGACTGAACATTGCCGGTGAATCCCACCATATTCTGTGCGTCATTCATCGGCTAAGGTCACGATCTCGCATACGGTGGAACATGTGAAACGCTCTGCCATGGAACTCGCCGCAATTGCCACCGCCGCCGTCCCCGGATTAGCCCCGGTTGGTTTTGCGGCGCTGTCAGACGACGCAGAAGATTTTGATTCAGCACTGATTGTTGATGCGCTTAAGCACCGGTGGCGGGTTCGTTCGCCTCGGCATGATGAAGCAAGCATGCGACTGGAGGCTGAACTATCTGCGCTGCGCGCTTTTTCGGCAAAGGTACGTGCATCGTTGCCGTTTGCTCTTCCTTCTGTGGCAGGAACTGTCCGTCAGGGTTCACTGCGCACCTTTGTGTATAAAGACATGCCTGGACACGTCCCCTCGCTAGATGAGTTGGTTGACGAGGGCAGTAATCTAGCCAAGGCCTTGGGCCAATGCATGGCAGCAATCCACCAGATTCCTGATGAGGCTGTAGAAGTAGCCGGCTTGCCAACCTATTCGGCAGATGAAGTTCGTCAGCGCAAGCTCAACGAACTCGATACTGCCGCGGCTACCGGCAAGGTCCCTAGCCGACTGCTACGTCGTTGGGAACATGCCATGGAAGATGTTGCCCTGTGGCGTTTCAACGCAGCCGTAGTTCACGGTGACTTCGACGAAGAGCAGCTACAGATTTCACATTCCAGCATTACGGCCGTTAAGGGTTGGACCGACTTGCATGTTGGCGATCCCGCGGACGATTTTGCTTGGCTCTCTGCTATTGAAGACCAGCAATTTACTGACCGCGTTTTTGCGTCATATGTTGAGGCACGTGGCAAGGCAGCGGATCCACACATCATGCGTCGTGCGGCCCTCGCGGCTGAATTTGCTTTGGCGCAGTGGCTTGTAAAGTCATTGGATTCCAAGGATCCACAGCGCATTGCCGAAGCCGATGAAATGCTTCAGGAACTTGATCACAACATTGCTGAGTACGGGGGTCAACCACTCTCCGTTGTTGAAGCGCCTCGCCCCTTGGCAGCTCAGAATTCAGCATCGTCGCAGAACTTTGACCAGGAGGATAAGCACTCCGCAGACAAGGAGAAGCCCGCTCCTTTGTCATCCACCACCTCGTCTGCGCCACGAATCAATACGGCCAAAGTCACTGCCTTATCTGCTTCAGCAACAACACCGAAGGATTCGGCAGCTGCATCGACAGCGCAAACGGATTCGAAGGTTCCAAGCAGTGACGATGAAGTGAAGCCTTCGGATACTGAGCAGACCACCAAGTCCGCGACGGATGCCAAGGCCAAAGACTCGTCGCTTTCGCAGTCCGGTTCTGAGCTGGATGAAAAGATCGCAGCACCAAAGCTGACAGAAGAGCCCAATGACTCGGACGACGAGTCCGGTTCACAGAGCCAAGAGAACAAGCAGGACGGTACCGAAAACTAGGCCTTCAGGTTATTTTCGGTACCGCCGAAGTTAGCTATCAAGCTGTTCAAAAGCACTAGAGATCATAGCCTCTAGCTCTGCTTCGTTGGAAAGGTGTTCCGCGCGTATTGTCACGCCGGCAGAGACGTAGTAGAACGCTGCCTTAATCTCTTCAAGGGGTATTTCGTGCAGGCGTGACCACCCCAAGCGGTACACCGCGAGCTGGACAAGCTTGCTTTTCAGATCCTTGCCGTGCGGAATACGGCCCGTTTTCCAGTCGAGCAACAGCCACGTGCCATCCTCCATTTGAAAGACAGCGTCAATCCTGCCGCGTACAGCTACGGGTCCGACACGGGTTTCAAGCGGGACTTCCACGTAGGCCGGTTGGAGCTGAGCCCATTCACTGGCTAGGAAGGCTTCCTTCATCGATTCTAGGTCGAGGGCCTCATCAAGATAACTGTCGGCGGGCTCGACAAGGTCCCCCAGATCCAGCATCGAAGTTTTTTCATAGAACTCCTCGATCCACGCGTGGAAGGCGGTACCGCGTCGTGCTGCAAGGCCCGGACGCCGGGGCACGGGCCGACGAAGGTTCTCCAAAACTGACACCGGGTCCTCGGCTAATTCGACAAACAGCGAGGCACGCACATGTTCTGGGGCTTCCACGGCACGTTCTCGATTGCTCAAAAAATCGCGCTGTGCAAGAAGTTTTTGTGCTTCTTCAGCCCACTGTTGTCCTTCGGGGGTTACCGGTTGATAGTTCGTATCGGCGTTCAGTACATCGTCGGCAATTTCTTGAATAACTGAGCGTCGGGAATAGGCGAATTCCTGACGATTCGCTCCCCCGGTGATCTGCGGCCCGTCCAACGGGTCGTAGGGCCACAATGCTTCCAGCGGTGTTAGCCGACTTGGGTTTTGTTCTGGCGCCTCTTCATCTGCAACCCACACACCAATTTCGGCTTGTGGCGCTGAACCCTGGCTCAGAGGTACCAAAGCGTTAAAGAACTCTGAGGCTTCGGTGGGTTTGCTACGGGTGGCAGTCCAAATGCTACTGCTGCAAATAAGCAATGATTTAGCCCGCGTGACAGCGACATAGGCCAACCGACGTTCTTCGGCAACATGGTGGTCTTCAACATGATCTTTGAACAGTGATTCGGCTTCCAGCAACTCCTTAAGCGCCGGCTGGTCGGTATCCCATTGTGGTAAATCGTTGGCATCACCGCGCAATGGCCATGGCAGTGCTTTATCGCCACTGGTCCAGCGGTCCGACTGGGATCCTGGGAAAACGCCGTCGTTCAATGACATGACAGCAACGATGTCCCATTCCAGACCCTTTGAGGCGTGCACTGTGAGCAGTTGTACCGCCTGCGGGTCAGCATCTTCGCTGGGAAGTGGTAGACCCTTTTCCTTTTCGGCGGCTTGTTCCAACCACATCAAGAACCCCGCTAATTCAACGCGAGGTGCGTTGCGGCAGTATTCACGGACAACATCCGCAAAGGCATCAAGATTCGCTCGGGCAGCGTCGCTTTGTACCCAAGGTCTAACGGCGACTTCAATATCCAAGTTCATCGCCCGCTCAACTTCACGGATCAACGTTTCCAAGTCGTCGTTGGCCATAAGCCTGAGGGTGGCTAGCTCATCTTTGAGTGCAGTCAGTCGAGACCTGCCTTCTTCGCTGAGGCTTCTACCCTCGGAACTGCTCCAGTTTTCTGGCGGTAAATAGTCCAAGGCTTCAATCAGGCTCGCAGCGTCATTTAGCTCAGCCCTAGCTAGTTCAATGACCTCGGTGTCAGGTCCCTCGTGTCGTTCGCCATCCTCGGCTCGTAGCCCACGGGAGCGACGTCGTTCCAACTGGCGCGACCAGTCAGCAAATGCCGTGAGATCCGCAGCACCAATGCGCCACCGTGCTCCGGCCAGCAGACGCATGAGCTTATCTGAGCGTAGTGGATCCACAAGAACATGGAGGCACGCAACAAGGTCCGTCACCTCTGGTGTGCTCAACAGCCCGGACAGACCCACTAATTGGTAGCGGATTCCGCGTTCGGAGAGCACTTCGCCCATGATGCTTAGTTGGCTACGATTTCGCGAGAGCACGGCGCTAGTTAGCCCGGCTTCTGGACTCTTTTGATGTTCGGCCACAATGAGGTCCGCGATAGCCTCGGCTTCTTGACGAACCGTGGCGCATCGATTGAGTACGACTCGACCGGGTTGGGCAAACGCTGATGGTTCCAGCGGTTTGACGGTGACCGGCCCGGTGCTGGTTGCTGCCTGCGCCGTGATGTTGTTGGCCGCTGAGAGCACGTTGACGGTGTTGCGCCAGGCGATGGTCAGATGTTTAACATGCGCGATTTCTCGCTGTTCGCCTCGAACGATGGGGAAAGTTTCGGGGAAACGGAACAACTGGCCGGCACTGGCTCCACGGAAGCCGTAGATTGATTGGTTTGGGTCACCGACAGCGGTTACCGGATGGCCTTGCCCATAGAGCTGAGAAAACAACACCATTTGGGCGTGGGAAGTATCTTGAAATTCATCCAGTAGCACTACCTGATGGCTGGCGCGTTCGGCGAGCGCGGCTGCAGGAACTTCTTGGGCAATCCTCGCGGCGTGGGCGACGAGGTCGCCATAATCCATGACACCAAGTCGTTTTTTCTCTCGAGTGTATTCTTCAGCCAGTTCGGCGATAGTTGCTCTTGAAGCCAATTTGTCGATGAGCTTCAGGGCAGCTTGCGTGGGTGCCTTGTCTTTTTCTGCGTCCATGGGCAATGACTGAAGTTTAGCCACAAGCTCATCAATCCACTGGTGTGCTTCAGGGGCGGTAACCAGGTGTTCAGAGGCTTCGGAACTGAAGGAGACGATAGCGTCGATAAGGGTACTACTGGCGCTATTGAGGTGCTGATAGTCCCCCGTGTATTTCTCTAATACTGAATGACCTAGCTGCCAGGATTGGGCCGCACCAAGTAGAGCGCTGTCTTCTTCTAGTCCCAGTCGAAGCCCATGATCTTGGACCAGGGTGTTCGCGTAGGAGTGGTAGGTAGAGACGGCAGGGTCGAGGAAGTCGCGAGTTTCTTCTTCGCTAAGTAAGCCGGTAGCTACCAACTGCGCAATTTTTGCCCTGATCCTTATGGACAGTTCTCCGGCTGCTTTTCTGGTGAACGTGACGCCGAGGATTTGCTCGGGTCGTACCAGTTGGTTGGCTACCAGCCAGACAACCTTGTCCGCCATGGTTTTGGTTTTGCCAGAACCGGCCCCGGCAATAACGAGCATTGGTTCAAGCGGTGCAGCGATAATCTCTGCTTGTTGTTCCGTGGGAGGGAACTTTTCGCCCAGTGCCTCGGAGAGTTCCTGCGGGCTGTATTTGATGGTGCTCATCGTTCGGTGACCTGTCGTCCTTCGGCGCAAAGTGGGCAAATTTCTGGCAGGGTGCAATTGCCGAGAATTCCGGAGGCACCCGCGAGATGGCGGGTAATGAATTCTTTTTGACCCATCAAACTGGCTGCTTCCAAGATCAGGGTCCGTGCCCAGTCCTCTTCTCCTAGAGAGGGCTGTTCCCTGATGGTGGGACTCTTGGTGTTCGTGCCAACGTAGACAAGTGATGCGCCAGCAGGCTCGGTGGAATACTCAGCGGTTTCCTCGCGCTCCTGCAGTGCTCCTAATTGGATGGCCGTCTGGTAGACGCCGAGCTGGGGGTGTTCGAGTGTGTCATTCTTACTCGGCGCGGTCGAGCCAGTTTTCAGGTCAACTACGGTGACTTTGCCTTGAGCATCGGCTTCGACGCGATCAATGATGCCTCGTAATTGAACCTTGGTGCCGTCGGTTGTTGGCACCTCAATTTCGAAAGGTAGCTCACGAGCAACTAACTCGCGACCTTCTTGCCTCATCGCAATGCAATATTGAGCAAACTTCTTGAGCATCAGTGTGGCTCGGTCAAAGTCACGCTGTCCCTCCCAGTTATCCAATTTTTCCAGTTCTGGCCAGCGCTGTTCCAAAATCTGTTGGTATTCGGATCCGCTAGCGTCCGGATGTTCTTCTGCGATGGAGTGAATCAATGTCCCCAGAGAAGCTGCAAAGTCATGGGCAGCCGTGCCTCCGGCATTTTGCACAAACCAATTCAGCGGAGACTTCACCAGCGTCTCGACTTTGGATGGTGAAATTCTTCGGGGTTGGTCTTCGGGCACGACTGGATCGGTGGACGATAGTGGGCGTAGCCCCCACCATTGGTGCGTATGGGCACCACGAACTGGAGGGTGGCTGTGCGCGAGTTGACCTAGCACATGAACTGAATCTTGGTATTGCTCGGCTGGGTTGATGCCCTCGGGTAGCTGTATTGCACCGAGTTGTGCTGCTTTGCTTAGTTCAGCTGATTTGCGCAGTTGTGCCACGAGTGTGGGCAGGGACCGGATGCGCGGCACTGAGGTCGGCGTTCGACCTTCAGTGCTTGGGGGTTCTACTAGGTCTAGGAATGATGATGGCTGTTGATCCTCATTGTCCACTGCCGTACAGATTAATTGTTCGCTGGCTCTCGATACAGCATTGCTGAAGCTACGGAGCTCGTCATTTCTGATCTGTCGTACCAAGTGTGTTGGTGTCCTGGTGGCAAGGAAACTAATGCCGTGTTCTACAACGTCAGCTAAGGCATTTGAACCCAGTAATTCACCACGCAATCGCAGGTTTGGCCAAGAGCCTTCCTGCAATCCTGGAATGAAAACTATTGGCCAGTCTTTGCCTGCGGCAGCCGCCGTGGTCAGCACGGTGACCATGTGTCCGCCAGCGGCCCGAGTTGCTAACGAGTCCATCGGCAGTTCTTGGTTGAGGATATGTTCAATGAACTGAGACACGCTAGCGCCAGGCAACTGGTCAACGAAGCGCTCCGCGGCTTGGAACAGTGAGAGAACCGCATCTAAATCGTGGTCCGCGCGACGTGCTGAGGTTCCGGCGCCCAGGGCCTCTTCCCGCCACGCTTGGGCCCTCCCGGAAGCTTCCCACATGGCCCACAGTGCGGTTTCAGGCGTGGCTGTTCCGCTGGCAAGTTCTGTTTTGAGAGCACCGTACATTTTCAGTAGGCGTTGCAGTCCAAAGGCTGGCTTACCTAGGTCCTGGGCAAGTTCTGGTTCACGAAGACAGGTTTCGAGCAGTTCTTGACTGGAGCGACGACCGCCTTGGGCTGCCTCCTGTTGACGCAAAAGCTGACGCAGGCGCCGAATCTCTAGTGCAGTACTCATCCCATAACGCGATAGCAGTAGGTTCTGCATCAGCAGCGGATCTTCGGCAACTGAGTCGTTAAAGGCCAATTCGAGCAGGTCGAGTAGGGGACGAACAGCGCCCTCATCTTTGAGCGGAATTTCTGCCGGGGGTACCTGCACCGCGATCCCCTGCCCTTCAAGGAATCGGCTGTAGGAGCGAACTTGTGATCCGTTGCGAACCACAATGGCCATTTCGGAAAGACTCCGGTTTTCAAAAAGGCTCAGGTGGACAATGTGCTGGGCAATGAAACGTTCTTCGAGAGTTGAGTTCTCGAAAGTCAGTGCTTGGCAGGTTTCATCGTTTCCAGCATTTCTCGGCTCAATTTTTCGTCCGCGAAGTCCTGCGGCTAGAGGAACCCGACGCACAATACGCTGCCAGGCTTCGGTGATCTGTCCCGGCATCCGATAACCATGAGTGAGTTCAAGAAATGTCGGTTCACTCGCATGAGCGTAGTTCTGTCCAAAGCGATGTAGTTGATCGGTCCGGGCTCCACGGAATCCTTGCACCACACTGTCGGGGGCAGCAAAAGCAATGAGTGATCGGTCCTTGGTCAACAGCGCCAAGAGTCGATGCTGCGACAGGGTTGCTTCTTGGAGATCATCGACCATGACCAGGTTAAGACGGTCTTGTTCTGCGTGGAGGAATTCTGGGTGTTCTTCTAGTAGTTCTGCAGCGCGAGTAATGAGCCCGGCAGGGTCAAACGCTTCAGCACTGCCCAGATCTAGTAGGTCACGATATTCCTGATAGAAGTGGGCCGCGGCCACCCATTCGGGTTTAGCGGCTTGCTCGCCAAGCTCTTCAATGTCCGCCGGCTCCAGCCCGAGCTCAGAAACTCGGTCAAAAAATTCGCGGATCTCTTTGCGGAAACCACGGGTTTCGATTGCTAGTTCCAATTCGCTGGGCCATTGAGGTCCAATTGTCAGACCCGAAGCATGTCCCTCTAGCAGGTTGCCGATCAGCGTATCTTGTTCTGGCCCTGAGAGCAGTCGTGGGGACCGTTCCAAGAAAGGTAGAAGTCCTTCTACACGGGCGCGACGGATGAGATCAAAAGCGTAGGCGGACCACGTGCGTACGACGGGTTCGGTAAAAGTTCGTTCGGCTCGACGACTGAGGTTATCACGAATGGAAGCGGCAGTTAGTCGGGTGGGAGCAATGATCAGTAATGATTGCGGATCTAGGCCCGCGTCAAGTCGCGCAACCGCGGTGTCGACCAACATATTGGTCTTGCCTGTTCCCGGGGCCCCGGTAATTAGTACCGGGCCGCTGATCTTCAGAAGCTGATCAACGATGTCCTGAGAATCTGCCCGTACTTCAGCCTGCTTTTCATCCATGGTTATAGTTCATCATCCAATTCAGACATTTTGGGGTTCCCCAGTGACAGTCTGAGGATATCGATTGCTTCCCATTGCTTAGGCGTAGGATTCCAACGCAGGTTCTTGATATCTACGCGTTTACCCGGGCGAGCGAGTTTTTCCTTTTCCCAATGCTCACGAGCTCTGAGCAAAAGTGGTTCTGCGATATTTCCGTCGGCCCTCAGGACTCGCCACCATGGAGTTCCATCCTCTGCAGTAGCCATGGCTTTGCCAACTTGCCGCGGGCCCCCGCTTCCTAGAAGTTCGGCCACATCACCATAACTGAGCACAGCACCTGCAGGAACCAATTGGGCGAGTAGATGCACTGCCTGTGCATAGTCGAGCTGTCCTGGCCCTGATGCATCTGTCATATTTCTATTCTGCCAAGGACTGCAGGTTGATCCACAAAGGGCGCGTCAGGCGCAGATTGCTTCATAATCTGCCTGTAGCGTTGTACCCATGAATGAATGGCACAAGGGCCTCGCAGTTGGCTTTGACTTGGAAACTACCGGCGTCGACACTTCGACAGCACGGATTGTGACCGCATCAGTGGTACTCCTGGATGAACACGGTAACGTCGTGAATCGCCGAGAGTGGCTGGTAAATCCCGAGGTTGAGATCCCTGAAGCTGCTACTGCTGTACATGGAATTTCCACGGAGAAGGCTCGCGCCGAGGGAGCCCCAGCTAAGCAGTCTGTGCAAGAAATCTTGCAGCTGTTGATGTTCGCCTCTGAGCAATCACCAATCGTGGCGTTTAACGCTTCCTACGATTTCTCTGTGCTCTACCATGAGGCGGTTCGTTATGACCTACCTCCATTCTTCCCAGGCAATGTCATTGATCCTTTCATCATTGACAAACAGGTCGACAAGTTCCGCAAGGGCAAGCGCACCTTGGCTGCGGCGTGCGAGTTCTATGGTGTTGTTCTAGAAAACGCCCATACTTCCTTGGCTGATGCGATCGCCTGCGTGGCCGTCGCACGTCAAATCGGTGAACGGTACCCGCAGTTACAGGTGGATCCGCAGGTGCTTCATGGCTGGCAAATTGGCTGGGCCCGCGAACAGGCCGAAAGCTTCCAATCCTATCTGCGGAAGACAAAACCAGATGCGGTTGTTGACGGTGCCTGGCCGATCATGGAGGGATAGCTCACAAGCAAACAAGCATCTGTGTTGGATGTCACAGGCAGCCTAATCACTCGTGCGGGATTCCGGGGAAGTCAATAGTTCATGTTCTGTCACAAATCGAAGAATATTCTTCGAGAAGGACTGCTTTATGACTCGAAGCTAAGAATCTTAACTCGATTCTCAGGCTCATTCGGGCGATTTTGTTCGATAATGGTTCAATGGAGGGTACTCTCTATACCCTTTTGAGAACTGAAGGAACACGCCTAGTGATCACAGTTAGTGACCTGCGCAAGGTCTACCAACAGGGCAACAAGGATGTTGTTGCCCTTGATGGTGTCAGCCTTGAAGTCCCCACCGGGAAAATTCATGGCATCGTCGGACATTCAGGAGCCGGTAAATCGACTCTGGTTCGTTGCTTGACCCTGCTTGACCAGCCGACTTCCGGCACCGTAGCTGTCAACGGTAAAGAACTGACAAATGTCAGTGCTGCCGAGCTACGTAATGCTCGTCGCCGCATTGGAATGGTGTTCCAACACGCCAACCTTTTCGATTCTCGGACGACTGAGCAGAACGTTGCCTACCCACTGGAACTGGTGGGCACTCCGAAAGATCAGATTGCCAGCAAGGTTGCTGAGCTTTTGGAACTCGTTGGTCTCTCGCAGTTCGCTAAGGCATATCCTTCTCAGCTTTCGGGCGGGCAGCGTCAACGCGTCGGTATTGCCCGAGCGCTGACCACCGATCCAGATATCTTGCTTTGTGATGAGCCAACCAGTGCGCTCGATCCAAAGACCACGGATGAGATTCTTGATCTCGTCAAAGAACTCCGCAATCGCCTGAACATCACGGTGCTGATCATCACCCACGAAATGCATGTAGTGAAGCAGGTATGTGATTCCGTGTCGCTACTTGAGGGTGGCAAGATCGTCGAGTCCGGCGAAATTGAAACTGTAGTCACTAATGCGTCAGGCCGCTTGGCTTCTACGCTACTTCCGCTTCCTGGCGACGCACCGCGTGCGGAGGGCTCCGGCCCTATTCTTGACCTGCTCTACACCGGACAGCAGGCAACCGAGCCAGTAATTTCCTCCGTAGCTCGCCAGTTCAATACCGATGTCAACGTCTTGGCCGGATCTGTCGAACAGCTTGGTGAGCAGCAGTATGCACATCTGCGTTTGCAGCTAAATGCTGATGCAGACGTAGATGCCATTGTGAATCATTTGACCTCTAACGGCATCGCCGTGACCGTGAAGGGAGCCAAGTAGATTATGGATTTCTTTACTCCAACTGTTCTCAAGGCCATGGGAACCGCCACCATTGAAACCCTTCAGATGGTTGTTATTTCTGGCGTACTCACCGTTATCGTTGGCTTGATCCTCGGCATTTTGCTGCACGTCACGGACAAGGGCGGATTGCATCCAATTCGTTGGGTGAATGTGTTGCTCTCCGGAATCATCATCAATATCACCCGATCGATTCCGTTCGCTATCTTGATGGTGGCGCTAATCCCAGTTGCAGCAGCACTTGTAGGTGTCTCCCTAGGGCCAATCGCCGCATCGGTGTCCCTAACTATCGGTACCGTTCCATTCTTTGCCCGGCTAGTTGAGACCGCGTTGCGCGACATCAATTCCGGCAAAGTTGATGCAGCTTTGGTCATGGGTTCCACCAAGATGCAGACCATTCGCAAAGTCCTGATTCCAGAAGCGATGCCGGGCATTGTTGCAGCTACTACCACTACCGTGGTCACTTTGATCGGTTACTCAGCAATGGCCGGTCTTGTCGGTGGCGGCGGGCTGGGACGTATGGCTTACACCTACGGTTTCACCCGTTATAACTTCCCGATCATGCTCGCTACGATCGTCATCATCGTGCTCTTGGTCCAGCTCGTACAGATCGTCGGCGACATCATCGCCCGCAAGATCGATCACCGCTAAGAATTTCAAGATTTCCATCAGTCCTCTGATGGAGCCGTGGACTATGTCAAACACGGCAAATCTCACTCGCAACAGAGCCCCACGGCTCCGAGAAAAGGAAGACAAGTTATGCGTAAAAAGCTCACACTTGCAATCACCGGTATCGCGACCGCTCTCGCCCTGACTGCTTGCGGTAGCAGCTCGCCATCGGCTGACGCTGACGCAACTTTGGACCCGGCTAACCCTGTCACCATCAAGGTTGGCGCAAGCCCTGTCCCACAGGCTCAGATCCTTAACTACATCGATGAGAACCTTGCCAAGGATGCAGGCATCGACCTGGACGTCGTCGAGATCGATGACTACGTCACCCCAAATACTTCGCTGCAGGACGGCACCCTGGACGCTAACTACTTCCAGACCGAGGCTTACCTGAAGACTGAGACCGAAGAAAAGGGCTACAAGTTTGCCCATGGCGCTGGTATTCACGTGGAGCCAATGACCGTCTTCTCGAAGACTTTCAAGGACCCTAAGGACGTCACCGAGGGTACCACTGTTCTGCTGAACAATGACCCAGTGAACCAGATCCGTGGCATGCGCGTTCTGGAGCAGGCTGGCCTGCTGCAGAACCTTGCTGATGATGATTCCATCCTCAGCGTTCAGGATGACAAGGAAAAGAACCCACTGTCCCTGCAGCTCAAGGATGCTAACGCTGAGCAGGTAGTTCAGTACTACAAGAACGACAAGTCCATCGGCGTTGCCGTGATCAACGGTAACTTCATCGTTCAGGCCAAGCTGAACAAGGACGAAATCCTGGCTCAGGAATCCGGCGAAAACAACCCTAACGCCAACTTCCTGACCTGGCGCGATGGCGAAGAGACCGCCGCAATCAAGAAGCTTGAAGAGCTGCTGCACTCTGACGAGGTTCGTAGCTACATCGAAGAGACCTGGACCGACGGAAGCGTCATCCCAGCGTTCTAATCTCGACTTCATTCCCGTAGAAATCCGGGAGATGACTTCTCACTGCCCGAGTTCCATTAGGAACTCGGGCAGTTTCATTTTGTAGTCAGTGTTTTTAGTTCAATTGAAAACACACAAAAATGGGGAGCGTTGGAGCCAAACAAATTGACTCCAACGCTCCCCATTCAGATCTAAAAGCTTAGTACCTCAGCTTAGGCCTTAGCGGCGGCAGCGGCCCGTGCAGCTGCAGGCAAGGCTGCAAAGATCTTCTCCATGGCAGCATCGTCATGCGCTGCAGAGACGAACCATGCTTCGAACACACTCGGTGGCAAGTAGATGCCAGAATCAAGCATGGAGTGGAAGAACGGAGCGTAGCGGAAGCCCTCCTGTGCCTGCGCATCGGCGTAGTTGTGCACGCCCTTCTCGGAAGTGCCAAAGGCAACCGAGAAGAGGGTACCGGCACGTTGGATGGAGTGATCCAATCCAGCAGCGTTGAAGGACTCAGTGATTGCGTCTTGCAGGGCCTGTGACTGCTTGCTCAGGTGAGCGTAAACTTCATCGGTGGCGTGGGTCAGCTGTGCAATACCTGCAGCCATGGCTACAGGGTTACCGGAGAGGGTACCTGCCTGGTACACGGGACCCAGTGGTGCCAGATAATCCATGACCTCGGCGCGACCGCCCAGGGCAGCGGTTGGCAAGCCACCACCGATCACCTTACCGAAGGTGTAGAGATCTGCTTCCCAGCCCTCGACCTTGCCGGTCAAACCCCAGTATCCCGAGGCTGAGGCACGGAATCCGGTGAGTACCTCATCGACAATCAACAGGGCACCGTGCTTGGCCGTGGTTTCCTTCAGGAACTTGTTAAAGCCTTCTTCAGGAGTCACCACACCCATGTTGCAAGGAGCCGACTCGGTGATCACCGCGGCAATGTTGGCACCATGTTCAGCGAAGGCGGCTTCAATCGCGGCGCGATCGTTGTATGGAAGCACCAGGGTCTCAGCGGCCGTGGCTGCGGTAACACCTGCCGAACCCGGAAGGGCTAGGGTAGCAACGCCGGAACCAGCATCGGCTAGCAGTCCATCGAGGTGTCCGTGGTAGCAGCCAGAAAACTTGATGATCAGTTCACGGCCGGTGAATCCACGAGCCAAACGCACAGCGGTCATGGTGGCTTCGGTTCCGGTGGAGACCATACGCACACGCTCTACCCCACCCATGCGGGACTTGATCAGTGCACCAAGCTTAGCTTCATCTGGAGTTGACGCACCAAATGACAGGCCACGATCTACCGCAGCATGAACTGCAGCCTGAATTTCAGGGTGTGCGTGTCCCAGCAGTGCCGGTCCCCAGGAGCAGACCAGGTCAACATATTCCTTGCCATCGGCATCGGTGAGGTAAGCACCCTTGGCACCAACCATGAATGGTGGAATACCGCCCACTGATCCGAAGGCGCGTACTGGCGAGTTCACGCCGCCGGGCATGATTTCGCGGGCCTCAGCAAAGAGCTGTTCAGAGTTAGACATGTGTCTTACTTACCTTCCTTAAGCCAGCCGGCAACTTCGGCTGCGTAGTATGTGAGAATTTGCTGGGCACCGGCCCGCTTGATGGACAGCAGCGACTCCAGCACGGAAGCCTTACGGTCAATCCATCCGTTGGCGCTGGCAGCTTCGATCATCGAGTATTCACCCGAAATCTGGTAGGCAGAGACCGGGACTGGGGAGAAATCAGCAATATCACGCACGATGTCCAGGTAGCTCATGGCAGGCTTGACCATGATCATGTCGGCGCCCTCAGCAATGTCCAGCTCGGCTTCGACTACCGCTTCGCTGCGGTTGGCCGCATCCATCTGGTAGGTGCGTCGATCCCCGGTCAGCTGGGAGTCAACGGCCTCACGGAATGGCCCGTAGAAGGCACTGGCGTACTTTGCGCTGTAGGCCAGCAGCGACACGTCTTGACGTCCGGCAGCGTCAAGTGCCTGACGAATGACGCCGATCTGTCCGTCCATCATGCCCGATGGGCCCAGCATGTGTGCGCCGGCTTCTGCCTGAGCCACTGCCATCTGCCCGTAGATTTCTAGGGTGGCATCATTGCCCACGGTGCCATTGGCATCAAGCACACCGCAGTGTCCGTGCGAGGTGAACTCATCAAGGCAAACATCGGACATGACCACAAGATCGTCGCCTACCTCGGCGCGCACCGCAGCGATGCCCTGGTTCAGGATGCCTTCTGGATCAAGACTTGCTGAGCCAGTTTCGTCACGCTCTTCCGGGATGCCGAAGAGCATGATGCCACCAACTCCACGTTCTACCGCATCATTGGCGGCCGCTTTCAGCGAATCCATGGAGTGCTGGAAGACCCCAGGCATGGAGGTGATCTCATTGGGCTGGCTCAATCCTTCGCGCACAAAGGCTGGAAGGATCAGCTGGCGGGCCGAAAGCTCATTTTCGGCGACCAGACGGCGAATGGCTGGATTCTGACGCAAACGACGTGGGCGATGCTGGGGGAAGGCCATGGCTTATCTTTCTGTCGTGACTACTTGGTCTCTTCAACCACGGCCGAGCCGTGAAGCTGAAGCAAATCTTTGGCCGCTCGGGCTAGGCCCTGCGGAGTTGGTTCTGCTGCGATGGCGTGCACCGGCATCCTGAGATCTTCTAAGGCCTTGGCGGTGGGCTGCCCGATCGCGATGGTGTGCGTGGTTGCCGGTAGCCCGGCCTCGATCAACTGCGTAAATCGTCGCACGACGCTGGGCGCCGAAAAGACCAGCAGATCCATCTGCTCTAGTTTCGCACCGATATCCCCCGGCTGCAGCACATTAATGGTGCTAGGAGCAGCGGTAGTATCCACCGCGGTACCGGCAGCTCGTGTGCTCACCGTCTGGTAGGCAATGACCTGATCCACGCTCATGCCCAGGTCAGTCAAGCCGGTGGCCAGTGTAGGTCTAGCAAGGTCTCCGTGCGGATAGCAGATCTGTGTGCCCGGTTCTAACTGCCACTGTGCCAGCATGCCTGCAGCCGACTGAATTTCTGGCTGGAAATCAACGCTGCGTCCCAGTTTCGCGGTGATGGCTTCACTGGTTTTTTCACCCACCGAGGCGATACGCACTGTTGCTGGCAGCACTTGGCCGGCCAACAACTTTTCCAAGACCTGCACGGTGCTCACCGAGGTAATAACCAACCAAGAATACTCGCCGGCCATGAGCCTGATCTTCATCGCTTCTAGGGCGCTCAGATCTTCTGGCCAGATGGTTTCGATCAGCTGGGCACACCAACTGGTGATGCCCAGCTTCTCGAATTCTGCGACGGTCTCCTCGGCTCGCGCCGGGTTGCGCAGGATCAATGCGTTGTAGGCCATGGGCTGAGGGGTTAGGCCAATCCGGCGATCACAGCAGCACCGTCAGCGATCATGGCAGTGGCCAGATCACGTCCGAGCTGCTGGGCAGAGCTAATACCTGCAGCGACGGTACGGGCGCTGCGGCGCATGGTCTGTGAACCATCGGGGTTACAAGCCACAGCTTCCAACACCAGCTCATCACCTTCGAGGTGCGCCAAAGCACCGATCGGAGCTGCGCAGCCTGCTTCCAGGGTGGAGAGCAAGGATCGTTCGGCCACTACCTGCAGGCGTGTGGCTTCATCATCAAAGTCAGCCAGTGCCTGATCCAAAGCGGCATGTCCTGATCCAGCGGTCCGCGTTTCTAGGGCCAAGGCCCCCTGACCAGGAGCCGGGAGCATAATGGAAGGATCCAGGTACTCGGTAATGTACTTTTCCAAGCCCAACCGACGCATCCCGGCAGCTGCCAAGATCACCGCGTCAAGGTCCCCTTGGGTGCCACGACCGACACTTCCATCATCCAGGGTCTCGCCAATGCCTTTCACCCTTCCCAGACGGGTAGGCACATTGCCACGAATATCCACGATCTCAAGGTCCGGACGGTGGGCCAGCAGCTGCGCACCACGCCGTGGTGAACCGGTACCAACTTTGGCGCCCTGTGGCAGATCGGCTAAGCCGAGTCCATCATGGGAGCACAGGGCATCACGCACATCTTCGCGGGCAGGAATGCACGAGAGCACTAGGCCTTCAGGCTGTGCGGTAGGCAGGTCCTTGAGTGAATGTACCGCCAGGTCACAACCGGAATCCAGCAGATGCTGGCGTAGTGCAGCAGCAAAAACCCCGGTACCGCCTAGGGTGGCCAGTGAGCCGGTCACCACATCGCCTTCGGTCTTCACCAGAACGGTTTCTACGCTCAACCCAGAAATCTCAGACAGCTTTTGTGCTGCCCACCCGGTTTGAGTGGTAGCCAAGGCACTGCCACGGGTTCCTACACGGAAAGTTTCACTCATGGCTGGGGCACACCCACTTGAGAGTCAACCGCAGCAATGGTTGGACGCAAGGTTCCATCCAGGGCACGCTTTTCACAACAGCCCGGACGGCACACATCAAACCATGGGCCACCCTGAACCACTGAGGTGCGACCTTCACGCATCGCCTTACCGTCGGCCCCGAGCAAGCGTTCTTCAACCAGGTCCACCAGGCCAGAGACAAACGCTTCATGGGTGCCGGGTGTTGCCACACGGTCAAAGGCCAGTCCCAGTTCGGCACAGGTATCCTTCGCTTCGGTATCCAGATCCCACAGAACTTCCATGTGATCAGAGATGAAACCGATAGGCACCACAACAATGCCAGCCACACCAGCGGCCGCATCTTCTTCTAGTGCGTCGTTGATATCTGGTTCCAGCCATGGGGTTCCGGGCGCACCGGAACGTGACTGGTACACCAGCGAGTGCTCCAGGCCAGCAGCTTCTTCAACCTGCGAGAGGATGTACTCGGCCACTGCACGGTGTTGCGTGGTGTAAAGGTTTTCGCTCAGGGTGTCGCGGATGGCCTGCGGGCCAGCAACATTGGCATCGCTTAGTGGAATGGAGTGAGTGACAAAGACAATCTTGATTGCTCCATCGCCCTTGCCAGCTTCTTTAAGCTGGGCACGCACGTTCGACAAGGACTGACGTAGTCCCTGAACAAATGGCTGAACGAAGGCTGGGGTGTCAAAGAACTGGCGCAGCTTATCTACTTCCACCACACCGTCAAGGCCGGTGGCGAGCAGCCCCATTCCCAAATCTTCACGATACTGGCGGCAGGCCGAATACCCTGCGTAGGCGCCGGTGCCCAACATCAGCACCTTGCGGTGGCCGTCATCAGCCAGCTGCTGCAGGGAGTCGTTGATGAAGGGATGCCAGTTGCGGTTGCCCCAGTAGATCGGCAGGTTGATGCCACGGGATGCCAGTTCGGCTTCCAATGCGGCTTTCAGTGCACGATTCTGCTCGTTGATCGGCGAGACTCCGCCGTTCTTGCGGTAGTGCACGGCCACCTCTTCGAGGCGTTCGTCAGGAATGCCTCGCCCACCGGTGACATTGCGCAGGAAGGGCAACACATCGTCTTGGCCTTCTGGACCACCGAAGGAGGCGAGCAACAGGGCATCGTACGCTTTGGGGATCATGCGACCGTTCTGGTCATACCCTTGGCGTGGGTCAAAACTCTGGCTCACTTGAGGACCTCAAGTGCCTGGGCGGCAGTGATCTTCCGTCCGGTGTAGAACGGGGTCTCTTCACGCACGTGGTGGCGGGCTTCGGTGTAGCGCAGGTGACGCATCATGTCGACCAGATCGATCATGTCGTCGGCTTCGAGGCAGATCTGCCATTCGTAATCGCTGAAGGAGAAGGCTGCCACGGTGTTGGCCAGCACGTTGGGGAATTCACGGCCCAGGATGCCGTGGTCGCGCAGCATCTTGCCGCGCAATGCAGGATCCATGGTGTACCAGTCGGTGGAGCGCACGAATGGGTAGACGGTCATCCATTCCTTGGCGCGGATGCCGCGGGCGAAAGCTGGCGAGTGGTTCTTGGCGAATTCGGCTTCGCGGTGCACGGCCATGGTCGAGTACACGATCTGGGTGCCTTCGAGTAGTGCCGCGCGGCGGATCTTTCGCATCGAAGCCTGCAACAATTCTGCCTTTGGTCCGTGGATCCACACCATCAAATCTGCGTCTTCACGCATGGCGGAGACATCATAGATGCCACGCACGGTCGCGCCTTCATCGGCCAGCTGCTCGATCAAGGTGTCGAATTCGGTGGCAGCATCCTGGCTGCGATCAATGGTTTCGGAACGCTTAAAAATGGTCCAGAGAGTGTAGAAGAAGGTCGGGTTCTCCCCCGCATTCGCCCGTTCATTGATGACTGGCGAATTGTGCTCCGGTGCGTTACTCACGTGATGTTCTCCTTGATCTGAGGATCGAAAATATTTTGCTACGTTATTAGCGGGCGCTGATGGCCACAGCGCGGCGCGCCTGACCAATCACCCGCGCCAAGCCGGTACCCGAAATCCAGGCACCAACCACGGCTAGTCCATCAAAATCTGCTAGTGCCGTCTCCAGTTGTTTTCGGCGTTCCACGGCGGCTTCTCCTTGCAGCGGCACCATATCGCTGAAACGCGACACGGCACTGCCCAAGACATCATCCTGATGCAATTGAACACCGAGAATCTTTGAAGCGTCTTTGATCGCCAAGTCGATCAATTGCTGGTCATCCCCGGATTCCACCAGGTCATCTTGTTCACCAATGCGCCCAAAGGACAGGCGCAGCACGTGGGTGCCAGGTCCTGCTTCATTAGCTAGCCAAGGCCATTTCGCGCTCGAGTGGGTCAAAGCCTTGGCGGTTAGCGGTGCTTGCTTGGCAACGAGCACCCCTGAGCCGCGCGGCGCGTCATCAAGTTCTGGCTTGTCGACCACCAAAATAGCCAGCGCGATGGCGTTGGCGGTACTTTCACTGCCGATCCGTGCAGGCTCATCGAGCAGTGGATTAATCAGTTCTAGTGCTGGGGCAGCCGGGGTCGCGATGATGACGCGGTCCGCAGTAATCTGCTCGCCAAGGGTAGTGACCGTGTAAGGAACTTCAGCCTGTGCGTCGTAGCTGATCGCGGTGACCGGTGAATTGCGGACGAGGGCTGCTTGATCTTCTTTGAGCTGACGCACCAAGGTTTCCACCATGGTGTACATGCCGCCGTTGAGCCCTGCGACTCGCGAGCCTGCAGGCGCCGAGGCCTGGAGTCGGGCTACGGCCTTAGCTAGGGACCCAGTTTCTTGCATGGCTTGGCGCAGTCCAGGTGCTGCCGCGTCAATAGAGATTTTGGCTGGGTCGGTGGAGTACACACCATTGATTACCGGGGCGACGAGCTGGTCCAAGACGGCCTGTCCCATACGACTGCGAACCACCTCAGCCACCGAGAGCTTTTCGGTCGCCCACTTCTTACTCATCGGGGTGATTAGGTCCGCCGCTGCGCGCACGGTGGCGGCACGGCCAATAATATTGCGCACCTCATCGGTGCGCACATCGGCCGGAATACCCATCAGGGAGGTTGCAGGCATCGGGTGGGCGAGGATCTCTTCTTCGGCGCCCTGAATAAGCCATGCACTCTGGCCAGAAGTTTTCGCGATTTCGCCGGCAAGATCCAATTCGTCAAGGTAATTAGCTACCGTGCCTTGACGTAGTGCGAAGGATTCGGCGCCCGCGTCAATTTTCAGTCCGGCCACTTCGGTGGTGCGTAGGCACCCACCAAAGCTGTCGGTAGCTTCTAGGACGGTGACCTCATGTCCGCTCTGGCGTAGATCACGGGCAGCGACTAACCCCGCAATGCCGCCACCAATAATGACCGCATGTGGGGCTTGGGGCTTATCCGTTGGGCTGGGAGCTTGCTTTGCGAGTCGGGCCTCACTTGCTTTGCGGACCTTTTCAAGCAGGCGTAAAGCATGTGCAGGGGCTTGTGTTGTTTTCTCCCGACGTGCAGCAGTTGCCGGCGTTGATTCCTTGCTCACCTAATTAGCACCTTCTACCTTCACAGATTGCGATGGGTGGCTTGGGCAGAATATTGCCCGAGCCCACCCAAGGCATTACTTCCAGCTTAGACCCGATGGATTACAGCGAGTGAATGAGCTCCACCACTTTGCTCAGCACCTCTGGGTCAGTGGTTGGTGGAACACCATGGCCCAAGTTCACTACATGCCCGCGGGCCTTCTTGCCTGCTTCTACTACTTCGCGCACATGCGCTTCAAGTACTTCCCACGGTGCTGACAGCAATGCTGGATCGATGTTGCCCTGGACCGAAACATTCTGGCCGAGGCGTTCGATGGCGGTTTCCAGTGGAATTCGGTAGTCCACGCCCACCGTGTCTACGCCGATATCGCGCATGGCGGTGAGCAATTCGCCGGTTCCGGTGCCGAAGTGGATCATCGGCACACCAAGATCACGCACGTGATCCAGTGCAAGGTTGGAGTACGGTGCCACGTACTTCTCGTAGTCTGGCAAGGATAGTGATCCGGCCCAGGAATCAAAGAGCTGAGCGGCAGAAGCGCCGGCTTCCACTTGTGCGCGCAGGAACAGCCCCGAGGCCTTAGCAGCCCACTTCATCAGCCCGTCCCAGACTTCAGGTTCGCTGTGCATCATGGTGCGCGGGCCGAGGTGGTCGCGGCTTGGTTTGCCCTCAACCATGTAGGCAGCCACGGTGAAAGGTGCTCCGGCGAAACCGATCAATGGGGTCTTACCCAGTTCAGCCACGGTGAGCTTCACTGCTTCACGAATGGGTTCCAGTGACTGATCGGTCAGCTCTGGCAGAGCAGCGACCTGCTCGGCGGTACGAATCGGGGTGTCCAGCACCGGGCCCACGCCAGGAACAATGTCCACACCGATCCCGGCTAAACGTAGTGGGATCACAATGTCGGAGAAGAAGATGCCGGCATCAACCTTGTGCCGACGTACCGGCTGCAGGGTGATTTCGCTGGCCATCGCAGGATCTAAGCAAGAGTCCAGCATGCTCACGCCTTCGCGTAGCTTCATGTACTCAGGCAATGAACGTCCAGCCTGACGCATGAACCACACTGGGTGGTGCGACGGCGTCTTGCCAGTCAAAGCTTGGATCAAAGCGGAATCTTGGGTACGTCCATCAAGCATCGGATGGTTCTGCGACAGGGTCATAGTCCAATGATGCCAATTCTTGAGTTTAAATGCTCATTGTGGAGGTTCACCGGAAGCTGAAGGTGAGCAACCTAACCCACCAAAGAGGCCCGTATTTAGGCAAACCTGCGTTGTTTGCCTTTTCATTCCGGCTTATTCTGGGGTCACTGTGGTTTTCTTATCTCTTGTCGCTTCGCATTCGCAGCTCGATCTTGAGACCGTCGCGCAAATTAGCGCCTCGGCCGACGGGCTGGCAGCTGCCTCCGTTAACGGCTCGGCGGCCATCAATGGTGCCGTCGTACTTGCCACCTGCAACCGATTCGAGGTGTATGCGGACGTTGAACAAGTAGACGATGCCACCGAGCACCTAGTCAATACCCTGGCGGATTCCACCGACCTTTCCCGAGACTTCTTGGCACGGCGCCTGACCACCCTTGAAGGTGAGCCGGTCATCGAGCACCTGTTCTCAGTAGGTGCCGGATTGGACTCGGCTGTCGTGGGAGAACGCGAAATCGCCGGACAGGTTCGCCGCGCGCTCACCCAAGCACAACAGGAAAAAACCACGACCAGCAACCTCACCCGTTTGTTCCAGAACGCTACGCGCGCCGCTAAGGACGTCGGTTCAAACACTGATCTGGGCCTGCAGGGCAAGTCAGTCGTCTCGGTTGCTTTGGACTTGGCTGAAGAACTGATGGCTGGTGACCGCGACTGGTCAGAGCAGGATGTTGTTCTGTTCGGTACTGGTTCCTATGCCGGTGCCACCATGGCGCTACTCAAGGAACGCGGCGTTAAGCGCATTTCGGTATACTCACATTCTGGACGCGCCGCAGACTTCACTTCCAAGCGTGGCGGTTTCCCGCTCTCCGAGGAACTCTTACCACAGGCTTTGCGTGAAGCAGACGTCATTGTTGGTTGCTCCGGTGGTGGTCATCAGATCTCACGTAGTGAGCTCGAAGCACTGCGCGTGAAGAATCACCCACTGATCGCCATCGACATGGCGTTGACCCACGACTTTGATCCCACGCTGGTTGAATTGCCGGACGCTGAGTTGATCACCCTTGAGTCAGTGCGCATGGCTGCGCCTACCGAGCAGGCCATGGCTGTTCATGCGGCAAGTCGCATCGTTAAGAAAGCCACCGCTGAATTTGCGGCTGCGCAACGTGAGCGTGAAGCAGATTTTGCCATTGTCGCCCTGCGTGAGCACACCAAGACCGTTTTGGATGCTGAAATTGCCAAGGTGCGCGCGCAGCACGGTTGTTCCGCCGCTGCCGAAGAAGTTGAACTAGCCATGCGACGCATGGTCCGTCAGCTCTTGCATATCCCTACGGTTCGCGCCCGCGAACTGGCTGGCGAAGGCCGCACCGACGAATATGTTGCAGCTCTTGAAACCCTGTATGGTTTGGAGCTTTCCGAGCCGGAAACTCAGGGAGCTAAGGTACAGCCATCGGATGCTCAGGTCGCGACCCCTGCGGCTAGCTGCCCCGTGATTCCTGAACCAAAATCGGCTTAGCAATTCCATAACTATTGATTTTCGGTTCTGCATTCCAAGTCAAAGCATGGAATACTACTGTCAAGTAGATCACTTCCCTCTTAATTCGAGGTGAACACGGGAGTTGATCACGCAGTAGCTGGAAAGGCCGGAATCACCATGACGGAACTTGAAAATATCAAAAGCGCCCGTTCACAGCGCATGCCTCGTGAGGCTCGGCGCCGTCAACTTTTGCAGGCCGCACATCAGGTTTTTGTTGCTCATGGCTACCACGGCGCCTCAATGGATGAAATTGCTGAAGTCGCGCTAGTCTCCAAGCCAGTGCTGTACCAGCACTTCCCCGGCAAGCGCGAACTTTATCTCGCATTGCTCGACTCGCACCTCGCCGATTTCAGTCGGCAACTCGATGACGCGATTGATTCGACCACTGACAACCGCCAGCGTGTATTCGCGACCATTAACACTTATTACAGTTACATCAAGGGCGAATCCCAAGCCTATCGACTGATTTTTGAATCAGACGTGCTCTCCGATGCTCTCATTGCCGGCCGTATTGAAAAATTCAACAATACGCTCGCTGCGTCCATAGCTCGTGTAGTCGTTCAAGACACCGACTTAACTGAGGCTGAGGGTCTGTTGGCAGGCCGAGCACTGGCCGGACTGAGCCAGGTTTCGGCTCGTTATTGGGCGTCCACAGACGAAGTTGTGGACCAAGCTAACGCGGTAGATCTGATTTCGCGTTTAGCTTGGCGCGGAATTTCGCAGTTCCCCAAGGAAAACTAGATAAATTAGTTCTCAGAGGACCCATACGGGACACCTAATTCGTTCGAGAGGATCAGCGACAATCATGGAAATCCGGATTGGCATTCAGAATGTAGCCCGCGAAGTTGTACTTGAATCCGAGCTCAGCAACTCAGAAGTCAACGATCTGGTTTCAAAGGCAATCGCCGATGGAACAAGCCTTGCTCTCAAAGACCCAAAGGGTCGTGAAGTGCTTATCCCATCTGCAGGCATCGCATACGTAGAGATCGGCCCAGAAGAGGTCCGTCGCGTGGGCTTCGCACAGTAGTTTTTGCACCACTTCCGGCACCTAGTGCCACACAGGTATGGCTGGTTTCCTCATTGGAGGAAACCAGCCATTCTTTGTCTAAATAGTGATTTCGTTCACGAAACTGTGGTAGTGCTAAAGGGTGAGTGATCGACGAATCCGTAGCCCCCGCCCAGTACCTTCCAACGATCTCGCCCAGCTCTTATTAGGGCTTGAAGCCGAGTTCGAAGTACCTGCACCCTTTGACGAGGCGACGTTAGAGGCCGCTGAGAACGCGGTGGCCAACCTAGCGATGCCCAGTGAAGATGCCACACAAATCCCTTTCTTCACCATTGATCCAGAAGGTGCCACCGACCTTGATCAGGCCATGTATCTGGAAAAGACTGCGGAAGGTTACATCGTCAATTACGCCATCGCAGATGTGCCGGCCTTCGTTGAACTAAACAGCGTATTAGATCAGGTGGCCCGTGAGCGTGGACAAACTTTTTATCTCCCGCATCGAAAGATCACTCTTCATCCGCCGGTGATTTCAGAAGACCAGGGCTCCCTGCTCCCCGATAAGATCCGTCCTGCATTTCATTGGAAGATTTCTCTTGACCAAGCAGGCTCATTAGGAACGGTCGAATTGAAGCGCGTGATAATCAAGTCTCGCGCTCAATTGGATTACGCCTCAGCCCAGCAGGAGCTGGACAACGGTTCAGAAAACGAACAGCTCAAGCTACTTGCTGAAATCGGTGCCTTGCGCATCGAGCAGGAAAGACTGCGCGGTGGAGCCTCCCTCAATCTTCCGGATCAGGAAATTGAGGAAGACGGTGATGGATACCGTCTCGTCAGCCGAGTGCCTTTGGCCTTGGAAGAGCATAACGCCCAAATCTCTTTACTCACCGGCATTGCAGCCGCTCGATTCATGCTAAATGCCGGGGTCGGAATCTTGAGAACTATGCCACAGCCCGAAGAGAAAAGGTTGCAAGAATTTCGAGCTCAGACTCAGCTTCTGGGTCACCCGTGGAATGATGAGATCAGCTACGGAGAGTATCTTCATGGTTTAGATGTCAGTGATCCAAAGCAGCTGGTCATCATGCATCGCGCTGCTTCCTTATTCCGTGGAGCCGACTATCGGCTCATCGATGGTCAGCCCGAAGATGAGCTAATTCAAGCAGCATTGGCTGCACCTTACTCGCATACTACCGCTCCCCTGCGCCGACTGATTGACCGGTTCGTTTTACTGACCTGCCACCTAATCACCACCGGGGAAAACATCCCTGACGAGCTAAAAGATGCCCTAGAGCAGTTACCGAGCCTGATGCGGGAGAGCTCCACAGCAGCGAATCGAGTCAGCCGTGCGGCATTAGATCTCATGGAAGCCTTCGTCCTTCAAAGCAGGGTCGGAGAACAGTTCCAAGCCATCATCTTGCAAGGTGGAAGCAATAAGGACGGCAAGGATTCATCGGGACTACTACAGCTCATTGATCTGCCGGTGACGGGAAGCTTTACCGGGGCTGGTGACCCGGGGTCGATTGCCACCGTGAAACTTGTCCATGCGGATCCGCAGCAACGTCAGATTAACTTTGAAATCGTGGCCTAAACCTCCTAAACCGGGGTTTTTGGGCAAAACCAGTTATGCTAGGGCTATTAGAAAATAGGATGCCCGATCGCAATGGGCTGAGAAATAAAACAGTATCTTGGTGGCTTCCCAGCGGTCACCATTCCCTAGGGCAGATGAAGTCCCTAAGTGAAACAAGCGATCGGCTCCGCTGGAATTGTGTAGCACCGAGCACCTCATACCGAGATTTAGGCATGAGATGAGCAGAAGCTACGCCCACATGAAACGAGAACACTAATATCGTGAGTGACACGACTTTGACAGCAGAGGCTGTCGAACCACAAGACAATTCAAATGCTTCAGAGCCAATCCAGCAAAGTTTTGCTGATCTGAACGTGCGAGAAGACATTGTCGCTTCGCTCTCCGAAGCAGGGATCATCTTCCCCTTCCCCATTCAGGCAATGACCCTGCCAGTAGCCTTGGGTGGCAACGACATCATTGGTCAGGCAAAAACCGGTACCGGTAAAACCTTGGGCTTTGGCATCCCTGCCTTGCAGCGAGTCATCCGCGAAGGTGACCGGGGCTATGAAGACCTTGCCTTCCCGGGCGCACCACAGGCACTGATTGTCGCACCTACGCGCGAATTAGCCATCCAGGTCGGCGCAGATTTGGCTCAGGCTTCCAAGCACTCAAATATTTCAATCACCACCATCTACGGTGGTCGTCCCTACGAAGAGCAGATTGCTGCGCTGAAGGCCGGTACCGATGTAATCGTCGGAACCCCCGGACGACTGATCGATTTGAACCGTCAGCGCGTGCTGAACCTCAAGCAGGTGCGCACCGTGGTTCTGGATGAAGCAGACGAGATGTTGGATTTAGGCTTCCTGCCCGATGTAGAACGTATCTTGGCAGCCCTGCCACCAGTACGCCAGGCCATGCTGTTCTCGGCCACCATGCCCGGCGCCGTAATCACCATGGCTCGCCGTTACATGTCGCGACCTACCCACATTCGTGCGCAGGATCCAGGCGATGACGATTCGCTGACCAAGCGAAACATCCGTCAGTTGGTTTACCGTGCACACAACATGGATAAAGACGAGATGGTTGCTCGGTTGCTGCAGGCTGAGGGCCGTGGCAAGACCATCATCTTCACCCAAACCAAGCGTTCGGCTGCCAAGCTCACTGATGAGCTGGTGGACCGCGGCTTTAACGCAGGGTCCTTGCACGGCGATTTGGGCCAGGGAGCCCGTGAACAGGCTTTGAAGGCTTTCCGCTCCGGCAAGGTTGATATCTTGGTCGCTACCGACGTGGCTGCCCGCGGTATCGACGTGGATGATGTCACCCACGTGGTTAACCTGCAATGCCCGGATGACGAAAACACCTACCTGCACCGTGTTGGCCGTACCGGCCGTGCCGGCAACACCGGTACTGCAGTCACCTTTGTGGACTGGGATTCGGTGCCTCGCTGGTCTCTGATCAACAAGGCTCTGGGTCTGAATGTGCCTGAACCAGTGGAAACCTATTCTTCTTCACCGCACTTCTTCACTGACCTTGATATCCCGAAGGGAACCAAGGGCCGCTTGCCGCGAGCTAAGAAGGCCAATGGTGCCGAGGGTGAAGGATCAGCACGCACTGAGGATTCCCCACGGACCCCACGTCGTCGCAGTAACACTCGTTCACGCACACGTACCGTCAATGGACAGCGCACCGAAAAGCGTGCGGCCCAGGGCGAGGGTACTGAGCAGGAGGGTTCGCGTCACGGTCACTCAAAGGGCAAGCAGGATCGTCCGGCCCGCGAGAACGAGCGTCATCGCCAGACCCAGCAGGCCGGTGCCGAAGGTGAAGGCACTGCGCAGGCTCCAGCCCAGGCACGTCGTCGCCGTCCTCGCCGTCGTACTCGCAGCACCGATGCGGGCGGGCAGGACTAGTTTCTAGTCCCCTCGTCAGTTCGTTATTCCGAAAGGAACCTCAGCCAGCGGTGCTTGCACAACCCGAAGAATCAGCAATACCTGAAACCGGACCAACCGATGCTGTAGCATCCGCTGGTCCGGCGTCAGCCAATACCGTGTATCACGGAGATAATCTCAGTGTTCTCGCGGCTCTGCCGGAGCAGAGTTTCACGTTAATCTACGTGGATCCACCGTTTAACACCGGTCGAAAACAAACTCGTGCCCAGCGCACCATGGTGCGTGCGGCCGAGGGCGAAGGTGACCGCACCGGTTTCCAAGGGCGCGCCTACAATACCGAGCTAGGAACTGCGCGTTCCTATCACGACACCTTTGATGATTACCTCAGCTTCATTGAGCCTCGGCTGCGTGAAGCACACCGGTTACTCGCTGAAGATGGCACCTTGTACGTGCACCTTGATTATCGAGAGGTGCACTACGTCAAGGTACTTCTCGACGAAATCTTCGGGCGCGACTGTTTCCTCAATGAGTTGATCTGGGCTTATGACTACGGTGCTCGCGCAAAGAACCGCTGGCCTTCCAAACACGACACCATCTTGGTGTATGTGAAGAATCCGAAGCGCTATCACTTTGATTCTTCCGAGGTTGACCGTGAACCTTATATGGCTCCCGGTCTGGTAACCCCGGAGAAGCGCGCCCTGGGCAAACTTCCAACCGACGTCTGGTGGCACACGATTGTTTCGCCCACCGGCAAGGAAAAGACCGGCTATCCGACCCAAAAGCCTGAAGGGATTTTGCGTCGGATCATCACGGCGTCTTCGCGTCCAGGCGACTGGGTGCTGGACTTCTTTGCAGGTTCCGGAACTACCGGAGCCGTGGCAGCAAAGTTGGACCGTCAGTTTGTCTTAGTGGATCAGAATCCTGAAGCTATCGACGTGATGCGTGCCCGGCTTCCCGAATCCACGACCTATACCAAGGCCTGAGACCCGGTTCCTTCTTGAATAATACGTTGTAACATTTCCGGCTCGGTGAGATTCTCACCGAGCCGGTTCAGTTTCCCGGTGCCGTGATAGTCAGAGGAACCGGTAATGATCAGGTCGTGTTTGGTTGCTAATTTCAGCAACCACCGTTTACCTTCTTCACTGTTATCCCGGTGATACACCTCGACTCCGGCCAGACCGGCATCGATCATCTCGTAAAAAGTTTTATCCGCTACAACACGGCCACGTGCCGAAGCCTTGGGGTGAGCAAAAACTGGTACTCCCCCAGCCTCACGAACTAATTGCACCGCTGTGGCTGGATCCACCGCTGGATGAGAGACATAGTAACGAGAACGGAATGACAGTACGTTGGCAAAAGCTTCATTGCGGTTCTCGACAATCCCGGCGGCCACCAAGGCGTCAGCAATATGAGGTCGGCCCACGGTGGAACCAGGTTGGCAATGCTCCCGCACTAAATCCCAATTGATTGGGTAGTCTTCGGCAAGCCGCTCAACGATTCGCTGAGCACGAATGATGCGCGCGTTTAATGCCAGATCAAGTTCGTCGAGTAATGGCTGATAGTTGGGATCATGAAGGTAACTCAACAGGTGAACGCTAATACCCTGTGAATCCTGGCAAGTGATCTCCATACCTGGAATAAACCCGATACCCACTTCTTGGGCGGTTTCAACGGCCGCAGCCCACCCAGTGGTCTGATCATGATCAGTCAGCGCCACCACATCCAACCCAGCGGCGACCGCCGATCGTATCAGCGCAGAAGGACTTTCCGTTCCGTCGGACACATTTGAGTGGGTGTGCAGGTCAATTCGCATATGCCTAGATTATCCCTTGCGCTGATTCTTTGCTGGGATGCCCGTGATGGTGACACACTTGGACTATGACCAATCAAGATTCAACTGCACAAGGCACAGATCAGCCGTTGGAAGACCGAGTGAACAACCGTTCCCAGCGTCCAACGTCCAAAGCATTCCAAGAATTCATGGCTTCTTCGTGGGCTACTGATACTTCTGAATTGCCAGAACAAGATGATGCTGCAAGCTATGCAGCAGCCCGTCGTGCAAAACTCTCCGAGAATTTCGTGGGTGAACGCCTCGTTATTCCTGCCGGTCCACTTAAGGTTCGTTCCAACGACACGGACTACCGTTTTCGCCCGCATTCGGCGTTCGCACACCTGACCGGTCTGGGCGTAGACCATGAACCAGATGCCGTGCTGGTCATGGAACCAACCGACGATGGTGCTGGCGAAAAGGGCAGCAACCACGTATCGACACTGTATTTCGCTCCAATGGCGGGGCGCGACAGCACCGATTTCTACCTCAACTCACGCTCCGGTGAATTCTGGGTAGGCCCTCGTCCAACCCTGTCCTCACTTGCAGCCCGCACCGGGTTGCCAACGGATTCTTTGGATCAGTTGGAAATGGCGATCACCAAGAATTCTGGCCCTCAGGCCTTGGGTGGACTTCGTATCCGCCTCGTGCGTGAAGTTGATCTGAACATGGATGCCTTAGTTGATACCTCGCGCATCAACACCGGTCAGGACCTGGAAGCTAGCGACTCGCTGGATACCGAACTCTCCGAGTTTGTTTCGGAAATCCGTTTGGTGAAGGACGAATACGAAATCGCCGAATTGCGTAAGTCTGTAGCCGCAACCATCAACGGTTTCGAAGACGTAGTACGTAGCTTGGACAAGGCCCTGGAACACCAGCGTGGTGAACGCGTCGTTGAGGGCGCTTTCTTTGCCCGTGCACGTTTAGAAGGCAACGAACTGGGCTACGACACGATCGCCGCCTCGGGCAATAACGCGACCATCCTGCACTGGATCCGCAACACAGGTTCCGTGAACGATGGCGAGGTCCTGCTCCTCGATGCAGGCGTTGAAGCTGACTCTCTGTACACCGCAGACATCACCCGTTCCCTGCCGGTCTCCGGTAAGTACACCGATGTTCAGCGCAAGGTCTACCAGGCAGTCCTCGACGCTGCCGATGCCGCCTTTGCTGCGGTGAAGCCAGGACTGAAGTTCCGCGACCTCCACCTCATCGCAACTCGCGTACTTGCTGAGCGCCTTTCCGAGTGGGGCATCTTGCCGGTCTCGGTCGAAGAAGCCATGGATCCCGAGGGCCAGCACCACCGTCGTTGGATGCCACACGGCACCAGCCACCACTTGGGCCTCGACGTCCACGACTGTGCGCAGGCGCGAGCTGAACTGTACTTGGATGCAGAGCTGATGGAAGGCATGGTGTTCACCATCGAGCCAGGCCTGTACTTCAAGGATGAGGATCTAGCGATTCCCGAAGAGTACCGCGGCTTAGGCGTGCGCATCGAAGATGACATTCTTGTCACTGCCAATGGTGCGGAAAACCTGAGTGCCGCGCTTCCACGCAACCCTGATGAGGTTGAGGCGTGGATGGCTAAGCTCCGCGGCTAGCCTCAATAGCTAAGGCTTAAACAGAGAGGGTCTCGGTTCGGTTACCGTTGGTAACTGAACCGAGACCCTCAAGGTTTAACTCTGCTTTACGCCTCGGAGTCCTTGTCCTTAGGCTTCTGCGCGGAAGTATTCGAAGGGTTGACCTTCGGCTCAACCGTCGAAAGATCTTGTTCCTGTGCCGATTCTGCCGGCGCATCCTGCGAAGCGGTGTCCTGCTGCTGCGTCTGGGCCGACGGCTCTGCTTGTTCTTGTGCCTCTGGCGCTGCCTGAGAAGCTGGCTTCGAGTCGTTGACTCGCACACCGTAGCGTGGACGACCATCGGGAAGATCAGGGAACTGACCGCGGGAAGAATCCGACGCTTCACTTGAGTTCGCTGTTTCTGGGGCCGCAGCTGGTGCAGTCGCCGGCGCGGCGGGAGCAGCTACAGGATCCTGTGTCTGCGCCTGGGTTGGAGCAGGTTGTGCAGCACCTGGATGCGGACGCATCGGAAGTTTAGCGGCGAGGGTTCGTGCAGCCTGTGCGTGTTCAAAGTCCACGACCACGTCAAAGCTGGTAGCCACGAACTGGCTCGAGGAAGCGAAGTCACGCTTGCCACGTCGTGTCGAATAGCTGACCACGCCAGCAATCATCCAGATGGCCATGCCCAAACCGATGGCAGACAGAATCTGGTACAGGCCGTTACCGCCACCACCAAAGAGCGAAAGCAACAGTCCGACAAACAGGCCCATCATGCCACCCTGAGCGGCACCAGCCAGGGCCACCTTTGGGTACGAAAGTTTTGCTGTGACTCGCTCCACGGTGCGTACGTCATTACCAACAATGCTTACCGAGGCAACGGGAAAGTCATTGTCTGCTAAGTAGTCGACGAGTTTCTGCGCGTCGAGGTAGCTGGTGTAACGTCCAAGCAGTTCTCCGCGAGGCAAACCGTTGGGGCTGATCGAATTTACTCCATGAGGCGAGGTCATATCTATATTGTGCACGTGATTACTGTGAGCCTGCCTAGTTGTGAAGTAACTATCGCTGAGGGTGAAAGAAACAGTGGTTGCTTGTGTCTTTGCACACCGCAATGAACTGTGGGACGCGATAGTCTAGAGAGGTGAGCGCACAAGTGTCTAAAATCTTCGTCGCCCGACTTCTCGGGCTTGATGTCTTCGACCCCTTGGGCGACCGTCTAGGCCGTTTACGCGACGTTGTTGTCGTTTCCCGTGGTCCGCAAAAACCCGCAGCTTGTGTGGGTTTGGTCGTCGAGGTCCCTGGCAAACGCCGGGTCTTTGTACCGATGACGCGTATTCAGTCCATGGAAGCTAACCAAGTGATCTGTTCCGGCTTGGTGAACATGCGCCGCTTCCAACAGCGTGGCCAAGAAATCTTGGTTGTTGCTGAAATGTTTGACCGTCCGATCACTTTTGTTGACGGTTCAGGCCGCGGAATTATTGAAGACGTTGGTCTGATTCAGACCCGTCGCGGCGACTGGGAAATCAACGAATACTATGTGCAACGAGGCGTACCCACCTCGTCACTTCTTGGCTTGCGTTCGCGCCGTCGTGACAAGGTGTTGGTGTCGTGGCAAGATCTTCGCCATGGCTCGCAAAATGAGCCACAGTCAGCAGATACTTTCGTGGCGACCCACGATGAAATGAAACCAGCTGACTTCGCCGACGCGCTTCACGAAATGAATGAAAAGCGCCGTCTGGAAATTGCCGCCCATCTGCAAGATGAGCGCCTGGCTGACGTGCTTCAGGAGCTTCCTGACCGTGAACAGGTCCAGATTCTTTCTGCCCTGGGCCTTGAGCGCGCCGCAGATGTGCTCGAAGAAATGGATCCGGACGATGCCGCGGACCTTCTGGCGGGAATTGGTGAAGAAACCAAGCATCAGCTGCTGGATTTGATGAACGAGGAAGAAGCCAAGGACGTTCGCCGTCTGCTGGCCTACCCTGAGGGCACCGCCGGTTCGGTGATGACCCCTGTACCGGTGATCCTCACGCCCGAGTCAACCGTGGCCGAAGCGTTAGCATCAGTGCGTTTAGAAGAGTTAAGCCCTGCGCTGGCCTCCACCGTCTATGTGGTTCGCCCGCCACTAGAAACGCCCACCGGACGTTATCTCGGTCAGGTACATATTCAGGCGCTGCTTCGTGCCGCGCCACCCGAACCCTTGGGTGACATTCTTGATACTGAGCTGGAGCCAATGTCGGATCTGGCCGACATTTCAGAAGTTGTCAGGCACCTAGCAACGTATAACCTCACCAGTGTGGGTGTGACGAACAAAGAAGGTCGGCTCGTCGGAGCCATTACCGTCGATGACGTGCTAGACCACATTCTTCCCGATGATTGGCGCTCTCAGGACTAAACGAGCCCCACCTTTAGATAGATCAGCAGCAGAGGAGTTCCAGCTATGGCTGAGCAGCGTAAGACGAATGGCCTGGACACCCCACTGGCAGCACGACAACGGTTCTGGCCGCGATTCTCCCCCAACCCTGACCTCTTTGGTTCAGCAACGGAGAAATTCGCTCGCTTTATGGGCACTCCCCAGTTCTTGTTGTACATGACAGTGTTCTGTGCCTTCTGGCTCATTTGGAATTCAGTGGCGCCCATGAGCTGGCGTTTTGATGATGCCACCATCGGCTTCACCGCTCTGACGTTGATGCTCTCGCTACAGGCTTCCTACGCCGCACCACTTTTGCTGCTAGCCCAGAACCGTCAGGACGACCGTGACCGTGTTTCGTTGTCTGAAGACCGCGCCCGTGCTGAGCGCAACCTCTATGACACCGAATACCTCACCCGCGAATTGGCCTCGTTGCGTTTGGCACTGCGCGATGTCGCAACCCGTGACTACGTCCGTTCCGAATTGCGCAACGTGCTTGAAGAGTTGTTGGAGACTTCTGATGGTGAAGAGCTCCACCTGCGTGCAAAGAAAAAGAGTGGTTCTAAGAACTCTTCCCCGCAGACCGGGGTCATTGAAACTATCACCCCTCAGCAATCAAAGCAGCGGAAGAACAAGAGCAAGTGAGCAATTCGCAAGTCCTCCTTGATGCACTAAAAACAGTTAATGATCCTGAACTGCGCCGTCCGATTACCGAGCTGGACATGGTGGAATCGGCGCAGCTTGACGGCACCACCGCCCGCGTAACGGTTCTGCTGACAATCGCAGGTTGTCCCATGCAATCAACCATTGAAGCCGACGTCACTGCAGCGCTGATGGGCGTTGCCGGGGTAGAAAACGTCGAGGTGACTCTCGGCGTGATGGATCCTGAGCAACGCGCTGCGTTGCGTGAACGACTGGCTAGCCGCCGCACTCCATTTTCAGATCCGAATTCCCTGACCCGCGTCATCGCTGTGGCCAGCGGAAAGGGCGGCGTCGGTAAGTCTTCCATTACCGCCAACCTCGCCACTCATCTTGCATCTCAAGGCTTGAAAGTCGGCCTGATTGATGCTGATGTTCACGGCTTCTCTATCCCTTCTCTGATGGGGATCACGCAGAATCCCACCCGCGTGGACGACATGATTCTGCCACCGGTGGCCCATGGCGTGAAGGTGATTTCCATTGGCATGTTCTTAGATTCGAACCAGCCGGTGATTTGGCGCGGTCCCATGCTGCATCGGGCGTTGGAACAGTTCCTCTCCGACGTGTATTTCGGAGATCTGGACTACCTGTTCCTCGATTTGCCTCCTGGCACGGGAGATATGGCGATCTCCGTTTCCCAGCTCTTGCCCAATAGCGAACTTCTGGTGATCACCACCCCACAATCCACGGCAACCGAAGTTGCTGAACGTGCTGGGACCATTGCTCTGCAAACCGATCAAAAGGTCATCGGGGTCGTGGAGAATATGAGCTTCTTACAGCTACCCGACGGGACCCGCATGGAAGTCTTCGGCTCCGGCGGCGGTGCAAAGCTCAGCGAGTCGTTAACAGAACAGCTCGGCTATCCGGTCAACCTATTAGCCCAGATCCCTTTGGAAGAATCCGTACGTATCGGCTCCGATCAGGGTACCCCGGTCGTACTCAGCGATTCTCAGTCGCCAGCTGCAACTGCACTGCAGGAATTAGTCGAGAAACTAGTACAGCGACCGCGCGGACTTGCCGGGCGATCGCTGCCGATGTCATTCTAAACTTCTGTAGTTTTAGGTAGCTTCGGAATCGAAGGGAGCTGCTTCGTTAGCTTCAAGCTGTTTCTGCTTCTGAGTTTCCGGAGCAATCGCAGTGCGCACCGGAGCCGCCGAAGTTTCTGGGGAAGTCTTGGCTACATTGATGGCGTCATCAAACTCATCAACCAGGGCCTCTTTGATGATCCGGCGGGGGTCATATTGCCGAGGATCAAGTTTTCGCCAGTCAATGTCGGCGACTTCATCGCCGACTTCTTCGCGCAACTGTTCCTTGGCGCCGTTGGCCATACGTCGAACTTCTTTGACGAGGTTCGCTAACTTTTTGGCGTATTCAGGCAACTTTTCGGGTCCGAGAATGACGACCGCGAGCACTGCGAGAACAATGAACTCGCTACCGTTAATTCCAAAAAGATCCACGTAAAAAGATTACCTTGTTCCAGACGAACTCACGAAGTCACCGCGCCACAGAGAAACCTGCAACACGGCTCTTCGCTCATTAATTAGCAGCCCGCAGCCCCAAAGGAAGTCGCGGCAGAGACATAGTTTTTGCCGGACGATTGGCCGGATTGCGGTGAGCCAGAGCATCACGCAACATGGCACGACCACGGTGAATTCTTGAACGTACCGTTCCAAGCTTCACATCTAGGATTCGAGAGACTTCTTCATAAGAGAAGCCTTCCATATCGCACAAGACGATTGCGGCACGGAATTCTGGAGAGAGCGCCCGCAATGCCTCTTGCACATCGATATCCAGATTGTTGAATTCGAAATAACGTTCAGGGGTTATCACGTTGCCCGGCAAGCGGTCTTCGGCACCGTCAGCGAAACCATCAAAACGAATTTTGCTCTTGCGACGAGCCTGATCCAGGAAGAGGTTGGTGGTGATGCGGTGCAACCAACCACCCATTGTCCCGGGGGTGTAGCTGTCCAAGGCTTTGAAGGCGCGAACGAATGCTTCTTGGGAGAGGTCCTCCGCGTCTTGGCGGTTGCCGGTTAAACGGTAAGCCAGTCGGAAGACCTGTTCGCCGTGTTCTTGGACCATCTGGTCCCACGAAGGCGTAGTGGTTTCCGGAGCCGCAACGGCAGAAACTGATTCACTTGGTGCATTGTTCACTCTTCAAGTATGAGTTGGGAAGCTGAGCTGAAGCTAAGAATCCCCTACGGGGGAACTATCAAGTTGAACAACATCGCTTCCTACGCTGGGTACGATTGGTAATGCCCACCAACCAACAACGCAATTGAGGATCACCACCCATGCCATCGATGAATCCAGAACTCTTCGCGAGCTGGACCTACACTCAGAACCACATCAGCGAGCCTGAGCATGTTGCCCAAGCCCGTGAACGTGCGGAAGATCTGGGCGTACGGTGCATCGACCCGGCAGGACGATCCATGTTGCAGTTGCTGTGTACCTTGCGCCGTCCACGCAATGCGGTAGAGATTGGTTCTGGTGTCGGTGTCGCCTCGCTGGCCATGCTTGAAGCTGTCGGACCATCATTGACCTTGACGGCTATTGAGGCCGACTTGGAACACGCGAATGCGATGCGTCAGGGCTTACGTGAATCAAATATCCCCTCAGCCCGGGCAAGGATTATCAACGAACGAGCCGAAAATGTTCTTTCACGCCTGGCCGATCATGCCTACGATCTCGTATTGATTGACGCTGGTGCCGAACTGTTACTTGAGTATGTTGCTGAGGCCAAGCGTATTGTCGGGGTTGGCGGCGTCATTATCTTAAACAACGCTTTCGACGAGCACCGCTTGGCCAAACCTGCAGTGCGTATGACATCAACGGTGATGACCCGAGATGCTTTGCGAATGCTACGCGAAGATCCACGACTACAGACACACCTGTTCCCCACCGAACAAGGATTGTTCGTGGCCACGGTGCTGCCGCCAGTAGCCCCAAAATCAAGGTAGTACACAAAAGGACCGACAAGTTATTGAACTGGGTCCCGAAAGTTGGACTCACTAAATAATAGTCCTGCTCAGGCTGCAAGGGTATGACACCGATATTCCATCGGAGTCATACCCTTCAGTCGTTCCTGACGACGACTGCTGTTATACCAA